>Ga0172382_10001041_pt1 | contig 50989 bp, 34 predicted proteins | sample Leawel138RmetaG_FD_122245 | JGI IMG/M metagenome (GOLD analysis project Ga0172382, IMG submission 122245) | Leachate microbial communities from a municipal landfill in Southern Ontario, Canada - Leachate well 138R metaG | ecosystem: Engineered > Solid waste > Landfill > Unclassified | place... | reverse complement strand
GCAATAAAACTCAAAACCGGAATATTATCATACCAGGCGATGTTCTGCCGACATTTCGGACAATAGGAACGACCGGCGATCGTTTCATTTTCATGTAAACGCCAAAGTAAACAGTTTAAAAAACTGCCGATTATCAAGCCAAAAATAAAAACAAAAATTTCCGGTAAAATTATCATAAATAAAAAATTAATAATTTAATAACCATTCATCAGATCTCTCTATTTCTTCCAACCCTTCTACTTCTCCTAAACCATATTCTTTTTCCAGCTCCTTTATTACCCTCTTATCCGGGGCTAATTCCAAAGCCTGATCAAGGTATTCGCCGGCATTCTTTAAATCGCCGCTCTCGTAATACAAGGCCGCCAAGGCGACCAGCCAATTATAATCTTCGGGGTTACGCGTTAAACCGTGCAAATTATAATTAATCGCGGTAGCTAAATCGCCACGGCGATAATAAGTATCGGCAATATTTTTTAAAACCGTGAAATCAAAGGGATTATGGCTATAAGCTAAGCGATAATATTTTTCCGCCGCCGGCCAATCGCCGAGCGAATCAAAAAGTTTAGCCATTTTATAATAAGCCAAATAATAATATTGCTTAGCTAAGCTCTGATGCGAATCGTCAAAGGGATATTCTTCAATTTCTGGTAAATTTAAAAGCAAAAGATTATAAGCGGCCAGGGCTTTTCCGGGTTCACCGGCGGCCGCGGCAGATTTTCCGGCCTCCAGATATACTATCGGCCAATAAGGACTAATTTCTATAATTTGTTCTATATATTTGTCGGCGGCGGAAAAATCCGACAAAGCAATATTGATCCGCGCTTTAGCTAACAAATTTCGATATCCCTGTTCCGGCATAAGCTTCCTTAAATTTTCCAACTCCAAGCGTATCTTATTCTTTAAAATTATATTTGAGGCCGCCGGATAAAGTTCGCTTAAACGATTAGCTAAAGAAATATCATAAACCGCCTGATTAAAGGGATTAACCTTAAGCTCACGCAAATTATTTACTAAAATCAAAGCGAAAAAATGATTATTTTCTTCGGCCTTGGCCGCAGAATTAAAATAAATCTCATTAAAATAATAGTCGGCAATCAACTCTTTAAAAGCGCGCTTCACGGGGATAGCCGCCGCGATTATTATTACAACAACCGCGATAATTTTTATTATCATTCCTTTCCAGCTGGCTTTATCTGTCTGATTTTCAACCGGCTGATTAAATAAAAAGCCTCCCTCAATTTCGTTTTCTATCCTTGTTAAAAAATTAATAACAACTAATAGTGCAATAAAAAGCCAAAAATAAATTTCCCCGGCCACTATGGCAAAGCTAAATAAAAGCGATAAAAGATAGGCCAATAAACCGAAAGCTAAAGCTAAAGATAATATTTTATCTCTCTGTCCGGCTTGATTTATTTCAAAATTTTGATTTATCCCAAGATTATCTCCGGTTTTTATTTTAAGATTATCTCGAATCAAAGAAAAAATAAAATAATATAAAAGAAGAAAAAGTATTAAGCCGTAAAAACCCGCATTTATTAAAATATCCAAGACAAGATTATGAGCCCGATCAGCAGATTGCCCGACATCGCCGGCAATCGCCCAATCTGGCTCGTAATAACGGATAAAAACCTCAGTACCGCTCTCCAGGCCATAACCAAAAATCGGGCGGCGGCTAATCGCATCGGCGGCGGCGGAATAAAGACCGGCGCGCACGGCAACGCTCCCAGATTTAAAATCTAAAAGAGAGGAAACCCGATTCGGCAGAAAATGATTAAGCGCTACTAAGAATATAGCCGCTAATCCTAAAAAAAATAAAATAATAATAACTTTTTTTCGACGCGACCGCCAGGAAAAGAGAAAAAATAAAAGAAATAAAAAAACGGCTAAAAAAAGCGCTAAAAGTCCGCCGCGACTAGCTGTTAAAAATAAAGCTGACAACTGGATCAATAAAACTAAAATAAAAAAAATCCGACCGCTTGAACGACGACTATTGAATAAGCAATAAAAACTCAAAGGAATAACTAATAAGAGCCAGGACGCTAAAAAATTCGGCTGGCCAAGAGAAGAAAAAATCCGCTTGGTTAAAAACGGCGGCTCCGGCCAGGTTAAAAAATCAATATTTAAAAACTGTAAAATTCCATAAACTGAAACCACTAGGCCGGATAAAACCGCACTGATAATAATTCGTCTGATATTTTTCCGGACTGTTTTCTCTGATTTTTTATTCACTTTTAATCCTTCCTCATCCGACTTGCATCCCGTTTCTTCGCGTTTATTAACCGTTAAAACATTAAATCCGACCAAAATAAACCACAAAAAATAATAAAAATGATTCCTCAGCCCGGCTTGGCGCTCTAAAGAACCATAGAAAGATCGGAGCGGATCATCGGAAATAAATAGTGTTAAAGACAGACCGACAATAAAAATTATCGGTATTAGCCAATACTTCTTAAAAAACTCTCGCGGCGAAACTCTTAAGCGCGGCGGATAAAAAATAATTTTTATTACCGTCAGTGCTCCTAAAATACTTAAAAGAATCCGAAATAAGATCATTTTATTAAATTCAAAAATATGGTAAGTCGGAAAAAAATAAGCGAACCAAAGCGGAATAAAAAAAATCACCGCCAAATAAGCGCTTTCGATTAAAAAATCCAGGACGCGGCGCCCGGAAAACCCACGTCGCTTGACCGAAGCGCGTAGATCAGAAAATTCGCGCCGGACAGGCGAAACACGTAAAAAAAATAGTAAAGATTGTCGGATTTTCATAGCTTTAGGGCTATCATTAAATATTTTTTGAGTATTAAATGATAATCCTATTATACCAAATAAAAAAGGGGCGAACAAACCGCCTCTTTTCTAAAATAAAACAATTATTTTTAAATTCTTTCTAAACCTCTATCCGTATTAATCTTATCGGTAAACAAATACTAATTATGATTTTCGGGCCCGCCGAACCAAATTATCCCAAATCACCAGAACCGGACTAGCCACAAAAATCGAGCTATAAGTTCCGATAAAAATACCGATTGCGAGCGCTAACGCAAAATCTTTAATAGTCGCCCCGCCAAGAAATATAATCGCCAATAAAACTAAAATCGAGGAGGCGGAAGTATTGATCGAGCGAGACAAGGTTTGATTAACACTGCGATTAACCGTATTTTCAAAATCCTCCCGACTATTAGGCAGATTTTCTCGGATCCGATCAAAAACGATTATCGTATCATTAACACTATAACCTAACACTGTTAAAATAGCGGCGATAAAAGGCGTATTTATTTCCGTGCCGTAAAAATGGCCCAAAAGCGAAAAAACTCCTAAGGTTATAAGGACATCATGCGTTAAGGCGATAATCGCCGTAACGCCATATTTCCAAGAAGCAACCGGTTTTGATACTTTTCGAAAAACCGCGGAAATATAAATGATAATCATGATTAAAACAATAAATCCGGCATTAAACGATTTGCTTTTTAATTCCTGACCGATTGCCGGTCCGACCGCGTCTAAGCGCAATTCCCGAAAAGACGCTTCTTCTTTTCCGGAAATTAAGGTTTCTATACCGCTTAACGCCGCTTGATGCGCTTCTTCCGTATCTTCTTTAAAACGTAAAATAAAAGAATCTTCGGTCGGCTGGATAACTAAGTTATGGAGACCGGCCGCGCCTAAATTATCCTGGATTTCAGCGATTGTCGGCTGGTAACCGGTAAACTCGACTTCAAGCAAACTGCCGCCGCGGAAATCAACGCCGAAATTTAGACCCCAAGCGATTAAAGCCGCTATTGAAGCAACTACGGCTAAAATCGAAATGGATAGAAAAATCTTTCTTCTTTGGACTATTTTATAAATCATATGATTATTTAATATTATCGGACTCAACCGGCTTCGGCCGGCGAACGCCTAAGAGCCAGGTATGCTTTTCGGCCCGACGGCCCAAGACGACCGTTAAAAGGATATGGGTAATTACAATAGAACTAAATAAGGATATGGCGATACCGATAAATAAGGCCGTACCGAAACCCTGAATCGTTGAGGAACCGAAAAACATCAAAATCAAACAGGTAATAATAGTAGAAATATTACCGTCGCGGATTGAGGGCCAGGCGCGTTTAAAGCCGTCGTCAACCGACTGCCGAACCGATTTCCCGGCCCGCAATTCTTCCCGCATCCGGGCAAAAATAAGAATATTCGCGTCAACCGCCATGCCGATAGATAAAATAAAACCCGCAATACCAGAAAGAGTTAAGGTAATCGGATTAATCGCATAAAAGAACAATAATAAGCCGATAAGCGCGAATAACAGCGCTAAGCCACCGGTAAAAATCTTAAGCTCGCTAAAAATATAAAAAATCAAACCGATAATGATTAAAACGATAATCAGAGCTATCCAAACCGGCAGAGCTTTAAAAATAGCTAAAACCGTTAAGCCATAAACCGCTAAAGAAAAAACTGATAGGAGACCGGGTAAGCGATAATACAAGATCATGAATAGAGAAACGAGTAATAAACCGATTAAACCGGCCGTTAAACTATTATTAATAGATTTTGAACCTAAGCTCGCTTCCACGGTTTTCTGAGATACTAAAGAAATAGGTACCGGCAAAGCTCCGGAATTCAGGCGCTTCACTAATAATTTTGCTTCTTCTAAATTAAAATTACCGGAAATAATCGCACTGCCGCCGGTAATCTTATCATTTACGGTCGGAGCGCTGATAATATAGCCATCAAGGAAAATTGCTACTGGCTTGCCGATATTACGGCCGGTGATATCTTCGAATAATTGCGCCCCTTCGGCGTTAAACTCTAAAGAAACTTCGGGCGAACTGTCGTTCGGATTAAATTGGACCGAAGCACGTTTCAAATATTTTCCGGTAAGCTCGGTATTCTTCCATTCTTCTCCTAAGTCAATATTTATTTCTCCGGACTCGGGATCAAGGGTCTGCTCTGAGCTCTGTTCTGCGGCTTCCTTAAATTCTAAAATCGGGGTCTCGCCAATCATCTTAATTGCTTCGTCAATATCTTTTATTCCGGCTAGTTCCGCAATAATCCGATAATCACCACTCGAATTCCGGTTAACCTGGACCAAGGGCTCGCTAACGCCAAAAGCGTTAACGCGCCGTTCAATAACATCACGCGCCGATTCTAAAGCGCCGGAGCGGTCCGCTTCCGGAATATTGCTTACGTCTGCCTGATAAACAAGATGCGCGCCGCCTTGCAAATCTAATCCTAAGCTAAAAGGAATTGGATTTATTTTCGGCAAGACAACAATATTATTGGTTTTTTCCGCTAAAACTCCGGAAAATTTATTATAGGAATCGCCAACTGTAGCTAAAGTCGTTACAATCGCAAAAACAATAATTAGGCCGAGAATCCACCGCGCTTTGGCGCGATAAGATAAGCGGGAGAAATTTTTAGCAAGTGACATAAGGTTAGATGAAAATAAGACCGAAAACCGGCCAATAAAAGATTAATTTATAATTTTCTTAAACTTTAATATATCTTAGAACATATTAAAATAAAAATCAAGATGGACAAGTCGCAAATAAGCCACCAAAAGCCTACTTTAAAAAAGAATTGACAAAATCTTAGAAAATGCTAATTTATAGCAACAAGGCTAAAGTGATGAAATTTACTAATCTTCTGCTATTTCCCTTGTATTTGGACTTTAAAAATTTATTCACCAAAACATAATGAAATGAAAAGAAAAAGAAAAATTGCTGTAATTCTCGGATCTAAGTCCGACCTGAAACAATGTTATGACGGCCTTCTATTCTTAAAAGAATTTGAAGAGTCGGTCTTAAAAAATACTACTATTAAAGTCTACATTCGGAGCGTACATCGTAATACTCTGTCACTTTTCGATTTACTAAAGAAATTAAGTTTATCCGGAACCGATGTAATTATCACAGCGGCCGGCTGGGCTAACCATCTAAGCGGTTGTACTGACGCTTACCTGCGCTATACTTTGCGAGCCACCAAGCCGGTGGTTGTCGGAGTATCCTTACAGGACGATGACTATCCTAAACATACTCATGCCGCGATGCTGTCGGTATCCGAGGTTCCAGGAACCCAGGTTATCTTTGCGGACGAGGGCGGACAATTTATCGGCCCAAACGGCTTTTTCCGCGCCTGTCAATTTGCTACCATGCGCCAACTTCCGGAAATAAAATTGCCGGAGCCGAAGGAAATCGCTGACCTTAACTTAGATGAAGCTTTAATAATGGCTCAATATTAAAATATTTATTGTTTAACTAAAAAATTACTGAAATGGCAAAAATTCCTCAAACAATCAAAGAAGCTGGCGCGCCGCTCGCTAAATATTTAAAGCTAAACGGGTTCCAACTGATAAACCAAGGAAAGGTAAGAGATACCTGGGCATCGCCCGCTCAATCATTCTTATTGATGATTGCTTCGGACAGAATCAGCGCCTTCGATTTCGTACTTAACGCGCTAATTTCTAAAAAGGGCGAGGTGTTGACGGCGCTTACTCATTTTTGGCTTAATGGTCCTTTGAGCATATTCCCTAATCACCTTATGAAATCCAGGGAAATGCCGGGCGCCAATACCGCCTATGACCTATTTAAAAATAGCTTACCGGGGCTACCTGTCGAACGTTGCTTAGTAGTAGAAAACCTGGGTGGTAAAGTTTACCCCTTCGAACTCATCTATCGCGGATACATCGGTGGATCGGTCTATAAAAAATATTTAAAAACCGGCAAGGCCGGCGGGCACGAACTGCCTCCTAATCTTCCTAAATGGTCAAAATTGAACAAGGCAATATTTACGCCTTCGACCAAAGAAGAGGTTGGCCACGATATTAATATCGACGCTAAATATTACTATGAAAAAATGGGCGAAGAAGGGCGAGAAACCGAAGAAATGGTTGCTCACGCCTATGCAACCGCTCATGATTACGCCGCGGCCAAAGGTATCTTAATATTAGATACTAAATTCGAAGTCGCCAGGCGCCGTATCGTCGATGAAGTCCTAACGCCGGATTCTTCTCGCTTCGCTTTGAAAGATGACTGGGAGAGAGCCATGGCGGAAAAACGGGATCCTTATTTCTACGACAAACAACTGGTGCGCGACTGGTTAATGGGAGTCGAAACTCCTTTCGAAATTACTGGAATCAACCAGCTTGATCCAACGAATGAAGAACATCTCAAATTCGTCGGCAATCTGGAAATCCCGGAAGACATAAAAGCGGAAACTACCCGTCGCTATCTCCAAATTTTTGAATGGTTAACCGGACAAACTCTGGAGTCATATCAAAAAGAAAAAATGGGGGTATAGAAATAAAAAAAATAAAAAAAGACCATTCTGCCAGAATGGTCTTTTCATTTAACAAGGGCTGCTTTGACTTCAGTTTTCCTAATTACATACTCCTTTACAAAACCCCCTATTTTATTTATAATAATTTTACCCTTGATTACTATAATTTTTAAAATTAAACCCTAAAAATATGTCAATAATTCCTACCGTTATTGAAAAAGACGGCCAAACCGAGCGGGCCTATGATATCTATTCCCGCCTCTTAAAAGACCGGATTATCTTCTTAGGCGAGCCGATTGACGACCATGTCGCCAATATCGTTATTGCCCAATTCCTTTTTCTCGACGCCGAAAACAAAGACGCGGACATTAAATTTTATATTAATTCGCCCGGCGGCTCGGTTTCGGCCGGCCTGGCGATTTACGATACGATGCAATACATAAAATCCGATGTCTCAACGATTTGCGTCGGGTTGGCCGCCTCCATGGCTTCAGTCCTGCTTGCCGCCGGAAAACCGGGGAAACGCTTTGCTCTACCTAATAGCGAAATCATGATCCATCAAGTCATGGGCGGCGCCGAAGGCCAGGCCTCGGACATTAAAATCCGCGCGGAACATATCTTAAAAACTAAAGATAAGATGAATAAAATCTTAGCATCCCATACCGGACAAAAAGTCGCAACCGTGGAAAACGATAGTGATCGCGACCGCTATATGAGCGCAGAGGAAGCCAGGGCCTACGGCATTATTGATAAAATAATCTCTAAAAAATAAAACACGCGGGAATAAAGCATGTGTCGACCGTTTTCACGAAATATATAATCCCGCTTTCATAAAACGTAAACAACTATTCTTATAACCAGCTCTAAATATCAAAAAAACGCTCGTGCTTAGACGAGCGTTTTGTTATGAAAAATTTATGATAATTAATCGGATAACGGAACATGAGGTGGCGCTCAAAGTCCTACCTCTTAGCCCCGCGTCCAATCCACCTATTCAATCATTAAAGAATTAATCATCATTTCCAAGATATTAGCATAAGTCATCCGGCCGGACGCGCTGGAAATATATGAAATTATAAAAATATTCTTTTGATTTTTGTCAGTCAAATAAAAATTAAAACCGTCCGGACCGGCAATGCCTTCCCAGGTTTCCCCGCTTTTCAAACGGTCATAAGAAACGGTCTCGCCGGAAAAATAACTTTCATACCAATTTAAGATATTCGCACCGGTCTGGTTATCCTGGACTGAAATCTGGATTAAAGAATCATCAGGCGCGGTAAAAATTGTTAACCCGTCGCCAGCATCAAGCACCGGCCAATTTTTCGGATATAACAATTGATAAGCCGGATTACTATTATTAATATAAATATCTAAAGCCGCACTGCTTTCCAGGCGCCCCTCGCCGGCCGGATTATAATTATTTTTAATTTCCGCTAAATCATCATAACCATCTCCGTCGCTATCACTTACATCAACTGCCGTGCCAAAAATCAATTCTTCCTCGTCGTTTAAACCGTCATTATCACTGTCTAAAAGCGGGGGCAAATCCATAGCGGTTTTTAAAGGGGCCTCCTCATTCATTATTATTTCTTCTTCCGCCCCGGCCTCATTTTCAACATCCGATTCCATAATAACCGGCTCGGCTGTATCGACTTCGGCAATCTCCGGAACTAAATTAACTTCCGGCTCCGGCGTTTTAAGCGGTTCTTCAACCGCTTTTTCTTCAACCGCCACGGCGGGGGCTTCCGGCACGGCCTGGCGAGCGGCAGGAGAAATTATAAAACGATAAACAAGAAAAACTAAAAAGCCGATAACAACCAAGCCGCCGACAATAATAACTAGACCGACCGCTTTAAAATTATGTTTAGCGGAAACACCGGATTGGCTAACACTACTTACCCCGGAGCCGCCGCCAGATTTCAAAGCATCGGGATTTAAAAACCGACCGCTCAAACGCTCTGCGGCGGGCATATTACGGATTAAAAAATCTTCTTTTACTTCCGTTTCATTGGCTTGATTATTCTCTTTATTATTCTCTTCGGACATAAAAATTTTTACCACAAGACCAAAAAGGCGATTAAAACCATTAAAGCGGCCATTAATATACCTAAAATCAACCACTTTTTAAAATGGCTATCCGAGGTCCGCGGCATCGTATGCAGCTTCAAGGACAAACGCGAGGCCTTGGTTTTAGATTCCAGCTTCGCTCCAGCTAAAGAAGCTGAATCTAACAATGATTTATCGCTTGTCTTATCATTAAACATAATAAGCTTTTAAAAACAAATCTAAGCCCAAAATCCTATTGGACTTCCGCGGCCGTATCGGCTAATTTTCCGGCACCCAGCGGATTATAGCCATTCTTTACTTCATCGCCATCCGAATAATCATCACCATCCGTATCCGGGTTTAAAGGATCGGTCTTAAAAATCTTCACTTCTTCATAATCGCTTAAACCATCATTATCAGTATCAATCAGGTTAGGATTAGTACCTAATGTCTGTTCTTCATCATCGCTTAAACCGTCGCCATCGGAATCAATAAAAGAAATCGGGTTTTCTTCTACAAATTCATTATCCTGGCCTTCAACCATAGGGTCAATAAAATCTTCAGATATTGTTTCATTAGGAGTTAATACCTCAATATTATCCGCTAATTCTTCACTCTCTCCGGGAGAGACAAAAGAACCAAGATCCGCGCCAGATTCAAGATCGGCCGTTTCCGAAACTTCCGGAATCATTTCTTCAGCCGGAGTTTCAACGATAGTTTCTGTCGGCGTCGGCGTCGGATTTAAATTAAACCCTGTTCCGCTAAAAAATTTACTATAAACTAAATATCCGCCTAAACCAACAATAGCGACAACTATCAAAATCAAGACGATCCTGAACCAAGGACCGCCGGACTTTTCATCCTGGCCGTCTTCTTCGCTAGCGGAATTAAGCCCCATCCGTCGCGTTTCAATTTCCGAATTTGACGCGGCACCAGTTAACCCAGCCGGCCCGGAAGCCGACAAACCTGGCGCGACTCTGGCTTTAGCCGAATTATTAGCCATTTCGGACGCAGATTCCTGGCTTTCGGTTTCCGCGAAAATATCATCTACCGGCGATTGGTTTTGATTATGAGGACTGTTTAAGTCATTAAACATATTTTTTTCTTTATTTATTTTCTACAATATATTTAAATTTAATTATCTTTTTTAATTATACCCAATAATCACGTTTTTGGCTAATTATTCCCATCGGATTTATTATTTTTTTCCTTATTCTGAGACGGTCGTCTCTTCTGGGATGTTTTCCGCTGTTTCTTCGGGTTGCTCCAATTCCTCCTCGGATTCAAGCAAGGGACTATTAACTTTATAAACCATAATCGCTCCGGTCTCATCTCTTTCCATAACTTCGACCTCAATATCACTTGGTAGCCCGAGCAAGGCCTTGTCTTCGCCATCTAAAAACCTGGCCGTCGGAATAATTTTTTTATCAATTTGATCAGATAACGATTTTCTAAAGATCAAAATTGCAAAAACAACCAGAATTATTAATAAAACCGTGGTTAAAATCAAAATGATTATTTTTTTGTTTTTTGGCATAGTGATAGTTAAATTTAAATTTTACATTTAATACATTCCGGGCGCTACACACATACCGCTCATACAGATTCTATCTCTTCCGCAACTTGTCGGACACGTCTGACCAGTGTTCCAAGTGCTAGGGTTACACTTTAAAGCGCATCCGGAGCAAACTATTTCCGTTATCGGATTTCCACCGGTACAACCGGTAGGAGAACTGGTAAGAACCGACCTAGTAACTGTCTGTCCTTCTGACGTACAAGTACCCCAATCCGAATAAGTAAAAGATGTGCAAGTTGAAGTGGTTGGCGTGGTTGGGGCAGTTGGGGTAGTTGGGGTCGTCGGGGTAGTCGGAGTGGTTGGAGTAGTCGGGTTAGTAGCAACAGCCCCCGTAGGATTGAATTCTCCGGCATAAAAAGTATAGCGGCAATAAACAGTAGTACCAGATTCATAAGCGTCTTCCGCCCAAATTTGATAAACGCCATCAAGATAGAGAGCGTTTCCTCCGTTCTGATCATTTATAGGTTTGACTGAAGTCGCTGTCGGCCAACTGGAATCATTAAAACTAATAGCATTCCAACCATTATAATAGGTTCCTGTGCATTTCCAATCCGTAACTGCACTAGTGGTCATACTGTTACAAGGGCTTTGATTAAGTGTGGCGGCTAAACCAAACTTAGTCCCTGTATCTCTTGCTTTAATCGCTAAGACGTTCTTGCCCGGCTGGATTGTAACATCAAACTCCTGTATACATTTCCAGCATATCCCCCCCGGGCAGCTAGAACAAGTCGGGTTAGAAAGATCCTGAGGATCAGTCGTACTAACTTTCGCTCCATTAAAATAAGTTGTCTGATAATTATCAACGCTAGTTTGAATATTAGCGGAAACCGGACAGCATTGATAGCTCTCATCAGCATTATACATACAAGTTTTATCAACTCCACAATTATTACAATATCCGCCGCAACCATCCGGACCGCAAGTTCGGTCCTCACAACGCGGGCGACAAACGTCGAAATTGCTCAAATCATAATTATAAACCAAGCGGCAATAATAGGCCTCATAGCCGGAAATTGTGCTTTTCCCCCAGACATAAGGAAGGTAAGCTGAATTGACTTGGTAATTCGGAATATTTTTTTGCCCTAATGAACTAGTTCGGTTTAAAACTACGGAATCATTAAAAGTCGTGGCACTCTTATTTTCCGTAAATTTAATATCGGTCCATCTATAACCATCCGAATCGAGCAAAGTGCTATCAGCATCAAAAGTGTCGAAAGAAGACTGGCTGTAAGTCAGGGCCTGTCCGGTAACCGGCGCGCAACGCAAATGAGAATTAGTTGAGTCAATAACATCATAAGGCGCATTAGTCGGGCCGACTAACATCCGATAGGCCAGCCCTTGGTTGCTGACCGCCGAACCGATGAAGAACCCTAAAACATTCTTTCCAGTTAAGAGCGTCCGGGTGGCCTTGCCTAAAGTGCTGGCTGAGGATGTCCGATAAAGATCAGAATTATTTAGGTACGCTATTTGCTTCTGATTAGCATAAGATTCAACTGTCCCGACGCAATTTCCGCAATCTTTAGCACAATTTCTACAGGTCTCCCAGGTGCAATTACCGTCCGAATTCTGCAAGCATTGGCAGTAACCGTCGCCGCAATATCCTCCCAAATCTTCCGGCGAAGAAAATAACGGCGACTTATAAACGCAATAAGTATTATTTAAAATTACTTTTGGAGTTTCCTCTTCCACTTTAGTCGTACAGCCATATTGATTATCAATACTGCTTCCCGCCGGACTAGTTGCGACCCCGCTTAGGCCATCGCAATCTTCATAGCCGTCATTATAAATTCCGCCTTGTGCCTCCATATTCGGCCGTTGTTTTTCGCCGTCACCGCAGAAAGAATTAACTTTTAAAGTAAAAGATTTAGAAGCTGTAGTGCCATAATCATTTGTTCCTTGGATAGTTATCTCCTGGCCAGCTGACACGACCTTAGGGGCGCCAAGAATATCCTGTTTGGCCTTATCCGGCCCAGGGGCAATCCTTAAACCATCCGGCAAACCTGAGGCCGTGTACTTAATCGTATAATTACCTTGTTTTTCTAATCCTAAAGAACAGTAATAATCCTTATTGAGCCGCGCGGTTTCCGGACAATTAAAATTTAATTCTGGCGGTGTCACCTTAAGTTTGACTTTTATATTCTTAGAAGAGGAAACATTATATTTATCAATTACGGAAATCCGATAATTCAATTCTGCATCACTGGTAAATTTAACTGAAGTCGGGATCAGTCCATTATGATTGATCTGATAACGGTTAACTCCAGCTTCAGCCGCGGTCTTTTCCGTATAGCCGAACACGTCAAAGGTGTTTGGAGAAATCTGGCTTAGAGCGCCAGAGGTCTTTATTAACGAAACCGATTCCAAAACTGGCGGCGTAAAATTAGCGCCGGAAAAAAAGAAACTATAATTAAAAGGTATTTTTGGATCAAGGGTGTATTCAATATCCTCCGCTTCAATAAAAGGCGCGGAGCCGACGATAGTAATCGGAATTTTTATTGCTGTAGTCCCCCCTCGTCCGTCGGTTACTGTTAATTTTACATCATAGGTCCCGGCTTGGCCGGCTTGAGACGAATAAACTTTCTTCTGATTTGGATCGCTAGTATCTATTAACCTTGGCAATTCTTTCCAACCTGTCCAATCAGTCCCGCTCGTGTCTAAAAGCCAAGTCAAAGGATTGTTTTCCGCATCTGACATTTTTATAAAACCGCTAAACTCCTGTTCAACCGCTCCGACTAAAAATTCATCGGCTAACTCCGGCGGATTATTACCGGCTTGTCCAATCGTGCTCGCTCCAGCGATAACGCAGGCCGAACCCGATTCATAAGCCGGAGAAAAAACATAATTTAACGGCGCGGCAGCGGTTTCTAAAGTCGCACAAAGATTATAATTAGAGCCAGTCCGATCCGCCGAATAAGCGAAAGCGTAACTGCCAGCCGGCAAAATCAAAGACAAAGAATCTTCTTCGGGATCATTCACAAATCTCTTGGATTCTTCATTCCAACAAGTCGCGGCGCTATATCCCGGGCAAGGACCCAAGCGATTAATCGGATCAAAAAAATTCTGGCCCGCGGCCAATTCGGTTAAAAAGGCCTGGGACCAGCTCGGCCAAACCGAAATACTCCGGCGATTTAAATAAGTACCCGCGCTTAATAAAGGATATTTACTATTTACCGAGCGAAATCGGGATAAATATTCTTTTAGTTCTTCTAATTGGCCAATCCGTTTCATGTCGCGAGTGATTTTTGCTTTAATGCTATCGCAGAAAAAATTATCCGGACAATCCGTATCCGTCAAACAATTTTTTGCTTCCTTAAGTAGACAAGAACCGGCCGCCAAATCAGTTTCTTCGCCGGCGCAATATTGGCCCACGCCACAATCCGCATCACTTGAACAGCTTAATGAAGATATTGAACAAGTATTTGTTTGGTCGGTCGGCAAATTAGTATTAAATTTCCAATACTTAACAATCTGGCCTAAAATATCCACGGTATTAGGCGCTGGATCTTGATTATAAGAAATTAAATAAATATTAGTATAGATTTTTGGCAGCTCCGAATTATAATCAACGTTAGCCGCCCCAACATAAACCGTCCGGCCGTCACGAATCGCCTCATAACCGTCAACTATAAGCGCTTGCGGCGAACCAGCAAAACCCTGGTTATCATACCAGCGAGCGACGCTATAATGGTTCGGGTTTGGCACGATGCGGACCGCAATCGCATCGGCGCTGTCCGTTGGGTTAGCTGCGCTTTGAGCGGCGGAATACTTTAAAACGGCGGCAAAAGAAATTAATAATAATCCAGTAACCGCTACGACGGCTAATCTTAATTTTATTTTTTTAACTCTGTTCATATACTAAAATGTAATAATAGCTTATTTATAAAAAGTATAACGACAATATATCGTATTGGCCGTGCTCTTAGCGCCTGAAGCTGTCGTCGCCCAAAGCTGATTAATAGCCGGATAAAGGCGGTTCCCGCTACCCGTTGTTCCGGTTTTAATCGCGGCGCGCCAATAACTATTTGCTGAAAAGCTAATATTCATCCAATTCATCGCCGGCGTAACTTCCGTGCATACCCAATTATTAGGATCATTAGTTGAGATAACAGTATCACAACCGTCAACCAAACGGGCTGCTAAACCATAGCTCCCACCATCATTTATGGCCTTGATGGCTAAGACATTCTTGCTTGTCTGTAATGTAACTGACAAAGGGCGGATATCCGTCCAGCATACATTATTACTACATCGGAAAGAAGCCACATCATTATCACTATATATATCAATATATTCATTACTAGAAGACCAATAGGTAGCCGCAACTTTGATTCCATTAAGATAAACTTCATAAAAATTATCAACGCTCATTTGTAAACAGGGATCATCGCCATTACAAGGTGCCGCACAAGTCCCGCCACAACCGTCATCCGCGCACGGTACTTTCCCGATACAGCTTGGAACACAGGTCTGGCAAACCTGATTAACGCATTTTTCAAAACCCGGACAAGCCGCCGTACAGGTTCGCCCACAACCATCAGCCGCGCCACCACATTTACCGGCACAATCCGGTGTACAAATCTGCTGGCACCGCTGATTAATACAGGCCTCGCCCGAACCGGAGCAAGTATTATCGCAATAGCCGCCGCAACCATCGGCCGCGCCACCGCATTTGCCAGCGCAATCCGGAACGCAAGCTTCACAAACCTGATTAACGCATTTGTCAAAACCCGGGCAAACCGCTGTGCAAGTTCCCCCGCAACCGTCAGGTGCGCCACCGCATTTGCCGCTGCAATTCTTAGAACAACAATCTAATTGCGGACCGCAATCCGGCGCGCTAAATTTTTCGCATTTTTCCCGTAAAGCAAATTTGCAGGATAATTCGTCTGACTTTAAACTTTCATTATCATATTGATCAAAAGCCGACAAAGAAAAATAATTATTACCGACAGAGAATTGATTCAAGGGGAAACTCAAGCCAGTGCTTGGCCCGGCGGAATCAAAAGATTCTCCATAGGCCTTAGTCGAAATCCCCCGATAAAGCCGATAAAAAGAAACCTTGTCGGTATTAGCCGGCCAAGAAAATTTTAATAACGAATCAACAACTGATAAGCTCGGCGCCGCCGGGGTAGTCGGCGGGATCTTATCGGTTGGCATGACGCTTAATTCGCCGGAAAGTCCGCTTTCTGTCCGGTTTTCCGAAACAGCGCTAATCTTAAAGACATAAGGAACATTATTTTCCAAATTATTTATCAAGGACCTACATTCATAAAAGCCGTCCGCCAAAGAACAAACTTCATTTGCTTTCAGCTCTTTAAAAAACATTTCCCCGGAGCCCGAGGAATAATAAATCTTATAAGAATAAACTTGAGCGGCTTCGGAACGCCAAGCTAAACTTACCGTACCGCCGGTTTCTCGGTCAACCGCCTCGATTATTTCGCTGCCGGCAGGTAGTGCCTCGCGGAAAAAATATGATTCTTTCAAAACATTCCAAATACAAATACCATCCGGGACGCTATCGCCATTCTTATCTGCCCCGCAAACTTCCCCAGCCGAAGAACAAGGCGATTGGTCGGAACTACAGATTAAATTACTGCTTATTCCTCGAATAACCGCCTGGTCAATAATGGCCGGCAAATCATCTAAGGTTCCCGGTGCGCCGGCATCACGGCAATAATAAAATTTATAATTATAATCGGCGCAACTCGCGCCTAAGCCGGCCGGACAATTATCAAACCACGGCTCCCAGGTTCCGTCCGGCGCGACTGGCGGCCAGGGATTATTGCAAAGAAAAAGATAAATATTAGAAATATTATTGAACTTATCGCCACCGGTATAAAAATTACAACAATTATTGGAGCAGATTTCGCCCTCGCAAACGCAATTTAGATTATCATTACAATTTCCTTCATCCAAAAAGCGCTCCATATTAACTGTAGCGGTTATCATGGTTTCACCATCGGTAATTCCTGGCTCAGCTCTTACCAAAATCCGGTCAGAAGAAACTTCTTCAAGGGAAGCAACTTCTCCATTAGCGATATCGAATTCCCAATCCCAGAAATACCCGGAAACCGGGCGTAAAATCTGGCCATTCGTACTATAAGCCCGAGCAATAAAAACTTTATCCCGATCCGCTTCTGTATCAAAAGTTTTAGCGGCCGGATCGGAATCATTTTCATCTAAACTATTTTCCGATGTTTTAAAAAGATAAGACGAGGGACTAACCGAAACTTCGTCAATCGCGCAAATTCCGCTAGTCGGATCCTGACCGGATAAAGTCGTGAATTTTATAATCTGTGAATTTTTATATGTCCGCTTGTTAAAGAAAATATTTTCTCCCTCGACATAAAGACCAGTCGTCGGGTTCAAATAGCCCGGACCGTTAAAGCCAATTCCTTCTATGCTTAAAACGCCGGATCGGCTATTTAATTCGGGGTCGCCTAACACTATTAAATAATAATTGGCCGCCGGCGATAATAATTTTTTCGGAGTAAAAATTAAAGAAGTGCTCTCGCCGTCATTCTCGCCAAAAACGTTGCCAGGTATGGCGCAATATAATTTATTCGGATCTGGCACGTCAGCTAAAGCCGAATCGTTAAAGCGCCCGAATAGCTTCGACCATAAAGATGCTAAACGGCTTGATAAGCGGGCTAAGCGGCTTTGTTTTTTCGGAAGAGATAAATCGCTAACACTAGAATCTTCCAAAGCGACTTCCGCCCATGATTCTCCAGCCGCAATAAAAGTCCCGGCCGGACAAACGCCTTCGCCATAATTCCGCTCTTCTAACAATAAGACGTTCCCGTTAAAACTATTCGTATCCATCTTCTTATTGAAATCAACCTTAAGCACGGCATTCCGGCAAACATTATTATCTAAATGTTTAGGAGAAGTTGAATCAACCTTCGGCCGCGCCTGGCAGCAAGTATCAAGCCCACAACCAATATTTTCCGGCGAACCGCAATCTAAATCATTAATACAGCCACAACATAAACCGCGATTATCGCCGGAACAATTACCTTTATCTGTCTCACAGCTAAGCTTAGAATTGCGGGCGGCGCAGGCATCATCATAAAGAATCCCTTCAACTGTTATCGGCACGCCTGGCTGACAGCAACAAGTACCGCAATCCGCAGAAGACCCGCCGAGATTGCCCTCCGGAGAAAAACACCCGAAACCTTGGACATTACAAACTTCCGGATCACAAAGAGAAGTATTGCCGGCCGTACAAATCAACCCGTCGCCGGCTGGTTTATTGGGACAATATTGTTCACAAGCGGAAATACTGCTGAAAGAATTTACTGCCCCTTTAACCGGAGTTGAAGATGCGCATTGGTTAGGGTTGCTAGCCGAACAATCATAATAAGCGCACCAACCAGCATCTACCCCTTCGGAAATCTGATTTCCTAAACGGCAAATATCATCTTCGGTTTCTGTTGTCCGGTCGGAATCGAAACAACAGCGGGAATTAGCCCGGCAATCGCCAAAATCCGTTAAGCCCGGGCAAGGGTCATTTTGCGAACATCTATCCTCACAAGTTTCTAAATTTTTATACGGCCCAATCTTTAACGGCTCGGCCGCCGCGCATTCGTTAGGATTATCAGTCGAGCAGTCATAATAGGCGCAGTAGCCGAAATCCGGACTGACCTGATCGTCGCTAATTAAAAGCCCGTTGCCGCCGCGGCAAACATCATCGGCCGGGTCACTAGTCCCACGGGAATCCAAACAACAAACACCGGCATGCTCTAAACATCCTTCAGCACTTAAACTAGAGCAATCACCACAAAAACCGTTCGGAAAATTATCATTATCTACTTCACAATATTGGCCGCTATGGCCGGAACAATTACAAGTCGCGTCGCGTATTCCGGGATCTTCGCCGGCCGAAGCACAACCGCCACAAAGCCCTAAACCGGCATTTACGTTATTATCTCCGTCAGTTAAAGAAATATCGCTGCCACAAGTTCCTTCACATTGCAATCCGGCGCAACAATCCCGAGCACTCTCGCCAATCGTACAACAGCAATCGCAACTAGCGGGCACCGGCTCTAAACATTGATCATTTTCCCCAGCCGGACTATCCGTGCAAACCGAGCCAGTCGGACAAATTTCTTCCGAAGCGCAGCGGCCGGCCCCATTTACTTCTATGCAAGAAAACTCTTCCGAACAAACCGAGCAATAAGAATTAAAATCAATACATCTATCCCCGGCTTCTTTCGACCAGCCCGGCGGGCAAGATGTCGTTGCTTCTATCACCCAGCGACTGCCTAAATTATTAATAGCACTAGGGCCCGAATCTAAATCCTGACAAACTTTTTCTGCTTCGTATTCCCGGCCATTCAAAGTATAAGAAAAAGTTTGGCTTAAATCACAAACCGCGACAGTTCCATTCTCGTTCTTAAGACAACGATTAACCGCGGAATCATAAGAACAATTATTTGTCCCTAACCCGCCGCAACCGGGAGCGCTAATACAGCTAAAATCACAATTCGCAACTGCTTTCTGCCCGCCACCATAAGGAGAACAAAGGCCGGGCGTATTCGGACAATAATCATTGGTCTGACAAGTACCATAGTATTCAGATAAACCGGCACAGCTATAAGCATAAGGATTATCCTCTGAGTCGCCAAAACCGGTGCTGAATTTCCATTCAAAAACCGAAGTCGGAATATCAACGAAGCAATCATTTAAAGAATCAACGCAGCGGCCTTTTCGGTAAGTATTTTGCGGACAACAAACCTGCGTGCCGCAATCCGCGTCAACCCGGCATTCTTCCACGGCAAAATCAAGTGCGTTGCCGGCCAGACTATTATTAACTACCAAAACCGGGCCGGAAATCGCGCCGCCCGGGACAACGGTTTTAATCGTATCCGCCCGTCCGTCAAGCTCAATCGTCCCGACCGCGTTCCGGTCATAGTTGAATTTTACTAAACCCTCGCTATTTTCCCGACCGAAATATTCTCCCCAAAGGGTCACCGGCGACGCAACCGGGCCGCTAAGCGGCTCCAATTTACATAAACTCGGCGCCAACACGGCATTTTTATCCGCTAAGAAAGTATTGGGATTTAATTTTTCCGTATTAATTACAGCGTCCCCTAAATCAACCATGATAACTTGCGGCCCGTCCTCTAAACCGGCCGGAACTTTAACAACGATCTGATTATCTTTCCAAACCGAATTAAGGCACATTTCCGGAAAATCATAAGTCGCTTCGGTCGCGCCGAAAAAAACCCGGGAAGTGCCGCGGGCGCCGCCAAAACCGTCGCCGCGAATCGTTACATATTGGCCCGGAGCGCCGCTAAGCGGCGAAAAAGACGCGATAAAAGGTCCATCGCCCGCTTCGCTTTCTTTTACAAAACGAAGGTAATTGCTTTTTTCGGCCTGGCCGGATAAATTTACCGTCACGAAACTGCCGGATTCCCCGGCCTTAATATTCGGAGTAAGCGAAGTACCGCTTAAGCCCTCGGGATTTGTAAAAACTGACTCTATCGCCCGGACATTAGTTTTATAGTTGCCAAAATAAGCGGCGGCTGAATATAGATTAACTCCTTGATAATTAACTTCGGAACTTAAGGCGCCGCGATTAGGGTCAAGATAGCATAAACCCGGACGAACAATATTATTGGCTCGGAAATTCGGAATTTCCGGACCAAAATCATCGTCGGTATAATCGCTCGCTCCTTCCTGACTTACTACCTGGATCGGACCGGAAATCGCGCCAGCCGGAACCGCGATAATTATTTGATCATCGCGCCAAAAATCCGAACAGGAGGCATTAAGGACTGACGGAGCAATTCCTTCAACCGGACTGCCGCTTCCGGTAAAAAGAACTTTACTGGCGCCATCCGCGTATTCGCCGAAATTTCTTCCAAAAATCGTAATAAAATTATCAACCGCGCCGTTCGGCGTTAAAAGATCGCAAACACCCGAGCAATCATCGTCAGAAATACATGACTGATTAGGATTATTAGTACAGAAACCGCCCAAAGGGCTTATCTCCGTAATTACCGGCGGCCCATAGCAAAGACAGGTCCCAGGATTACAACTTAAATATTCCGCGCATTGATCATTATCGGCTTCACAGGTTTCATTCCCTAAATCACCGTCACAAGACGCCCCTAAACCGCCGCGCGGACGGCAAATACAATCAGCTTCATCACAATAATCACTAGGCGAACAAATCTGATTTACGGCCTGGCAACCGGGATTCGGGCTGGAATCGCAGCTAGTCGGATTACCGATTCCGGCGCCGGAACAATCCGACCCGACACAAGGACCCCATGATCCATTAGAATAAAGCATTGAACCGCCGCAGCCGCAAGGCGCCAAGCTTCCGTCTTCATAATTACCGCCGGTGCCGCTAACCGCGCCGCCCAAACGAGTTAAGATAAAGACAGCGATTCCCCAAGACGCTAAAATAATTACTAAACCAATCACACCACTTTTTAAAATCTGCTTGGCTTTTTCTACTTTTTCTTCTTCACCGCCGGAAGTCATCCAAATAAAGCCGCCATAAATTACAAAACCAACCGCGATAATACCTAAAAATCCCAGAGCAATATTAATAATCCGGCCGGCAATTGTCCGCGGATCACCGGCCGCCAAAGCGCCGTCCAAACCGCTTTCTACCGCCTCCGTACCGAAATCCTGAGCAAAAACCAAACGAGCCAAGAGCAGACCTCCGACAATAAGCAAGAAAAATATTAAATTTTTACTGATTTTTTTCCGCACAGATTAAAATTGCTTACAAATAAAATTATTGACAACTTCCATCCGCGCCAAGAATATCGGTCGGAACACCGAAACAACAAGAAGGATATTCGTCGGTCGCCGAACAACCCGGACCAATGCTCGGTTTATAACAATTCTGATAAATATCTTTGACGCCGGAACCGACCTGGACTTTATAAGTCATGGATTCGGCAAAAGGGGAATGAAAAATATTAACAACGCTTAAATCCGGCTCGCCATCCAAGGGCTCAACATCTAAATTATCTACTTTCATCCAATACCCGAGCGGAGAGGGCGAAGCCGCGCTTAAGTTAATCAATCTATGTTCAACCGTAGAAGTTCCGCTCTTTACTTTTAAGCCGCCGCTTTGCAAAGTGCTATTCATCATCAAAGTATTAAATTTAATTTTAACCGGCTCAACCAAAGGCAAGCCGCTTTGTCCGGCCGAGGGGCTAATTTCCGTAATCACCGGCGGATCTAAAGCAATCTGATCATTGATATAAAAAGACCATTTATATTTATCCTTTTTCCCAGCATTAACTATTGAATCATAATTATCATGATAAAAATCCAAAGGCCCGTCGGCATAGGCGCTCCGATCGCCGTCAAAAGAATTGATTGCCGCGTCCACGATCCCGTCTAAAGAATTTAAATTTCCAGCCGGATAATTCTGGCCGGCGTCATCCTGGCAGGTCTTATAACCCAAAGAAGTGTCTCGGCAATTTATAAACGGCGCTAAAGCCGAACAGTCGCTATCGCTTTCACAGGTCTTGAGATTAGCCGGCAACATTTCCATGGCTAAATGGCTATTAGCCGGCAGACAATAAATTTCCTCGCCGCAACCGTTGACGCCGCATTTAACATCGGAAATAAACTCCAAGGTCTTATAATTATTGCTCACGACGAATTTCCCGCCTAAATAATCACCGACACAGACATTGTTTTCACATTTATAGGATCGGCATTCTGAGGTCGCGCTGCAGGCCGCGCCGGCCGGGAAAGCTTCAGCAGCGGCATTAACGACCCGGATATGGCCAGCCACTTCTCCGGCCGTGCCGGAAACGGTCGCCGGATTAATCGCTTCATTAAAATTAACCTGGATTACGGAATTCATCGGCCGATCTTTTTTATCCAACGGCTCATCGGTTTTTTCTAAATCCGTGCCGCCAGAAAACGACTTCAATCCTAAAACCGAAACAGCCGTTGTCGTTAATGAAATATTATTACCGTCCTCGCCAGCAACCCGCGCCGTTAAGTTCACTTTGTCCGCCTCTTTAAAAACTTCCAAATCTTCCCGGCCACTTAATTTTGCCGTAATATTTTTCGCTAATTCGTCATTACTATAACTATCTGGCACTAAAATATTATTATTCTCCCCGGAACTAGCAAAAGAATATACTACGCCGCCGACCTCTAAAGTATCGGCTAAGCGTTCCGGGCTAATTTTTATATTCCATAAATCTCCCGCCTTAGTCGAATTTGATTTAAAAGTTAAATAATTATTAAAGACCGCCTGGCCGGAAACTACATCCGCAATTCCCAAAAGATTATTAGCGCCGTCAAAAAGCTGAACTTTATCATCAGTATCGTCTGGCGCGGAAACGATAAAATCGGAAATGCTTCCATGATAATCTAAGATTACCGAAGCGCCACTCGGAGTCGTCGGCGTAGCCGCCGTGACTGAAATCACTTCGGCCGGCTCATAAACCGCCGGCTCGCCCAGAACCGTTATCGCCGCGCTAGCCGGTGCGGCCGGTGTTATTTCTTGATAGATATCTTTAATATTATCCGGAATCGGAAAAACCCCGGTCGGAACGACTAAGGGCGGGGTTAAATCTAATTTATCACTAACTATAAATTCCCATTGAGCGCCGGAGACATTGCAACCCGCAAACATTGAAGAATCGTCGGTTTTTTTGATATAATCGCTTAATTTAACGGAATAAGCAGTATCACCGCTAGCCGAACCCAAAAAACTTAAAGGGCTTAGAATAAAGGTCTTATCTTCACCAGTGACCGTTACTAAAATATCAGTAACATTCGCGTTCTCTCCCGGGCAAGAAGAAGCTGAACAAGAATCACCTAAAGCACTCTTGTACAAACGAACCGCTAAAGGATTAAGGCGATTACAGTCTTCTTTATCGCAAACGCAAGGCGTTGCCTGGCTATTAATACAAAGGGTGTCGGTTTTTATTTTTTCTTTCAAAGTAACCATGATTGAGGTATTGCGTGGCACATCCTTTTGGCCGTCAGCCGGATAAACGCTATCAACCGCGCAAGCGCCGATAGCCGCCGTGCCAGAGCCGGAAATACCGGCCCGATTTGAACCGGCCGGACTGCCAGTAATTCCTAAAGCGTCGGATAAGCGAGAAAGTAAAAAAGTCGTTATTCCCCAAGAAGATAAAACTATAACCAAACCGATAATCGCATTTTTAAGAATATTTTTTGCTTTCGTTATTTTTTCTTCATCGCCGCCCGAAGTCGTCCAGATAAACCCGGCATACATTATTATTACAACCGCGATCACCCCTAAAAAGCTTAAAGCAATCTGGATAATCCGACCGATAATCATTCGCGGATCAGCCGAAGATAAAGCGCCGCCTAAACCGCTTTCCACCGCTTCTACACCAAAATCCTGAGCCGCGACCGGTAAAGAAAACAAAAAACCGCCCGCCGCAACTAAGGCCAGCCAAGCAAAAATAATCATAATCGATTTTACTTTTCTAGTCATTGGATTTCTAAGTAAAAATTTAAAATTATGCTTGTCTATGCTATAATAATATAGCTTTATTATAACATAAAAAGCCAAAAATAAAAAAGGGTTATGACGATTGACCGCGTAGTTAAAAAATTCTCTGATAACCACCCAGGTGAAGATGCGTCCGTTCTTTACCAAGCCTTTGAATTCGCTAACGCCGCCCATGAAGATCAAACTCGGAAAAATGGCGATCCATACATCCAGCACCCGCTCCACACCGCCTATCTTCTCGCGGAAATCAAGGCAGATTTAGCAACTGTTGCCAGCGGTCTACTTCATGATGTCCCGGAAGACACTCCGCATGATATTGAAGAAATAAAAGAACTTTTCGGCCTGGAAATCGCCTCTTTGGTCGGCGGTATCACCAAGCTCGGAAAAATAAAATATCGCGGTATCGAACGCTACCGAGAGAATCTAAGACGGATGTTCTTGGCCATGACTAATGATTTGCGGGTAGTTTTTATAAAATTTTGCGATCGTTTAAATAATCTCCGAACGATAGAGAATCTGCCGCCGGAAAAACAAAAAAGAATTGCCAAGGAAACCATGGAAATCTATGTACCGATTGCCGGACTCTTAGGAATCGCTCGACTAAAATGGCAGATGGAAGACATCTGCTTTAAGATCCTTTATCCCGATGAGTTCCAAGCCCTAGAATATAAATATGAAGTGGAAAAAAAAGTCGAGCGCAATCGTTTTTTTCAAAAAGTTAAAAACATTATCGTCCCGAAATTAAAAGAAGCCGACATTGAACACTCGATTGAAATTCGCTTCAAACACCTTTACAGTATTCATCAAAAAATGCAGGAAAAAAACCGTAAATTCGATGAGATTTACGACGTTTTCGCCTTGCGCATCATCGTCCCGACGATTGATGACTGTTATAAGACGCTGGGCATAATCCATACTTTATGGAAACCAAAGCCGCATCGTTTCAAGGATTATGTCGCTGTCCCTAAACCTAATGGCTATCGGTCCATCCATACCACGATTATCGGCCCGGAAAACAAAGCCACAGAATTCCAGATCCGGACAAAGGAAATGCACGAAGAGAGCCTTTACGGTTTAGCGGCCCATTGGTATTACAAAAATAAAACCAAAACAACCAATTACGCGGCGCCGCATTGGGTTAAAGAAATAATTGAAATCCAAAAAGAAATCAGTAATACGGACGAATTGGTAAAAAAAATAAAATTAGATATTTTCCGGGATCGAATCTTTGTCTTTTCGCCTAAAGGCGATGTTTTCGAACTTCCGGAAGGCGCGACTCCGGTCGATTTCGCCTATGCCGTCCATACCAATATCGGCAACAAGGCTTCCGGCGCCCTGATTAACGATAAACTCGGTCGGCTTGACCAGGAGTTAAAAAACGGCGATTTCGTAAAAATCATTACGGAAAAAAACCGCGAATACCCAAATCGCGACTGGTTAAAATTTGTCCGTACCCGGAAAGCGCGCGAACGCATCAAGCAATATACTAAAAAATCCCGCCTGGAAACTATCAAGCGCTTCATCCCGGGAATGAATAGAGAATAAAAAAACTTTTATATTTCAAATCCCTTAATAAAAATCACTCCCTGGCGGGAGTGATTTTAAATTCTTATTATCGCTTATGATCGCCGATTGCTCTCCGGCAACTTGCCGATACGACGTAAATGCTCATTTTTACGACTTAACGCCAGGCCGGTTAACGCTCGTTTTTTCTGTTTCTGTTTAGTGGTCTTCTGTTCTAAATGTTTTTTAGACCGTGCTTTTTCCAAACGCTTGCTGTTTTTCAAACCCTTCTTAAATTTCCGTAAAAAACTTTCAAAACTTTCGCCCGGTTTTCTCTTAAAGTCCGCCATATAACCCACCCTCCTTTCTATTAATTATTTTCTTTTCTATTAACTTATCTTTCTTAGCTAAACGCTCCTTAATCTTTTTATAAACCACGGTCTCTTGCGCCCCAGAATCAATATCGCGCATTAAAATAGTCCCGTCCATAATCTCTTTTTTCCCTAAAATCAAGGCAGTTTTTGCGCCTAAAGCCGTCGCTTCCTCTAATTGTGTCTTTAAACTATCCGCGGCGAATGATTGGCGGACCTTAAAACCGGATTGATGTAAATCATTAAATAATTGCATTGACTTTATCTTCGCCTGATCACCAAGCTGAGCGATAAAAATAACTTCTTCTTCTTTTTTATCAAACAAAGATTGCTTATCTTTTATTCGCATCACTGTCCGTTCCAGGCCGATCGCCAAACCAACAGCCGGCGTTTCCGGGCCACCTAAATTTTCAACCAAAGAATCATAGCGTCCGCCCCCGGCCAGCGCCATCTTGCCTAAGACCGCGCCGTCTTCATTCAAAGGCCAGAATTCAAAAACCGTATCATTATAATAATTCAAACCGCGAACCAAATAAGGATTAAAATTATAATTAACATCAAGCTCGTCTAAAAATTCCAAGGTCTTGGCAAAATGCTCGCGGCTTTCCGCCGACAAAAAATCAGCAATCTGCGGCGCTTCTTCCCGTTCCTTAACGCAAGTGTCCTCTTTGCAATCTAATAAGCTCAAGCAATATTTGCCTAAGTTCTTCTTGCAATTATTACACAATTTTGAACGCCGTCCTCTTTCCTTATAAAAAGCCAAAAGTTTCGCGCTATAATCTTTCCGGCAATCAAGATCTCCGATGCTATTGATCTGAACCTGGATCTTTATCTGCAAATCCGCAAAAAAATTATAAACCGCCGCGATCAACAAGGCCTCGGATAGAGGTTTCTTTTCGCCGATTATTTCTATATTAGCCTGCGTTGATTCACGATAACGACCGGTCTGCAATTTCTCATGGCGGAAAATCGACCCGAGAGAAAAAAGACGGACTAATGAGGCGTTTTCATTCAAATTATTTTCTAAATAAGCGCGGATTACGCCCTGGGTTATTTCCGGCCGCAAGATTACCCGTTCACTTTTTTCCCCTTCAACAAAATAAAATTCCTTATCCGTATTCTTGCGCGTGGATTTTTTATACAAATCAAAACTTTCTAAAATCGGCGTCTTAATCGGAGAAAAATTATAGATCTTGGCAAAATTTAAAAGCTTATCAGACACCAATTCAAAATAACGCGCTTCCGGGCCGGCAAAATCTTTCATGCCTAAAAGCCGCTTTGAAGTTTTATTATTTTTCTTTTCAATTTTTTGCGCCGTTTCCGGAGCATTTTTTTTCGGTCTAGGCATATAAAATTTAATTATATTGCGGCCAATAATCTTTATTAAAAACCATTACCTTATCTAAAGGCCAACCGCGGAATAAAATTTTTCCCGTGATAAAACTTTTATGGACCGGGCCGAAACTCCGCGAATCTTTTGAGGCATTGCGGTTATCTCCTAAAACATAATACTCATCCGAGCCAATCGTAATTTTTTCTTCACTATTATTAAAAGTCGTCAAATCTTCCGGCAAATATTCTTCGTTTAAAACAAGCCCTGTCGGATTTTCTTCATTAAAAATATTAATTTGGCCGTCTTTAATCTGGATACTCTCGCCCGGCAAGCCGATTACTCTTTTAATAAAATATTCCTGCGGATTGCGGGGATAACGGAAAACAATAACCTGGCCGCGTTCCGGCGGCGTAAAGCGATAGCTAAGCTCATCGATTATCAGATATTCATGGTCATGGAAATTCGGTTCCATAGACGCACCTTTGACATAAAAAGGTTGAATTAAAAAATAACGCACCGGTAAAATAATCGCTAGAGAAATAGCGACCACTTTAGTTATTTCCCAAATAAATATAAGAAATTTTCTCATAAAAAGTAATGTTTAAAAACGCGGTAATTGATCCTGACATGGCTTACCGCCAAATGTCGTTTTTATCTTAAGTTCCTTAAAAAACACGACAATCAGCTCTTAGTATATCAGAAAAATAAAAAAAAATCAAATCACTTATTTTAGCTGATATTTAATAAATAAACATTGCGTCCCCATAACTGAAGAAGCGGTAATGGCGGCGGATAGCCTCCTGATAGGCGCGATTAATATGCTTCTTGCCAGCTAAAGCGGAAACTAACATTAACAGCGTTGATTTTGGTAAATGAAAATTAGTAATTAAAGCATCCGTGATTTTGAATTTATAGCCAGGGTAAATAAATATATCGGTCCAGAAAGATTGCGATTTAAGACCGTCCTGCCGGCTACTCCAATCAAGTGACTCCAAAACCCGACAGCTTGTTGTCCCAACCGGGATAATTCGGCCACCCGATTTTTTCGCCGCCAAAATTGCTTTAATCGTCGCCGCGCTGATTTCCGCGAACTCGCTATGCATCTGATGCTCGCTGATTTTTTCGGTTTTAACCGGCGCGAACGTGCCGAGACCAACATGCAAAGTTACATATACTATTTTTACGCCTTTAGCTTTTATTTTCTTTAATAGGCCTTTAGTAAAATGCAAACCGGCCGTCGGCGCGGCCGCGGAACCGACTTTGCGCGCGTCAGCAAAAACCGTCTGATAATTTTCCTTATCACCGGCAACTTTTTTATCGCGTTTAATATAGGGCGGCAGAGGCACAACGCCGATTTTATTAATCGTTTTCCAAAAAACCGTCCCACTTTGATTAAATTTAACTTGCCAGGTGCCGTCCTGATTATTTTTTAAAATTTCCGCTTTCAGCCCGCCCGACCGCGCCAGTAGCGGCGCCGAACTAAACGCGACCGGCTTTTTAGTATTTAACAAAGACGAAAACTCCACGATTTGCCCTTCCTTAATCCGCCCGCCGACAAGACATTCCCAGATATTGCCGGACGCTTTACTATCGCTTAATTTACGATGTAAAAAAATTTCTACCGCCCCGCCAGATTCCGCTTTCCGGCCGATTAGCCGCACCGGAAAAACCTTAGAATTATTTAAAACTAAAAGATCGCCGGACTTTAAACAATCAATCAAATCATAAAAATATTTATGTTTAATCGTGCCGGTTTTCTTATTTAATAACAAAAGCCGCGAATGGTCTCGCGGTCTGACTGGCTTCTGGGCAATAAGCTCCGGAGCCAATTTATAATTAAAATCCGATACTAAATAAGCCATAAATTAAACCAATCTCCCCGTGCCTGGTTCTTTTAATCCCAAATGCTGATAGCCGAGCGCGGTAACGATTCGGCCGCGCGGCGAACGATCAAGAAAACCGAGCTGCATTAAATATGGCTCATAAATATTTTCAATCGTATCCATTTCCTCGCCGGTCGCGGCGGCAAGCGTATTCAATCCGACCGGACCGCCCTTGAATTTATCAACAATCGTTTCTAAAATCCGGCGGTCAATCAAATCCAAGCCGAGCTCATCGACTTCTAATAATTCAAAAGCGCCTAAGCAATCATCAAGCGTAATCCGGCCGTCACCTTTAACTTCGCAATAATCACGCACCCGCTTTAGTAAACGATTAGCGATACGCGGCGTCCGGCGGCTGCGGGAAGCGATTGCGGCCATGGCTTCCGGCTCTATTTCCGTCTGTAAAATCTTGGCGCTCCGGCCGATAATTTTTTCAATATCTTCATTTTCATAAAAACTTAGATGATGCGTAACACCAAAACGATCGCGCAACGGCGCCGAAAGTAAACTGGCTAAAGTCGTCGCCCCGATAATCGTAAACTTCGGCAAATCAAGGCGCAAAGTCCGGGCGCTCGGACCCTTGCCCATAATAATATCTAAAGCGTAATCTTCCATGGCCGGGTATAAAATTTCTTCCACGGTTTTATGGAGCCGATGAATTTCATCAATAAATAAAATATCCCCGGCTTCAAGGTTAGTTAGAATCGCGGCTAAGTCGCCACTTTTCTCAATCGCCGGGCCGGAAGTGACCCGAATATTCGCACCGGTTTCATTGGCGATAACATGGGCTAAAGTCGTCTTGCCAAGCCCGGGCGCGCCATAAAGCAAAACATGCTCTATCGGCTCTTCCCGCTTTTTCGCGGCCGCAATGGTAATTTCCAAATTCTTTTTTATTCTTTCCTGCCCGACATATTCGCCAAGGGTCTTCGGGCGCAAAGAAAGATCCAGGGCTTCGTCGCCTTGGCGTTCTATCGGGCTGATAAGACGGTCTTTATCATTAGACATATATATAATAGTAGCTAAACTTCCCGAAACTCGCAAATGGAATTAAAGTCGCAGAATTTGCACATCGGCGACGGGGTCGGCGCAAAATCGCGTTTCTTAATCGCCGCGATTTCTTTATTTATTTCTAAACGGAGCTTATCAATTTCCTTCTCGGTCGCGACAAAAGAAACTTTAGCGCCGCTTTCTAAATAATAATAGCTCAAACGGCTCACTTTAATCTTTAAAAATTCTTCTAAAAATAATTGGTATAAAATTAACTGGCGCTTGGTCGCGAAATCAAGTTTTTTATCCTTTCCGGTCTTATAATCAACAATTTCCAAAGTGCCGTCGCCGAGCTTATCAACGCGGTCAATCGTGCCTTTAATAACATCGTCGCCGACCTTGAAAGAAAATTTCTTTTCTAAGAATAAGATTTCGGCCGGCGGCGCGGCCTGATAATCTTTCAAGAATTTCTTCAAGGCCTCCCGGCCTTTGTTTTTATATTTTTCCCGATCTTCCTTATTCGGATAGCCGTCCGCCTGCCAAAATTCGGCATAAATTTCCATTAATCTTTTTTCACTCAATAACTCGGCCATAATTTCCGCTTCGCTTTTTTTCTTGGCGCCTTTTTTCTCATTAAGCGCGCCGAATAAATCACTCTGGACTTTGCGCCGCTCGCTTAAAGTCGGCAAAAGAAAATTATATAAAGTATTATGGAGCACGCGGCCGAAAATTAGCGAGGCCTTGTCGCCGGAAGCGGGAATTTTTAAAATAAAAGCGAATTTATATTGTAAGGGACAGACCGAATAAGCCGCCAGTTGCGAAAAAGAAAATTTCTCCGGAAGCGGATATTTTTCTTCCGGCGTTTTTTCGCGGCCGGCCGAAATTTCCCGAGCGTTTAAATAATGTAAATCGCGCAAAAATTCGTTTTTATCGCTTAAAGAAATTTCCGGCGCAACTTCGCTGCTTAAGCCCATTTCGGCGATAAAGCGCGACGGCTTTTTCTCGCGCGCGCCGCCGTAATCTTTCGCCCCGGTCAGATATAATTCCTCTTTCGCCCGCGTCGCCGCCACATAAAACAAGCGCCGCTCCTCCTCTAAATGAAATTCCCCCTCGGTCGCGACTTTTTCTTTTACTAAAACATCCGGGATAGAAATCTTTTCACTGCGGGCAATGGTCGGAAACTTTTTATCAACCAGATTGACGATAAAAACATATTTAAATTCCAGACCCTTGGCTCCGTGAACCGTCATTATTTTAACCGTATCGTGATCAGCAAAATCTAACTTTAAAGCGCCGGTCTCGCCCGCTTCTAGTTCTAAATCAATCGCGGTCATAAAATCCTTTAAACGCAAATCCGGCTCAGTTTCTTCTAATTTTTTTATCTTCTGATAAAACTGGTTAAGATAAGAAAATTGTTCTAAATCGCGATCGCGATCAAGGCCGGCTAAAAGTCCGGAGTCATAAGCAAAATGTAAAAATATTTTAGTCGGCTTGGCATCTTTCGCTAATTGCGAATGTTGATCAATAAGCGTTAATAATTTATTGATATTCTTCACGCTCTCAGCGCTTACGCCCGGAATCGCATTAATGTTTTTTAGGGCCTCGTAAAGCGACCAGACCTTGCGTGCCGCCATCTTATTAATATTAACGAGATCAAGATGCGCCACTTTAAAAGCTTCCATATTCAAAACCCGAAATAAAGCGGCTGATTCATGATAATTATCAAGCAAGCGGAAATAGGCAAGAATATCAAGAATCAACGGTTTATAATAAAGTCCTCGCCAAGACATAAATTGATTCGGAATTCCTTGCCGGTTTAATTCCTTAACATAGGGCTCGGCCGTATCGTTTGCCCGAACTAAAATCGCAAAATCCGACCAGCTGACCGTTTCTACCGACGGCACCTCTGCCGCGGATGTCTTTCCCGCGGGCGCCTTTTCCTGTCCGGCGACATAAAGCTCTTTAATCTTTTGCGCGACAAAAGAAATTTCTTCACCAGCCGCTTCAAAGTTAAGCCACTTCACTGCCGGCTCGGTCCGCGGTTTTTTTGCAACCGCGCCCTTGGCCGCCAATTTCTTATTAATTTTCAGCTTTACCTCCAAGCGATTCGGATTATTATGCTGGATAAATTTATAAGCATAATCAAGAATTTCTTGGCGCGAACGATAATTCTCGGTCAAAACGATCTCTTCTGCTCTGGGAAAATCATCCTTAAACTGCATGATGTTAGAAATAGAGGCGCCCCGAAATTTATAGATAGCTTGATCGTCGCAGCCCACGACGACCAGATTATTCTTCGTAGCCGCTAAAATCTTCACTAATTCATACTGCGCCCAATTCGTATCCTGGAACTCATCAACCATAATATACTTAAATTTATCCCGATAAAATTTCAGGATATTCGGGCGCTCCCGAAATAGTTTCAAGGTATAAACAATTAAATCGCCAAAATCAAGATAATTATTTTCGAGTAATAATTGATTATAAATATGATAGGCATTAGCCAATTCCTTAATTCGACCGATTTCCATTTCTTCGCCGGCATCGTCATTATCGACTTCACCATCATCAGCCGCGCCTGATTTTTTTCGCCCGACTGCCCCGGCTTCCGTAGCCATAACTTTCCCGGTCTTTTTTTTCGGAATCGCCTTCGCTTTCCGGCTAATCTTTTTTCCGCTCAAGCGTTCGTCCACGTCCGACTCCAAATCTTCCGCATACTCTAAATATTCCGCAGCGGAAATATTCTCATCCTTTAGGCGGGAAAAATGCTTAATGAGCTCGGAAATAAATTTTGTCGGGTTGCCGAGCGGCCGATAATAATCAAGATTAAAACGATTCAAATTTTTCTTAATTAAAACCCATTGGTCAGTCGTATTTAATAAACGGAAACTGGCGCTTAAACCGATATCTAAACCAAATTCCCGTAAAATCCGTTCGCCAAAGCTATGAAAAGTACTGATCCATAAATCAACATAACCGTAAGGCAAAATCTTGTCCGCCCGTTCCTCCATCTCGCCGGCCGCTTTTTCCGTAAAAGTTAAAAGCAGAATCTCCTCAGTTGAAACTTTTTTCTCCATGATTAAATAAGCCAGGCGATTGATTAAAACCGTGGTCTTGCCGGTGCCGGCGCCGGCCACGATTAAAAGCGGTCCGGACTCATGCGTCACGGCCGCCTGTTGAGCGGAATTTAATTTTTCTAATAATCCTTTTTCCATATATAACTCCCTCCGGCTATTTTAAAACTTTAAAATCTTCTTAAACTTTTCTCCTTTAACCGCACCGATTAAAGCAAGGTTTAAACCGCGATTAACAAAAATTTTCTTTGCGGTCTTTTGCAAATCCGCAGCGCTAATTTCTTTTATTCGCGCCAAAAATTCCGCTGGTGTCAAAATTTTCGACCGCGAAATTACTTGGCGGGCGTACCAATTAGCTAAATTATCGGTCGCTTCCATTTGTAAAGACATCTTGCCTTGCAATAAATCTTTAGCGCGCTTTAATTCTTTAGTGCCGACTGGCTCGTCCATTATCCGGCGATACTCGGCTAAAATAATCTTAATCGCTTCTTCGGCTCGGGTAATCGGCACGCCGGCCTGGGTCGTTAAATAACCGGAATCAGAATATAATTCCGTCATGGTCCGGACATAATAAGCTAAGCCATTGCGGCCGCGCAAATTCGTAAATAAGCGCGAACTCATGGATCCGCCGAGGATAATCGCCAATAACTTAACCTTAAATTCATCGGGATGACCAAAAGGATAAGCGCGGACGCCAAGTGATAAATTAACTTGATCAATCTTTTTATAAACCGATAAAGAACGAGGCGCAGACTGCTTCTCTTTAACCGGCAATTTATCTTGCCACTTATTTTTCTTAAAAACTGAAAATAATTTCGTGGCCGCTTTTTTCGTTGCCACGTCTATCCCGCCGACTAAAACCACATAAACGCTACGCGCGCCATATTGCGATTTTAAATATTTAATAAAATCCTCCCGCTTGAAACGCCGAATATTTTCTTTCGTCCCGATTGTATCCCAACCGGCCGGGGTATCGCCGTATAAACAGGTTTCAAAAACATCTTCAATATGCATCATCGGATTATCTTCATACATATTTAATTCCTCAATAATAACGCCCTTCTCCTTTTCAATCTCCACCGCGTCAAAACGCGAATTAAGCAACATGTCGCTCACAATATCCAAGGCCTGGGCCGCTTTTGAAGCAGCGACTTTAACCCAATAACCGGTAAATTCCTTAGCGGTAAAGGCATTATATTCGCCGCCCAAAGAATCAAGCTCGCTTGATAGCGCCAAGGTATCCGGCCGCTTAGCTGTTCCTTTAAAAAATAAATGTTCTAAAAAATGCGAAATGCCGTTATTGCGGCGATTTTCATATTTAGAGCCGGTCTTAACAATTACTAAAGCGGTCATGGTCGGCGCTTTAGGCAAAGGAATCGTAATCAAACGAAGTTTATTTGACAAAACATCTATTTTATATTTATTCATAAATTATTTTTTATTTTATTTTAACGCGTTCTCTCGTGTTTTAAATTTAACACATCTCTGATATAATTTAAAGGTGAGGGAAAAGATAAGTGAAAAATCTCTCATTAATAACTTTACTGACCTATGCCTTACAAAATAAGCGACCGCAATTTTGTCTTGAATCGCGGCAAACAATATAAAATCCCGCGCGTCAAAGATATGGCTGACGACGAAAAACCGCGTGAAAAAATGATAAAAGATGGCGTCGGCGCTTTAAGCGCTGCTGAATTATTGGCCGTAGTGCTTAGCGTCGGCACAAAAAAAGAAGAGGTTTTCTCAATGGCGAGCCGCCTGCTCCGCGAATATGGGGAAAAAGGGATTGCTTACCAAAAAGACCCAAAAATAATAGAAAAGGATCTAAATATCCCAACGGTCAAGGCCTGCCAAATCGTGGCCTCCTTTGAACTTGGCCGCCGCTTCTATCAGAAAAAACCGGGCGGATCGGTTACGATCCGAACGGCCAAGCAGGCTTTTGAACATCTGAAAGATATGGGTGGCCTTAACAAGGAACAATTCCGCGGCCTTTACCTTAACACTCATTACCAACTTATCCATGACGAAGTAATCTCCATTGGCACCCTTGACTCCTCAATCGTCCAGCCGCGTGAAGTTTTCCGGCCGGCGCTTGAATACTCCGCCGCCGCAATAATCATCGCTCATAACCATCCCTCCGGCGTCCTGAAAGCGACCCGCGCCGATGTTGAAATTACGAATAAACTAATTGAAGCCGGCAATATTCTAGGAATAGAAGTTCTAGACCATCTGATTATCGGTAAAAATAAATTTGCGAGTATAATATGAAAAAATATAAGATCACGCCACTCGTCTGGTATGTAAAGGATGAAAAAAGTGTTAAATTCCATATTAAAAGCGATGATTATTTCGGCACGACCGCTACGATTTTAAGCCTATTAAAACACCGCTTAAAACAAAACGACGGCGATAACGCCGCCCTTTTAGGAGCTTTTGATAATTTAGAAGAGGATTTGATGTTCCTGCAGAAAAATTACCGGATCAAGCCGCGAACAACGGTTAAACGCAAGGCCGGAAATAAGAAGAAGATTAAAGGCGCGGGAGCTCAAAATAAAACAAAAATTCAAAATAAAAAAATTTCGGTTAAAACCAGGGCCAAATCCAGGAATAAAAGTTAGATTAAAATCAAAGCAAGCCCAAAATCAGAAACAAGAAAATCAAACCGAAGGGCAAGCTTAAAAGCCAGTGATCAAAGATCATTATAATCAGCAAGGCCGCGAAGACCGCGCCGGGAATTACTAAATTCCGGCGTTTTTTAACGGCTAAGAATAAGAAACCGAGAAAAAACATCAAAGCCATGAGGCCGCTTTCCGCCCAGAGTAAAAGAAAAATATTATGTACCGGCTGGTAAGCCCAAGGTTCTTTTTTTACTTCGTCTCGAACTTCCAAAGCCCGGGAATAATTACCTAAGCCGACGCCGAAAACCGGCTTCTCCTTAATCAAACCAAAGGACTGATTTAAATATTCACGGCGCTCGCTTAAAGATTTTTCTTCTAGTCGCGTTTCACCGACCAATCTAACCTGCACTAATTCTTTATACGGCATCGCGGCGACAAACAGCATTATCGCGGAAAAGAAAATCAGCGCGAGTAAACGATCAACTATCCAGCGGTCTTTCTGGACAATCAAAACAATTAGAAGCGTCAGCAGACCAAACACCAGGGCCAGCCAAGCCGAGCGGGAAAAAGTAAAAAATAAAGCGAATAAGGCGACAAAATAAAAAACAAACAAAAAAATCGATTCCCCGATTTCCCGGCCGGAAGCGATTATTTTCTTTTTGGCGAGCAGATAGGCGGCAATAATCATGCTCACTGCCAAAACGCCGCCAAAAATATTTGGATGATCAAAACCGCCATAAGCACGTAGCCAGCGGCCGGAAGCCGTTTCCACAACCGCCGTGCCTAAAATATCAGCGTGATGAGCCGCCAAACCCAAATATTTACAGGCAAAAGCGCTTTGGCTTAAAAATTGATAAATGCCAAGCGCGGCCTGGAAAAATATTCCGGCGAGAAAACTATAAATTATCGTGGCGCGATTAAGGCCTTTTTCATCATAAGCGGCCGGCCGAATACCCTCCCGTAAAAGATAAAATAAGCCGACGCCAACCACGAATAAAACATAATGGAAAAAAGCCAAGACCTGATCCGGCGCAAAAAAGAAAGAGATTAAAACAAAAGTTTCTAAACCGCATAAAGAAATCCATAAGGCGCTAATCTTTTCTTGGCCTGAACGGGTGCGTAATTTATGGACAAAGAAAAGAATCAAGATCACTAAAAGCAAAACGTGCGTGACGTAAACCGCGATTTCATTAAAATTACTATCCGCCGGACGCAGAATCAGCTTCGTCTGCCAGGGCAAAAGGAAAACAAAAAGATAAAAAAGGTATTCAATCGCGTGCCGGCATAATCTCATTAATTTTGTGTCCATATTTTTCTTTAAATTCCCGGCGCCGGTCGCGCAAATAAAACTTAAGCACGCGATCGTTAACAATAACGCCGTCGGAATTGTTCATAGCCGCCCGTAAAGCCGACGGCATTATTTTTAATTGAATTTTTTTTAAGATTTTTTCCAAGCGGTCGCCAAAAGTTTTTGGTCTGGCAATTTCCAGTCTCGACTCGTTAAGTATTTTATTATCCGAAAATTCCCGTCCGTCTGCCACCGCCCGATTATCCGGTACCTTACCGCCTAAGCCGTTCGCCGCCCGAAAGTTTTCATAAACCTTATCTTTATTATATAACAAAACTAAATCTTTTAGCCAATAGTCGAAATAGGGATCACCGCCCGGAAGTTTTAAATCATCAAGATTCAAGCGATCCGCGGCGATATAAAAGCTCAAACAGATTTTATCCCGCTTCTGTCCGGCTCGCGGCCGACTATTCAATAATTTAGCTAAACCGGCACAATAGAAACGGCTTAACCATAAACGGCGCGGCGCGGTAATGATGAAAAAATCAATATCGCTCCCGTCGCGCAAATTATGGGCGCCCAAGGAATTAGCCACGGCAATGACTTTTACAAAAGGAATTAGAGAAAACAAACGGGCAAAACGAGCCGCCTTTTTGATTTTCCGTCGGGCGTAATTATAACGCTTCTGCCTGATAGTAGCTGTCTCTTCTCGGCCAAATAAAAAATAAAAGCCGTTTTTTGACTCAATCCGACCGCTAAAACCAGCGGCGCCATCAGCTAAAACTTCCATGATTTCCACTAATGCGAATTTCTTACCTAAATACTGATAAATTTCAAAAGCGGTCAGAGGATAATCAAACAAATCAAAGAAAGCAATCGTTTTAAGGATTGCCTCATTTAAATTAATCTCGGATTTTAAATTATAATCCAACATAATCTCATCGGTCTTGGCTATATTCTCCTTAATTATTTACTAAATCAATTCCCCTTCGGCTTTTCAATTTTTAAAACCTCAATCTCGCTTTCCTTATCGGTAATTTTCGTCACGTCCTTATCAATTTTCTTAAACTCGGCGTAGGCGTTATTATAATGATTAACCGTCGTGGACATGGACACGCCTAATTTTTTCATGAATTCGTCATAACTGCCCATGTGCCGCTGGAGTTTCTCAATATTCGCCCGGATTTCTTTCGCCTTCTCCTCAATTTGCATTGCTTTAAGCCCCTGCAAAACCGTTTGTAAATAAGCCAGGAAAGAAGTCGGCGAAACAATAATCACTTTCTTATCGCGAAAAGCGTATTCAATTAGGTCGCGCGTGTTAACCTTGACCGCGCCGACCGAATTAACCAATAAATCATAATAAATCGCTTCCGAGGGAATGAACATAAACGCGAATTCCATCGTTCCTTCCGACGGCTTAACATATTTCGCGGTCTCGTCAATCCGATTTTTCAAATCCGCCTTAAACTGCGCTTCTAATTTTTTCCGCGCTTCCGGATCGCTGGTATTCAATAACTTTTCATAATTCTCCAAAGTAAATTTCGCGTCTACCGGAATAATCTTATCTTTTACAAAAACCACCGCGTCCACAATCGTCCCGTCTTTAAACGGATATTGCATCTGATAGGATTTCGGCGGCAAAACATTTTTCAAAGTTTCTTCTAAAAAATATTCGCCGAGCACGCCGCGTTGTTTCGGATTCTTTAAAATATCCTGGAGATTCTGGAGCTGGGCGGAAAAATTAACCACCTGCTTATTAGTTTCATCTAATTTTGTCAGCTTTTCGGTCACGTCAGCGATGAGTTTTGATGATTGCGAAGTGATATTTTGGATAATTTTCGCGTTTTGGCCAAATTGCTCCTGACTCGTCCGGTGCGTTTCCGATAATTTTCGGTCCAATTCCTGGCGTAGTTCGCTATTCTGCTGGGCTAATTGCGCGAGCTTTTCTGATTGCTGGATTAGGCGTTCAGTTACGGCGTCAATTTTCTGATCACCTCCGCCTTCTTTACGGCGAAGTAATAAAAAAATTACCGCCGCCACGCCGGCAATTAAGACAACTATAAAAAATAATAATAGAGAATTATCCATATTTTTAAATCTAGCTATTTATTTCCTTAAACCCAAAGCACTTTTAATTATTTTACTTCTCCTCCCTAACTATACTAGGATTTTTCTGCGTCCTTTTGCTGTTTTTCATTCTTCAACGCGTCCCTGATTTCCGTCAATAATTCCTGATCTTTCGTTAATTTCAGCGTTTCTTCCGGCGCGGTTTCTTCCTCTTTAATCAGTTTACTCTTAAGCCGAATAATAATCCTAATCATCAAGAAAATCGACAAAGCGATAATCAGGAAATCAAAAATATTCTGGACAAAAACGCCGATATTCATAACCACAGCCGGACGCAAAACCGCGCCGCTCCCGTCTAAAACATCGGCCCGCAAAATCCATTTCCAGGACGCAAAATTAAGGCCGCCGGCAATCAAGCCGACGAGCGGCATAATAATATCGGCGACAAGCGAAGAGATTATTTTTCCGAAAGCGCCGCCGATAATAACCGCGACCGCCAAGTCAACGACATTACCTTTAACGGCAAACTCCCTGAATTCTTTAAAAAATTTTTTCATAATTAATTTATCGCCGCAAACTAAATTCACGGTTTATTAATTAAATTATAAGCTTTACTCACATTATAGCTTAATTTTGAAGATAAAAATAGGATGAGGATTATATTAAATTTATGGATGATGGTCAATCTATTTATATCGAATTTATGGAATTTATTTTAAAAATAACTATTTTTTTGCTATATTATGCCATAAAATTGACTTTTTAGCATCCAAAAATTCCATTACCTCAAACCTTAGTTATAAAAAAGACCCTAAGCTCCTTTTAATTTTCGTTATGAAAATTAAAAGAAACAAAGAGTCTGAGAGTCTGAATTTCAAAAGAAAAAAAACTAAAGTACTAAAAAACTAAGAATTGCGGGAGGCGACAACAGAGCCAGCAACCCACCCGAACGGACCCTCAACGGAGAACGCATCCACACGCCAGCCACGACCACCCCAGTCCACGCCCACCGCGCGGAGATTTCTTTTTCGGTTGAACACATAAAAGATGTAAACCTTACTTTTATCCAAAGCCCCTGATTTCATTAGATAATGGATTTCTCGGAGAGTCGTCGCGGATTTTTTCTTCCCTCCTAAAACTCTTAATATTCCTTTATCCGCCGAGTCTTTTAAGAGCCTGCGATAGCCTATTGTCGTTGCCGCTAAAGGGCTTTCTGTCATCTCCAACAGATCTTCTTCCAGATCGACATACGAGATTTTCACCTCGGCGTCATCCTCGGTATTCACGGTAAAATTTTCTTTTACCACGAAGGATTTTGCGGATGATGGGATATTGGTTATATTTTCAATCTCACCGAGTACATTTGGCCGAACCTTGGCCGGCGAAATTTTAGCCGACACGGTTTCTTTGGCCCAGCAGGGCTCTTTGCGCAAAAATTTTGTTAATTCTTTAAACCAAATTTCGCCGTCATTTCCGCAAAGATTGGCGAACAGCTGATTAAACGGTCCCTTAATCTTAGAGAGCGCTTTTCTGAGCATGTCATAATTTTCCATGGTCAATTTATTTTTTGTTAAACAACTAATCCCGTTCCGGACCGACTAGGCCGGATTAGGGAACAGCTAGAACAATATTCTTCTAGTGCTAAGACATTTTAACATAAAGATTATAAAAAGTCAATAGAAAAATAGTTGACAAAAATTAAAAATCATTTTATAATAAAACGATTATTTCCGCAAGAATTCAAAAAATTCATTGACTAAGCGGTTAAGTTTATAAGAATTCCCGTGTTTTAATAAACCATCATAAGCAGCCATAGTTTCCGGCGTCGGGCCACCTTTAATATTTCTAAACATTCTATTTTTCGTCACCGTCCTTAAAACCCGATGATCGGTAAACTGCACCCAGCCCAAAAAATCAACCCCGCTGGCCAGTGTTTTTAGAAAAACTTTTTTAGGATGCATGTTTAATTTAAGGCATTCATTTAAAAAATTATCAGAATACGGACGCAAACTAGTTAAATCATCTCTCTTCTCGCTTAGGAAAATAAAATCATCGGCATAACGCGCATAATACTTAATTTTTAAAAATCTTTTTATAAATTGGTCAAATTCATTCATATAAACATTAACCAAAAGTTGTGAAGTTAAATTCCCTAAAGGCAAGCCGACTCCAATTTTCCCCGGCGTATTAAAACTATCAATTACCTGACCGAATAGCCATAATAAATCCGGATCATTTATATATTTGGTAAGAATATTTTTTAAAATCCGATGGTCAATGCTCGCAAAAAATTTTTTAATGTCACATTTTAGGATCCAAACCGTCCGCTTATTATTCATGGAAACCTGCCCGGCGAATTCGGCGAATCGCCTAAGGGCACGATGAGTTCCCTTGTCCAAACGGCAGGAATAAGAGTCATAAATAAAATGCCGATCAAAATACTGATAGGTCTCCCGATAAAGCAAATGATGGAGTAAGCGGTCCCGCACCGTCGCCTTATGAATATTTCTCGGCTTCGGATCGGAAATGTTAAAGGCCTGATACGCGCCATGACAATAAGTTTTGTTAAGTAAATCCCGGCGCAAATTAAAAATATTATCCATTAACCGCCCTTGAAAAATTGCCACGTCATTTCTTTTTCTCTTACCAACCAAGAATTCTTCCCAGGCCAAAAGCAAATTAGCGACGGTGACAACTTCTTCGTATTTTTTAGTAAATTTTTTCATAATTTTATGGCCACTATTTTAAAAACACCGACGGTGTTAATAAAAACCAAAGAGGCCTACGCGCTGTGGTTTAAAATTCTAACTGACTTTCCAAAGATTCAGCGCTATAACCTGGGCGGAAAAATAGAAGAGCATTTTTTAGAATTACTGCAAAGTATTTTTACCGCTCTTTACTCGCCACCCGACAAAAAATATTACCAATTAACCGCGGCGGTCGTCAAATTAGACGGGCTTAAATTATTCTTGCAATTAGCCTGGGAAAATAAATGTTTAATCAATCAATATTATACCGATTTATCAGAGCGGCTTGAAGAAATCGGGCGTATGCTCGGCGGCTGGCGGAAGGGCTTAATAAATAAAACTCCTCCGCCAAACAGGGGAGGAGAAAAACAATAAATTGCGGGAGGCGACAACATTGCCAGCATTCCACTCGTTCGGATTCTCAACGGAGTTCGCATTCACATTCCAGCCATTACCATTCCAGTTCACGTTCACCGCGCGAAGCGCCACGCTTTTTGTGCGAAAAATCTTCTCTAACACCGCCCTTTGAATATACAAAGAAGCTGAATCTTACTCGGGACCTAAAAGTCCGCCAATTTTTCGCACCAATTCTTGTTTTTTTGAAGAAATCAATTTCCACTCCCGCGTTAGGCGTACCCGACACGGCTCCGAGAAAAAAATTTCTGAATTATTGACGAAAAAGCCGTGGCCGTTCCGTAATACAACAATTCAATGGATTATACCATAGAACTTGGTTATAAAAAAGACCCTTTGATTTTATTTTAAAAATCAAAGGGTTAAAGAATCTTAGAAACAGAGGGACAAATTCCAAAAGCCTAAGCGGCCAAGGAATTGCGGGAGGCGACAACACCGCCAGCACCCCACTCGCTCGGAATCCCAACGGAGTCCGCACACACATCCCAGCCACCACCATCCCAGTGCACGTCCACCGCGCGAAGAATACCATTAACATCGGGAATGTAAAAAATATACCATTTATTCTTATCAAGCTTCCCATGCTTCATGAGAAAATATACTTCTCTTAAAGTGGTCGGCACTTTTTCTTTCTCGCCCAGTCCTTCAATAATTGGACCGTCAACCGATGCTTTTAATAATTCATTAAAATCAATAGCCGAATCTTTAGCGGTTGATTCTTCAGTTTTGCCTAAAAAACATTCACAAAAATAATCCCCTAAACCAGAGATTTTTACATCGGCATCATCACCGGTATTAACAATAAATTTATTTCTAACGATAAATTCCTCGGTTGAATGAGGCACGACTACTGTTTCCAGCTTCTTGAAAAGCCCGACGGATTCTTGGCGGTTCTTTACGGCTAAAGCCATTAATTTTACCGCTTCTCTCGGGTTTTGGATCACAAATTGTCCGTCTTCTACGGACAAACCATTTAATCCAAATTCTTCCTGAAATTCAACGACTCTAGCCGCGATTACAGGAATCTGTTCTGTGGTTACTTTTTTTCCCATTTTTACAGATTTTTTTGTTAAAAAACTTTTCCCCGCACTTCCCGGCGAGATTAGGAACGCCGAATAAATTTTTTACTAGCGTTAAATCATTATATCACAAAATTAAATTTTAGTCAATAGCAGCAAAACTCTAGTTAGCCCGGTTTGACCTCAATGCTTTATAACACGAGCAATTAACTTGCCGAATTTATGATAATTCAATATATTACTTAATATTAGCTTAAAAAAACTCCCAATAAAATCGGAGTTTTTTTATTATACAAAATTTTGTTATATAACTTTACGTTCTACTGGCAAAAAGATCTCTCGCCTCACAATCCTCCTTCTATACTACTTCCTAAACCCACGTCACCCCCGCCACCTTGTCGCCCTCTTCTTTGAAACGCATGACACGCACACCTTGCGTATCGCGGCCGAGTTCACTCACGGATTTAAACGGCGTGCGAATCACCTGGCCTTTTTCCGAAACAACGATCAGATCACGGCCTTCCATATTATCGGCATTAACTAAAAACGCGTTGGTAATATCGCCGGTCTTGTCGGTTACTTTTGCGGTTTTGATACCGCTCCCGCCCCGACCTTGGACTTTATAGGCGCCAAAATCCGTGCGCTTGCCAAAACCGTGCGCCATAATCGTAATAATCTGGTAGTGACGTTTCTTTTCTTTATCGGTCTTGGCAATCCCCATGCCGATAACTAAATCATCTTTATGTAATCTTATCCCATGCACACCGGCCGCCCCGCGACCCATATCGCGCACATCGGTTTCTGAAAAACGAATCGCCTGGCCCTTGGCGGAAATGAGTTGGATATGATCACTGCCGGAAGTTGGTTTAACCCAGATTAATTTATCGTCGTCTTTAATCTTAATCGCGATGAGCCCCGAACGGCGGACATTGGCAAAAGCGCTAAGCTCTACTTTCTTAACCAAACCCTTAGCCGTCGCAAAAAATAAATATTTACTAAATACCGCTTTATCCAAGGGCAGGATAGAAGACACCTGTTCGCCGCCGATAAGCTGTAGGAAATTAACGACCGGCGTACCCTTGGCTACGCGCGAAGCGGCCGGAATTTCATAAACTTTAAGCTGAAAGACGCGGCCCTTGGTCGTAAAGAATAAAACATCATTATGGGTTTGGGTCGAGAACATGAATTCAACCGTATCTTCCTCTTTCGTCGTAAGCCCCATAACGCCCTTGCCGCCGCGGGCCTGGACTTTGAAAGTATCCGGTTCAAGCCGCTTAATATAGCCGTCGCGCGTCATCATCACGACCGTTTCCTCGTTTGGCACCAGATCCTCCATCGAGAATTCCTTGACGCCGTGCGGCACGACCTGAGTTCGGCGTTCGTCACCGTATTTATCGGTTAGAGCTTTTAATTCATCACGAACAATCGCGCGCATCTTAGCGACCGACTTCAAAATCGCTTCCAGCTCTTTAATTAATTTTTGTTTTTCTTTAAGTTCCTGCTCAATCTTTAATTGCTCTAAATTCGCTAAATTCTGCAAACGCATTTCTAAAATCGCAATCGCCTGGCGTTCGGACAATTTAAATTTCTTGATCAAATTCACTTTCGCCACTTCCTTATCTTTAGACGCTTTAATCGTTTTAACCACGGCATCAATATTTTTTAAAGCAATCATTAAGCCCTCTAAGATATGCGCCCGGTCTTTTGCCTTATTAAGATCAAACAAGGTCCGGCGGCGAACGATTTCTTCGCGATGCTTAATGTATTCTTCCAAAATCATTTTTAAAGTCAAAACTTTCGGCTGGATACCGTCCACGAGCGCGAGCATATTTAAATGAAAAGTTGTCTGGAGAGAAGTATGTTTATATAAACTATTTAAAATTTTCTTCGGGTAAGAATCGCGCTTTAATTCCATCACGATTCGCACGCCGTCCTTATCGGACTCATCGCGTAAGGCCTTGATTCCTTCAAGTTTTTTATCTTTAACCAAAGTCGCGATTTTTTCAACTAGGTCCGCCTTATTGACCTGGTAAGGAATTTCGGAAACGATAATTCTAAAGCCGCCGCCCTTTTCTTCTTCTATTTCCGCTCGACCGCGCAAGACGATCCCGCCCTTGCCGGTCGCATAGGCGGCCAGAATTTCTTTTTTATCATAAATCATCCCGCCGGTCGGGAAATCCGGACCCTTGACAAACTGTGTTAAATCTTCAACGCTTGCGTCAGGATTGGTAATTAAATGATCAATCGCGGCGGCTAGCTCGCGTAAATTATGTGGCGGAATATTCGTGGACATGCCGACGGCAATACCCATCGTGCCGTTCAATAATAAATTAGGAAGTTTTGAAGGCAACAATCGCGGTTCTTTATGGCTGCCGTCATAATTCGGAATAAAATCAACGGTATCCCGATCAATATCAAAAAGCATTTCTTCGGCAATCGCCGCTAATTTCGCTTCGGTATTATGGTTTACAAAGCCGTTGGCGACAAATGAATGGCAAGCGCTATCCACTTTAACGGAATAAACGGTTTCTAGAGCCGCTTGATGCTCGACCGTCTTAATCTGATTAAAGAAAAATCCGGTCGCGAGCAACCAATCAATAATATTTAAATCGCTTGGCGTTAAAATTTTCTTGAGGCCGGCGTAATTTTTTCTTAAACTGTTATAGCGGTCAAAATTATTCCGCTTAATAAAAGATTTTTTATAATTCGCCCGCAGATAATCATTAATGAAAGGGATATAATCGGTCTGGCTTAAGCGGCCGGAGTTAAGCGTCTTAACTTTAGCTAAAATCGCTTTTTTTCGCTCCGACCAAAAACCGATGGCTTTTTGAAAAGTTAAAATATTCTCTACGCCGGAAATAATCAATTTATAACAAGCGTTCCGTTTATCTTCATAAGGCGCGGTGGTCACGATGCCAAAATTAAGTAAAACAATTTTTAATTGCTTAATTAGTTTAGCGCTTTTAGAATGATAAGCTAGTTCTAAGGAATTGCCATTATGGCGCTTGTCGCTGTTATAATTTATTGAACCGTCGCCTTCAAATAGCGCCTGTAAAAACGCCGCGACAACTTCTTTTTTGGCGCCTAAAATCGTAAAAGGAATTTCTTTTTTCTCTGATTTTTCAAACGACAAACCAAGATTATGTAAAAATTCCACGACTTGCTCCTGATAAATACTTAATTCCCGGCAATTTCCCTTGATTTCCCGCTCATATAATTTAACCCCGGAAAATTCCGTTAAAATTATATCTCTAACTTTATTATAAAAAGCTAAATCTGAATTATTAAAAGATATCTGCCCGCGACTATAACTTCCTTCGGACACGAGCGCGCCCAAAAGAAAAGCCAAATTCTTATTCATTATTTTCGGCAGGCCTATAGCGCTCTGACGCTTCTTTTTAAAAGGATAAAACTTTGCTAATTTCGGATTGACTTTAGAAAATAAGCCCGCACTACGATTGATTAAAACATAATCCTGTTCGTTTATTTCCGCCAGCATCTTCCAGGCGATAGCCGGCCGGCCGAAATTGTCGCGCCCCCAGGTCATCAGCGGATGATTATAAGAACCACTGATTTCATAACCCTGCGCGGTTGTTACTTTAATTATTTTATGTTTTCCGGAATTAAAAAACTTACTGGCTTTCTTTATTTCGCCGCGATAATTTAAAACTTGCAAATCAATTTTCGCCTCACTTTTGGAGGAAATTTCTTTAATCGGTAAGATACCTTGATCGCTTAAAATCAAGGTGTCGCCGGTAACGCAATATCGCATTGCCGCCGCGTTATCACCGTCCATAGAACCGAAGTTCCCCTGGCCGCGGACCAGCGGATAGCGCATGGAAAAATCCTGAGCCATGCGAACCATTGATTCATAAACCGCCGAGTCGCCGTGCGGATGATATTTACCTAAGACCTCACCGACAACCGTCGCTGATTTTCTGAATTTCGCGCTCGCCTTTAATCCGATGCTCCACATCGCATACAAAATCCGGCGATGAACCGGCTTCATCCCGTCGCGAACATCCGGTAAAGCACGGGAAACAATAACGCTCATCGCGTATTCTAAATAAGCCCGCTGCATTTCTTCAACAATCGGCTGTTCTTCTACGGTTCCATAGGCCGTCTGCTTCCGGACATTAGCTAAAACTTCATCCGGGGTTACAACGGCTGGCGAAATCGCGGAATCCTTTTCCGGGGCTCCTTTTTTAGAAGTTTCTTTTTTAGAAACTTCCTTTCCGCCAGAAACCGGTTTTTTAGCCGCTCCTTTTTTCAAGGCATCCTTTTTTGACGATGATTTTATTTTTCCTTTAACAACTTTTGGCATAAAATTAATTTCCTTCTCTAAATACTAAGAATCTAAACAATAAAAACTAATAGGCAATCTGCGTAATCCCTTCGCAACCCGGCGGGATAACGCAGGGCCGCGGCGGGCTATCATAAGTCGGCATGCAATTTATATAAGCCGGACAATTAGGATTTTCTGTTAAATTTTTCGATTCTTCCGGAATAAATACACCATCCGAGTTTGGCTCTTCCGGCTCGGCCGGAATAAGCACGCCGTCCGGATCCGGTTCAAGCCCGACATCCGCACCGGAATCATTGTCGGCTTTTGTCTTTTCTATTAAATCATTGATCAGCACTTCGCCGGCTTCGGCTTTATCTCCGGCCTCGTTTTTATCTTCAGCCGCTTTTTCCGCCGCCACGATTTCCGCTTCTGTTTTTAAGTTATCCATCTTTATATTTATCTCCTCTATTGTCCGCCCTAACTCCGCCTGCATCTCTTCCCATTCTTGATTACTATTTCCATTTTTCTCTCCGGCCACTCGCCAAAGGCCCTGTAAATTTAAAATCCAAAAAAATAAAATCAAAACCGCCAGAATGCTCACTCCGACGCGCAATAAAAATATTTTTTTCTTTCGTTCTTCTTCCATTATTAAAATTTTATCTTTTACTTTTAATTTCACCAACCGATTTTCATCGACAAAATAATCGCCCGCTCACAATCTTTTAAGCTCATTCTAATTCTATTCGAAGGCCATCGTGTTTGTAATTATTCCTTGATTCCGTTTAAATCAACGTCATACAAGATTTGCTCGGCAACTAGGCGATATTTCAAAATTTCTTCCGGCGTGAACCAAAGCGGAATTTCCCGCTCCGCTTCTTCGGCCGGATCAGAACAATGGATAAGATTCCGAACCGCCCGTTCGTCAAAACTCGCGAGTTCAAAAGAATCTAAAGTATAATCTCCGCGGATCGTGCCACATTCCGAGCTTAAAGGTTCGGTCGAGCCCACGACTTTTTTAACGATTCCAACCGCCTGGTTACCTTCCCAAATCATCGGCACGACCGGACCGGCCATCATAAAATTAACCAATAAACGGATAATATCTTTTCCATATTCAATCGCTTCTTTTTCTATCGGCATGCCGGCGGTTTTACGGTCGGCAATCATTCTTTCGCCTTTCTTTAAAAACCATTCTTCATCTTTATTATAATGCTTCCAGAGCTGATCTTCGGTCGCCATAGCGATTTTCATCGCGATTAATTTTAAACCGGTATTTTCTATCCTTCTAATAACTTCACCGACCAAACCGCGTTGGACCGCGTCCGGCTTAAGGATTACTAAAGTTCTTTCTTTTTTCGGATGATTCATATTTTTTATTATTTTATATTTTTTTCTAAAACGCCAATCAATACTTTAAAATCACCAACTCCATATCTTCAGCCGGCAATTCTTTTTTAGAAATTTTTAATTTTTCTTCATAGGTCGGCGTTAGGCCGATTTCTTTGATAAATTTTTCTACCGGATCAATTTTCCATTTTAATTCTTTAACGCCGTAATGCATCGGGATAACTATTCGCGGTTCAATCTGCGAAATGACTTCTACTGCCTTGGCCGCGTCTAAAGTATGAACACCGCCGACCGGAATTAATAAGATATCCGTACCGGATAACTTCTCAATCTGGGCATTATCTAAAATATGGCCTAAGTCACCTAAATGCGCGATAGAGATATCATCAATCTCAATCCGATAAATAATATTATCGCCGCGTTCCGCGCCCCTTTTTTCATCATGATAAGAATCGATCCCTTCGATCAAAACTCCTTTAAAATCATATTCACCGGCACAATCAATAATAAAAGGGTCGCCGCGCAGGGCGGAAATATTATTATGATCGGCATGCTGATGCGAAACAGTTACGATATCCGCTTCAAAATTCGGCACTTTTAATCCGCTTTCTTTATTAAACGGATCGGTCGCGACCGTCACACCATCCGGCCCGATTTTATCCTGGATTTTAAAGCAAGAATGGCCTTGCCAAGTAATAATCATAGCTTTAATAATGCGCTTTTAAGTAAAAAAAGGTCCCTCAAACCTACCCTTATTATAACAAAGCATCGGACCGCGGTCAACTAAAAAATCCAAGAAAAAATGGAAAAAATAGGGGAAGATAGGTAAAAATAGGGGGGCTATTCTAAATCAAAAAAAATACTCCCTTCCATATCCGTCCGCCTAATCTTTAAGCCGAATCCCTCCGCCCGTTCTAAAATTTCCGGATGCGGATGATTGAATTTATTTTCCGCGCCGGCCGAAATAACAAAAATATCCGCGCCAACCGCCTCTAAAAAACCAGCGCTATTTCCGGTTTTAGAACCATGATGAGCGGCTTTTAAAACATCGGCTTCAAGCGGCCAGCCTAAAGCTAAAAGCGCCTTTTCCGCCCGAAAGTCGCTATCGCCTGTAAATAAGAAACTTTGTCCGCGGCAATCTAAGCGCGCATAAATAGAATTATTTTCATCTTTTTTAATCCCCAAGGACTCCGGATTGATCATATCCATAAAACAATCCGAACTGAATTTTAAATGAGCAGTCGCGGAAAGCAGTTGAATATTCGCCTCTTCCGCTTTGGCCGCGGCCAGAAAAGCTTCCAGAATCGGCGAAGAAAATTCCGTCGGCGCATATAAAATATTAGCAACCCGATATCTTTTTAAAACCTCAACTAAGCCGGCGATATGGTCATCGTGATAATGGCTGAAAATAAGCCAATCAATCCGGCGGCGATAAAAAGGTAAAAATTTCCCTAAACGCCATAAAACTAAATTATCCGGACCTCCGTCCAACAAAATAGTTTTTTTATCCGGCGTCTTTATCAAAATCGCGTCGCCTTGGCCGATATCAAAAAATATTACGCCGGACTTATTTAAATTTTTCGGGCGGAAGGCACGGACTAAGGGCTTAAAAACACTAAAAACAAAAGTTAGGGCGAACCCAAATAAAAATATTTTGCGGATTGTTTTTCTTGTTTTAGAGATTTTCATTT
>Ga0172382_10001039_pt1 | contig 51039 bp, 54 predicted proteins | sample Leawel138RmetaG_FD_122245 | JGI IMG/M metagenome (GOLD analysis project Ga0172382, IMG submission 122245) | Leachate microbial communities from a municipal landfill in Southern Ontario, Canada - Leachate well 138R metaG | ecosystem: Engineered > Solid waste > Landfill > Unclassified | place... | reverse complement strand
TGCAATCTTGGAAGATGAATGCTACAGCCAAAACGAGTTTCAGACCTTCTTGGATGCTTATACTGAGGTAAGCAAGTATATGAGCTACTACAATGAACGACGTAGACATGGTAGCCTAAACTATCAAAGCCCTCGACAGTATCACCAAGCATTCATGAGCAATTCTATAAGAAGGACAGCCATTGTAGCATAATGTCCGAATTTAGGGGGTCAGACCGGTACCGGTCCACTTGGTACAAAGCATTAGGAACATACTCTGTGCCTTTTCTGAACCACGAAGCACGATCTCCGTTAATGATGATCATCGTGTTTTCATCAACATCATAGTAAATGTAGATAAGGTCTCTGACCTTTTCCCATATTTGAACCATTTTTTTCAATGCATAGTCCTTACTATCCGGTGTTCGGGCTCCCATCCTTCATGGATAGTGGCGATTTACTCTGGCACACTCCGTTTTTTATCATTCTGCAGCGGTACGTGCAACGCACCCGTATCGTCTCAATAGTCGTTTCGACGAACTCCTTAACCTTGAATCTTTTACTATTGCGTCGTAAGAAAATGGCATTATTTATGGTCTTAAGACATGATTCCAACGCTATCCCGAGTGACTTGCGCAACACCTCCAGCAACGATAACTCCAGTTCTTGCAGGGAAATGTCGAACGGGGCAATAACGGAAATACAGTTGACTTGTGGTATGGCCTTTGACACATGGCGTATTCTGTTCATAATGTATCGGATGACGCGTTTACAAAAGTATGTATTGAATTCTAACGGAGGTGCTTGGTTGGGGTAAAAGAAAGGATCGAGAGGCTCAATCTCCAAATAGATGATTCTTCTTATCCCCTTATCTCCTACTAGATAGTATGCCTATCATCTAAACAAACAGCTTAATGTAACTCCATATGGTAGCCCTGCTAAGTAGTCTTACACCACATCGAAGTGACTGTATATCCGTATGATCATACAACATAATAATTGGCGACATCGATTTGCTTATATAGCTAGCCCCATTTGAGATCTCCTTCGAATTCCCCCTTGCGGAGGACACCCTTGTTTTCTGCTAGTGATTGATGTTATTACCCCCACAGCAGATTTGTAACACTACGTTACTACCCATCGGACGCGCCATGTAAACGCCCGCTGGTTTCATTTAACCAGCGGGCATTAGTAACCTATGATGCCGGAGTCTCGTTTACTTTAGGTCAACCTTCTTACCATTGACGGTGAGGTCAACCAGATCGTTAGCGGTGTCTATACTGACCTCGAATCTCCCCGGACCAACTTCATCAGCTACAGCTGTTGCACCGGTGACTGTAGCACCGGCAGCAACGTCGATGTCTATTACAGTAACAGGAACACACACCTGGACATTCCTTTGTTCATTCTTTTGTATAGCTTTACACCCGTCATCTTTACGGTCCGGCTTAATCGGGGGCTTTGGACGGCAAGGCTTACGACCGTCTACTGGAGAATAATGCATTATTCATCCTCCTCTTCATAATAATCATCATAGAAGACATCATCTACTTCAGCACCCTGTCCGTGTGGCTCTAGTGTCACTTTGACCTCCCCTAAGGGAGTCCGTATCACCCGACTTCTCCTATCGCCGTCTAGCTCAACATTCTCTGACAGGGCAATGACATTGTCAGTCCCGCTTGCTCCCGCCCCAATGCCGACAAACACTACCGGCACACAGACTTGTGTGTTGACCTGCTCATTGATCTGAACGGGCTTACAGGCGTGCCCCTTCGGGCCAAAATCACGTGGATGAGGCCAACAGAAACCCTCGAGTTTCTTACAGAACCTTAAATGTCTTAGATGATCTGCAACCAGAGTGCTATATCGGCCAATGTCCTCTATCTGTAGGCAAGCAAGTCTGGTTAGGCCCACATTGATCACCTCACTTATTCGGGCTGGAATTTGACCTATAACTATTAGTGTTTACGCTTTAGTCTATGTGTCAAAGAAGGGCTTTGTAATAATACGATGGACCCATCTTTTACTGATGGGTCCGGCCAAAAGCAAAACGCCCCCCAAAACAGTAGCTATGAATATGCTTGTCATGCGACTGTTCCTAGGGGCGTCTATGTTGTTACCTTACTCTACAATACTACCTCTCCATTTAGAATCTTGTTCGCTCCCTTGGGACAATCAAACTGCACCTGGATTTTTTTAGGAGCCACCACTTCAATATGAAAGCCATCTGCATCGTAGGACCATTGCACTTTGATCGAACCAAACGGTGTTGGCATCGTACCACGGCACCATTTCAGGTCTCCAGGATGAGGTTCAATGATTACTTCCGCGAATCCTGGTCTAGTTGGCCTTACGCCTAGAATATGGCTGCTTAGAAAATATGTCGGAGCCGAAGACCACGCATGACAGTGACTGCGGGTCATGCGGGGCTGATCCCGATGCCACATCTCCCAGAAAGTAGTAGCACCCATATCAATCATAAAGCCCCAGTCCCGCCGGATAATATCTATGAACTCATGGTCCTTTTGATCCTGCTTGAGGGCCTCCAACAGGAAGAATTGGAAAAAGGGGCTTCCTGAGCGAACAAAGCCTTCCGGTGGGTCGTAGATAATGCTCCGACACCTCTGTGCCCGATTTCCCTTTGCCACACCGGACAGGTAGGCCACCGTCTGGGTTTGCTGGCTGTAAACCAAACTCATGCGACCGTCTTGGCGCAGGCAATCGGTGTAAGCTTGTTTCGTATCATTCCAGAGATGGCGGTTAATGGCCTCATCTAGTACCTTGGCGAAGTCATTGAACTTCTTGGCACTTTCCTCATCAACCAGCCATGTAGCAAGTTCTGCAGCCTCTTGCAGGGCAATTACCGCCAGACAGTTCTGGTGAGTCACCACTCCCCTTGATGGGGTATCCATACCAGCCCAATCGAACATGTTCCACGCTCGAATATCTAGTAGACCATCGTCGTTTAGGAAGGTCTTAAGCCCGGAGACGTTCCTCTTTACAAAGTCTAGAAGCTTGGCGGCACCTTGAATATCCTTGGTAAATAAGTAGTATTCCCGGCAAGAACGCATCCACAAAAGACTCCACGCCGGCAGGATATTTGTCCAGTCGCTTGGCACATGGGATTCCACAATCTTTGATCGGTCTAGGCTTTGCCCGGCAAGCTCTAAACAACGGTACCATAGGCGCGGATCACCGTTGATCACCCAATCAACTAAGGCTTCGTTTCTAGCATCGCCCACCCAAAGAACCTGTTCGTAGCTCGGACAATCCACGTAAGTATCTTCACTACATAGTTCCAGAGTCCTAGCACCCACCTGCCAGATCCGATTCAACATGGCATCGGAACACTGAAAATCTCCGGTATTCCTTTGGGGATAGGTGTTATGTAACACCTCAAGGGCCCTAATCCGCAAGGGACGGTGTAAATTGCGGATCGTGACATAGCTATAGCGAAATCCTCTACGAATAAAGGCTTGATATGTTTGTCTTCCCTCGTGACAGATGTAACGAAAACTGTTATTCATCCCCTCGGCAAGATTATATCGGCCATCGGGCTGAATGAATTCAAAGTTATGGAAGTCCAAGATCGCACCTTCCGGGGCTTCTATGTCAAACCGCTGGAAACCCACAACTTCATCACCATAGTCCACCAAGATCCGAATATCCTTACCTTCAATAGGATGAACCGTAGTCCACTGGTGATTACTCGTAAGTAGCGAATCTAGATCCTCGACCAATACCGGCTCTTCACTAGGTTCATCTGTGTAGGATTGTGCATAGACATTAACCGGCGGTAAAGCCTCGGAGTCAATCTCCTTAAAGAAGGCCTGTTCAATAAGCCAGTCAACATCGTCCAATCCCCATACCCTCTCGGCAGCTGTCTTGGTAGCCTCAGCAACCAACGGTGCGCATACAATCAAAGACTCATCTACATGGTTCTCGGCAACTTTCTGCTGGTTCTCGTTTAGCGGGAAGGGGCCCACCATCGCCCAAGGACTACCGCCATCCTCTCCCCTACAAGCAAATCGAAGCTCGGTACCACATCTTACACACAGACAAAGGTCAACCCCGTGCCTGCCCCCCTCATAAGGTAGTAGAATCTTGTTCCATCCACCTTTGAGAAAGACCCGTTCTCCCCGGACAACCTCCCCATTAATCTTGTAGATGTCGGACTCGTAATTAGGCCGAAGGAACTCAGCTTCAGTATTATCCATGGCCCAAACTTGCGTAAACACATAGGCATGGCAAAGCAGATGATTAGATGTATAGTCATGGGGAACAACATAGGGTTTGGGGAAAATGGTCCAGACATGCTGAACAGAGGAGACGGCCTCTGCTTTCACAATTCTTTTTGGTACAACCGAATTCAGAGTGAGAAAGGGAATATCCCGTGGTTCTAGAACCACACTATTCTCCAGGGCTCTTGTTTGGTCTGCCTGCTTCCAGCTGGTATCATCGTAATGTGGGCTACGCCATCCGTCATCCTGCCTAGCATCGTATTGCTCTTCAAAGGGCTGTTGACAACTGATCCTAGGTGTATTTGCTCTAAAGGCTGGATCAATCGAAACCTTCCATGTCCTGTCGGTGGCGATTGTACCTTGATCTGTCTCTAGCTGAGCAAGAAGACCCGGTTCTTGATGAATATGTTGGAAGTTGCCGTATATAGGATCATGTACTAATACGGCAATGCAGTTCTCCCCGGGACATAGGTAGGGGCTTAGATCATAGGTGTCGTACCTAAGATAATTGGGCCATGCCCGCACCGGCCCTTGCCCTACATATTCGCCATTAACGTACAAGGCATACCGACTTTGAGCGGTAATATGTAGAAGAGCCTTCTTCCCCGCTTGGAATTTCCTCCGAAACCGCAGATAGTTGTTCCTGCTAGATAACGCTTCCTTAGTCCAAATCCAATGACCAACCCAGTTCATTCTAACACTCCTTCAATAGTCTCTACACACTCTATATTCCAGGAATTCGATTCCGATCCTGCTGTCCAAACTGTCCTGGGGTAACCCCGAAGACCGCCTTGTAGCCTCGATGAAATGAACGTTCATCACTGTATCCCACTTGAAAGGCCACCTCACCAATACTGCTTTTAGGATCAAAAAGGAGCTAAGCTCCCTGACTCACTCTTACACTCTCATGTTTACCGATTGAAATGCTCGTTACTCCAACCATACAGCTTGACCAACTCCGATAAACCCCTATCCCCCCCATCGTCATGGAATCTCTCAAGAGCGGTCCAGATGAAGGTGTCATAGTCCACCACCGGCTATTCTCTGACCCGTCCTTGTACCTCTACAATTAGAAGCAACAGCTGTCCCCTGAACTTCAATTGATAGTCTTCGTTTTTATTATTATACTCTCCATGCATGTTATTGGGTATGTTGACGTTCTCGTTAGAACGGTATTTCTGGCAGAGTCCCGGGTATTTAGGGTGGTGCAAGAACTTAACCACCGAGGCTGGACTTATTAGGATTCAGAAAACCGATGAGCAAATATGCAAAACTACAGATAAGGGGCCTAGTCAGCTCTCCTTGTCTGGCTTCATGCCCCACCTTCTGATACAACCACAACCTCATGGCCTTAGAGACCTGAACGGAACGACTAGTTCCTCGAAGAGGAAATCTAGCGGAAAGACACATTCGTCCTACCATGGTTTCTTTGTATTTCGCTATATCACATGGCCCATAGCGAAACAATACAATATCTCAAAACATGATAGAGGTGTACGACACTAGTATAGGAGACTCTCTGCTTTGGATGGGGAATCTCCTCACAAACGCATTCAAAGCCTCTTTACCTACTTTTCCAGCTCTTAGTGTATTAGACCAACAGACCCAACAAAGACTAGCCAGCATGTTCAAAGCTTCAATTTAATTGTATCAGTGGTGATATCGGTAAACGAGGGCTAGATATGCTACGATAAGGACAGCTAATGATATTCCCCCCAAGACCTGCCAAACACGCGGTTTGGAGGAAACAATGCGGAACTAACCAAGGTGGTTTCTTCTTAGGAGAAGCTAAGGATTCAAGCAGTTGCACCGGATAACAGAAATAGAAGACTAGCTACCTGCAATTTTGTCACAGGTAGGGGCTACATGGTAGGAACAGCCCCTACTAGGCCGTCTGGTGAGAGCTGATCACGGAATAAGGTGGTGCCCGCGGGTGCTTTTCACATCTCTCAAGCTAAGTACCAACATTACCCCCATCGCCACGATAAGAGGAGTTGCCGATATACCCAAGACCTTGTCAAAACCAAGGGTCCCTGCGGCCAAAGCTACCAAAGGCATGCATATTGCCACAGTCACTGTTCCTACACTAATTGCCAGTGCCGTGGCCTGTCCGGACCCTGATACGCCTAAAAGATTGATAATCCCTGGACCAATCCCAGATAGACATAATGCAGCTAACCCAATTACGAATGTAGATGATGCAAAACTTGGGCAAAGGCCAACTGAGAAAAGTAGGCTAATAGCCACTGTTCCTAAGACCAGTATCTGGGCGCTAATTGAAACACGTCCTGCAAAAATACCGGATAATACACGCCCAATGATCATGCCAATCCAGAATACTGTCAGGGCATAGTGGCCTTGGTTACTGTTAAAAACAAAGGACATATACCTGCCAATCCAGATGTTTAGGGCCCCCTCGGTAATGGAATAGGTGGAAAAGCCGGCTACCAGTGCCCAATATCTAGGCGTTAGCGACTTTTTGGATAGGGACACTTGGGCAAGGGGAACCTGGGCAAAGTGCCTGCCAATTAAGAGGACACTAGCAACAACTATAAGCCCAGCCACAATCCGGTAGGGTACTTGCCAACCATAACCTTTTACCAGCAGGGTTCCGCTAAGCATTGGGCCCACCACAAGGCCAAAGGCAAAGGCTCCATAAAACCAGTTTAGGTATTTGGCTCCCCTATCACCGTATGTATGGTTAATGTATCCAATGGGACCATTCAATAGCACACCGTAGGTAAGGCCAACTAATACATATGATATCGATGCTGCTAAGAAGGACGTTGCAGCACTGAACAACAATAGGCTTAACGCCTGGACAGTCAGAGCAACCCGCAGGGTACGCCCCATACCGAACCTACTAGCGATTGTTAGTGCTAGAAGTATACCCGGTATGGACGCTAGGTAAAATAGGGAAGCTAACGTTCCGATTTTTACCTCATCCACCATAAAGCAAGCCATGAACTCGCTAACACAAGTGCCGTAAAGACCAATGATGAGACCCTCTAATGCTCCCACAAGAATCACAAACAAGGTAGCAGCAGATGATTTTTCAGCAGACATTAGAATTCTCTCCTCCGAAATGCAGTAACGGCATACTAACCCCCACGGTCAATCTAAGAACAGCTTGTCTATTCAAAATTAAGATGTGATACTGAACGAAAGTGGCAGAAATGATCTGCAAAGGACTGAACCATCATCGATGACAGACTTGCTCTATATTAACAGGATCGATTGTGAAAAGCAAGGGCCAGATATGGCGTGTCTAACTAACTGACGTTTTGTTTTCATTCCTCGTGGAAGATAGCTCTACAGAGAGCTAGAGGATTACCTGATTCATTCTCTTTACTAAAGATATTATCGGGCATCAGTGGGGCTGTGCCCCACTGATGCTACCGACTCATAAATTCGCTCAAAACCAGTCTAGATATCCGCTACCCGACCCATTTGCTTGCATTAGCAAGCAACAGAGCCCGGGTCAGCTGGTACCAGCTGCCATCCTTGGGATAATCATCGTAGGCCTTAAACAAAGCAAGGTTGCAGTCATCGGGGGAAATTTGCAGGGTCTGGAGTAACGCATAGTCATTCAAAGACTCGGCAAATACTTCCCAGCGAATAGAGCTCACCGGACCATCATCCCCTGGGTAGACCACAAAGGTATCCCCATAGGCCCAGCCTGGCCACGCCTCTGCATCTAAGACCTTGTAGGGATCGATCAACTGGGTTGTGGCCCTTTTGTACCAATAGTTGTAGCCCCAGTGGAGAAATCCTAGGGATTCAAACCGATAAAACAGCCAGCCAGCCCCGCGGATCTTAGCCAAGGGTGTATCCACCAGTCTGTTAAGAAACTCACCCCGGGGCCCGCAACAAAAGTAGTCCCACCGGGGGATACCAGCTTCGTAGAACTGCTTTGATGTACGAACACTAGCCACGGGAATATCTGTCAAACCAGACGCGGCAAAGGATAGTTCGCTTAAGGCGTCCATGACCTTCATCCACGGGGCCAGTTCTGCAAGAATCATCCGCGCCTTGCGGTAATTTGCCAGATGGACCTCGCCGTGGGGCTCATCGGATAGATGAAAGAAGGAAGTCTCCATTAGTCCTTCTGCATTCAGAAAGTCCTTGAAGCTAGGTAGGAATTGGGCCAGAAAGCCCTTATACACTTCTGAATCTGCGGGTGTCTCGGGAGGCCAGAGCAGGCGTCCCTCATATTCCCCATCATAGTTCTCATAGATCCGAATCCCATACTCTACTCCCCACTGGGAGAACAGGTGGGTCCATTCAAAATACTCCGTACCACAATCCTGCGCCAGCTTTACCCACCGTTTAACATCGCTCCAATCAAATTCGTAGCTTTCACCGTTTCGACGAATACGTAGTAACTGGGTGGGACGTTTGACTCCATCGGTCGGGGGAGTAAATAAAGGTGTATGAAGCACATTGGTACCGTGCTCAGCTAGATCCAGGATATAGGGTTTGACGACCTCCCAAAATCCTTCATCAAAGGGTTCTACTCCATACCAATCACATAGGGCATCGGTGTAAAACCAATGGGTAACGGGGAAATCCCTCCGTGGTTCCAGGACCACCGGGTAAACAAATACATCGGCCTCTAGAGTATACTCTTGGCCGTCACTTACCCGGAAGATGAATTCAACCCGATGCACCCCCACAGGGCAATCTTGGGAAGTCTTTACTGAAACCCAGTAGGTCATTGTCTCATTGCGCACCAAAGTAGCCTTAGTATCAGTGAATAACGGATCAGGCACGAAACCGGGAATCTGCCCGAATCCATCGAGTTGGTCTTCGTTAGTCTCCGTATTAAAATGGGGAACCGGTACGTGACCTACCCGGCGCACCGCAACATCTAGGGCATCAGAGCAACACTCCACCTCTACTTCTAGGTTCTCCGAGGACGAATTCCTAATACAAACTTGAAAGGAACCCCGGTCATTGCGACCCAAATCAAGCCGCGTATAGCGGTTAGGCATCGGTTTAGAGCTTTTAAACACCCGTTCTAGCGAACTAGTCATCCAGCAGCTAATCAATCTAACCATCCTTCCATAAGAATCCTTAGGTCATCTTGCAGGTTATGTTCTACTCCAAAGGGGGAATCCCCGCCCGATTTACCAAGAGGATCGGATTGGATAAGTGTTATACCAAGACACAAGCAGCACGGGGATGGACACCGTGCTAGTCTTCCTATATGGCCTTGTTTCTTCCCTGTTGTTGTCTGAATCTGCCCGGGGTCACTCCATAGACCGCCTTAAAGGCCCGCCGAAAGGAACGTTCGTCACTGTAGCCTACCTGGGAGGCAATCTGGCCAATACTGTTATTCGGATCGAAAAGCAGCCTAGCCCCCCGGCTCATTCGCACATTACGAATGTATTCGCTGCAGGATTGTCCCATCAGGCTGGAGAACACACGGCTAAAATGTTCATTACTCCACCCGCACCGATTAGCAAGCTCAGGTACATCCCAGCTGTTGCCCACATCTTGGTGAAACTCCTCAAGGACATTCCACACCCGAATGAACTTATCATAATCAACCACTGGTTTTTCCGCTACCTGTCGGCTAATTTCCACGCTTAACAGGAGGAGAAGTCCCCTTAGCTTCAAACGATAGTTCTCTTTTCTGGTCTCATACTCCTCGTGCATCATCAATGCGATCCGGGAGATCTCATCACTGGAACGATGGCTTTGGCACTCCCCGGGCCTTTGGGCGTTGGAGAATAGACAGATGAATTGAATTGCCTCAGCTGGGCTCATTAAGCCCCACAACACCGTTGGACTAAACAGGGTATTCATTACTAAACTGGGCTCGGACACCCCATAGGAGTGGGGCAGATAGGGGCGAATCAAAAGCAGATCCCCCGGTGCGATCTCGATTGCCGAGTTTCCATAGTAGTGGCCTTGCCCCTGAGTACAATAACGATCTCATAGAACTCATGGGAATGTTGCCCCACATCCCGCATATGTTCAAACCACATCGGAACAATGGGTTCTTCCTGTAAGAAACTCAATCGATAAAAACGCATGAACTCATCTGCCTTCCCGTAGTTGCCCAAGCCCACTTTGCTCTTTCTCGGTTAGAACCTTGACGTCGTAGCCTTCTAAGCGAACGGTGCCAGCAACTTCCTTGTCAGAGAGCAAATCCACAAAGGAGCCCTCATTCAGCACCACTTCATGGGCAAGGGATGTAAAGTTCATCAAGAAAACATAATCGGTCTTCCCGTCGGTACGTAGCTGTGCGCTAACCCCTTGGGGCAAAGTCGTATTAAGGGTTTGTTTTGGCTTAACCTGTTGAATAATCCCCGTGTAGAAATCGCGCAGGAATCGATCCTCTAAGCGGCAAGCCATATAGTAGGCACTTCCTTTTCCGAACTGGTTTACTGTCAAAGCCGGTCGGCCCGCATAAAAGTCCTCCTTGTATGTACCTAGGACTTGGCTTGTCTCTGCGTGGATCAGCTCACAAAAGGTCTTTACTTCATACTCACCCTCAAGCCCAAGACTGTTGCTCGGCAGCATGGTGAGGTAATTCACATCGTGATCGTGGAGGGAGTCGATCTCCTCGGACCAAATCCCCAATAGCTTGCGCAATGGTCCAGGGAACCCCCCAAGGAAGCACAGGTCGTGTTCATCCACCATCCCAGTGATGTAGGTGGCTACAAATACGCCTCCTTGGGCCACAAATTCCTCTATGCGTGTGGCAACATGTGGGCGCACCATATACAGCATGGGCGCGATGAGGATCTTGTAGTCGGTGAAATCGCAATCCATGTTAATCACATCGACGGGGATCCCCTGCTGCCAAAACACACCATAGTGTCTCTGACATGTTAACTCATAGTCCTTCCGCCATTCGTTGAATCCCTGGGCTTCAGTAATAGCCCAGCGGTTCTCCGTATCATAGATTATGGCCACATCCGGACGCACCGTGGTCCCGCACAAGGGGGCCAGCTTGGCAAGGGCCTCGCCTACCTGGGCAACGTCTCCAAAGACACGGGTATGTTCGGAGCCACAATGATCTACCACTGCGCCGTGGAATTTCTCACTGCTGCCCCTGCTTTTCCGCCATTGGAAATACTGTACCGTATCCGAACCGTGGGCTACAGCTTGCAAAGATGAAAGCAAATGCATCCCAGGCCGCTTAGTTTTTGCCACCCGTTGCCAATTGGTCCGACAGGGGGTGCTTTCCATAAGCATAAAGGGCTGACCACCCTTGAGGCACCGGTTCAGATCATGGGCAAAGGCAGTATTCCGGGCAGTCACCCAATCCGGTTGTTCACTGTGCCATCTAGGATAGCTATCCCAGGAAACCACATCGACTTCCTTGGCAAAGGGCCAATAATCAAGTCCCGGCCAGGTCCCCATGAAGTTTGCCGTCACCGGCACATGGGGGGTCAGTTTACGTAAAGGAGCAATTTCATTTTTGAAAAACTGGATGGTCTGATGGGTTACAAAGCGCTTCCAGTCCAGGACCAGTCCATGGGTCATCCGCTCACCATGGGGAGCCGGGGACTCGATCTGGGACCAATCGGTATAGGTATGGCTCCAGAAGCTAGCCCACCAAGCTAAGTTAAGCTTATCCAGATCCTCATCGTACCTTTCCCGCAACCAAGAACGAAAGGCCTCCTGGCACAGGGGACAATGACACTCACCACCGCCGCCGTACTCATTAGACACATGCCACAGCACAAGGCCTGGATGATCTTTGTAACGCTCTGCTAGCTTAGTATTAATCAATTGCACTTTCTCCCGGTAGATGGGGGATGTGGGACAATGGTTATGTCTTTCCCCATGGAGAATCCGCACCCGATCTGCACCAACCCGGAGCACCTCGGGATACTTCTGAGACATCCAGGCAGGTCTAGCGGCACTGGGTGTGGCTAGGATCGTGTACACCCCGTTCTCATAAAGCCTGTTCATGACCTGATCCAACCAATTGAACTTATACTGCCCTTCTTCAGGCTCCAGAGCGGTCCAGGCAAAGATACCCACTGACATTACATTGCAGCCCGCCAGCTTCATCAAGCGGACGTCCTCTTCAAGAACCTGTGGATCATGGAGCCATTGATCCGGGTTGTAATCAGCGCCATGCCACATTTGGGGTAGTTTGGGATTAATGGGACCGTATTTAGTTGCCTTACTCAACGTTCTTACCTCCCAGGGTAGCGTGATAGAACCACATTCTAGGAATTCATCCCTGATTCCTGCCGCCCTTTCTACTGTTGTTTTGGTGATACCAGCACTTGAAAATCTCCCCGGTAATAAGCTCAATCTCCAACTGGCGGGGTTTTTCGCCCATAGTCCGTCCCCCCTGCCAGCGAGGCGTCCAAAAGAGCTCATCACCAGTCAAAGGGATACAGTCCCTAAAACCGAATCCTGGGATCGTTTGACCACTCTCATTAAGGATGCGCACCCGCACCCTGCCGTAGGAAGTCTTCACATTAATACGCAGATCATCCCCCAAAATGCGCAGGGGACGGGTCCTCAAAATACCCCTCCCTGCGGGTGTGCCATCCAAACGCATCGTATGCAACATCAAAGCCGCATCGACAAGGTCTTGGTTTTGAAAGTGTTCCGCCTTTGACCCCCCCGGAGTAAAAACGAATCTGATGGTGTTCATCAACCAGCATGGAACTGACATAAACACAGCTACCACCGTGCTCGCCCAGCTCATTAGTGCCGATAAAAAAGCCCGGTTAAAGCGTAGACCATCGTAACTATAGGTGAGGGCACACTCAATTTTTCCATTGCGAAGAGCATTGGTAAAGGGATCGCAGTAGATAGGTCTGTCTGTAGGGATTGAACTCGGCAACGCATAAACTCATGGGCTATCCTCCACTGTTTCCCATCGGCGGAAACGGCCAGGGCCCGGTATCCTGGTGCATGGACCCCTGGAGATAGGTTAATTAAGTACTTAAACCGCTGGGTGGGGTCTGGATCATATGGATCATAGTAGACCGGTGCCCCATCAATAACTAGTTTGGTCCCAAAGACCTGGTTCGGAGCAAACCTTGGACGATCTAGCACGACCTCGTTACGCAAATCAGGCTTCGTCCAATGAATGTCATCGGTATTCTCGGCAAAACATAGTACCTGTACCCTTGGCTTGAGGCCCTTCCATTTACTAAGGTCGATAAGATCCGGCGGGCTAACTACTGCGCCATATAAACCGATATACTCACCCGTCTCAGGCACACGTACCACCAAGGGGAAATTCCAAGTGCCCTCGGTCAGTTCCTCCTCCAATGTTGCCTCGGGTACGTACCGGGGTGTACCTAGACGTCTTGTGAGATTGTGATAGGACATCAAATTCCAGTCTTCGAAAAAGCCAATATAGCCCATGGAAAACTTCCTCTCCCCTGCATAATCCAAACATATTCTACCCATACTAACCTTTAGGGCTTTGTACACCAAGGCAGGGGGCAAAAGCCCCCCCTTCGCCGCCAATTATCTAAGAAGGCATTGATTCTCCTGGTCATCTCTTCTGCAGCCATCCCTGCGGGTTTGAGTCCATGCCAAGCAACGGAGGTCTCCCGCTGGATCACCTTTAACACATCGGGACAGTAGGGCATCGACAGCGAATTCATCACCGCATCAAGAACCAACCCCGAATTGGCGGTGTATTGCCTGTAGTAGTCCTGCCAAGCATCAAAGGCACTTAGCCGAGAAGGAAGTCGTCCGCTGAACCGAGCCAACTCCTCCATACCCTCATGGGAGGCACATTCCTTAATGAAATCCCAGGCTAGGTCCTTATGAGGGCTATCCTTAAAGACCACAAGACCAGGCCCTAACATGACATGGGTCGCTGGAATTCCCACATCACGCCCTGGCATGGGGACAACACCATTTCTAGAAGGCCTCTTCCCCAAAGCCGGTGGCCATCGCTGCTATATTACTCATGATAGCCAGTGAACCGGTGGTAACACCATAGGTATGATTTAAGGCCGTCAGCCACTCCAAGGCCTCGATGGCCTCGGGCTCATGAAGTAAGCTTTCGGTATGGTCCTCATTGAAGAGCCGAGCTCCATTGCTGTACAACCAAGTACCAAAGGACGGCTCCCACCCGTTATCAATACCATAACCAAACTGGTCGATCCCCTCGGCGGCGTTACTGATCGTAAGTTTCCGGGCATTCCACAGGAAAGTGTCAGTGCAACAGACTATTCAAGAGATAGACACTCCGTATCTAACCCTGGACGGGCATGGAGAAAAAAGCCGCCAAACCCGGCTTCCTTGAAAGCTTCAATCTGTTCTTCTAGCCGTGTTTCATCAAGCTTGTCATTAAGTGCCCAAAAGGATGCCGGACGATATTCTTTGCCTTGATCTGCGAACTGCTCATCCAACCACACAGAACCCACTCTCCTAGACTACCGTGTTTGCGTTCTAAGTACGTCTTGCCGTTCCTGTGATGCTAGTTTAATCCTAACATCCTCCCTAGGTAAAAACGAGGACCCTTTATGGTAATCCTCTCAAAGGTTTAGCTGACCGAAAACCGCCTTGCACTTACCTAATCTCTTTCTCTGCGCAATTTTGGGTTGTTCCGGTTCTTCACTCTTCGACCATGGGGGTAAAGGACACTTATCTGGCCTGCGCGGACACTCCATGATATCCATAGGCTACAGTCCTTTTGTGGGTGAGCAATAGAAAGGACCGGACTAAGCTAACCTAATCCAGTCCCTTACCGTGGTGATGATCTTGTTCAACTGGTATGTCTGTTCTTGATCTGTAGAAGCTGGTTTTGCTCATTCTTGTTGAGATAACGCCATTCCCCAAGGCTTAAGTCACCTAACTCCAGGGGACCAAAGGTAATCCGCTTTAAGTATACAACCCGATGTTTGATGGATAGGCACATTCTTTTGATCTGTCTTTTTCGGCCCTCACGCAGGGTAATTCTAAGCAAAGTAGTGGAGCTTGTCTGACCTACGGTCTCCACTTCCGCCGGAGAGGTCCAGCCATCGGTCAGTCGGACACCCTTTCGCAATCTTGCTAGCCGCGGAGGTGAGGGACTACCCTCTACCTCCGCTAAGTAAGTCTTCTCTACTCCATAGCGGGGATGTAGCAATATATTGGCCAGGGACCCGTCGTTTGTGAGGAGCAGCAGTCCCTCACTATCTAGGTCTAGACGACCAACAGGAAACACCCGAACCGGCACACCATCCAAAAGCTCCATAATGGTCGGCTTTCTCGGATCTGTAGCCGCGGTAAGATATCCCGCTGGTTTGTGCAGCATCAAGTAACGATAATCCGGTAGTTTCTTGATCTGCTTCCCATCAACCATAATGGAATCCCGATCTGGATCTGCCTTGGCACCAAGTTCCACTACCCGGTTATTTACTTGCACTCGCCCTTGGCTGATCAGTTCCTCACAGGACCTACGAGACCCATACCCCGCTTGGGCAAGAATCTTCTGAACTCGTTCTTCCATGTGTGATCACTCCTGGCTCTATTCTACAGGATCCCTTTCCTTCCTGCATTAGTCTGTAGAACAAAGATACACGAAATACATGGAAGATGGGATAGGATACTTACCCATAATAAGCTGGGGCTTGACTGCTATACCTAATTTGGTACACTGTGACCAAGAAGGATAATGAGGGAGTGGAAGTAATGAATATAGGTGTAATCAGTGATACTCATGGAAGTGTAGAAGCCTGGGAACGTGCGATGAACACCGTATTTTCCCATACGGAGATGATCTTACACGCCGGAGATGTTCTCTATCATGGAGCCCGGAATCCTTTGCCGGGAGGCTATGCCACATCCTGTTTGGCCGAGAGGTTGAACGAATGTCAGATCCCGATCGTAATTGCCCGAGGTAATTGCGATAGCGAGGTGGACCAAGTCGTGATCGAGATCCCGATGCAAGCCCCCTTTGCATTAGTGGAAGCTCCCTGGGGCAGACTACTGCTAACCCACGGCCACCGGTATGACTCCACAGTCGTCCGGGATTTGGCGAAGAAATATCGGGTTCGCGTTTGGATCAGCGGACATACCCATATACCATTGCTAGAAGAGCGGGGCGGAACGATCTTTCTTAACCCAGGCAGTCCTTCCCTGCCCAAAGGGGCTAAGGCCTGTCCCACTGTGGGACTGATCACCAACGACCGTGTCAGCTTGGTTGAACTGGCGACAGGGACAACCCTACACGCGATCAGTCTGTCTCCTCAGACTTAATGCAGTAATGGTTTAGCAAATACGCCTGCTAACCCCGTGCGGCTCACCCGAGATTCAATGTCCCCTATGTGAGTGGTATATAACCCTAGTTGCTGCATCCGGGCGAAGTAGATACTGCCCGAAAAAGTAAATCGCACCTTGCCTGGGTTTTCATTTTGCGTAACCCTGTTGGATTCGTAGATGAAGTCTCCACAGGCTAATTCCAAAGGTAGGACGATGGGCGGCATATCCAAAACCGTTCGTGCCGCATTATGTCCTGCGAGATAGCCCGTAAGGATCCCTTCGGTGTGGCCCACTAACAGCCCGAGTTTTTCCCCGGCGGCATAGAGATTATCCAAGCCCACAACCTGCAGGTTTGCCTGATGGGGTGTAATCACACTTAATCGTACTGAGTTGCCCCGACCTCCCGCATAGGGATCAGCATACCGGGCCGCTTGAAACCCGGGTACCTGCCGCATCAACTCCAAGGGAAAGTAGGGAGTCATTACCTTTACTTTCCCCGTGTCTAGTAAGATCAAATTGTTGGCATACTCCGGTAGTGCGTACTGCTGACATGCTTTAATGTCCAAGACATCCCCATGGGTCATGTATTTAGGAACGGGAATCACTAAGTACCCGGTACTCTCCAACCGGTCCACTAGCCACCTCCCTAAGGTCTCCTTAGCTAACTCACAGGAGCCAGAAAGTCCGCTGAAGTCGCCACTTATGTCCTTAACCCCGGCCTTGGCACTAATGCTAACCCGAGCTCCGAAACTTGGGCAGCGAAATACACACATCACACAACCGGCGCCATACCTGAGGCAGTTGCCCATGGGACCCGCAGAACCAGTAGCATCTACGAAGACATCGCCGTCGATGATTTCCCCTTCCTCAAGTACCACAGATACCACCCGGCGTCCGGCAACCACCGTATCCACCACCCTGCTCTCTAGCAGGATATCAATACCGATTTCCTTTAAGTGCCCCCTGACCTCCGGTTCAATGTGATCTACATCATACAAGCTTGCATGTCGGTGTCCTGGAAAGTCAATGTTGCAGTGCAAAAGACAGCTTTCTATCACCTGCAAGAAGTCCTCTGCCCCTAGAAAGCGCAACTCCTCCCAGGCGGTAAGCCTACCATTATTCTTAATGATGCCCCCAACAAGTCCACTGCCTAAAAGAAGGTTTGTCCGCTCTAGCAAAGTCACCCTTACCCCTGCCCGCCTTGCCGCCACCGCCGCGGCACACCCGGCAAAGCCGCCTCCCACCACCACTACATGGGGCCTAGTTACCACCCGACGCATCTAACCCCCCCTTAACACAATGCCCATATGATATTGTATGCCTGGAGGATCGGAGATGATACCGGCCCTTGCTTTAGAGCTATAGGATGTTTTGCTTGAACCAAGGGAGCGCTTCCCCGGAGGGTTCCCGTTTCGCTCCCTCTAATCCTTACCTAAGGGCATAAGAACGGTCTACTGGTAGACCCGGGAGGAAATGAGCCGCCAGACGATGACCGTCAGGGCTTGTTCCGCAGAGTGGTCGTTGTACCACCCTTGTTAGTAATCTGATCTAGCACCTCGGGCACTAGATCCAAGATGCGATCAAAAATGACTTCCTTGCTGATGGGCAGTAGCCGCACCACTCCTGCACTGAGAACCAGAAACGCCACAGGATGCAGGGAAATCCCCGCTCCACTACCTCCACCGAAAGGATGGGGAGCCTTGGAAGCATTTGCGGTGGGCTTATCTGCGGTATCCGAGGTAAACTCAGTGCCTCCAGCGGCAAACCCAAAACTGACCCTTGAAACAGGGATAATCACCGATCCGTCAGCGGTCTCCACCGGGTCACCTAGTATGGTATTTACATCCACCATAGTCTTAATACTATCCATGGCAGTCTTCATGATACCTTCTATGGGGTGCTGAGAGTTTCCGTCCATATCCAATTAGCCCCTTTCCGAAACAGTGCCTTGACCAAATTAGCCAGTGCTACTAGTATAATATGGCCTGGAACCAAGCGAAATATGCAGTCAAGGTCCATCGTGAACTGAGGATCAGTAAACTCCGCAGTAACACAAATCCTTGGATCAATGGCTTTGGAATGGTCTATTAAGTAACCCTTCAGCCCGGCCCCCAAAGCAGCAAACACCGCATAGGAATACGCCGTATAAGCAGCATCATTGAGTCCGATCACAAGCTCAAGATCAAAAGAGGTTAGGTGCTCGGGGGATTTCCTAAACAGTTCCTTGGAAAGAGCTTTGGCTTGTTCCAGACTTGAACTTTGACTAGGAGGTAGTCCAGTTAACATCATGTAACCGATGTTGATTAGAGTACGCTGTCCCAAGATGCGGGTTAGATGTTTTACAAATACAGTACGTATTTCCCGGATTCTACCCACCACGGTGTCCACACTTCTGTCCAATGCCCAATGGACAGCATCCTCTAGATCCATCCGCTTCTGGTATGTAACTTTGCCAATATGCAAGAAACCTAGGGAAATACCAAAGTAAAGGTCCGCGTTAACACTAGCAAAAAAAACGTGAACCATCACAGGAGCGCACAATACCAAAATCAATAGGCCCAGTACAATATAGACTACCAAACATCTCACCCTACCCTATTTTAACCAAGTTGGCAGTCTCTACTCCACCTGTGGAAGAGATTCTAGACTATCTAGACCGAAGCTTTCGAGAAACAACAGGGTAGTTCCGTACATTAAGGGGCGTCCAATGGTCTTTTTGCGGCCAACCTCCTCGATTAGGCCCCGGTCCATAAGGGTTTTAATCGCGCTGTCCGCCCGCACCCCCCGGATGTCCTCGATCTCCGCCCGGGTAATGGGCTGCTTGTAGGCAATAATACTTAAGGTTTCTATGGCCGCATCACTCAACCTAGTCTCCGCCTGTCGACCAAGCTCCAGCAGGATCTCTTCGTACTCCGCCTTTGTTCGTAGCTGGTAACCCCCAGCATGTCGGAATAAGGCAACACCCCGTTGGGACGAAGCCAGTGATCGTTCAAGATCCAGGACTAATTCTTCAACTTCTACTGGCTCGATGCTCAGTAAACGGGCTAGGGTATCTAGGCTTACCGGCGCCATGGAGGCAAAAAGGATTGCCTCTAGGGCCCCTTTGAGTCTGTCCGTCATGATCGTTCCCCCCTTTGGGAAGCCAGTTCAATTTGGATCTCACCAAAGGGTTCCGCCTGATCCAATTGGATGCGTCCCCGGTCGGTAAGCTCAAGCAAAGCTAGGAATAAGCCAAGCTTTTCCCAAGGGTCCCTCTTTGGACCGGCTAAGCTGGAAAAGGAGGTGCTCCCTACTTTCCTCACTCGCCGATACACTTCAATAATCCTGCGACCCAAATCTATTTTACCCCTCAAAGGCTGCAAGACTTGGTTCCGTTCTGCTTGGGACCGCTGTGCTTCCTTGAAAGACTCCACTAGACAACTTAGATCAAGTCCTGTAACTGGCTCGGGGCCGGATTTGGGAATTGTGGCTTTGGGGCGGGCAAAGGTACCAGCCACCCGGATGGCCACCTCCCGTAGTCGCATCGCCAGCACCTTAAACTTGCGGTATTCCAGTAATCGCTCTAAAAGGATCTGTTTTTCCTCTTCTTCATCCACGAGATCCTGGGTATCTATAACCGGGGGGCTAGGCAGCAAGGCCGCCGCTTTGATCTGAAACAAAGTGACCGCATAGCTTAGAAACTGGGTGCAATAAGTTAAGTCCAGTTCCGGCATGGCGGCCACATAGTCTAGATACTGATCCGCAACCTGACCTAGGGCTATTTCCGTGATCGGCAGCTTCTGTTCCTCGACGAGGGTAAGCAACAAATCTAAAGGTCCTTGGAAGATCGGAAGTTTAACCTGATAGGCCATTACCTAAATGCGCATTGCCTCCCGTACCTCAGCCAAGGTTCGGCTTGCCACTTGACGAGCTTGCCCTGCGCCCTCCTCTAAAATCTCATGAACCACGTTCCGGTTCTGTTCAAGCTCAGCACGTCTTTCCCAAATCGGGGACAGATAGGCCACCATGTTGTCGGCTAGCCTCTTCTTGCAGTCCACACAGCCAATCCCCGCGGTGCGACAGTTCTGGTCAATCTCATCGAGGAGCCCTGCTTCCGCAAAGGCCCGATGCATTGTGTACACAGAGCAGACTTCGGGGTTACCCGGATCTTTGCGTCGGATCCGATTGGGATCAGTGATCATCTGCGAAACCTTCTCCCGGACGGTCTTTTCGTCATCACTCATCCGGATCTCATTTCCGTAGCTTTTGCTCATTTTCCGTCCATCGGTCCCTAGTAGCAAGGTTACCCGATTCAACTTTGGTGCTGGTTCAGGAAATACCGGTCCATACAAATAGTTGAATCTGCGAGCTAGCTCCCGGGTAAGCTCTAGGTGGGGTAACTGGTCCTCCCCTACGGGTATGGTGTCGGATTTATACACCAGAATATCTGCCGCCATTAGTACCGGGTACCCCAGAAAGCCGTGGGTCGTAATATCTCGACCGGTAATCTGTCTTAATTGCTCTTTGTATGTGGGGCAGCGCTCCAGCCAACCTAAGGGCGTAATCATGGAGAATAGCAAGTATAGCTCTCCGTGTTCTTTCACATCCGACTGCCGAAAAATAACACTTTTCTTCGGGTCCACGCCGGCACTAAGCCAATCAATAACCAACTCCACGGTGTTGTCCTTTAAATCCGTGGTATCCTCGTAACCAGTGGTCAGCGCATGCCAGTCCGCCACCATATAGTAGCAATCATAGTCTTCTTGCAGCTTCACCCAGTTATCCAGTGCACCGAATAAATTGCCTAGATGTAGCTTACCGGTGGGGCGCATCCCACTTAGTATTCTGCCTTTTTTCTTCTCTGCCATAACAGTTGCGCCAAAGGCGCAAAACCCCCTTCTGTGTCAATTACGCCGATCAGCATCCTGCAAGCATTTTAGCAGGCGCATATTGACATGATCTTCTCTATCCCCATGGTGAGCCCCAATAAGCCTGACAACATCCTCAGGACAACCAATACTCCGGGCCAAATGGGCACCCCGCTTAGCATGGTTGTGTTGAATATATAAGGCTTGTCTACGACAAGTAAAAAAGGACTTCTTTCCTAGGGATAACCTTAGGGAGGCTAGATAATCCGGTGCCACCCTAACCATTATAGTATACAAAATGCGGTCTAAAAGTAAAAGGGAGCAATCCCCTTTGCCAATATCATGGAGCAAGGCTGCCTTGGTCAGTAACCACTGTTGATCCGGTAGCAAAACCTGCTCTGCCGCATCCTCGGCCACTGCCACACAATGCCTTTGATCTGCCTCTGTCATTTTCCTAAACAGTGCTTGTTCTTTCTCGTTGAGGAACCTATGGACAAAGGCGTAATCCTCGGCCTTCATTTTTGTGAACATGTACCTAATCCCTTGCTTAATCCGCCTGACCATGGTTATAGAATGAAGTACCCTAGCACCCGGACAATCGGTGAGACGATCTTGCCGGCGATGCCGGTAAAAAGCAAGATGACCAGGATAATCGGGCCATACTGTTCCAGGGTATATAGTACCCTTCTGTATCGGTAGGGCAACAGTCCACCGAGGATCTTGGAACCGTCCAAGGGTGGGACAGGGATTAGGTTAAAGGCCGCTAGCCCCAGATTGATGATAATATTTAAGTCCAAGAAGTATACCAACATGACCACAGTACGAAAATTCATCCCTGGAAACCACTCGATGATAAAATGAACGAAGACCCAACGGATGAAGGCGAAAATATAGGCGGTAAGCACATTGGCACCTGGTCCTGCGAGGCTAACATACATCATGCCCTTCCTCGGATTTTGGTAGTAGGTCGGGTTTACCATGACCGGTTTTGCCCATCCAAAGCGAAACACAACTAGCATCAAGGTTCCGATCGGATCCAGGTGGGCTAAGGGATTCAAAGATAGCCGCCCTTCAAGACGGGGCGTTGGATCGCCCAATCGGTATGATATAAACCCGTGGGCATACTCATGGACACTAATAGCAAATAAGACCGCGATGACCTGGAAAACAATGGATATAAGATCTAGGTTTTGCAGCATGGTAGACTCCGTTCGTCAAGATACTTTAGAGCAATCAGAACAGCCTTCCACGTCCAGGTCATGGGTGATTAAGTCCTCGTAGGATTGGCCCTTGACCATCAACCGATGACTACCATTGTTGACTAGTACCACCGGTGGACGCAGTAGCCGATTGTAATTACTGGCCATGGAGAAGGTATAGGCTCCTGTGGCAAACACCGCCAAAAGGTCCCCTGGTACAATATGGGGAACCGGCAGATCCCAGATGAGCATATCGCCAGATTCACAGCATTTGCCCGCAACAGATACCACCTGTTGGGGCGCTTGGTCCCCTTTGTTAGCCACAATACCCTCATATTTCGCATCATATAAGGCCACCCGAGGATTATCAGACATACCGCCATCTATGGCAACATAGGTCCGAATCCCGGGAATTTCCTTAATGGATCCAATTGTGTATAGAGTCGTCCCCGCAGGTCCGGCAATGGAGCGCCCCGGTTCAACACAGATCTTCGGGATACTGAGCTTGTGCCTACGGGCCGCATCGGCTACACTAGCCGCCAGGACCTGGGCATACTCCCTTGGTGTTTTCGGTTTATCAGTGGCGGTGTAGCGAATGCCAAGGCCACCACCTAGATCAAGCTCTCGGATCTCTTTACCTAAGTCCCGCTTGATCTGGGCCATGAAATCAAACATCAACTCAACTGCCACACCATAACAGTCCAGTTCTAAGATTTGCGAGCCTATATGACAATGCAAACCCCGCCAATCAATGTGCTCCAAGGATGCCGCCTGCCTTACGGCTTCTATGGCCACACCCTTCGCTAGGCCAAATCCAAACTTTGAATCCAGTTGTCCGGTTTGCACGTAGACATGGGTATGGGCTTCCACTCCCGGTGTGATCCGTAATAGTACCGGTGCTTTCCAGTTGTGTTTCCTAGCCTTTTCATTGAGCAGTTCCAGTTCCCAGAGATTGTCAACGACGAAGCAGCCAATGCGGGCTTCCAGCGCAAAATCTATTTCCTCAGGGGATTTATTGTTCCCATGGAAGTAGATCAGCTCCCGGGGAAACTCAGCGGCCAATGCCGTAAAAAGCTCCCCACCGGAGACAACATCTAATGCTAAGCCCTCTTCTTTGATGATCTGACACATACCCGTGGTCAAGAAGGCCTTTCCCGCATAGATCACCTGACTTTCGGCAAAAAGACTACTGAAGGACTCTACGTATTCCCGACATGCACTGCGGATCAGTGTCTCATCCATAATATAAAGGGGAGTACCGTACTGCCCGGCAAGCTCGCTAACATCACAGCCGCCGATCACCAAATGACCTTGCCCATTAATCTCCATGTTATCCCGCAAAAGCCCCCGCATCAACTTCCACCGCCTAAAGAGTTAATATCCACAGTGTATCACAGTTTTTAGGCTTTGCAAAGGCTTAACTTGCGTGGGATTGGGCCGTACTATGCTTCCCGCAACGGGACCCCCACCGGGCTACCACAGTACCATCCTTGATGATATTTACAATCTCACACCGATTAGGACAGTCTTCACACTCAAAGCTAGTAGCTTCATAGGTGGCATCGCTAATCTCAAACCCCGCAAAGGAGGTCTTCTTGCCCGTGTGTTCAACTTCTTCTTTGGCCAACACCGCAGCCCCAATGGAGCCCATCACCCCAAAGTAGGGAGGCACAATCACATCCACCCCTAGGGCCTGGGAGAAGGCCGCCTTGATCCCTACATTAGCGGCAACACCCCCTTGGAAAACTACGGGAGCCAGAATCTCCTTACCCTTACCTACGTTGTTTAAGTAGTTGCGGACCATGGCCTCGCACAACCCAGCCACAATATCCGGGACTTGGTGACCCATCTGTTGCTTGTGGATCATGTCCGATTCGGCAAATACTGTGCAGCGACCGGCGATCCGCACTGGATTAGTGGCTTCTAGGGCTAATTCTCCAAAATCCTCAATGGGCACATCAAGCCTTGCCGCCTGTTGGTCTAGAAAGGATCCCGTTCCCGCCGCGCAGACCGTATTCATGGCAAAATCCACCACAACACCTTCCCGCAGGATAATAATCTTTGAATCCTGACCGCCAATCTCCAACACTGTTTTTACATCGGGAACCGCGATGGATGCGGCCACTGCATGGGCAGTAATCTCGTTTTTTACTACATCGGCATCCACCATCACACCGGCTAACTGCCGTCCACTACCGGTGGTGCCAACACCCATAATCTCAGTGTCACCTAGTCTTTTAGCAAGCTCCCGCAACCCCTTTTGAATGGCCTCAATGGGTTTGCCCTGGGTGCGCAAATATAGACTTTCAATCACCTGGAATTCCTCATCAACGACCACAAGATTAGTACTTACTGAACCAACATCGATCCCAAGATAACCCCTGATCATAAAACAGGCGCCCTCCATCTCTATTAAGGAATGCGCCCTACTCCCCCCTTAATGTCAACTTCAACCTCCAAGGTAGCTCAATTCTCAGCTGCCGAGTGGGATTTTTGCGTTCTTCCTTCTGTTAATCAGATCTACGAAGGCCTCTAGCCTTGTTGCAAAGCCTGCTTCACCGGTATGCTCATCCACTACAAGGGTTAATACCGGGAAGTTCATGTCTCGGCTAACCTGCTGTAGCACGCTCTGGGCTACAATCTCAGGCATACACGTAAAGGGCAGTATGTGTACCACCCCATCAAACCCTGCCTTAGCCATCTGAACTGTATGGGCCACCGTCTCAAGGCCGTGTCCTCCCACAAAATGATTGAGATAGGGAGAACACTCCTTACTGAGCCGTCTTTGGTAGGCCTTGTTCCGGAAGGCCAAAAAGATATGTCGTTTGATCCAATCGCTTAAATAAATGGTACGCTCCACGTAAACGCCCATCTGCCCAAGTTTTTCCTCAACTTGCATGTTTACAAAGGGCTCTAACACAGTGTAAATTTCGCCCACTAAGCCAATCTTAAACCGGGGCGCCGCACTTGGACGTTCACAGTCCCTGAGAGCCGAGATACCTTCTTTGGTTGCCCTCTTAACTTGGGCAATGGAGCTGGCCCGATCAACTTCCCGTAAAGCCTCCTCCAAGCATCTACTTGTCACCTTTGGACTGGTTTCCACCGCCCGGGACCAATTGGCCTGTTTCTCTAACCGGTCACAGGCTTTGAACTTTTCCCAGGCAAAGCGGATTGCCCGCCAAACTCCCGTCGGTCCGTTATTTCCTTTCAACACACCTAGTCTTTCTACCACTTCCCAAAGGTCTCGATCCGGCGGCTCTATCACTATCATTGTATAATCATATCCTAGATCTGACAAGATCTGTCGCTGTACCTCAGCATAGTAACCAAATCGGCAGGGACCTGCACCACCTGCCATCACAATGGTATCGGCACCCTGCTCCAAGGCCTCGATGTAGTTCCCCACGGTAAGTTTCAGGGGCAAACAAGCCCACTCGGGGGAATACTTAGTCCCTAGATTCAAGGTCTGTTTGGTCTGCTTAGGGGTAATGATCACCTCATGACCTAACCCCCGAAAGATACTTGCACCCGAGATATGAAGTGTACCCATATGAGGGAAGGTAATCTTCATCGGCGAACCCTCCACCTAATCATATCGATAAAAGCTTCTAGACGGGTTAACATCCCCGCCTCCCCGGTATGTTCATCTACCGTAAGAATCATAAAAGGACACCCTGCTCCTCGAACAGCTTCCTCCATCAAGGTGATGGTCATTGAATCGGTACCACAGGGAAAGGCAGATAGGTAAATCACACCGTCGAACTTGGCCTGAGCGTAGTACCTGGATGCTCCCATGTTCCGCTTTGCCGAGGTCCAAAACACCGGTTTGATCCACAGGTGTGCTAGATCATCGAGGGTGTTCTTCGGCAACATGTCCGTGGTCCAGACCGTAACACCCATCTTCTGTAAACGACCAATCACGTTCATACTCAGGTAGTCATCATAAAGTAGATAGGAGTGACCCAAAACCCCCACTACAAGATCCTGGGTTTGCTCCTTCACCGGCGCAAGGTCTCCTAAGACATCCAGTGAGCCGTGGGCCAATTCCTCTAGCTCCTCTAAAAACAAGGTGGTCTTTCCGTTTTCCCACATTTGTAGTGCGTCCCGGGGATTGACCCCAAGATCCGTAGCCTTTTCATACCCTTCCTGAGCCTTGATGGCGCTAGTCGTACTTATCCTAATCTGTCTTCTTCCTTTGCCTAGTTTACGACCAACACTATACAAAGCCTTGGAGAAACTAATCCCCTGTTTAACATCGACTATTGGGTCTAGAAACTTTACCTGGGGAAACATATTGTTTTGCAGATCAGGCAAACCCATGAACTTAGGACAAATGTACTCCCGGGGATCAACACTGATTAGACGCGGCAGAAAAACATAGTCCACACCCTGTGCAATCAAGTCCGCAACATGCCCGTAGCAAACCTTTACCGGTAGACAGGTCCCATCGGTTGCATTCTTGGTTCCGAAATCCACCATTTGTTTGGTTGTCTTGCGGGATAATCTAATGGAAACTCCCAATTCCGAGAAAAAAGTCTTCCATAGGGGCCAATAATCATAATACCCAAGGGTTCGGGGAATACCCACGATCATCTACAGGTTCTCTCCTTCCAATACACTACAATATTCGATCCGAGGATGGCAAGTCCTGCTAAGTGACTACTCGTCACCGGAGAACTTGTCCGTTCCATCCTTTTGGGCCATGGGGCGCTCTCTCGCCTCAGGGACCGGTGTGCGGAACAAAAGGCGCACAAAGGCTGAACCGTTAAAGGGAATCAGTGGCCATAAATAAGGAGTACCAAAGGATTTAGTAAATAAGAAGACCAAGAATACAAAAAGAACGCCAACTCCCAAGCCCCCTAACCCGAAAAATCCGGCAAGAATCAAAAGTAACAGACGAAACATCCGAATTGCCAAAGAGAACTCTAGGCTCGGAATGGCAAAGGAACCAATAGCCACCACCGCCGTATATAGGATCGTCTCGGGCACAAACAAACCTACCGTCACCGCCAACTGACCTAAGAGTACAGCACCGACAATACCCAAGGAACTGGCTAAGGCATTGGGGGTATGGATAAAGGCCATTCGGATTAAATCAAATCCCAGCTCCAAAAGGATAAACTGGACGAAGATGGGTACTGTGCTCGGCTCCTTGGGTCCAATAACGCTCCATCCTGCGGGGAAAAGACTAATATCCTTTACCAAGGCCAGCCAAAGGGGTGTAAGTAGGAGGGCGATGAGAATACCCGCAAAACGAACCCAGCGCAACCAGCTGCCTACTACTGGATGCTGGAAGTACTCTTCGGCATGTTGGGTAAACTGCCAAGCTGCAGCTGGTAGAATCATCGCCGCGGGGGTGGTATCCACAAGGACAATCACATGACCCTCGTAAAGATGGGCCGCTACGACATCAGGCCGTTCGGAAAATCGCACCTTAGGTAAAGGGTTAAGACTAACCCCCACCAAGTATTCCTCAAGGCTTTTGCTCCCCATGGGTAACCCGTCGGTATCTACCTGCTTAATCCGTTGTTTCACTTGCTCTATAATCTTCTTAGGGGCCAAATCCTCGATATAGCCAATGACAATGTCTGTACGGGAACGATTACCTGCATTCACGGACTCGAAACGCAAGCCCGCATCCCGCACCCGCCGACGGATCAATGCCGTGTTAAAGACGATGGTCTCAACGAATCCGTCTTTAGCACCCCGGGTGACCCGCTCGAGATCCGTCTCCCCCACAGCCCGCACCGGATACTCCCTGGCATCAATGATAATCCCTTCGCGGATACCATCTACTAGTAGTAGGGCGGGGCCTGAGAGGACCTGTTCAATGGACTCTAGCACCGTACTAACCGTACTAACCTCGGTATAGGGCAAGTGTCTTGACAGGATCGACTCCAGAATACTTGGCAGTACCTGTTCCCTTTGGGCGCTCATCAAGTTACGCATGACAATACTCATGACTTGATCATTGAGTAAGCCATCAATATAGATCAAAGCTGCCCTCTTGCCGCCGATGGTTAGTCTTCTTAGGATCACATCATAGTTGGTATCAATAGCCAGTTCGTTGCGGAAAATCTCCAGATTCTCGTCCAAATTGCGGCTGAGATCCATTATGTTCACTCCTACAGGAAAATCCTCTCGCTTCTAGGTAGTCTTCTCCGACGGCTCCACCCTTATGCAAAGGACCAATCCTTTAGTGCCCGCACACCACAATAGCTGGAAAGCAAAATGAAGCAGGCACCCCCAAGGGAGTACCTGCTTCATTTTAATGCTGGTCTACCGAATAGCCGTAGGAACAAATAGATCGATAACCCCGATGACAAAGGCGGCAATCAAAGCCGCGATTACTGAGATGGACATGTTGGGGACGACAAACTGGGTGGCCCAAATCACCACCGCGGCCACAATGAATCCTACGATCCCGCGGCCATAGGGGGAAACTCGTTTGCCGAAAATGGCTTCAATAACCCAACCGACACCTGCAATTACTAACGAGGCCAGAAGGGCGTTCAAAAAGCCCAGGGTCCGAAATCCCGGTAGAATGAAACTAAGTACCATCAAGACCACGGCGCTAACTACAAACCTTACTACAGCTCCGATCCAATCCATTTTCTCACCTCCACACTGTTAACTAGTGGTCCTCCACCTTAAAGGCTAGATGGAGATCGACCCTGTAATGTACGATGTTACCTTCTTCATCTACATCGCCGGTAAAGTTTTTTAGCTCTACCCCCGTAATCTGCCGTACCGTAGTACTGGCCTCTTTTACTGCTTGTCTTGCTGCGTCTTCCCAGCCTAGCTTAGACTGGCCGATTAACTCAATTACCTTGACTACGTTCACGGCTCTCATACTCCTTTACCCATCATCATTTTTCCACAGGATACACCTATTATGCGTTGGGAAATGGAATTTCATGCAAGGGCGGAGTTGAGTACCCGCAGCAGGTTTCCTCCAAGGATCTTTTGCACAGCCCAGCGGGGATAGCCGCTTTTATCCAATTCTTCGGCTAACAGGGGGAGGGAGGTAATATCATCAAGTCCTAAGCAGACTTGACTAATACCATCGAAGTCGGTACCAATGGCAACGGAATCAATACCGCCGACTTCAACTAGGTAATCAATGTGGGAGAGCACATCATCTATACTGGCAGTGGGGGCGGTGGTGAGAAAATAGGGGCACAGGTTCACCCCGACAACACCACGGCGCTCTGCAATTGCCTTAATCTGTGCCCGGGTGAGGTTACGGGGATGATCACATAATGCCTTGGCATTGGAGTGGGATGCCACAGGAGGCAGAAGACTATGTTCCACTGCCCCCCAGAAGCTTGTTTCAGAAAGATGGGATACATCAAGCAACATCCGCAACTGATTCATATCTTCAATCAAGTTCTTGCCTGCTTTTGTCAGGCCGTACTTCCTTCCGGGATCCATCGCGGCACTGGCAAAGATGTTACTGTAGTTCCAGGTGGGATTAACTAGCTGCACGCCCAACTGGGACAGGAAAACTAGGCGATGCCTTGCGTAGTGATCATTGATGACTAGAGGACATGCCCCTTCCAGTGATAGGGCAATCCTCGGCCGATATTGCCTGGCCGGTGCTAGAAGATGCCTTCCGCGGCGCAATAACTGCACCCGCTTATCCTCTGCTAGTCGTAGGACAAGCTGCAACTGCTGGAGCACACGGTTCCAAAGAGGTTGGGTCCTAGACCCGTAGGGAAACAGGGCAAATACCGCAAGGTCAACCCCTGCCCTTTCCATTCTGGGCAGGTCCACATGCCCAGAATGGTTCCAACGGGTCAGATCCCTACCCTGTTCCAGGGCCGCAGACAGAACATCTAAATGGAAATCTGCTATGATTAACTGGTTCACCCATATCACCTAGTCTCGACAATTAATCTCATCCCAGTACGTTCTTGTCCGTCGATGACCACGTCCATGAAAGCTGGTATGCACACCAAATCAACACCGCTTGGCGCCATAAATCCCCGGGCAATAGCCACCGCCTTAATCGCTTGGTTTATTGCCCCAGCTCCAATTGCTTGCATTTCTGCACCACTATGCTGCCGCAATACACTTGCCAAAGCACCCGCTACGGAGTTCGGATTTGACTTCGTCGATACTTTGAGAATCTCCAATATTGTTCCCCCCAAGGACGTTTTTCGGCTGTCTGGGCAACCTGGACGGAAGCTGCCAGAGGCAACCTGTCAAGTACCATATTATGTACCGGTTGCCCTAAAGGTGCCTAGTCCTCGGTAAGGGAGATTGTTGTCGTACTCTCTGCAAGACCGGTTTCGGGGTTTATTCGTACCACTAGGGCACAAAACAGCAAACTGCCCTTGGCCACTTCAAACCGAGTCGGTAACCCGGACTTAAACTTGCCAATAATGGGGTCAACGGTAAATCCAAGGACCCCATCCCGGGCCCCGCACATACCCACATCGCTAATATAGGCAGTACCACCGGGTAGAATCCGGGCATCATTTGTCTGCACATGGGTATGGGTCCCAAAAACGGCGCTTACTCGGCCATCCAGATACCAACCCATGGCACATTTTTCTGCGGTCGCTTCCCCATGGAAATCAACCACGATAATATTCGTCTTTGCCTTTGCCTCTTCTAACAGGGCGTCCACACAGCGAAAAGGACAATCCAGATCATGAATAAACACCCGTCCTAACAGGTTGATCACCCCGATATGGTAATCACCTAGGACATAAAAACCAAGCCCCAGTCCAGGAACACCCGGCGGGTAATTAGCCGGGCGTAGCAGGCGGGGCTCCTCATCAATCAGCCCGTATATATCTTTCTTGTCCCAAATATGGTTTCCGCTAGTTAGAACATGGACGCCCCGGCCAAAAAGCTCACAGGCTACATCTTGAGTCAGGCCCATACCACCAGCGGCGTTTTCACCGTTGGCGATGACAAAGTCTATCTCGTATTCGCCACAGACTTGCTTCAAGAACCTCGTAATCGCCCGCCGCCCCGATTTGCCGACAATATCACCTACAAGCAGCAGATTAACAGTATTGTTCACCTAGCCTAACCACCAATCTAGTCCGGTCATCTACTTAGCATAGTCCACGGCTCTGGTCTCCCTGATTACCGTGACCTTAATCTGTCCTGGGTATTCCAATTCGGACTCAATTTTCTTAACGATCTCCCTAACCATGATTGTCGACTCATCATCAGAAACCTTTTCAGGCTTCACCATAATACGGACTTCCCTCCCTGCGGAAATCGCATAGGCCTTATCCACACCGGAAAAGGAGTCGGCAATCTCTTCTAGCTTCTCTAAGCGGCGGATATACGCCTCCAAGGTTTCTCTGCGGGCGCCGGGACGAGAAGCGGAAATACTATCCGCTGCAGCCACCAGCACAGCTTCCACCAAACTAGCCTCATGATCCCCGTGGTGACAGGCCACCGCATGGATCACGTCCTCGGATTCTTTATACCGTCGTAGCAAAGAAACCCCCAGTTCCACGTGGGTGCCTTCGGTCTCATGATCAACAGCCTTACCAATATCATGGAGCAGGCCAGCACGCCGGGCTAAACGCCCGTCCAAGCCAAGCTCATCGGCCATTAGGGCCGCTAGTTGGGCCACTTCCACCGAATGACGTAGTACATTTTGCCCGTAACTGGTACGGTAGTGCAACCGTCCGAGCAGCTTAATCAGTTCAGGATGTAATCCCCTTACTCCTACTTCGTAGGCAGCCTGTTCGCCGGCTTCCTTAATGGACTGTTCCACCTCTTGCTGGGCCTTCTCAATCATTTCCTCGATCCGCGCGGGGTGAATCCGACCATCCGCCACCAGTTTTTCCAACCCAATGCGGGCAACTTCCCGTCGAATGGGATCGAAGCCGGATAGAATCACCGCCTCCGGAGTATCGTCGATTATCAGATCGATTCCAGTTAGGGTCTCCAACGCCCGGATATTACGACCTTCACGGCCAATGATGCGTCCTTTCATCTCATCGTTGGGCAAAGTCACAACAGAAACCGTTGTTTCCGCAGTATGATCTGCGGCACAACGTTGAATGGCAAGACCAACAATCTCTCTGGCCTTTTTCTCAGCTTCTTCCTTAACCAGTGCCTCTGTTTCCCGGATCAGGGCGGCCCGCTCTTGGATTAGTTCCTCCTCCAGGTTTGTCAGCAGCATTTGCTTGGCCTGCTCTGCGGTCAACTGAGCAATGCGCTCTAGCTCCGACCGTTGAGCGGCAATGATCCTCTCAAGCTCGCTCTCCTTGTTCTCCACAGCTTTCAGCTTACTGTGCACAAGGCTTTCCTGTTTGTCAATGGATTCACTACGTCGATCTATGGATTCCTCTCTTTGAACAAGGCGCCGCTCCAGGCTCTGCAACTCATGACGCCTTTGCCGCTCCTCGGCGTTGAGCTCGGTCCGCATTTTGTGAATCTCTTCTTTGGCTTCCAGGAGTAGTTCCCGTTTCTTTGCCTCTGCCTCCCTAGTGGCCGTCTCTAGTATTTCACGGGCTGTATCCTCAACAGCACCGATCCTCTTCCTGTATAGGTGTTCGCGTAACACGACACCGCCAAACAACCCGATCACAAGTCCGATAATTACATAAAGTACATAAATAATCCTGACCACCTCCACTCACACAAACGTTCATCACAATACTGAAACATTGTAGCCTATGCCACAAATCAGTGTCAAGTAACCCTAATCACGCCGCTCATTAATGATGCGGCGCACCGTTTCATGGGAAAAACCCCTTCCCGCTAGGTAGCGAGACAGGCGTGCTGGATCTGAGGGCTTCGTGGTCCGCCTGCTCCAACTCTCAGCGGCAAGCGCCGCCTGTCTTTCCTCTTCTTCCGAGGAGTACAACTCGTCAAGTAGGCGTGTAGCAAGATGCGAATCAACACCCTTTTGACCCAACTCCCACCGAATCTTCCTGGGACCATGTCCGCTTCTAGTGATCCGGTAACGGATTAACTCTTCGGCGAATCGAGCATCATTGAGGTAATCATAACTGAGAAGCCATTGGATGACTTCCTCGATGACATCATCAACAAAACCACGCCTGACTAAATAGGCCCTTACTTCATAGACACTGTGTTCTCGTCTGCCAAGCAGCTTAATAGAAAGCTGCTTGGCCGCTTTTACGTTTTCCTCCATGCTACTTCGCTTCAACTGCCTCGCCTTCAATAGAGGGCAGTCCATGGGCCTGGCGAACCTTATTCTCCAATTCCAGACTCAAAGAGGGGTTTTCCCTAAGGAATTGCTTGGCATTCTCCCTGCCCTGCCCCAGCCTGGTATCTTCGCAGGAATACCATGCGCCGCTTTTTTCCACAATGCCAAGCTCCACAGACATATCCAGAATATCTCCTTCCTTAGAAATCCCGGTCCCGTACATAATGTCAAACTCAGCCGTTTTAAAAGGTGGTGCCACTTTGTTCTTCACAACTCGCACCCGGATCCGATTCCCCATGATATCCGTACCCTGCTTGATATTATCTATCTTGCGAATATCAAGTCTGATCGAGGAGTAGAACTTAAGGGCGCGCCCGCCCGGTGTCACCTCCGGGTTCCCAAAGATTACCCCTACCTTCTCCCGGATCTGGTTGGTAAAGACCACCGCGGTCTTAGACTTGTTAATGGCACCGGAAAGCTTTCGGAGAGCTTGAGACATCAGCCGGGCCTGCAGTCCCACATGGGAATCTCCCATTTCCCCTTCTAGCTCCGCCCTAGGAGCCAGGGCGGCCACCGAGTCAATAACAACCACATCAATAGCTCCGCTGCGTACCAGTGCTTCGGTAATCTCCAATGCTTGTTCAGCCGAATCGGGCTGAGACACAAGTAACTCCTCCAGATTAACCCCGAGATTCTGCGCATAAAGCGGATCTTGGGCATGCTCCGCATCAATAAAGGCTGAGATGCCACCTTTTTTCTGGGCTTCAGCCATGAGATGCAAAGCCAAAGTGGTCTTACCGGAGGACTCAGGGCCAAATACTTCGATTACCCGGCCTCGGGGGATTCCCCCCACTCCTAAGGCCACGTCCAAGGCCAAGGAGCCACTAGGAATAATATATTCGGGATTTGGCTTGGTCGATGCCTCGCCTAGAAACATAATCGAGCCTTTGCCAAACTGCCTTTCTATGTTCCCGACGGTTTTCTCCAAAACCTTCTTCTTCTCTTCAGACATACTTCCTGTTCATCCCCTTTACAATTTCTAAGACATTGGTTACAGATCCAACCGTCCTTCTGGGTTCAAGCCTTCCTTTGCATCAAGAAAGTTGCTTATTGGCGCGTAGATTTCCTGTTCTCTAATTCGACAATAACCCGGCTATCCCTCTTTCTGACCTTACCCGTTGATCAAATAACGTCTGTACCAAATGTCTTTGAAGGGAAAATCCACCGCCCACAACATCAACCTTTACACTATCAATAGCAACAAGATGCAGTGTCCCTGCTTCATCGGGGGAGAAGTATAAAAGAGCCACCGTATACGGCACAGGCTCATCGACAATAAATCCCCTAACCCCTGCAGCACCCGTGGTGCCTGCGTTGACTATAAGCTGTCCTTCTACTTCTTTCACTTCAAAAACGTGGCTATGCCCACAAAGGGTTACTTGAGCTTCGGTCACAATATTATGGGCAAGCCAATCATTGTGAACCGCGAGGATATCTATTTTCTCATAAGCATCCATTCGTTCTGCAATCTGCGGTAGCAAAGTCTTCAGTTGGTTAGGGGTCCAAGGCTGCGGTGAGGATAACTCCGCTGCCGGATCCAAAACACCGTAGATCCAGAGTCCTGCCACTTGGACAGCTTCGTCCTCTACCACCTGGACGTTTGGCATCATTCTCAGGCGATTTCTGATCTCAGGAGTCTCATGGTTCCCCGGAACAAACACATAGGGAACAGAGAACTGCCTGATTTGTCCAAGGAGTTCAGCTTCCAAGGGGGTCCCCAGGTCGGTCAAATCCCCTGTATCAATTATAGCATCAACTCGGAAACTATCCACAATCCGTTGAATAAAACCCAGGGCCGCCGGATTATTATGCAGATCCGATACGTGGAGTAGTGTTACTTCCCCCGCTGGTACACTAAGGACTCTCAACTCATCCATTCGTTCAAACATGGTATATAGATTGCCAGCTACCATCTGTAACTGATCGGAGAACTCTCCTACCTTATTCACATTCTCCTGGATGAAACTGAGCATCCAAGGCGCCCCTTGAATCATCCCCTCATACTGGGGATTATTGAAGGCTCCCACATTATATGTCAGATAGACACCACCTAAAAGCAACACCGGTGTAAGCAGTCCCAAGATAATTCCAATCTTCAGGTGCCGAATTGTACGATAACCGCAGACTAAGAGTCCCAAGACTCCCCCCAGGGCACCGATACCAGTCAGCTGCAAAATAAGCAGGACTAGACTAAGTTTCATCCCCTTTAGGATCTCAAACACCTTATCCTCGGTAAGTTGGCCCGCCTGCCACAACTGTTCCAATGCCGACAGATCCACATGGCGCAAAAAGATATTAAGCCTCACCGGTATCCAATGGGTCACTGCCGAAATCTCCCCCACCGGAGGAAGCATGATGTGGGTTGTTCCCCGCAGGGCCAATTTAGGCTGAATCAGGACCTTTACCGGACTGATAGTGACCGTGGTCCCTCCGTAGAAGTTGAGCAACACAAGGGCACCTAGAAAGGCGCAGAGAATCACCCTGTACAGGTCGCCCTGCTTGGGTGAGTAACCAATTCCCGGTCCTAGCATAGAAGCTGCCGCCTTAGTAGATCTAATGCCCCTTGACTACTTCTATACTTAATTTGCTCCCGGTCGCCCCCAAAATGATGTTCTTCAACAATGGTCCTCTCCCCCACCACCGCAATATACACTAATCCAACAGGTTTTCCACTCACATCACTCAAAGGTCCTGCAATGCCTGTCACTGCTAGACCATAGTCTGTCTGCATCAGGTCCCTCACCCCACAGGCCATCCTCTTAGCAGTTACCTCGCTCACAGCTCCCGCCTGATCCAAGACCTCCTGGGGAACACCGAGTAGTTTGTTTTTTGCTTCGTTTGTATAGGTCACAAGACTTGCCTTTAAGAAACCAGAACTACCCGAAACGTTGGTCAGCCGGTGTCCCACAAGTCCACCGGTACAAGACTCGGCAATACTGAGGGTCTGTCTTTTCGCAAGCAGCATTTTCCCCACAACTTCCTCCAATTCATCGTTCCCACTACCATAAACCATGGTCCCTAAGCGTTGTCTCACCGTATTTTCCACCGGTGCAATCAATGCCTGGGCCTGGGTCTTGTCACCAGCCTTAGCGGTAATCCGGATCCGTACTTCGCCAAGTTTTGCATACAAGGCCACCGAGGGATTGGCCAGGCCCACTAAGTCAGATATTTGTTCTTCTAAGGCCGACTCTCCAATCCCGCAGACCTTCAGGACTCGGGATTCGATCACATGTTGTTCCTCGGCCTCAAGGCGCTTGCGCAAATAGGATAGCCCTTGCTCAAACATAACATAAAGCTCCCGGGGCACACCGGGTAAGCAGATAAAAAGGGCCCTCTGTGTAGGTAAAACAAACCCCAAAGCAGTGCCCCGAGGGTTATCCAGCAGAACACTACCTGTGGGGAAATAGGCTTGGCGCAAGTTATTCTTCGTCGCTGGTCTACATACCTGACCAAAGTACTGTTCAAGATGCCCTAACGCCTTAGTGGATAGCTCCAGGGGACAATTGCTCACCATGGAGACAGCTTGCCTAGTCAGATCATCTTCCGTAGGCCCTAAACCGCCGGTCACAATGACCAGATCCGCTCGTTCGGCGGCCCTTCCTAGGGTATCGACTATTCTTACAAGATTATCTCCCACGGTACTGTGGTAGTAAACATCGATGCCCAGCTCTGCCAGTTTCAAGGACAAATACTGGGCATTTGTATTGGCAATCTCCCCAAGGAGCAATTCCGTACCAATGGCCACAATTTCCGCTTTCAAATCATAACCTCCCTGTACTCTAGCCTAATCCAATGAGGCTTCGAAACTGCATACCATCCACAGTCTCTTCATTGAGAAGGTACGATGCGACCTCCTTGACTGCTCCTTGGTAGGAAGCAATGATCTTACGCACCCAATCCTCTCGCTGTCCGATCAATGAGCTTATCGTCCGGTGCAAAATATCTGTAGGTACATCCTTCATATCGATAACCCCAAGTTCAGACATACCCGAGGCAATCATCCGCTTGGCCAGATTTACAGCCTGCTCAAAGTCATTTGTTCCCCCAGTTGATCTGCTTCCTAGGATTAACTCCTCCGCTACCGCACCGGCTAGGGCCACTGCCATCTGATCCTGCAGCTCCTCCACGGTATATAGATACTGATCCGCGGTGGGAGTCTGCCTCATGTACCCAAGGGCTCTGCCCCTAGGTACAATGGTTACCCGGGAGACAGAACCGGGATTCGCCAATTCGCTAACCAAAGCATGACCAACCTCATGGATTGCTACCCGCTGTTTTTCCGCCTTGGCCGGTTTTCGGTCTAGCTTTTCACCCATCATTACTTTATCGATAGCTTCCCGGAAATCCTGCATAGCGATCACGTTTCTTTTCTGTCTCAGGGCATTGATCGCCGCTTCATTTACCAAACTTTCTAAATGAGCCCCCGAAAACCCAAAGGTCTCCTTGGCCAATTCCGCCAAGTCCACCCCTTCTGCCAAAGGCTTCCCCCGGGTATGAATCCTGAGAATGTGCAGTCTTCCTTCTTTGTCCGGTAGCTCAACACTGACCAAACGGTCAAACCGTCCCGGACGCATCAGGGCAGGGTCCAATAGATCCACCCGGTTTGTAGCCGCCACCACCAGCAAGGAGATCTCATCATCGGTCCTAATTCCATCCATCTCCACCAACAGCTGATTGAGCGTCTGATCATATTCTAGATGACTGGTATGTCTTCCTCTTTTTCCGCCCAACACTTCGATTTCATCCACGAAGATAATTGCGCTTTTTCTCGTTTGCTTTTTGGCTAGTTCCCTGGCCCGTTGGAAAAGGCTACGTACCCGTTTAGCGCCAACTCCGGCATACATCTCCACAAATTCAGATCCCGAAGCAGCCAAGAAGGCAGCATTGGTATACGTGGCTGCGGCTTTTGCCAGCAGAGTCTTTCCCGTACCCGGTGGTCCAAACAGAAGAATACCCTTAATGGGTCTAATCCCCAACTTCCGACACCGGGAGGCGTCTTTAACGAAGTCTAAGGCCTCAATGAATTCCCGTTTGGCTACCTCTTGACCCCCGATATCGTCGAAGCCAATGTGGGGAGTGACGCCAACATTCTCAGCGACATTCACTGTCTGGTATTCCTTTCCCCGTACATCAAGGAAGTACTTGAGAATAAAAAGCAAAGCGCCAATGGCAATCAGTGGCGTTACATCAACACCTGAAACTAGGGCAAAGATCACTACGGCAATCCCGGTTCCGATTAAGATCTCTTTTTTCATGTGATTGCCCCCTGTCTTGGGACTATTTCATACAGATAGGCCTCTTCTGTTTCCAGTTCCACATAGACATAGTCCCGGTCCACAGTAATTCGGGCATCCAAGTCCTCGGTGAGTTTGCTCGCTTGGGCAGCCATATCCACGAAATCTCCTGTACTGATCGCCTGCCACAAAGCATAGTGCAACCGATGATAACAATCAACAAGTTGCTGGTCTCTCCGATCGACAAGCTGAATTGTACCTAACTTATCACCTAACAACTCTTCCGCCGTATCTTTGATCTTTCCATAGGTAGTCTCCAATTGAGAAACCCGGTCTAGAGTAATTACCAAGTCGGTTTTTCGTTGGGTCTTCACTTGGAGCCCTGAAACCCCCTCAATAGAAGTAAAGGCCTCCACTAGAGAGTCTAGGACGTAAAACCTTTCATAGACATATCTACCACCAAAGAGAAGTCCGAGCACTATTAAAGTCACTACTATTATAATTCTGATTTTTAAACCGTTAAAGTTCATATGCAACCCCCCGGCTTGTCATATTGTAACATGCAAACCCACAGGAGGGGTAGATGTACTTTGTACCAATTGAATCCACAAGAAAGAGTCGATTCCACACTACCTTCAAATTGAAGTTCCCTAGCACACGAGGCTTCTTAAGACGAAAAGACTTCAGTTGTTCCCCTGGCAGTTCGATTGAAAGCCCCTTATACATGATTTATAGGTGCTATTGTAACATGAAATAGAGGAGATACTCTTGCCGCAAAACTGGTTCGGTTTATCGGAAACGGAAGACTGGAATCTGTGTAGCTGCAATTCCCGCAACCTATCGTTGGGCCCCCGCTTCCGTTTTTCGGTAGTTGGGGACTGGATCTAGGTCGCGATGGGTCACCAGGCCTTGCGACTCGCAGTTTTGGGTTACGTCTAATTGATTACCGCATATTATGTGGGTAGATAGACTCCATTCTCAAGGGGCCAAGTTTTTGACCCCTTGAAGCAGGATGGAAAAGCATGGAGTTTAGCTATCCTGAGTAGTCACCTCTTCCCGATCACCGAAGAGAAGGACTAAGGCGACGACTACCGAGGCTATGCCAATAATAACCTGAAGTACCGGTACACCACCAAAGAGATTACTTAAGGCAGTATATAACGCCGGAATTGCATGTACCAGTCCTGCAACTAGAAGCAATGCCACACCTGATGAACGTATCCATTCCATTTCGTCTACCTCCGTTAGCTAGGTTTGTATGCTATACTCAATCCATAGTATTGGCAATTGATACTTCAATAATGCTAAGGATGATGCCTAATGCAACTTACTTTTGCGAAAATGCGCGGATTAGGCAATGATTTTATTCTCCTGGACTGGTTGGACATTCAGCATAGTCTGAACCCATCAGCATTGGCTCTAAAGCTTTGTCACAGGCATTATGGCATCGGAGCCGATGGACTAATGGTATTGACCACCCGGGGTAGTTGTTTTCAGATGCGGATATTCAACCCCGATGGAAGTGAAGCTGAGATGTGCGGTAATGCCATCCGCTGTGGCGGTAAATACCTGTGGGAACAAGGATATACTAGAGCTAGTAGCTTCTCCATAGATACCCTATCAGGACGGAAACACCTGTCCTTAGACATCGCGGGAAACAAGGTAAGGCAGATCACAGTGGATATGGGCAAACCTGAGTTCTCTCCAGCAAGAATTCCCGTCAATCTAGATGGGGATTCTGTCATTGCTCGACCTCTACCCATTGATGACCACCGTTCAATACCAATTACCTGCGTGAATCTCGGAAATCCCCATTGTATCCTCTTCGGGGACAATGACCCTTGCCTTTTGGGACCAAAGATCGAGTACCACTCCCTATTCCCTGCGAGAACTAATGTTGAGTTTGTCACTGTCCTCGGTAAGAATGAAATTGACGTGCGGGTTTGGGAACGGGGTGTTGGGGAAACCCTAGCCTGCGGCTCCGGGGCCTGTGCTGGAGCGATTGCCGCTTACCTCAATGATTACACCACAAGAAAAGTAAAGGTGCATCTTGTCTCGGGTACCCTAAACGTTCACTGGCAGCAGGATCAGCATGTGTACATGACTGGTCCCGCCACATTGGTTTTCAAAGGGAGAATAGACTGCTAGACCGATGTCCTGTTAAATCTCGTGGCACTTGCAGGAAGAACCACTCATAGAATGTATTATGTGTCAGATACAGGATGGAGGGGTTTTCCCTTGTATGATGAGAGCCTAATCAAGCATGTCTTCCCTGGCGGTAATACCTCCTTGGGGTTTCACTCTTTCTATGACTACATCGCCGATGATACCTTTCGCAGAACGTGGATACTAAAGGGAGGGCCAGGGGTCGGCAAGTCCACCTTCATGAGGTACATCGGTGAGCATTTTCTAAAAGAAGGCCTCCCTGTGGAATATCACCATTGCTCCTCGGATAATGACTCCCTCGATGGTGTCGTAATCCCGAAACTAAAGGTGGCCCTGATGGATGGTACAACACCCCACCACAGGGAACCAAAATATCCCGGCGTAGTAGATGTGGTCTTGGACTTTAGCCGTTTCTGGCAGGAGGTAGCCTTAGCTAAGCATCGTAGGGCCATTATTGCCCTCCGGCGACAAATTCAAGAAGCCTTCACAAGTGCATACCGGTACCTGAAAGCCGCTGCGGTGCTCAGGGAAGATGAGGCAGCTTATTACAGGATGATTGTAAATCAAGATAAGCTAACTAAAGCCAAGATCAGTCTGCGGGAAAGGATCTTCACGGGCAGAGCCCAGCCTGCGGGAAGGACACGACATCTTTTTGCCAGTGGCATCACTCCCCAGGGCTGTGTCCACTATCTTTCCAGCGTAATTGGTACATCGCAACAGGTCTATCTAGTCACTGGCCCGCCGGGTAGTGGCAAATCTGCGCTTCTAGCTGATCTAGCCCATACGGCGGCTTCTTATCAGTTGGCCCACGAAGTCTACCACTGTGCCCTGATGCCCCAAAAACTTGAGCATCTAGTCATCCCTGCCCTAAATACCGCCGTGGTTACCTCAAGCCCACCCCATACCTATCGCCCGGCGCGTTTTGAGGAAATTAGGACCGAAAGGTTCCTCCGTCGCAGCCTTGATGCAAATGAGGCACAGGATATGGAGCAAAGCCGCCGCGCATACCAACGTCTCTTAGAACTAGCCGTCAGAAAGATTGATGGGGCAAAACGCCTACATCATGCCCTAGAGGACCACTATATTCCCCATATGGACTTCCAGCAGGTTAATGCTTTGCGGGATGAGACCTTGGGTAAAATTAAGAAACTAGCATCAGTCTAGAGCCGCTGGAGACAATCTATTGGAATCCATCCTCGTTTTCGATCCTGTCGTTGAATCAAGCACCAGTCCTCCCGCTGCTTCTGGATAGAGACAAAGGCCCCCTCAGGCAACACAAAATGCACAGTACCAAGAAGACCTGGCTCGAAATGGGCCTTCGTCTCATCGATCACCACTACCCCCTTAGGGGGGCTTTCTGTTTCATAGACTAGTCCAACCGCAGACAACAGGATCAACACACCAAGGACAGCCAAAGCAGTCTTCATGAACCTAGTCCTTATCCTGGTAAGCAGAGCAAGGGGTAGAAAAATCATGTAGCAGACAAGTAACAGGACCTGCAATTCCCTGGGGGTAAAAAAACCGAAGATGTGACCGAGTTCCCACCGAGAAGTCTCGGGCACTAGGGACCGTACGTAATCCAGGTTATATCTAATATCCTGATCCCGGGGAGCAAGCCGCCGGGCCCGTTCGAAGTTGAGAATGGCATATCCAAGCTTTCCCTGCCGGTAATAGGCATTACCAAGATTGTAATAAACGTTGGCACTAGGGTAGACCTTTGCTAGCTCCTCATAGCAGACAGCTGCCTCCTGAAAGTTTCCCTGCTGGTAAAGCTCATTGGCCTGGTCGAACAACTGCCTTGTATCCTGGGCCTGTAAAGACGAGGTCATCCCTAGAATCACAATTAGCACACGTAAGAGTAGACGCATAGACCTCAACCTATCCTTTCAAAGTCCCTCACCATATCCAAAGCTAGTTGAAAAAGCTCCCCGTCCTTCTCTGTATCCCTGGCATAGCGAACCGCTTCAAGTCTAGCTAGCAGGTCCTCTAATCTACTTAGTAGGACCGGGTCCACATCCAAAGCCTTAAGATCATCTAGCACACTACGATCCATGCTGTAAGGGTTAAGACCGTATTTGCCGCCTAGGTAATTCTGCAATACGGGGAGGATCTCTTCCGGGGTCTGTTTCCGCTCTAGGATAGACAGCTCCCGCAGAGCATCCTTGGCAGCCTTCTTACTATCTTGAACCCGATTACTCCAAAGAAACCTCGCGATGGCTACTCCCCCCACTAGAAGGGTCCAGGAAACAGCAATGACAATAGGCAAAGAACCGGACTTGGGCTGCCGTCCCAGGGAGTCCTTAATAAATAGAATATCTTGACCAATCCTCTCCTGAGAATTCGGTGGAGCAACCTTCGTCGTAGAGGAAGCGACCTCCTCCAATACGCTCACCGGCACAGGAGAACTAGTTACCTCCAAATATTCCTCCGCTTCGGGGTCGAAATAGCAGAAGGTGAGGCTTGGGATCTCCCGCACCGGGGCCTTGGGGATAATCACCTGCTCATAGACCCAACTGCCCTCATTTTCCTCCTTAAGGTTGATCGGATACACTTGAAAGTCCGCGCAGCTTTCTAGGGCGGGAAGGGAGCTAACATGCACACTTCCACTGCCGAAAAGCTGCAGTGTTAGAGTAAGGGGTTCCCCGGCTATCGTGCTTTTCGGATCCACATCCACGAATAATTCGGTGAATTTGCCCACGGCACCGGCAAACCCTTCCGGGGCCGGTAAAGGAGGAGCAAGCACGTCAACGGCAATACTTGAGCTCGATAACACTAAGGGTCTTCTCTCATAACTAGTGAAAAAATCCGGAAATAGTCCACCACGGCTACTGCTTTGGACTAATACCTCACACTTCATGGTCGCAGGACCAAGGGTTTGCTGTCCCCTTTGGATAAAGGTAACATAAGTTTGAAAAGGGACTACCTGGTAGGTTTGTCCATTGATTACCTCACTGTGGGGGACCGGTTCAGCAAATTCATCCATTAGTAACCCTTCTCCACTAAGCTCGGGCCACTGTAGGTTCTCAGTCCGCACCCGGGTATACAGAAGTAAGGTCACAGGTACCTTCTCATAGGCATAGACCCGGTTTTTAGGTATATCTATCTTTAGAAAAATATCCTCCCGCTCTTCTTGAGTCCCCTGAACCACCGTCACCGTAATAGACCCGGTGGTCTGGGTCTGACCGTCCTGGACCACCTGAAAGGGTCCGATAATGAAGGTGCCGGTCTTTGTGGGAGCCAACCGGTAACTATATTCGGTAAACTGATCCATTTTCCCATTGATCACCGTGAGTTGATTGCTCGACCCAATATAACTAACGCTCCATCCTTCAACGGTGATCCTCGGTTGACTGCTTTGTCCGGGGATTCTCAAAGTCAGCCTGATCGTATCCTGCAATGAAATCTCTGTCTTATCCGTTAATACTTCGATACCTTCTGCTACAACAGTACCGGAAATCAGTAGTGTTATAGCTAATATGCAAAGGATCCTTCGCACTACTATCCCACCTTGCAGTTACCAGTAATACTCTGTGTCCGTCCCTTGGGGAAAAGTCTTAGGATCTACTTTTAGTTCCCCTTCCTGGACATTTAGGTATTCCAATAGCCTAAGGGCCTCTTCGTAGGTCATCTCCCCTTGGTCCTGTGGGGTCTCGGCGGATTGTTCTTGAGGAGACGAAGCATCCTGTTGACCTTCACCCTGTGACTCTTCTTGCTGTTCCTCTTCATCCTGTGATTCCCCTTCACTTTTCTCCGGGGAGCCTTCTTGTTCGTTTTCTGCTTGTTTCAGTTTGTCCCGGATGAACTCATAGTTTATCTTCGCGTCAAGATCAGTCGGATCATCTATGATCACAGCCCGGTAACACTCCAAGGCCTCGGTAAACCTATCCATCATGCTTTGTTGATCCTGCTCACCTAGACGATACAAGGTATTACCCAAGTTGTACCTACGCCAGGTATCTATACCTCCTGTCGGGGTGTCCTGACGATAGAATTCTTGGGCATTCCCGTAGTCCTCCTGCCGGTAATAGGCGTTACCTATATTGTAGTATAATAGAGGATTGTCCGGTTGATCAATTAGGGCCTCTTGCCAATGGGACAAAGCCCCTGCATAGTCACCGCCTTCAAAACAGGATAATCCTTTGGTAAAAAGGGCGCGACTTGGTGGCTTGATTCCCCAGAAGACTAGAAGCCCCCCGAGGAAGCAAAAGACAATTAAGACTAACCAGGCCACTTTCTTCACACCAATCGCCTTCCTCTTTCCACCATGATCTCAATCCCTAACAGAAGCACCGCTAGGAACAAAGGTACCTGGAACCGGTTAATCGGCTCACTACTCTCCGAAATTTCCCCATCATCCGCCGCAACTACCTCATGGTAGATCTGATCCAGCCCAAAGTCTCCCCTTACCGCATGGCGGTATGCCCCTCCTCCGGCCTTGGCCACTTCCTGCAGAACCTGTTCGTCCAATCGGGTCCGGACGATACGGCCGACATTGTCCTTAAGGTACGTAGTACCACCTTGCTCATCGGTAATGGGGATGAGCTCACCTTCTGAAGTACCAATACCTAAAGTAAACACCCTAACGCCTTGGCTCGCTGCCCCCTTGGCCACGGCGATGGGGTCACCAAGGTGGTTCTCTCCGTCGGAGACAATAATCAGCACCTGTTGACTCCCGGAACTGAATTTAAACGCGTCTACGGCCCTCTCAATAGCCGACTGGATGTTGGTACCCCCTACGGGAATCAGATCAACATCCACGCGTTCAAGGAGGGTCAGCAGGGCATCATAGTCCCGGGTCAGGGGCGCTTGCACAAATGCGGTACCAGCAAAAACAACAAGACCCACCCGGTCACCCTCTAACTGCAAAACCAAATCGCAAATAGCAAGCTTAGCTCTCTCCAAACGATTGGGCGCCATGTCCTGGGCAAGCATACTCGTAGAGACATCAAGGGCAATAATGATGTCTGCACCACGGCCCACCGGGCGAAGCCTATGGCCAATACAAGGACCAAGGGCAGCAATAATCAGCAAGAGTACGCTACACCAAAGCAGCACCGCGCGCATTCGAAAGCGGCGGTCTCCTAGATCAAAGGCGCTTCGCTTTAAAAGATCAAGTTCTCCAAAGAGGGCCAGCCGCTTCTTCCTGCTCTTCCCTGCGTAATAGAAGAAGAGGAGCAAACCGGGCATGATCCACAGTAAACTCATTAACCAAGGATGGGCAAACTTCATGGAATTCTCCTCAAACAAGTCTCTTTCAGTAGCAACTCAAGTAGTAATGCGCCAAGTCCACCAAGGAGAAAGTACAGATACAACGGAGCATAGACGTGGTACTCCGGGACCTGTAGGGGGGTCTGCTCCAGCTGATCGATCTCCTGGTAGATCTCTTGAAGCTCCTGAGTATTAGCGGCAAAATAGTATTTACCACCGGTGGTATCTGCGATACTCTGTAGTAATTCCTCATCTAGATCAATCTGTACATCGGCGTAGTAGGTACGCCCAAAGGGATCTGTTACAGGATAGGGCACTGGTCCTAGACTACCCACGCCAATGGTGTAAATCCGAATACCTAACGCCGATGCGGTTTTTGCCGCAAGTTCCGGATCAACCCGCCAGACATTATTCACCCCATCGGTCAGCAAAATGACCACCTTTTCCTTGGCCTGGGAATCCTTAAGCCGGTTGGCCGAAGCGGCAATTGCCGCACCGATCGCTGTGCCGTCCTCAACCATTCCGGTTTCCACAAGCCGTAGTTGCTGGGCCAGCCAGTCATGGTCCCATGTAAGGGGTGCCAAGGTATAAGGATCCTTGCCGAATACCACCACCCCGATGCGGTCATCACTTCGTTTTTGAATGAAATCCTCCACCACAATCTTAACAACCTGCAATCGATTCTGCCTACCACTGCCCACTGTAAAGTCCTCGGCTAGCATACTGGTAGATACGTCTATGGCCAAAATTACATCGAGTCCTTCTCCGTAACGGATCGTACGCAGGGTACGCACAGGGTTCGCTAATGCAACAATAAATAAGATCAGGGCCAAGATGCGTAGCCCAGCAGGTAGCCATACCAACCTGGTCTTCCACGAGGCCCCTACCCCATCTAGACGACGAAGAGAAGGAAAGGGCAAGGCAGGTCTTTGTCTTCTTGGCCATAGAAGCAGAGGAATGAATACAAGAAGTAGTAGACAATACGGTGTTCTAAAGGTCACTTGACTCATCCCTCGTCTCATCAATGAATGCTTTACATAAATCATAGGCCCGAAAGGCCTCCTCTTCCTTCGGCTGATAACCGGCAAACTTAACCAAGTCACAGTGTCTCAGGAATCGATCCAAGGTCTTCTTCTGATTTCGTTCTAGAAAGGAAGCACCTTGCAGGTTATTCAAGAACTCCTCAGTGGTCATCTCCATTACCTTGAGGGCAAAGCGTCCTTCAACATAGGCACGTAAACAGGCAGATAGACGTACATAGTATTCTTGGATGCGTCCTTGCTTAACAAGTTCCTGTTTCCGTAGTTCATCCAGGACACGGTAGGCAATCACGTGGGCCGGCAGAGACTCTTCTTGCTGGATTTGCGCCCGGGGTTTTCGCAGCCGGAAAAACAAGTATAAACCGAGCAAACACACTAGAACACCTGCCGCAATCGTCAAGGACTGTTTCAAGGTGAACCCCTCTGCCCCTTGGGGTTTAATATCCATGACATCATCTATCTCATCGGTCAGCAGACTTTCCACTGTTAGCAGCACTTCGGTACCGGAATGCTCGACCCGTTGCCCCTCTGATGTGGTAATTTTCGGAGGTGCAATAGTGTACTCCCCCGGCTCAAAGCTACGGAAAATATAGGTGTATTTGACTGTCTGCTCCTTGTGATCCCCAAAAGTAGAACTGGCTGTGACCAGTTCCAGGGCTGGATCAAACTCCGGTGTTACATCCAGTACTACCCCTGCTTCTTTGGTAAGTACCACTTCATAGGTAAATAAATCTCCAATATGCCCGGTCTCGGGCGTTAGGAAACACTGGATTTCAACCGACCCGGCATAGGCAATCATGGGACCAAACAGGAACAAGAATATCATTAACCCAATGTTTTTGACAGACATGGTCATCCTCCGGTTAACTGCGGGACATCCTTAGTCTTCGAGCTGCAAAAAAGGAACGCAAAGCAGGAACGTAATCCTGACCGGGTGCAATATCGATCCAGTCAGTACGACATGATTTGAAGAGATCCGTTTGAGTTTCATCTCGCTGATTAAAACGTTGGTGAAGTTGACGGTGCACGTGCGGATTACTCGTATCAACCAGTACTTGCTTTCCCGTTTCTGGATCTACAAAAGAGACCAGACCCAGCTTTGGCATGTACCGTTCCCGCTGATCCAAAACCCGCACAGCAATAATGTCATGATGTTTTTGCCCGATCTTTAGGCCCTTTTCATACCCCACGTCTTCGAAATCAGAAATCAGGAAGATCACCGCCCGACGCCGCAGTACTTTTCTCGCGTAGGAAAGGGCCATATCAATATCGGTGGCTTTATTCTTAGATTGAAAGTACAAAACCTCTCGGATCAGGCGGAGAATATTCCGACGGCCCTTCCTCGGTGGTACAAATAGCTCAATCTGATCGGTGAAGATCCCAAGACCAACACGGTCATTATTCTTCATTGCTGAAAAGCCCAAGACAGCACAGAACTCAGCCATCAGATCCGATTTCAACTGGTCGGCGGTGCCAAATCTCGTGGATGCGCTCCCGTCCACCAAGAGCATCACCGTCAGCTCCCGCTCTTCCACGTAGGTCTTCACGAAGGGCTCCCCCATACGGGCTGTCACATTCCAGTCAATGCTACGTACCTCATCACCTGGTTGGTACTGCCGCACCTCGGAAAATTCCATACCACTACCCTTGAAAGCACTGGCGTACTGTCCAGCCAGTGCCTCATCAACCAGTCGATCAGTATATATATGGATCCGCCTTAACTTTCGTACCAGCTCCTTAGGTAGCATTATTCCATAGCCTCCATATCCTAGGGAACAGGGACTTCATCAAAGATCGTATCAATCACATCATCTACCGTAATCTCATCGGCCTCTGCCTCATAGGTAAGCATAATCCGGTGGCGTAGTACATCCCACCCAATGGACTTTACGTCATGGGGCGTAACATAGCCCCGTCCTTTGATAAAGGCGTGGGCCTTGGACGCAAGGGTCAAACAGATGCTGGCCCGAGGGGATGCACCCCACTCAATATATTCCTCAAGACTTGACAAACCGTACTCCTCGGGTTCCCGGGTGGCAAAAATAATATCCACAATATAATCCTTGACCTTATTATCAACATAGATCTCGTCCACCAAAGCCCGGGCCTCAAGAATATCCGAGGGTTTGATCACAGGCTTTAGCTGAAACTGGGGATTAGTCTTCGCTTGCTTCTCTAGGATTTTCTTTTCCTCTTCCTTACTGGGATAGCCCACCTTCAATTTTAGCATAAAACGATCTAGCTGCGCCTCGGGTAGAGAATACGTACCCTCTTGCTCTATTGGGTTTTGGGTTGCCAAAACCAAGAAGGGCTCCTCCAATGGAAAAGTCTGGTCCCCTATGGTTACCTGCCTTTCTTGCATGGCTTCTAGCAGAGCACTTTGTACCTTAGCCGGCGCCCGGTTGATCTCATCGGCTAGAATAATATTCGCGAAGATGGGCCCCTTACGGGTGGAAAACTCCCCGGTCTGGGGATTATAAATCTGCGTACCCAACAGATCCGCAGGTAAAAGATCCGGTGTAAACTGAAGTCTTTGGAAGCGTGCCGCAATCGATGCTGCTAAGGTGCGTACAGCCAGGGTTTTAGCTAGCCCAGGTACACCCTCTAATAGCACGTGCCCATTAGCCAAAAGTCCAATGAGCAGTCTTTCAATCAGGTAGTCTTGTCCCACAATTACCTGACTGAACTGCGTCACAACTCTGTTCACCAACACACTGCCTTCTTCGGCTTTATGGTTAATCAGTAGAATGTCCTCATCGCCCACCAATTTATACCCTCCCCGCCTACTGCAAGTACTCGGTGAATCTTATATCATTGTAGCTTTACGCCCGTTTTCATGTCAAGGCAACCTAACTGTTATTCTAACACAAAAATATGAACAGAAAATGAACAAATGGTAAAGCCGCCAATCCCTTCCCGAAGAGACTACCTCCTCAGGATCACTCCATACCCCGTATAAGGGATATGGACATTATGCCCGCTAGTTGCCGAAACATTCGATTCCTATCGGAGCAAAGTGAATCACTTTGCTATCCGTGCCTAACCACATTGAACAACTATTGAATATGTTTGTTGCAAAATTCATGGAGTTGTTCTTTCCCAAAGCGTTCAAGCCTTTTGACTTTAACCACTTGGAGTCTCTATCTCAGGAAGTCTGTGCAGAGCTTGTCGCGGGAGATAAACTTGTCGTCGATGTGCTTGTAAAGACACGATTAGCAGGCGGAACCGAGCCCGCGTTAGTCCTGGTTGAACCCCAGGCATATACTCAGGAATGGTTAGGTGCACGGCTAAGACTGTAATTGATTTTGGTTTTTGTGGTGTTTAGCTCAACCGGCTACAATGAAGGGATTATGTCGGAAGCGACAGCCCTGTAGCGGCTACTTTAATGAGCAAGATGGACTATGAAGAGGAAGACAAGGTTGGGCTCAAATACGAATTTGCCCGAATGCTAATTAACATGAGGCACGGACATTCTTCCTATTCGCGTTCTTCGACATCACTGATCTAGATTCCTTGGAGCGACTCTACGACGAGCTACTTGGTATGAACTCTTTAGAGCAGTGCACCTTGTTGATAAACCTGTGACTGAAATAACAATAGCGGGAGTGCGCGGTTATTTGTGTAAACTCCTGTCAATAATGGCAGTAAAAGACAGGAGGTAGATTGATGATGTTTGACAGAGAGGTATTGAAAGAGATCATTAAGGAACAGGAAGTCAAGACTA
>Ga0172382_10001038_pt1 | contig 51058 bp, 44 predicted proteins | sample Leawel138RmetaG_FD_122245 | JGI IMG/M metagenome (GOLD analysis project Ga0172382, IMG submission 122245) | Leachate microbial communities from a municipal landfill in Southern Ontario, Canada - Leachate well 138R metaG | ecosystem: Engineered > Solid waste > Landfill > Unclassified | place... | reverse complement strand
CATCGGTCGACGCCGAAGCAGCCTCGTCGAGCGCCCGCCAGTCCCCCGTCGGCGTCTCCGGCAGCAGGCCCGCCAACTCCTGGACCACCGCGTTCGCCCGGTCGTTCTCCACCCGCAACCGCTCGGCGAGCAGCTCCTGCAAGGTCTGCGCGCTCATCGACGCGCTCATCGCGTTGAACCCGCCGTAGATCTCCCCGTCGGCGGTGTAGGAGTGAACGGTCGAGTCAGCACTCAAGTAGTAGCTGCGGTTCGGGTTCGAGCTCCGCTCCCGGCTCCGCTGCGCCTCGATCTCCTTCTGGCGCCGAGTGTCGTAGACCACCAGCTCAGAATCCGTCGCCGTCTCCGCGAGGCTCCGGCGTTGCGCCTCGGCCCGCATCACGTTCTGCGCGCCACCCATGATCTGCTCGGCCATCGCCGACAGCATCCACAACTCGTCGTCGGAGTACTGGCTCAGGTCGTCAAGGTTCATACCCCTCGGAGCCAGACCCGCCTCACGCAACGAAGCCCGGGCGTACTCCTCCATCATGTCCCGGGACAACCCGCTGACCGCCCGGAGCCCCGCACCCAGCGACATACCCGCGCCCGCCGCCGCACCTGCGAAGAAACTCCGGCCCACGTCCCCGGCTTCAATCGGGTTGTCCAGCGCCCCCGCCTGGGTGAGCTCCTGGACAGCCTCCTCCCAGCCCTCCGCCAGAGCGTTCAGCAACGCCGCCGGAAGCTTCCGGCTCCCCGCCTCCATGCTCCGCGCGACCTTGTAGAACTCGTCGAGGTAGACGACCTTGGCCGCCTTCTCCCCAGCCTGGGTCGCCGCCTGGAACCGCGAGTTGAGAACCCTCAACCGCGCCTCCGACGACCAACCCGACGTCTTCACCAGCTCAGAGGGCACCACGATCTGCAGCGTGAACTGCTTGCGCACCACGTTCCCCGCGTCGTCGAGGAACAGCCGGTTCGCACCCAGCACCTGGCTGGCGACCTCTCCGTCCCGCAGCCGCGAGCTCGGCCGGAACAACCTGCCGATCAACGTCGACGAATCATGGGGCGCCACCTGCCCCTGCTTGAGCGTCCGGCCAGCCATCCCCGTCAACGCTGCACCGAACCCCAACTGCAGCGCGTCGATACCAATCGTGGCCACGCCCAGCATCGCGTCCCCGAACGAATCCGTGAACGACTCGAAGCTCCCCGACGAGTAGTCGAACATCTGTCCCTTGGACGAGATCGCCGCACCCGCACCGCCCAACACCTGGGCGCCCATGTTCACGACGTAGGACTGCTGGCCCAACCTCGGCAGCGAGCTTAGGGAAGGCTTACCTGTGGCGAACTGCAGCATCGAGTCCGCGAACAACGTCGCGAACCCCAACGCCTCCCAGCCCAAGCCCAACTCCCCGTTGGCCTGGTCCTCGCGGAACTGGCCCACCCCATCACCGGGGGTTCCCTTCACCGCGTCGTAGGCACCCATGTACAAGTTCGAGACCGGCTGGAACCCCGCCTGCTGGGCGAACTGTCCCATCTGCTGCAAGCCCGTGAAGAACGCCGTGGACGCATTGATGTCGTACGCACGCCGGGAGATCACGTACGCCCGAGCCGCCTGCGAGCTCAGGTCGTCCACGTTCAACGCAGCCGCGATGCCACCGCCCACACCACCGGCGATGGCTCCACCCGGACCGCCCAGTGCGAAACCGATGGCCGCGCCACCGAGGACGCCGGTGGTGACAGCGAGCGCCTCGTCCCACCAGTTGTCCCGATCCACCTTGCGCACGTCCGCCTGGAACTGCCGGGCCGTGCGCGCCTGCTCCTCCTCAGTCAGCGCCCGCGCCTGCAGCGACTCCAACTGCTTCGCGATCTCCTGCGGGCCCTTGGAGAACGCCCTGCGCTTAGCCTCCGGGTCCGCCTCCAACAGCTCGTACAGGCTGAGCGTTCCCGTCTCCTCGCCATACAGCTCGAAGACGTTCCCCCGGTAGATACCGTCCTCAACGATGTCGCCACGATTCAGCCGGCGACCCTGATCATCCGTCGCGCCCCGCTGATAGGTGACAACACCCGACCGGCCCGGAGTATCGAACAGACCCTTGAGCCCGACCTTGCCCTCATCGACAGCCTTCTGGTCCTCGGCCTCCCACTGGCGACCGCTCTCGACAACCTTCTGCATGAACTCCGTGTCCCACCCGGACCCGGTCGACTGCAGATTCTGGCCTGTGTACCAACTCTTGACCTTAGGCTCGGGCTCGCCCTCAGCCCTCGGCTGACTCAGCCCGGCCACCCAAGCATCCACCGCCGAACCACCAGACGGCGCCTTCCGATCCTGGCTCGGAGCCTTCGACGACTGCACGCTCGGCAGGCTCGCCACCCAGTCCTCAACAGCAGAGCTAGCCCGGGGCGCCTCATCAGGAGTGTTCGTCACACCCCGAAGCGTACACATACACCGCCGCATACGCCGCAGATAGCGGCACGACCCGCGCCGCCTGCACCCCTCCCACAGCCCTTCATCCGGCCCGCCCTACACCTACCCACCTCCGGACTCTCAGGCCCGTACGCCCCAACCTGGGCTCACCCACACGGTCACCTACCCCCACTGAACACCACCACCAGGGCCATCCCCCTGGGGGGTTCAACGAGGCAACCCAGATTTACCCAGAAATGTTGTGTGTGGTTCCATTAACACCTTCTCACACAAATAAGACACCTAATACCCCCCCTATATAAATGAATATGGATAAGGGAATTGGGGAACAAATGAAATTAAATTGGATAAACAACCTGATGGGTGTGTAAAAGGGAAAGTGGTTAGTGAGGAAAGGCAAACCTAAGTACCAATACCAGTGGTACGGCCGAACCAAAGGAGGACACATGTCCAAGTCGCTGACAGACAACGCTCTGGATGCAACGACCGCAGCGCTCATCACGATGTCGAGTAACCCGGCAGCGTACGAGGCGGCCAAGGAGGAGGCCAAGGCCAAGTCCGTGATCCTGTCGAACATCGCTGAGGACTCACGGGAAGCTGGCAAGCACCGCAGGGCTGAGGAGATCAAGCAGGCGGACCACGACCGGGCGCTGCAGGTCAAGCGGCAGGAAGACGAGGCCAAGGCCGCGAAGCACAAGCGGATGCTTGAGCTCGTCAACAACATCAACAGCACCGACAACGATGCTGTCAAGACCGCACTCGAGGCGCTGCTGGCCTCCGGCGACTACTAGTCACATAGAGCTCTGGCTGACCTTCGGGTCAGCTATCTCTTTTTTTGGTGCGCATCTGCAAAGGCTGACATTCGACATCCGACTTTCTTCTAGTCGTGTGACGCTTGCGCTCAGGCTACTGAGCGGCCAAGCCGTCTGGATCTGCCTTTGTTTTTGCGCAGTCTTTTTGTGGTGATATTGATTTTATCAACAGTGATATCTATTTCGACTGCTGTCGAAGGTGCAATGCTTTGCACCTACATATGAAAGTGATTTTTGGGAGAATAGGGATAAGGGAATTCATTCCTATTTCTATTTCCTCTTTGTTCCATTCCCATTGCAAAAGCAATGGGGTTTCTTATTTGCCAAGGAGGCAGCATGTTCCGCAAGACCCGCAACACCATCGAGGATCTCCAGGGCCAGGTCGTCAACCTGCAGGAGATGGTCGACCACCTCCAGTCCGAAGTCCACGTCCTCAACGTTGAGAACTCCCAGCTCAACCTCGACGTCCTCGCCCACGAGGCGCAGTTGAGGGCTGACCAGGCGTTCGCCGTCGCGCTGTCCAACGGCGACATCACCCTTCCGTTCAGCGACCCCCGCTGGATCAACTGGGGTGGCAGCGGCGCCTGGGACACCGAGCAGCGGATCGCGGCTGTGCTGTCCTTCATCGCCTCGGCGAGCACCGGCTTCGAGACTGAGCCCACGCTGGTCACCCACGCCAAGAGCTGGCTCTGGAACTTCCACAACGTCGACTACGACGCTGTCCTGGAGGACGTGGAGCGCCGAGCCTCCGAGGCTGCACTCGACGAGCACTGGTCGTCGCTGCGCCGACTGGTGGGTTGAGGCTCGAGCGATGGTCGTGGCGGGGTCGCGGCCCTGCTACGACCATCGCTGACCTCCAAAACAGGCCGTGTCCGTTTTGTCCCCTCAAGCCTCTGACCTGCAGGTTTGCACAAAAGCGCCAGGTGAGTACAGGTGTTCCGTAAACCTTCCCGCGCAGGCGTGTGTAGAAAGTTTTAGGAACTGCTGTACTGGCCTGGCGCTTTTGCTAAGTTGACCCTCTCCGAAAGGACTCCGATGACCGACCAGAACGACCTCGAGCACACCTCCTCCCAGGTGTCCGCCTCGCCCACTGAGGGTGCAGCCAGCACCCCTTCCCTGGGTGAAGGCCTGCCCCTGTACGCACGGCTCGTCGAGACCTCCGGGCAGACGCGCCTGGCGGGACAGTGGATCGCAGCGCACACCGACGTGTTCCGGCACTCCGCCCACCTTGGGTGGTTCGTGTGGGACGGCACGCGCTGGTGCCCCGACCCCGACGGCAAGGCTGCCCACGCATCCCTGACCCGCATCATGCAGACGTCCTGGAGCCTGGCCTTCAACGACGCCGACGAGCGCAAGCGGCTCCAGGGCCTGCTCTCCCACGGGGCTCAGGCCGGCGCGCTCAAGATCGCAGCCAACCTGGATCCGATCTCGATCAGCTACACCGAGTTCGACTCCGATCCAACAAAGCTGAATTGCGCGAATGGAATCTTGGACCTGTCCTCGCTCACGCTCACACCCCACGAGCCAGGTGAGCACCTGACCAAGATCACCAACGCCAATTACGACGAACACGCAGACCAATCAACTTGGCTGCAATTCCTCGCTACCGTCCTGCCCGATAAAGCCGTCCGTGAATATCTCCAACGCTTTATCGGTCTCTCCCTATTGGGTGAGGTCCGTGAGCACATTCTCGGAATTGCAACCGGCGTCGGCGCTAACGGCAAGAGCACTTTCGTCAATGCGATCTTGCACGCGCTCGGCGATTACGCCACCGCCGCTGACTCCGCCCTCTTTCTCTCGACCAAGGAGTCCGCTAACGCCGCCTCGCCCGCTCTGATGCAACTACGCGGCGTCCGTTTCGTGGTCTGCTCCGAGACCGAGGAGGACCAGGCGCTGGCACCGGCCCTCACCAAACAGATCACGGGCGGCGACCGCATCAACGCGCGCCAGCTCTACAAGGAACAGATCACCTTCGAGCCGTCGCACACCGCGCTGATGGTCACCAACCATCTGCCGAAGATCCACCGTGACGACCCCGCTCTGTTCCGCCGTCTCAAGGTGATCCCGTTCGACGTCACCGTCCCTGAGTCAGAGCAAGACCCACTCCTGGGTCACGCCCTGCGGGACTCCGCCGACGGCATCCTCGCCTGGGCGGTGGAGGGTCTGCGCACCTACCTCGCCACCGGCATGGCTACACCTGCCGCTGTCGAGGCGCGGACCGCCGCCTACCGCAGCGACTCCGACAGCCTCACCGGCTTCCTCGCCACCGAGCTGTCCGTCGCACCGAACGCCTGGGTCTCCCGAGCCGACATCCTCTCGGCGTACGAGACCTACTGCCGTGAGTCCGGGGCCCACAAGGCCACCGAGTCCGAGCTGTACAAGCGCATCGAAGCGACCGGCACCGCCCTCCCAAGTCGCCGAGGCAACCGCCGAGGCTTCAAGAACGTCCAACTAACCGCAGAGGTCACCGCTCTCGAGTCCATCGAGTAGCCTCAGACCCCTCATCCTGCGACGACGTTTAGATCTCCCGGCCTCGCACCCCTTCCGTGGGTAATCCGGCCATCAGCAACTCCGAGGCCCGCAGATCGCAGCCTCGTCCCTCTAAGGAGACCCATGCCCGACCACTCCAACGACCAGGTACCGGCGTTCGCCATCGCTGTCAGCGACCAGCTCAACGCCCTCTTTGAAGGCGCCGACCTGAACACCTTGACCATGACCTGCCACTACGTGGCCGAGTCCCTTGACACCGACCTGGCTCAGATCCTCCCGAACTTCGAGCTCCTCATGCACCTGAGAGCCCCGGACGAGGCCGACGACGTCACCGCCTTCGTGGATGCGGTGATCGAGAAATGGCACGCCGTGTCCCTCCTCGCCGGAGCCATCAACCACGCGGTGTGCAAGCCGCTGCGTGACGAGCTCGAGCCGCTGGAGGGGAGTGAGCACGCGTCGCTCCGGGATCGGATGTCCACCGACCTCTCGGTCAAGGTGGCCTCTCTGCTCTCCGAGCTCAAGGACATCATCGACCAGGCGCAGAAGGCGGCTTCCGCCTACGTCGCAACCGAGAAGGAGAACGACAAGTGATCGAGATGGAGGTGATCCGATGAACGCCGATATCAAGACCTTGATCGCAGCCGTTGTCTCCGCTGTGGTCATCGTCATCGTCATGCCGATCTTGGTGCTGCACTTCGCCGGTGTCCCGACCGAGGAGCAGATCAGTTGCACCAGCACTGACCCCCTGGCTCAGCGGCTGTGCGCGCAGGAGCAAGGGCCGTGAGCACCGAGGCCATCTACTACTCCCTCGCTTGCGCGGGGGTAGGGCCCGACCTCCAGTGCGAGTCATGCGACCAGCCGCACCCGTCGTACTTGTGCGACGGGGTGGTCCCTGACGACGAGGGCAACTGGCTGGCCGACTGTGCCTGCCCGTGCCACGAGGAGATCCCCGAGGTCTGGCAACAGTCAGCCGACCACGTCGCGCTCTACCACTTGGGGATGCTCAACGAGAAGAACCGTGGGCAGTTCAACAAGGGCTACTGCACGGTCGTCCGGGTCGTCCGCCAAACGGCCCACACCACATCAGATAACAGTTCAGGCATCCGCCTGACATAGAGAAGGAGAACTCACATGCTCGAAATCACCGCCATCACTCCCGACGGCGTGCGCTACCCGTACGCCGACGGCAGCTCCAAGCACATGCCTGCGTACAACGACGTCGACTCGTTGCGCCGGGACTTGCAGGCCCAGGTCCGGCACGAGTCTCGCTTCTCCAACGGCAACGGCTTCGAGCTGGTGGAGAAGCGGTCCGGGTCCGCGCTGGTCTTCAAGCTGGTCAAGGGCAACCGGGTCATCCACACCTACGAGGTGCGCAACGGCAACCCGCAGCACGGGTTCTTCTGAGAGCCCGCACCACCACAGTCCACCCGGCCTGCCCCGATGAGGGGACGGGGCAGTCCGGGTGCGGGCATCCCCTTGCTGTCGCTACGAGTGAGCTCGTCGTAGCAGCAAGCAGCCCGTCAACCGTCACCCCTCACAACGAAGGAGTAACAATGACCACTGAGGTCAACACCAGCACCACCAAGAAGGGTGCTCCTAAGAGCGCCGCCGCCATCCTGGCCGAGGCTCAGGAGCAGGCGCGTCTGGCTCAGGAGCGTGCGGTCAAGGCCAGCCGGGCCAAGGGTGAGCGTCTCGTGTTCCTGGCCAACCGCATCGCCAAGGCGACCACGGAGATGCAGGAGCTCGTCGACTGGTTCGACGAGTACGGCGTCAGCCTGCCGGACGAGTTCACCGCCATCATCAACGATGACGGTGCCCAGCCGGAGCTCCCGTTCAGCACGGAGGGCTCCGTCTGAGATGAACACCTTCTCTGCTCGCAAGTGTGTGGCCGAGGTTCTGCAGATCCTCGCCTCCATCCGTGAGCAGGGTCTTCCGTTGCGGGCCTACGTCAGTGGGTCCGCGGTCGCAGCCACCTTCTACTCGGAGGTGGCTGCGGCCAAGGGGGATCCTGTTGAAGCCGACATATGGGATCACAAGTGGAACGACGTGGACGTGTTCGTGAACCGCAACTCGCTGTTCGCTCTCGTCTCCGCTCTCTCGATGGTCGGCTGGAAGATCGAGACGAACCCCAGGCTGGTGGCGATGCTCACCAGGCAGAAGCACATGCGGTTCCACACCAACTCGATCCACCTCAAGAGCCCGTCGGGGTACGACCTCAACGTGATTTTCAAGTACGTGGAGGGGTCCGAGGTCGACAGTCTGTACGACGTGCTGTTCTCGTTCGACCTATGCCTGCTGGGCATCGGCTTCAACGACAACGGCAAGTTCGTGGACCTGCGGCCTGCGATGGTGGAGCACACACCGGACTTCACTCCGGGTGGGCTGCTCACTCACGCCGGCCAGATGACCTACGACTTCGCAGGTCAGCCGTCAGGTCTGCTGCCCTACCGGGACTTCACCTATGGGGAGGGACTGTTCTCCGACTTCTCGTTGCCGAGGATCTTGGACAGGCTGGTGAAGTACGGGATCGTCTACGGGTATGACATCCACGAGGCGATGCCGCGTGTCATCCAGGGCTTGAAGCTCTACGCGGAGTACAAGCTGATGCGCGGTGGGGATGACGCACAGGCGTTGGCCACGGTAGCGTTGACGAGTGCTGCTGCTCTCGAACGCGGTGACCTCTTGGCCATCTCCAAGTCCTTGCCCAAGCTTCGGGAGGAAGACCCTTGGGTCTCCTACTTGAAGTCGCTTGAACTGAACGGATCCTGACCATGTTGTGCCGGGTCTGTTTCAAGCTGATGGTCAACAGGCGGTGCCCTGATGGGTGCCCTGCCCCTCCGGCATCAGCTCAACCACAGGGGAACATCGACCCCTTCACCGGCGTCGACATCGACATCGACACCGCCATCGACAGGGCCGTCAGCAATGGCTGGCTCCGTCGCCTGCAGTACGGGTTCTGACCACAAGGCAGAACCATCAACCCCTCTACGAAGGAGACATCTCATGGGGTTCAGCAAGATCGGTACCGACACCCTGACCGGCCACGTGATCGTGGTGGGCACCGACAAGCTCGGTGACACCGGCAAGGCGTTCCTGGACTCGAGCCTGTTCGACCAGGTGAAGGACATCATCGTCGAGCACGAGGCCAAGGACGCTCTCACCAAGGACGTGACCTCGGGCTTCAAGAAGGCGAACGCCTGGTTCTACGAGGCGCACGCCAAGTACAAGGAGGCGACCGCTGGCCTCGAGAAGCCTGCGACCGACCGCTTCAAGCACGTCCTGTCCGAGGGGGTGAAGGCTGTCGAGGGTAAGGCCGAGGAGAGCATCGACCTGATCGAGCTCTACCGCACCGCCGACACCGCCGAGCGCAAGGAGCAGGCGTACCACGCCATCATCCTCAGCGTCATCGAGCAGGGTACCGCCGACGACGAGCTCATCTGGAACTCGACCAAGAGCGAGCTCATCTGGCTGGGCGAGTCGAGCGACGGCGTAGCCGTGCAGGTCGACACCGACGAGGACGAGGTCGGTCCGGGCAACCCGGTCGACACCGACGAGGACGAGGTCGGTCCGGGCAACCCGGTCGACACCACCGACCAGTAGTAGTCCACCACTTGCAGGGGCGGGGGCATCAGCCTCCGCCCCTGTATTCACGAAGGAGAACTCATGAGTTTGCTGTCGACGCTCACTACGATGTACGTCGCAACGATGACCCAAGACATCCGCAGCCCGATCCCTCTGATCGTGGGGCCACCAGGCGTGGGTAAATCCACTTCGGCGTTCCAACTGGCAGAGATGATGGGGGTCAACTGTCATGTGCTGAACCTGGCACGCTCCAACCCGGTGGAGATGGAGGGTATCTTGATGCCGATCACCACCGATGAGGGTATGGAGACCAAGCTCCTGCCCAGCCACACGTGGACTCAGATCCAGCCAGGTGACGTGCTCATCATCGAGGAGCCAGACCGGGCGATGAAGTTCGCGATGGATGCGGTGATGGACATCCTCACCTCTCGGCGTGTAGCCGGGGAGGACGTGGCTCCGTGCTTCGCGATGGCGGCAGCCAACTCCACGAAGTTCAAGGACATGGCGCACGCCGACCGCTTCCTCCCTGTCCCGGTAGAGGACGTCAGGAGGAAGATGGGCGCACGCAACGAGCTCAAGCAGTTGCTGGTCAACGCTCTGGGGTTGCACCCAGACGTAGTTGACTCCCATGAGATGGAGATGCTCATCACCGAGGAGGTCGATCCGACCTACGAGATTCTCGATGAGCTGAAGACTGTCAACACTGGGATCCCGGCTTCCGTCACGGGGACCAGCGTGCGTAATCTGATGGGCCAGGTTCGCCTGCGCCAGATCCAGTCCGTCGCCTTGGAGGCTCTCGTGAAGTTCAGCAACGAGATCGCCGTATCCAAGGCGCAATGGCATTACTACATCATGCTCGCAGGTAAGCCTCCGGCTGACTTCGTGCAGGTGCTGCCAATCATGATCGCGAACCCCAAGATTCTCGATCCCGGATCAGTTCACTACTCGGTGCAACTGACCAACAGCAAGTTGCTCAATGTTCGACAGGCCCTCAAGCCGAAGGAGACTCCCTGATGGGAACCAAGTACGCCCGCGAGTTCGTCACCGACAAGTACGTGTTCGACCTCACCGCTCTCGAGGACATCCTCACCTCCTTGGAGGTGACGCTGTTCTTCGCCAAGGCGCTCGAGCTCTCGGTCAACGACCGGAGCCGACTGATCCGAGCGATCCACAAGACCGACCTGATCGACGAGCTCCTCAACGGGGAGCACAGCATCGACCTGCAGGACTACGGCATCGACGACCCGGACAACTGGGTGCCTTCCGACGACTGGGTGGACGCTCTCCCTGTGGAGAGCATAGTCCCGGACTCGGAGTTCCTGCTGTCGATCTTCGACGACATCAAGGTCGTGATCGCGAAGACCTTCGTCGAGTTCACCACCATGCTGGCCGAGGTCATGGACGCCATCCCGTCCGACCAGGCTCAGTTGATGTTGGAGGACGCGGCGAAGCTGAACTACAAGACCAACACCTTCGGCACTACGCAGGTGTCGGTCGCTCCGACCATGTCGCTGCCCAACGCTCTGATCCTGGATGACTCCGGATCAGTCACGCGCCAGACCTTCGAGGCTTTGGTCTCGGAGTATGTGGCTGTGGCCAACACCCACCAGATGCACGTCATCTTGGTGAGCAACACCGCCCGGCACTTCGCACCTGAGGAGGTGTCGGTGGCCAACCTCATGAGCGTGGCCCAGTTCGGGGGCACGCACTACGAGGAGCTGATCCGGGACGACATCCTGGGTGACATGGAGTGGGGGACCGTGATCACGATCGCGGACTACGACTCGAGCCCGGCCGCAGCCCAGGTGCTGCAGAACGCTCGGGGCCGTATCGGCCTCCTGCTGGACCTGAGCCTGGTCAACTGTCGTACCTACCTCAGTGAGGTCATCGGCCACCTGGCTGATGACTTCAAGCAGGTGCTGGTGGGTTCCCACAGCTACCCACTCGGCGCCTGACACACAGACTGGCGGGGGCTGTCATGCCACGGGCAGCTCCCGCCGCCCTATCCCTGCGAGAAAAAATCTTCCGCAGGGTCATCATGATGAGAAAGAAGGAGAGCCACTATGGCTTTGAAGGACAACCAGTTGAACATCGCGGGGTACCTCAGCTTCCCGGAGTTCACCCACGTCGAGGCTGTCGCTGCTGCGCAGAAGTCCGGCCACGTCGGCGTCAAGCAGAGCGGGGAGGATGACGCCGCGCTCATGGCGAAGATCGCGGCCGGCATCCCGCTCGGCCCGAAGGAGAAGATGAAGGTCAAGGCCCGGTTCAACCTGCTCCTCACCCAGGCGCAGTACGACCAGCTCAAGGCCGACATCAAGACCAAGATTCTGCCGGCTCTGATCGCCAACGCCAACGGCCGCTTCACCGCAGCCCAGGTGGCGCAGGTGGAGAAGCAGTTGGACGCCGACATGTGGGCGGCGGGTTTGCCGTTCCGTCCTGTCGACGACAAGACCTTGGCCAAGATCCCGGACGTTGTCGTCTCGCTGGCGATCACGCAGTTCGCCGGTCAGGACTTCGACCTGACGGCTCGGGCTCGGGACATCGACTGGCTGGTCGACCCGGCCAACGCGCCCACGCTGTTCCCGGTGGCGCTGCCGGTCAAGGAGGTCGTCGACCCGTCGACGGGCAAGAACCCGAAGCACACTCCGGGTGCCCGTGTCTCGGCTACCGTCGGCTTCTACATCACCACGAGCCCCAGCATCGCGCTGGGTGCAGGAGCCACCGAGGCCACCTGGCTCTCGGAGGGGACGCCTCTGACGGATGCAGCAACGGGCAACGACTCCGCTGCGCTCGACCTGGAGTAGCAGCAAAGCTGCACTCAACCACCTGGGCATGTGGTGAAACTGCCCTCCCATCGTCGAGTTAGGAGAACTCATGATCGAGCCATTCTCAGCCAGCAGGGCTGGGCGACACATGATCTGCCACGGCAGCGCAAATCTGGAAGAAGCAATCCCGGGCTTCATGGTCCAAGACGAGGGCACGGGGGCTGCGGCCTTCGGGACTCAGGTCCACGAGGTGCTGGCCTACATCTACGAGGTGGGTGGCTCTCTCAAGAAACTCCAGACCCTGGAGAAGGAGCTCCGTCTCATCTCGGAGCGGCACAAGAAGAAGCAGCTCTCCAAGCTGGCGGACCCAGCAGAGTTGGAGAAGGTGCTGCCTGGGGTGTCAACGCTCACCCAGGATGTCCTGCTCCAGGTGATCGGTATCTCCCACGTCACGGCCTCAGCCACGACACCGTTTCAGGTGTCGCACTTAGCGCACCTGGTACGGATTCTGGAATACGTCAACAACATCCTCCACCGTCTCATGACTGAGCACGGGGAGGTGTTGACGGCAACCGAGCTCACGCTGGTCAGCGAGTGGACGCACGGCAAGCAGCCGACGACCTTGGACCTGATCTTCTACGGAGACGACTTCATGGAGATCGTCGACTACAAGTGGGGGGTCGTACGGGTGGAGACGGTAGGCAATGTGCAGCTGATGTTCTACGCAGCAACAGCTCTCCGCCTCTCCCCGAACGCTCAGGACGTGAAGGTGCATGTGGCTCAGCCACGAGCCGACAACTTCGAGCAGGTCACGCTCACTGTCGGGGACCTGGCTGCCTTCGCTAAGGAAGCCACTCGTCACGAGGCGGAGATCCTCGCAGGAGACCTCACGCTCAACCCTTCCGACCATTGCTTCTTCTGCCCTGCCAACCCCATCGGGAGGGGGAGCAAGGGGAAGCCTGCATGCCCAGCCATCAAGAAGATGCTGGGCTCGAGAACAGATAGAGGAGCTCTGAACTTAGAGTGAACTTCAACGCCAGCAACACGCTGGGGGCGGACTTCGAGACCTACTCGGATGTTGACATCGCCAACGGGCTCGACAACTACTTCAACGCCCCGAACTTCCAGCCCGTCATCCTTCGGGTCGCACGCTACGGTCCGTCGAGGATCCACTTCGACGGGGTGGACTTCACGCAGAACATGGAGCGTGGCCGCCAAGAGGCGATCAAGCTTCTGAATGACAAGGCCTGGATAGCAGCACACAACGCCCCGTTCGAGATCGGGGTGTGTAACTGGCTGGGGATCACGGATCAGATCCTCTCGTTCAGGTTCGTCGACACCGCAGCGTTGAGTCGATTGGCTGGCTCCGAGTCGAGCTTGCGGTTCGCTGCCCCGCAGCTACTGGGTCTGGACAAGATCGCCTTGGGCGAGGAGCTCATCCAGCTCTTTGCCATCCCGCAGCCAGGGCAGGTAGACCCTGCTTTCGACGTCAACCTGATTAACCTGCACAAGGCCAAGTGGTTGCAGTACATCAACTACTGCAACATCGACGCCAAGCTGAGCTTGGACCTTGCCTTGAAGTACGGGCACCTCTGGACGATGAAGGAGCACCAGTACTCCATGATCACCCACACGATGAACCAGCGTGGGTGGACGGTTGATGCTGACCTTCTGCAACGCATGGAGCAGAGGTACGCGGAGAACCTCGAGAACATCGAGCCAGAGTTCATCCGGCGATTCGACAATGATCGTCAACTGCTGGGGATCAAGGTCAAGGGCATCAAGGATCTCTTTGACCCGGCCGATGCTCAGACCATCGAGACCTACGAAGCCGAGGGGCGTGAGGTCAAGGCTGTCTACGACGAGCCGATCAACCTCGGATCTTGGAAGCAGGTGCTCGCCTTCGCGGAGAAGAACGGGTTCCCTTTGGCGAACACCCAGGAGGCGACGCTGCTCAAGGCCAAGGAGAAGCTCGCCGAGCTCGTTCCTCTCGTCGGAGACCCCGTCAAGAAGAAGGGGTACGAGGCGGTGCAGGCTCTCATCACAGCCAAGTTGGAGATCGGTGGGGCCAGCCTCAAGAAGCTGGTGAAGGTCCGGGACTCTGTCGGGGCCGACCACAAACTACGCAACCAGTACCGCCACATCGGGGCAGGGCAGACCGCCCGCACCTCGGGCATGGGTGTGCAGATGCAGAACCTCCGTAGGTTCCAAGGAGAGCCGGACGACGTCAGCGACATCAGCACGTGGGATAACCACAAGCTGTCGATCAACATGCGCCAGCTATTCACGAGCTCTCACCCTCAAGGTCAATTGATCGTGGGGGACTTCAGCTCGGTGGAGGCACGAAGCCTCGCGCTGATCGCGGGGGCTGAGTGGAAGCTAGAGGCGTTCAGGGCTGGCCAAGATCTCTACAAGGTGTTCGCCGCCAGGGTCTACGGGTGCGGCTACGACGGTGTGACCAAGGACCAGCGGCAGTTCGGCAAGATCGGCGAGCTGTCCGGCGGGTACCAGTCAGGTGGTCAGGCGGTCAAGGACTTCGCTGAGAAGATGGGGGTGTACCTCACCCTTGCAGAAGCTCAGCAGGTCAACGACGACTACCGGGAGATGAACCCGGAGATCGTCAAGTTGTGGGAGCAGCTCAATGAGATGCTGCACGACTGCGTGAACATCCACAGGAGCAACGGGTACAGCCGGGTTCTGGATCTGCCTCACGACAGGATGCAGATTCGGATGATGAAGACAAGGGCGCCACAGTCCTTGCTGGATCAAGAGCCAGGGAAGAACCTCTGCTCGATCTCAGTGGCCATGTTCCAGGATGGCGACCTCGTCTTCGAGAGGTGGATCCACGGCTGCTACCTCGAGGTCTCGGGTACCTGGGCCAATGTCGTCCACTACAAGCCGACGGCCTTGGTGACCGGAGATCTGTGGAAGAACTACTACCTCGATCCGAAAACGGATAAGCAGGTGAAGTACACGATGTACGGTGGCAAGCTCACCGGGATCATCAACCAGTCGTTCTGCAGAGAGTTGTTCTTCTCGGCCTTGCGGGCGACCGACGAGTGGGCTGGTTACATAGGGAACCTCGACCTGATCGGCCAGTTCCACGACGAGATCGTCATGGACTGGTGGCCGAAGCCTGGGGGGATCTCCTTGGATGAGGCCAAGAGGAAGCTCGAGCGGATCATGAGCGACCCTCACCCGTTCAAGACCATGCCTCTGGAAGCGGAGATCAAGAGCGACTACCGCTACACCAAGTGAAAACGGGGGCCCAGGTGGTTTGCACCTGGGCCCCCATACCCTGAAAAGAGAACTCATGGAGATTGTAGGCGTTGACCCCGGCGTTGTCCACACCGGGCTCGTCGTGTTCATGTTCGACGAGATCAATCGGCGGGTGTACGTCCGCCACGGATACCTCGAGGCGGTGGACATCCCGAACATCCGAGCATGGATCGCCGGCCAAACAGTCGGCGGGGACGTAACCATCTTCGTCGAGGACTACCACCAATGGCCAGGACTGCCGATTGACGAGTACATGGTCCAGGCCGTGGGACGGGTCAAGCAGGAACTGCCGACGGCCAAGCTGATCAGGAACACCGGCAGCAAGCTGGTGGTCAGGGTCAAGCTCACTGATCTGCTGGGGGTGACGAAGTTCCCAACCGCCACCCATCACGCCGACATCGAATCGGCTGCACGCATCGCTCTCTACGGGATGCTCAAGGACAGCAGGATGAACGAAATGTTGTTCAGGCTGATCGACGATCAGCTCAACGGGATCCCTTGGAAGGTGGTCCACCAATGAAGAAGCGTGACCTGAGAACGGTCGACTCCATCGCACGGGAGATCGGCGTCAGCCGAATGACCGTGTACCGCGCCGTCCATGACGGCAGCCTGCCCCACATCCGGATCAGGCATCTCATCAAGATCAGACAGGAAGATTTCGAGACATGGCTAAACGAACCAGTCCCACCCGCTTCTACTGCGCCCAAGCCGGTTGCCGGAGATGGACGCTGACCTTGCTCGGCTGGGGCTACACCTACAACGGTTCAGATGACTGGCTGTGCCCGGACCACCTCACCTCTGAGGAGGACGTGAACGTGGTCACCTACCGAGTGGGGGGCACGCCCGACCCGGCAGCCAAGCCGGTGAAGTCGGACACCGTAGCCGAGGTGATCGACGGCAGGGTCAACGTGTACGGCGAGCCGACCGAAGTGTTCTGGCGGCACGCCGAAGCATGGTCGGCCATCCTCGGAACCGAGGTCCGGCCGGACCAGGTGGCGCTGTGTCTCATCGCCTACAAGGCGGTGCGAGCCAGCGTCACGCCGGACTACAGCGACAACAGCGACGACATCGAGGGCTACCTCGACATCTTCCGCAAGATCGTGGACCACGAGATGGGGATGATCCACGCACGCAACACTGAGGACTACGTCGCCAAGGGAGGCAGGGGTGCCCGATAACAACCTGGTCTGGTTCTTCACGGTGGTGGGCATGCTGGCTGTCTGCTTCTCAGTTTCCATGCTTGGCTTGGCCTTTGTCCTAGAGCTCTGGGCCTCAGCCCTGAGATTGTGGATCAAGCACAGGTTCAGGAAGCTGGACAAGATCGCAGACGAAAAGAAGCAGGAGGACGATTGGTGAATATCCAAGAGATCAACTCTGCTCTTGGACGGGAGCTCTTTCCTCATCAGCTTGAAGTGCTGGTGGGGGAGGAGCACACCCCGCTTGAGGAGCTCAGAGCTTTGATCCTGTTCCCGACAGGGGCAGGGAAGACAACCACAGCCTTGGCTCTACTCGCTTACAAGGGGGTGACTGAGGCGTGTGTGGCTGCACCGAAGGCTACACACGATGCCTGGCGGGAAACCGCCAGTCTACTGGGGATCGAACTGGACGTCATCACAGTCCAGAAGTTCTACCAGAAGGACTACAAGCTCAAGCAGGGAAGGGCGTTCATCGTTGATGAAGCTCACATGCTGGGCAGTCACGACGGGAAAGCCTTCAAGAAGTTGGACCGCAACGCTCCGCACTTGAAGGCGCCGCTCATCTTGATGAGCGCAACGCCGGAGTACAACGACGCCGAACGGGTCTATTGCATCCAGCACATCCTGGACCCGCTCTCCTGTCCGGGCGGGTACCTCAAGTTCTTGAAGGACAACTTCGTCACCGAGTCCACTCTCTACTCGATGGTGCCTGTCGCGGTGGAGTTCCTCCGCTACTCGGGAGACGACGCTGCTCGCCAATACTTGGCGGACCTGCCTCACGTCTACTACCAAGAGGACACGGTGACCTTCACGATTCAAGAGCAAGATTTCCCGCTGAACGCGAACCTGGATCTTCTCGGATACGGGATCGACTACCGGAACCGGAGGGTGATCGCTTCGCAGATCGAGGAACGTCATGCGTTGAGGGTGCAGGCAATCGTCGACACGGACGAGAGGCTGCACCCCCATCTGTACGACCACCTCACCTACCTGGCTGGGCAGGCTCACACGCCTCTGCTCGTCTACGCCTGGCATGAGGATGTCGTGCAGGCTCTGGCGAACTCCCTCGTTGATCACGGAGTGGAGTTCGCCACGTACACCGGCTCAACCCCTGACGATCTCAGGGCTGCGGCGGTGGCCAGCTTCAAGGCTGGCGAGCTCGACGTGCTCATCGGAACCGACGCTCTGGCGACAGGAACCGATGGGCTCGACAAGGTGTGCGACTGGCTCATCCTGCTGGATGACACCAACGACGACACTCGCCGACGTCAACTCATCGGGCGCATCTTGCCCCGAGGAGCGGACAAGGACGCGACCAAGAAGGTCATCGTCCGCTTCAACTACATCTAGGAGAACTCATGCTCTGGTTTGAGCACATGCAGAACTACACGGATACCAGTCCCATCAAGCCGATGGTCACAGGGCCCGAAGGATACGCCCTGGTCCACGTCTACCCTCAGCCTGAGGGAGACCCGAAGACCCAACCCGGGTGGGGGTTGGTCGGAAGCAACGGCAAGCCTGGGTTCATGGAGAACTATTCAGCGAGGAAGTTCGACAAGACGACCGCACTCTACCAGTTCAAGACTCACGGGAGTCCGTTCGCTCTTGTAATGAGGTCGGTGCAGGCGGTGTGCGTCGACATCGACGGGAAGAACGGGGGCTTCGAGTCCGTGCGCCAAGGGAAGCTCGGGATCCTCCCGCCCACCTTGGCGGAGCGTAGCAAGTCGGGGAACGGGGTCCACCTGTTCTACGCAACTGACGAACCGTGGCACTCGAGCGAGGGCTTCAACCAGTTCCGGGACATGATCGGCGTCGCACCAGGCGTCGACATCAGGGCCACCGGATGCGTCTACCACTACGCCGGGCAGGCGTGGCACGACTCTTTCACGGCTCTGGCACCTGTTCCAGCGGAGCTCAACCAGATCCTCACGGCGGCCAAGACGGCGCCGTTGATGACCCGGGCAGTCGTTGCTGGCTACACCACTGAGGAGCACGAACTCGCGGTGATCAACGCGACCTCGGATCTGCACGCCGCCAACCCTGCCCCAGGTACTCGGAACACCACCCTGTTCGCCCTCGGCTGCAAGCTGTCGGCGTTGGACATCCCGGATTGGGAGGTCGCCCTGTTCGCGAAGGCAACCGCTGTCGGACTGGACCCTGTCGAGTCCCGCAAGATCATCAGCAACGTGATCCGTTACGCCTGACCTGTCCACCTCTCGCAGAGCAGGGGGGATCGTGCATCCGCACGGTTCTGCACAGAGAGGAACTACATGGACATCTTCACTCAGGACGCCAAGAACAAGGCCAAAGAGGACATCGTGCGCAGGCTGGGTGATGGGGTCATCTCCATCAGCTCAGCGAAGGCTCAGAGCCAAGCTGTGGACGAGATCCTTGGAGATACCAAGGAAGATTGAATACAGAGACGCTGCCTCTAGGGACTTCCCTCCCTGGGGGCAGCGTCTTTTTTTTGCTCACATCGTGCTATTTTTTTGTGTATGACTGAGAAGATCGACAAGTCCTTGGCCGCCGATGTTGAGCGGATGCTCCAGAACCGGATCACCGGAAAAAGGGCGAACGCCTCCACCGTGCAGACCTCAGCGAAGCCCCGGGAGAGCAAGCGCATGAACGCGATCTTGCTGCCGGTCGACGAGCGACCGAAGATGCCGCTGACCAAGACGAAGTACGCGATCAACGAGAACGCCAACCTCGTGGCTTGGGAGCGGGAGACCCGCAGGTTCCTTCGCAACTTGAGCCCTGATTACGAGCACCGGGTGTCGGACGCCATGATCTTCGAGTGGGCCACAGGCATCTCAGTCAAGGGTGCGATGGAGACACCTGGTGCCACGGTGCGCACTGATCTGCGCAGGATCCGGAAGATCCTCGAGTACTACTTCGGGGACAAGTTCATGACCTGGATCGCAGGCAAGAAGGTGATGAACTGCTACCGGGTCAAGGCGGGGCACCGCATCAACGAGCGCAGGCCGATGACTATGACGCTTTGGGCGGAGTGGCGGGCCGGGGAACTCCACAACCCGAAGACCGCACGGCAGGCTGTCTGATGCCCGCGCCGCGCAAGCCTCTGGTCGAAGTCCCCGACGACCGCTACTACCTGGCGGGGGGAGGGTATTCAGGAAAGAAACCGTGGAGTGGTCAGAGATTCCCTCCATTGGTGCTGCTGCACCTCGAGCATCGGCTGATGCCCGAAACCAGGCCGGACAGTGAAGCGCGAGGGCACCGCCTCAAGTGCCGGTGCCACGTCTGTCGTCGACCAGGAGCTAAGAGGGCAAGACGGTTGCTACAGACAAGGGACGCTAATCGCCGCAGCAGGGAGCGGGCGGCGGCTCAGAAGATGACGGAGTCTTCCGACACCATCTCAGTGTCGTAGATCGCACCGCCCTCGAGTCGCTCGAAGATCAGTTTGATGGCTGTGATGTCGCTGTCGATGATCGCGTGCAGCAACAGGTCGGCCGCCATCCGGTCCTGCAGGTCGTTGCTGTTCTCCCAGACCGCCTTCACGGTGCCGAACTTCTGGTTCCACAACCACGCCAGCCGGGAGTCCGGGCTCTGCTTGTAGGCTGCGGGCACCTCATTGCGGTACCGGCGCTTCGGGGTCTTGTCGTACGGCTCTAGCTCTGTGCTCACATCGTCACCGATCCCTTGGTCAGGTCGCCCATCTCGAGGCTCTCGTTCACGCGGGTGGCTGGCAGGCTACCTGCTCGGCGGCGGCCTACCAACTTGTCGAAGATGATCTTGCGGGCCCGGTTGGCCCTGGCCGTGGAGCCCACGATGCGCCCATCGCTGCTGTTGGCGATGACGTACAGCTCGCGGCAGATGTGCTCCCACATCGGCACCTCGCCCACGTCGGGCGAGCTCGGTTCGAGGTTCTGGCTCAGCCGTTGCAGGGCGAGCCGGACGCTGACGTGGTTCTTGAGCCGGGGCTCGGAGTTGCTCATCGGTGCCATACGTTGCTCCATCCGCTCGTGTGGTCGGTGGCGTTGCTGACGCCGCCTTGGTCGAAAAGCTGGTCTCCGAAGAACTCCAGCTCCTTGATCGCCTGATCCGCATAGCGTAGGGCGTCCATCATGTGGCTGTACTTGTCGTGCAGCGGGACGTCGGACCACTGTTGCAGTTTGGTGTTGAACTCGTACTTGTAGTTCTCCAAGCACTCGAGCAGCCACTGGCAGTTGCCTGGATCTACGATCTCGGTGACGCCGCCGGGGATGATGATCCCACTCTCGGTCTCGGTGTCTTTGGCTCGTTCCGTCAAGGTGCCGTGGATGATCGTGTTGTACAGGCTCATGCGGGTCTGCTGGATGTCGGTCACGATGTCGTAGTCACCCGACCTGGAGCCGGGGATCCTGTACACCTTGTTGCTCTTGGCCAGAACCCGGACGCGAGGGAACCTCTGCCGCATCATGTCCGCCGGTGTGGTGTTGACCGCCTTCTCGTGGTGGTCGCCGTCCCAGGGCAGGATGATGAACCCGATCTGGTTGAACCAGTGCTTGGTGGCGAGCACGTCTACGTACTCGGGTAGCGCCTTGCCGTGGCCTTCGCCGCAGTCGTAGATGAACTTGCGCCCGTTGATGTACTGGAACGCGATCCAACTGGTGGCGTCGCTGTGCTTGCCTGAGGAGCCGATGTCGAAGACCACGTACACCGGGTGGCGGGGGTCGAGATTGAACTTGTGGACGCGGCCCTCGTTGACCATCGCCATGTACGCCTCGCCGTAGACGGCGGCAGCGTCCATCTCCTCGAACGAGCAGTAGTACTCCTGCTCGAACATGCGGTCGTTTCCGAACCGCTTGCGGTAGGAGTCCCGGATCTCCTCGAGCTTCTCTTGGGTGACGATGGCTGGCTGGCCGCTGCGCACCATCATCTCGTTGATGTCGTCGATGGTGCGCACGATCACCTGAGCGTCCTTGCGCCCCTGCACCGACTCCATCAGCTTCCACAGCGGGTTGTGCCGCTTGCCTCGTGGGGTCGACACCGCCATCAGCCGGGTGTTCGGGTTGTTCTCGATGATCGGCTGGATGCGGATGACCGGGTCTTCACGCATGAACAGGGCGAGCTCGGTGATCGTGTAGTCCTGGAAGCTGGTGCCGACACCGCCCTTGTCCTGGCCGGACTGGAAGAACCCGAGCAGCTTGAGCCAGGACTGGTTGTGGTAATGGCCCTCCTTGAGGGTCTCCTTCCACTTGACGTGGGTGGACGGCACCTCGTCCCTCAACGCGCGGACGTACTCCCCGCAATCGGGGCAGAGGTAGGTCTTGTTCCAGATGATGTTCGCGATCTCCGGGTTGGACAGGCCGATGTAGAGCCCGGTGGTCTTGGGTGTGGCCAGCCGGGCCCTGCTCTGCTCGTTGATCGCGGCCATGTCCTTGCCGGACTGCCGGGGGTACACCCCGATGCCGTACGTCTTGGTCTGCCACATCTGGTGGAGGTCCGCCTGGTACGGCCGGGGCTTGTAGTGCTGAGGGAACTTGGCCATGACTACACAACCAGGCACCAGTCGTCCGACAGCAGATCGGTCTGGCTGGCCATCCAAGGCACTCTGTCGCCCTGGACGGTGGTGATGTAGATGTAGGGCAGCGTCATCTTGCTGTGCTCGTCGGGCTTCTGCAGCTCAAGCCACTGGGACTTGCCGTTCCACCCGAGCCGCATGACCCGCTCGCCTTCTTCGAGAGCGGAGACGGCGTCCCCGATGCCGCCGATGGGGACAATCTCGAGAGTGCTCATTGGCTTGCCTTCCGGGTGTAGGTGCTCATCAACCCGGCCAGGCCGGGTCGGGTCTGTCGAGCGGCGGAGGCCAGCCTGCCCGAAAGCAGACCCGCCTCCACCGCCATGTTCGCCACAGCCTGGGCCCGGTCCTTGGCCCGATCCTTCTCGATCTTCTTGTGGATCGAGGCGAGGCTGGTCTTCGCTTTGCGGCCCATCAGAACTCGATGCCCTCCATGCCGATCTCCTTCATGAAGGTCGACCAGTCATCACCGCCGGCTCCGCCGCCCGAGCCACCCTTGACGGAGATCCCTGCTTGAGGGCGCTCGTCGGCGGCAGGTGCAGCGGGGGCTGCGGGTGCGGCTGGGGCTGCGGGTGCGGCTGCCGCCCCCAAGGTGGACCGGATCTGGTTGATGAGCGGCTGCGTGGGGATGGCGTACCCCCGCAGCTTGCCTTCCACCCGGACCTCGTACGGCTTGAGGGTGGCGGCCACTTGGTCGGCCAGCACCTTGTTGAAGCCGGGAGTGCCTGGCACCAGGTCCGGGTTGTCCGACAGCATCTGGATCGAGGAGCGGATGGTGTCGCGCACCTCTCGCCCCTCGGTCTCGATGAGCTCTTGGGTGCGTTCCTGCAGGACGTTGGTCAGGATCGCCCGGACTGCCTCCTGCCAGTCACGGACCTCGCTGGTGGAGTTCAGCCGGACGTTGCCGTCCTTGCCGACGGCCGGAACCTCTTTGCCCACCATCATCAGCGCGGGCTGGTTGATGGCTTCGAGGTAGTTCCCGAACTCCTCGCGCATGGTGTCGGCGGCCTTGGCCTGGTACTGCTGGGTGAGGTTGGCCTCGAACTTCTCGCTGGCCTCACTCAGTCGGGCGAGGACGCCTGGATCGGCTGCGGGAGGGGCGATGGGTTTGGCAGAATCAGCGCCTGTAGCTGCTCCTGGAGCTCCCGCACCCTCGGCTCCGGCTCCTGAGGCCTCGCCATTAGCGCCAGGCTGGCTGCTGCCGGCCTCTGAGGCGTTGGCTGGAGGGTTGGCAGGGTCGGCTCCTGCGAGGCCGGGAGAAGCAGGTTCTCCTGCCGCTGCCGGAGCTCCGCCAGCCTCGCCCCCGTCCGATCCAGCTCCAGCAGCAGGAACCTCTGGTGCCGCAGCAGGCGCCTCTCCTTGGCCCTCGCCGCCCGAGAGGCCCATGAAACCGAGAAGATCCTCCATCTCAGCGATGTCCGAACTCGTCGAAGGGTTCGGATCAGGTAGCTCAGCAGCGTTGACACTCACAGCGCCTCCTTGTTGCGGTGCTCAGCGAGCAGCTCGACGAGGGCCTCCTGGTCCTCCTGGGTGAACTGGAAGCCGATGGTGGCCAGGTGAGCCACCAGGCCGGGGTTGTGCTGGTTGCCGTGGAAGACCTGGTACGCCTCCGGGATCGACGCCGCCTCGATGGCCGCATCCGGGTGGGTGAAGTCGAAGCGGTCCTCCCAGTCGGCGGAGAGCTTCTCGACCTCGGTGATGATCTGGCGGTAGGCCGCGTCGTTGACCACCCGGTCCTCGGCCTCGTTGGCCACCTCGAGGTCGCCGATCTCGATGGCCTCGGCCACGATGTCGCGCATGGCGGAGACCTTCTCGCGCCACAGAGTCAGCAGCAGCGGGATGTCCTTGTAGTGGACGTCCCGATAGGTGTTGATCAGCCGCAAGCCCTGGTGGAAGGTCGGCTTGTTCGCCGCGTCGTCGTCCACGTTGTCCAGCACGTTCTTCCAGACCTCGAGCACGGAGATGTAGTCCTCCTGCTCGGCAGAGGGGGTCTCCTGCTCCTGGCCGGGGATCTCTACGACGAGCTCTCCAACCTGTTCGTCGGTGCTCTGAACTTCTTCGATGGCGCTCATACGTCGATGGCCTTTCCGGTGATGCCGCGAAGCTCTGCCTCACGGATGATGGCGGCGACGACGCTGCGCATGTCGTAGCCAAGGAGGTTGGCGACTCGCGCCTTCTTCACACGGTCGGGGACCAGGTCGGCCCCGCCGTAGTACTTCTCGACGTCCTTGCGGTCGAACGCCTTCTGACCTCGGTAGGTCAGGACCTTGAACGGGTAGCGCGGGTCGATGTAGATCCCTACCTGGTAGGTGGGCAGGGTGACCTTCGCCTCGGTGGTCACCATCTCGCCCTCGCCTTCGACCTCGAAATACTCGGTCGTGTTGCCGCTGACGACGCGCTCCTTGCGAACGCCTCGCGACAGGTACTTGATGACGCGACGGGCTCGGGGCCGGGCACCGCTGGGCTTCTGGACCTCCTCCTGGAGCCAGATCCGTCCGGCCTCGTCGCGGCGGATCGGATCGGTGGGAGCCTTGGCGTTCATCCGCATGCCGGGGAGCTCGCCCTCGTCCTTCGGGGCCTTCGGGATGGAGGCGTGCGGGTTGATCGCGGTCGGATTCGTGGCCGGCATCGGCTCAGCCTGAGTGGTCTCGGGATCCGGGAGAGCCTTGAGCCAGTCGACCTCGGAAGCCTCGTCGCCCGCGAGGGACCGCCCCGCCAGCCCGGCCTCAGCCAGCGCATTGATCGCTTCGTTGTAGGTCGAGGCGAGCTCCTCGGTTGAGTACTCGCGGTAGTGCTTGGAGAACTTCACGCCCATCTCCTTGAGGGCGCGGTAATACTCGCCCCTCGTGCTGGGCTCGGGAACTGACATCTTTCCTCCTAGGTGGGCATTTGTTCGGTTGCGTGCCTACCCTCCCACGCAAGGGCCGGGCCTCACAAGTCCGCCGCGCCGACGCTCACCCAGGGCCGGGGGCCGGGTCTGCCGCGCCGACGCTCACCCAGGGGCGGGGAGGGTGTCGGGACCAGGACTTAATGGGGCTTAGGCGGGCAAATCGGACAAACCATGCCAGTCCAGGCAAGTACAGGTGTTCCTTAAACCTCTACGCGTGTGTGTGTGTAAAAGTTTACGGAACACCTGTACTTGCCTGGACTGTCCTATTTTGTCTACCCAAGATGTCCGGATTGTCCGTACCCCCGTTTGGGTGTTGGGCTAGACCCTCTTGGGTGCCTGGGCTGCCCTCTTGGGTGCCTGGGCTGCCCTCTTGGGTGCCTGGGCTGCCCCATCACGGCCTTCGGGTGTCGATGAACGGCGTCGGAGTGCCTGAGTCGGTGAGCTGCTCTGCAGAGTCCGCCACGACCCTGCCGTACTCGAACGTCTCCACCGACCCGTACTCGTAGCCCACGTTGACCGAGACTGGGGTGAAGCGGTACTGGATGGTGTTGATCTGGCCGTAGCTGGGCCGATGCACGCCCTCCTCGATCACCGAGTTGGCGTAGAAGCGCCACTCCTTGATCGCGTCCCCGGCGTACTGCACACGCAGGTAGTCGGTCAGATCCCACGACTTGGGGAAGATCCCAGGGTAGCTGGGCTCAAGGTCGCGCACGACCTTGCTCACGTCCAAGGGTTTGCCGTTCAAGGTCCAGCCCTTGACGCCGTACTCCATCGAGCCCTGGAAGTTGCCGAGCTGGATCTCCAACTGTTGCAGGTGGCACCAGGCGTCGTGCGCCCTGTTCGCACCTTGGATGTTGGTCTCCAGCAGCCACGGGATAGCGAGCTGCTGAGTCGTGCCCAGCGACGGGTGCTGCACGTCATCGAGTCCGGCCTCCACGTTGAAGATGTAGATGCCGTCCGGCTTGACCACCGCCATGTGGATCTTGTCATTGAGCTCGATCTTGCGCAGCGCGATGCCCTGCACCAAGAACCGGGACCAGGTGCCGCCCTCGGCCACAGTGTCCAGCACCCATATCTCGTTGCCCTGACAGTGCTCTGCCAGCGGCTCTCCGTCCAGGTGGTGGACCAGGTACCAGATCCGGCCGTCGTGCTCGCACGAGATGATCGAGCTCTTGTGGTGCAGGTCGACCCACTTGTTGCGGATCTGCGCCGTCATCTCCTTGTGGGAGATGTTGTAGTTGTTCGCCGTCGACTTCATCAACTGTTCTTCGAGCGGGTGATAGAGCGCGTTGTTCACGACCTCGCAGCCGTACGGCGACACCGTGCCGGGTGTAGCTGTCGTCTCCTCGAAGGCCATGATGGCCATGTTCTCCGTGAGCCCGCTGACCTCGGCCGGAGCCATGTAGAAGCCGGTGGAGTAGCCGTCGGCGCCCAGGCACAGGATCGTCAGTGTGTCGACTGACTGAGGGTTCTGCCACAGCTTGACGCAGGCCGGAATGTACAGATTGCCCGTTGTGAGCGTCTTGTACCCTCCGCCCTGGTTCGCGGTGAAGTCGGTGTACTTGCCCTGCTGGTTGCTCGTCCAGCGCACCACGGCGCCCTCACGGCGGTCGTTGACCAGCACCATCCGGTCCCCTGCCACGATGCCCTGAGCGGCCCGTGGCGGGTCGCTGTAGTTGCGCCGGGCCGTGACACTGGGCAGGGGTGCGATGATCGAGTAGTCGGCCTGAGCCGGCGTGTGCTTGATCCACCCACCGGCGTTGTAGGTCAGGCCGTCGATGAGCTTGGACTCGACCAGCACGCCGTCAACGGGCACAGGGTCGTGGTCGGACCAGGTGGTCATGTACAGGTTGAGGTACTGCGCTCCCTTGGCGATGGCGTCGGCGTAGACGGCCTCAGGGACGTACGCGATGAGCTGGTCGGCCACCTCCCCCGCATTGAGGGTCTCGGCGCCCCCAGGCTGGCTGTTGGCCCCGGACGGGGCGTTCCACTTCCAGCCCGTCCACCGCCGCTGCACTTTCACCACCGTCACCTGCGAGGGCGCGCTCTCGCCGATCTCGTTGGTGAAGGTGTACCAGTAGCCGACACCGTAGATGTTGTTGGCCGCCGTGCTGGAGATCAGCGTGTCCGACTGAGGGACGGCTGCGGTCTTCGTGGCAGGGGAAGTGATGGTGGCGGTGTTGGGGTGGATCACCGTCAGCTTGTCGGTGGCGTTCCACGCCGGACGCTCGATGGCCTGGATCTTGCTGACCCGGGGAGAGGAGCCCACCCAGAACATCCGCACCGACTCGCCTGCGTTCGACAGCGCGAGCACCTTGTTGTCGATCTGCAAGTAGCGGACGTACGTCGTGCCCGCCTCGAACGCCAGCGCCTCCTCCGTGGGTGTGGTGGCCGGGAACTCGAACCCGCACTCGGTCAGCGTGCGGACGGTGTACAGGTGAGTGTCCCGGTCGTAGGTGGCGACCCGGAAGCCGACTTTCTCACCACCACCGAAGTCCTCACGCACCGCGAACAGGATCGCCTTGCGTGCGTCTGACTCTCCCGGCATCACGATCCAGAAGTGCTCGAAGGTGCCGACAGCGGTCAGGCCGTCGGTGCTGTCGAGGAAGTAGTCGGGCTCGAAGATCGAGTTCAGCCCAGGACGGATACGGGCAGCGCCCTCTCGGCTGATCCAGACGTTCTCCATCAGGCGCAGCGAGTTGGGCTCCGACAACCCAGGAGGGTACTCCGTCGACCAGCCGGAGAACTCGCGCAGGTAGCCTTTGGCGAGAGGCCGGTCGATGGGGGGCGCGATCTTCTTCTTCGGGGGCATCAGTAGCCGTCCTGGTGCGGGTGGTGGGTGATCCTGTGCCGAGACGGCACCAGGCCGTTGACCAGTGGCAGCCGGAAGGTGTTGCTGTAGGCGAGCTCAGTGTTGTCGCTGTCCTGCTCCATGAGCTGGTACATCAGATCCTTGTACTGGTCCTCGAGGATCTGCACGCGCGGCTGCATCACCGGGTCGGACTGGGCGTAGAAGAACGCCGCCTTGAGCACCACCAGGTCCGGGTAGTCGAAGTCGACCTGTTGGGTACGCAACTCGTCAGGGACATCGACCAACGGCTCGTTCGGATCCTCTGGCTGCTGCGGGAGCGTGAACACGTCGGGCTCACGCATCATCGGCGCGTGGATCTCGTACCCTTCCTCGGACTTGAAGAAGGGGCGGTTGAACCGGAGCGTGTTACGCACGACCTCACACCACAGACCGGCCTTGTCGATGTACTTGTGCAGCGAGCCTCGCGGGGTGAAGTAGGCCCACTCCACGGTGTGCCCTGTGGCGGCATGCACCAGCCGCACCGCGTCGTCGTCCTTCTGGCGTGGCCGCTGGGCCAGGGAGAACTGGATCGACTGGTCGCCTGCCACCACGGTGCCGATCACGGTGTCGTCGAAGTAGTAGGACCACTGGTGGTCTCGGGCCACTGATCGGAGGGCGCGGTTGATCGCCCGGACGACGGCGTAGTAGCGGTCCTGCTCAGGCTGGTACTGCAGATCGAGGCCGGTGAGCATGCCGAGCACTTCGGCCACCGCCTCGTCCAGAGACATCAGCAGGTTCGGGTTGGTAGCCATATCACCAGCTCCTTAGCTGTGCGCCCTCGGGAGCCTTGGACGCGGTCTGCGCGCTGAACCCGGCCTCGAACCTGGACATGTTCTGCTGCCCCTCGAAGTCAGGGTTGCCGGCCCAACCTTGCAGAGCGGCTGACGGCATCTGCGTGGAGTACGCCTTGCCGACCTGGGCTGCGGCCTTGTTGAACGCGCTCTTGGCCTGCTTGGACGCCGACTTCTGGCTCTTGGAGTCCGACGACTTCTTGTCGTTGACCATCGCGTCGCCGTAGTCGCTGCTCATCTGGCCGTAGATGTTGCCCAGGTTGGTGTAGGCGTCGGTCATCTGGTTGTAGTAGTTCTGCCACTGGTCGCCGACCTTGCTCTCGGCGTCCAGGAAGTTGTTCAACCGAGAGGTCTTGGTCGCGCTGGTGAGCCCGCCGAGCGAGGCGTTGACCGACGAGAGGGTGTCCCAGTAGGCGGTGTTGATCTCTTGCTGGTTGGCATCCCAGTTGCGCAGGCTCATCAGCCCAGCACGGAGGGTGTCGCTCTCTCCCGCACCTTGGATCGCGGTCTGCTCCATCGCGTTGACGCGCTCACGAGCTCGGTTGCGAAGGTTCGCGAACGAGTCCGCAGCCTCCGAGCGTTCGTTGCGCAGAGTCTGGTCCCGCAGGGAGCTGTACGACACGTCGTACTGGTCCAGCAGGTCTCGATCCACAATGCCTTGCTGCTGGCGGATCGAGCCGATGCGTGTGTCCCGAGCCGTGCCGAACCCGGCCAAGCCCTTCTTGATCGAGTCGGCCTGGGCCTTGAGCAGCTTGGCCCCGCTGCGGCTGTTGGCCGCCGCCTGGTGCTGGGCCTTACTCGGACCCGACGATCCTGCCGAGCCTGCCGAGCCTCCCGAGCTTCCCGACCCACTCGACGACGAGCCCTTCAACATGGAGTTGAGAGCCTTGTTGAGGGCGGCGTTGTCCTGCTCGTCGAAGCCCAGGACGTCCTGCTTGCCACCTTCGTACGCCTGTCCGATAGTTGCTGCGATGGACGCCGCAGCGCCACCGAACAGGCCAGGGATGCTGGCCATCTGGTCGATTAGGTTCGGCTTCGTAGCCATCACATCCCCCTGACGATTGCGTCGATGAGCTCGGAAGCTGTGCGTTGGGGAGCGAGCTCGGTGTCCCCCGGACCAAGGGGGATGATCGGCTTGTCCCCGTTGGCCTGGAGGCGGGCCTCGAGCCACGTGGTGAACTCCTTGCCCAGACCGTACTTCTCGACGGCGGACATGATCGTGCGAAGGCCGGAAGTGACGTTTTCTCCGGGGGTGGCCAGAGCAACAAGTGCATCCTCGAAGTTGATGACCTTGCCGTCCTCTAAGGTGAACGTGCTCTGTGGGAGGATCGACGTCGGAGTGAACCCGGTGAAGTCGCTCAAACCTGTCTGGAAGTTGGCCAACCCCTTGGACTCGATGTACTGACCAGCCTTGGTGAGATCGTCGATGGTACGCGAGTAGTCCTCCAGCAACCCTTGGTTCCAGCGGTCACCGATCAGTTCCTCGTCGGTGGGCATGCGGGAGGTGGCCTTGCCGGTCTCGTCGTACGTGGCCGGGCCGAAGTAGCCGGCCAGGCCCGTGCCCGACCGCATCGCGCTCTGGTACTTCTGCAGGGACGCCCACTCCGCGTTGGAGATACCCGCCTTGCCGGAGGCGAAGTCGCCAAGCCCGCCGATGGCAAGGCCTCTCAACTGGCCATCCTTGTCCTTCTTGAGCGTGTCGCCGAGGGTCAGGGAGTTGTCCGGCTTCCAGCCGATCTGCTCGACGAACGCCAAGGTGTTGGGGCTGTAGGTGTCGGTTCTGATGTCATCTCCGAACAAGGCTCGGGCTGCGGCGTTGTACGCCTCCCGCTGCTCTGCTGACGGATTGAACCCCGACTTCGGATCCGCCAAGGCTCGGTCGGCGTCGTTGGCCTGCTTGAGCAGAGTGTTGAATCTGATGCGCTGCTGGTCTTCCGGGGTGCGCTTGTTGAACTCCTCCAGCGTGATCGTGTTGTAGAGGGTCGGCATGGAGCCGGTGCCGCTGGACGACACAGCAGAACGACCTGCTCGCAGGAGCTCCTCGGAGCGAACCTTCCTCTGAGCCTCTTTCTCCCGGGCTTTGTAGTATTCGAGCTGGCCCTCCTGCAGAAGTGCCAGAGCGCCACCTCTCTTGTTATCGTCAGCCATCGTTGTCTCCACTCCACTCAGGCAGCGTGGACAACGCACCTGCGAGCATGGCGAGTTGGTCGACGGCCTCCGTCAGCGTCTGAGGGGCCGGCAACACAGGCCATGCTTGCAGGTGCGCCATCACTACTCCAGGGTCTCCCAGGCCGACGTGTCCACGTCTACCGCGACACCGTTGGCCGGAGCCTCGGTCACCTCGGGCTTGATCGTGACGTTGGCCGCCGACTGGACGCCGAGGTAGCCGCCGACCAAGACCTGTGCCTTGAGCCAGCCGTCTGCGAACTCGACATCGAATCCTTCTGCGACCTGGAAGCCCACGACCCACAGGGCGTAGGCGATCAGGAGCCCGAGGCGGAGCCACGAAGGGATCGCCCGGAGGGTCTTGTCGAGGATGGTTGCGGTGGTCATGCTGAGCCTTTCTAGGAGAGGGCGCTGTTGATGGCGGTGGCGTTGTCACCGATCCACGCCAAGAGCGCAGGTCCGATGACGCTGTTCTGGTCCTCGAGATCTGCGACGACGAGGGGTGCCACGGACGACTCGAGCTCGGTCTGAGTGACCAGCCCTGCGGTGTCCAAAGACCCCAGGAGGTCGTCCGCGTACTTGTGGAAGTTGTAGGTGCTCAGCAGGGGCATGGCCTCTACCTTTCGTGTCGTGGCCTGCGATCTTCTCTTGGGCCTCTAGCCTTTCGGCTGTTGCTAAGCCGGGAGGAACCCCAGCGCTGTCACGGTGATCTTACCGGCGATTCCGTCGGCGGTCAGTCCCTCTCGCCGCTGGAACGTCGCCACGGCAGAACGGGTGCCCGGACCGTACTTGCCATCCGCCAGAACCCCGAGCGCCCCTTGGAGTTGGCGAACAGCCTTGTTCTGGTTGGAGCCCTTCTTGGCGTACTTGTTCCGAAGCCCGGCCTTGTACTGCTTGAGCAGGAAGTCCACTCGGATACGCCCCCGGGGATGGGGCTTGTTCTTGGACGGCTCTTTCACCGGGGTCAACCGGCTGGCGAGCTCGGCACGAACCTCGCTCATGTCGACCTTGCCCGGATCCCACTTGCCGGTCTCCGAGGTCTCCTTGTGCGAGCGGCACCACGCGGCACCCGACTTCATCTGCTGCAGAAGGATCGCGGTGACCGCCAACCCAGCCTCGTACTGCGGCAGGCTGAAGCCGCTGCCGTCGGACTGGAACTCGATCCCGACGAACACCTTGTTGCCGTCGGTGCGCTTCTTCAAGGGGCCGCCCTTGCGAGCCCAGCCGGCGTGGTTGGCTCGGCCAGCAGCCAGGATGTAGACCGTCCCGGCTTTGGAGATCGAGATCTGCGCCAGAGGGGCTGCGAGATCCTTGCGGCCCGTGCGCGCCAGCCAGGTGGCCATCGCCTTGCCTTGCAGGGTGGAGCCCGTGTGATGCCACAGCACACCCTTGGGTGTGAAGGAGCCTGGGCGGCCTCGGCTGTACCAGCCTCCGATTGTGACGACCTTCAACCCGGCGGCCCGGAGGCGCTGGGGTAGATCCTTGGGTAGCTTGCTCATGGTGCTCTCCTTACGCGGTACGGCGCCAGCCGTACATTCCTGCTGGGACTTGTGGGTTGACCAAGGCTATGTCGAGATACGCTTCGACACAGGTACCTGACGAGGTCGACCCGTTGGAGACAATCCCGCGAACGAAGATTTGGCGGCCCGCCTCGAGGTACGTGAGCACCGTCGTCTCGTAAGAGTTCCACGGGCCTGTAGGTTTAAGGTTCACAGCCATAACCAGGGGGCCGCCAGACCTCAGTATCTCGGCACCTGCGATATAGCCTGTTCCTGCCACGAGGGAGGCGTTGAACCTGATGTAGCTGGAGAGCGCGTACACCCCGTTCTGAGGGATCACGACCTGGCCAGAGCTGAGAGAGAAGCCTCCGGAGTTCTGTGTGAAAGACTCCATGCCGAGGACAACAGCGCTGTTGTTCCCGAGGATAGCGACGTCTGTGGCCCTCGCAGCCCGGCACGCCACCTGCCTCTCCATTTCAACCCACGACCCCCCGAACAGGGTTGCTGGCGAGGTCGAGGAGGCCGAGATGTAGTTGGCTCCGACGGGGTACGCCTCGAGCGCGTCGCGTGCCTCTTGGGCTGCGAGCCTGCCCTCGTGGTTCGAGACCAGAGAGCTCAGGTCGAGGGCATCGTTGGCGTTGCGCCGGATGCCCTCCTCGGCCCAGCGCAGCCATTCCTCTGAACGCTCTGCCATCAGTCTGCCAACTCATCAATCGTGCGGGGGATCCAGTGCCCATATACCGGATCGAAGACCACGCTCCACTCGTACCACGTCCCATCCTGCCAGACGCCTCCGTTGGTGATCCCGACCTGATCGCTGTCGGGGTCGTCCACCCAGATGGGCGGCGGCTCATTCGCCCCAGTGGTGACGAAGGACTTGATCACCGACCAGTCGGTGGTGCCGTTGTCGGTCACCGTCCGCACCCGCACGTAGAACACCGTGCCGGTCAACAGGCCACCCACCGTGCAAGGGTTGGTCGCCACCGTCGTCTCCCGGAACACAGAGGCGAACGTGGCTCCGAGGCTGAATTGGACCTGGTATCCCAGGATCGTCGCCCCTCGCAACCCGACGGGCTTGTCCTCCCAAGCCATGTCCACCGTGTTGGAGCCTGGCGTAACCTCCCAGTCCACGCCTTCGACCCCTCCGAAGTCGGGCGGGTCGGGCAGGTTGGCCACCGTCTTGAAGGTGTACTGCGCCGACCAGGGGCCGTAGCCGGCGGAGTTGGAGACCCGGACCTTGTAGTAGTAGTTGGTGTTAGCCACCAGCCCGGTGAGCACGTACGCGGACCAGGAGCCCACAGTGTGCGTCGCGGTGCCTGTGAAGCTGGTGTCGGTGCGCAGCTCGATCTGCATGTTCGTCACGGTCGCGCCGCCGTTGTCGGACACCGACCCCTTCTGGACCGTCGCCCCGACTGAGGTGATCGACGTGGCCCCGTTGCCTGTTGGCGCCGAGGGTGCGACCGCCGGAGTGGTGTAGGTGGTGCTGTTGTTCGACCAGGGGCCCCAGCCCGCTGCGTTGAGGAAGCGGACCCGGTAGTAGTAGCCCGTCGTACGGGTCAAGCCCGTGACCCCGTACGTCGAGGTGCCGACAGCGATGTTGCCTGAATTGGAGACGTTCACGTTGTCGGAGGCGCGGAACACACCCACCTGCCAGTGCGTCAGCGCGTCACCCGAAGGGTTGACAGGCTTGGTGACTGTCATCGTCGTGCTGCCGGTCACCGACGCTGTGGGCGGGTTCGGCTTGCCAGGAGCAACCACCGATGTGGCGATGGTGCTGGTGACTGAGGAGTAGGCGTCCTTGGTCGCGTCCCAACTGAACACCCGCAGCATCGCCTGGAAGGTGTAGGTCGTACCAGGGGTGAGCCCGGTGAAGGTGCCACCGTTCTGGACGAACGCACCCGTGGTGTTGTTGCGGACCCACCATTGGGTCGTCTGCCCCATGTTCGGTGCCAGGTCGTTGCTGCCGCCGGAGACGTTCACCTTGATCGAGGTGTTCGTGATGTTGGATCCGACTACCGTCGTGCCCGTCACGGTGGGGGTGCCGGTCGGCCGCCGGGGGACTGTGACCGAGATCGAGCGCCAGGAGCCCCAGGAGCCTGCGCCGCCAGCCCCGTAGAAGCGGCCACGGATCTGCTTGGTCAAGGTTTGGGTGCCGTAGAAGCTGGCCTCGCACGACGCGCTGTGGACGCTGTTCATGCTCATGACGACCTTGTTGGTCAGGCGCTTCTTGACGGTGCCGTAGTCCTCGATGGTGGACCCGTTGAGCTGGTCTCGGCGGTCGAGCTCGCCGTCGTAGTTGTAGGTCGTGTACTTGTTCTGCTGCATGAGCAGCTCGCAACTGAACCGGAAGGTGCCGTTGGCGTACGTCGGGTTCTGCGTGATCGTGAGGCCGTCGTATCCGACGCGGCCTTCGTTCTGCGTTCCGAACCAGGAGACCATGCCTACTCCTTGATCTGATCTTCGATCAAGTTCTTCAAGACCGTGTTGACCTCGGCCATGCGCCGGGCTCCGATCACCATGTGCGCGTTGAGATCCTCTCGCACAGCGCAGACCGTGTCCTCGAGCTCCCGCATCTTGGCGTAGCCAGCGGCCGACGCCTCCATGTGAGTCATGACCATTTCGGTCAAGCGGTCCACAGCGTCGCCAAGGTTCTTGCTGCCGTGGTTAGTGATGATGCTCTGCTGCACGTCGGTCGCAACGGTGAGCGCTTCTTGCGAGACCTGCTTGTTAGATGCGAGCGCCCTGAGGATGTCGCGCCCGTACTTCCAGATGATGGCGTACCCGCCGATGATGGTGATGGCGAAGATCGCCAACCAGGAGTCGACTGCTTCCACAACCGAGGCCACGTCTTCCATATGTCTGTCTCTCTACGTAAGCGCAGCCGGGCCGGTGAAGGAGAGAAGCCCGGCCCGGCTGCGTTCGTGGGTGGTTGCGTTACGCCGCTGCGGGAGCGCCTTCCTGCGGGGGTCCACCCTCAGCAGGAGCCGCGCCGCCCTCGCCACCGCCCGTGGCTTCCTGGATTGCCTGAATGACGATGCCAGCGAGCTCCTGGATCTGAGACATGATCTCGACGATCTGCTCCATTGGTCTTTCCTCTCGAACTCGAAACGTTGGGGGTGGGCCGGCTGCGCTGTTGCCAACGCAGCCGGCCCGTACTGCTAGGACAGGCGCTTCGCCGCGCCCTCGGTGACGCCGGTGCCGAAGGCGCCCGTCTCCCCGACAGCGAGCAAGGCAAGGGTGTCGTCGTCGCCGGAGACTGAGGTACCCGCATCGGTGACCTGGAAGATCATGTCGTCGATCTTGAACAGGTCGCCCAGCGTGTAGGCACCGTCGGCGTACGCCGTGGTGCCAGCCAGCAGAGCGTCGTACGCGGCAGCCGCCTCGCTCGAGTCCTGCGTGTCGTCGCTGGCCAACAGCGGGTTGCGGTGGGCCATGTCGCCGGTCTCGGTGACCGAGAGGTTGGTGTCGATGTTGGTCGTCCCCTCGTACGGCGAGTTGTACCACTCCGGGGTGGAGAGGTCCGTGGTCGGCGGGTTGATCGGGTACTGGTACCCGGCAGTCACACCCGTCTGAGCACGAGACGCTGCGACCATCGCCGCGACGTTGGTGAAGCTCTCGTCCACGAGCTCGTAGGCGCTGTCGTCGGAGGGCAGGACCAGCGGGACGATGCCGTCGCTGTACTGGTCGATGACCCAACCGTCGTAGCTCATGTCCTGAACGTACTCCGTGCCCCGGAACCGGGTGCCGCCATCCTCGCTCCGCTGGTCGGAGAAGTAGTCGTACACCTGCGCCGCGTTCTTGTACGCCGCCAGGCCGACGACCTGGGTGAGCGTGTGGTCGGGGGTGTTGGTGTCCGCGATGGGGTTGACGACAAGAGTGGTGTCGTGGATGTAGAGCTTCGGCAGGAACTCGGGGTGGATCTTGATGATCTTCCACGAGCCCTTGATCTGGCCGAGGTAGCCGTTGGCCTGGCCAGCCGAGCTGAACGCGCCCGACGTGTTGCCGTTACGCAGCATCTGCCACGCAGACTCGGTACCGGCACCGGCGTCGATCAGTTCCTTGATGAATACCAGCTCGAGGGCCGGGGTGATCAACAGGAAGCGGTCGGAGTCGGAGAAGTTCGAGTCGAACCAGTTGTCGGCGAAAAGGAGCGTCAGCTCGTCAACGCTGTCCAGCGGGTTCGCACTGTCCAGCTCGAACGCCGTGATCGTGGCGAACGACGGCTGGATCTGGTTGTCGTAGTCCTCGCCCGGCTCGGCGATCCACTTGTAGTCGGCCGCGTTGCCGGTGTGGCTGATGCGGTAGGCGTCGGGGTTGTCCGGGCCTACGGCGTCGGCGGCGGTGCGGGCGACGAGCTTGCCGGTCATGTGGCCGGACATGATCGCGAAAAGCAGGTACTTGTCGTGGTCGCGCAGCACGGTGTACTGCATCTTGCGAGCCAGGTACGCCTGCGGGAGGTTCTTGATAGGAGCCTTGCGCTCCTGCTCCTCGAAGACGGTGTAGCCGAACGCGCGGTGCCGGCTCATGGAGTACTCGCGCCAGTAGATCGGCGGGATGCCGTTCTTCCACTCGGCGGTGAACTCCGAGCCGGAGTAGTGGTCGGCTCCGATGCGACCGATCTCTGCGTCGACGATGTAGTCGTCCACGCGGATGTCGGGGACACGGACAGAGCGAGCCTCGACGTTGACCGAGAACTCGTTGCCGGTGAACATGCCGCTGATCGGAGAGAAAATGCGGAGCGTGGACGCGAGCTTGAGCTGGTAATCAGTCAAGCCGTCCTTGTGAACGGGTGCGACCATCGTCGCTTACCTCCTTGTCGGAGCCAGTGTTCTGGCTAGGGTGATTGCATATTGCGCATAGGTCAGGGGCCTTGCAAGGATTCCTGTCCTGTTCCAGCGGGTTCTCCCGCCGAAGCTTGAGTTGGGACACCTAGTTTCTCCAACAGGATGCTCTGCCCCTGGGCGAGCAGGCTGATCTGCTCCTGCATCTGCTGGATAGTGGCGTGGGTTACCTCGAGCTCCTCCATCGCCATAGACGTGGCGCCGGCCACCGTAGACTCCACCTCAGCGAACCGCTGCTCCTGGGCCAGCACGGCGTCGGAGTCCCCCTCCATCCACAAGCCCCGGATCTGCGCCTCGTACTTAGAGCCGCTCAGCTCGATCTGCTTGCTCACGATGAACTGCATCGCCAGCGCAGCATTGCGAATCAGTTGCTGATCCCCGGTCTGAGCGATGCCCGCGAAGGACTGACTCAGGGGGATGAACAGCTCGTTGAGCATCCGTATCTGCTTCTCGTCCTCCATCTCCACCAAGGAGCCTGGGACACAGCGCACGTAGTACTCCGTGGCCATCTTCGACATGTCGATCTTGAGGGTGCCGTCCTCGTTGAAGATCGACTGGGGATCGAAGTCCTCCCCCCGGGCCTTAGCGGCTGCCGAAGCAGCGCGGATCATCTTGGCCCGAGCCTCGGCGTGGAGCTTGACCGACTTGGTGGCTTTGAGCTCGGCGAAGTAGACGGTCAGGGCATACGAGCAGTAGTGGGAGAAGAACCCTTCAATCGCCTTCTGGTAGTTGTTGGTGGTCACGTCCACCACCGCAGCCTGCTGCTCCACACCTTGAGGGGTGGCCGACATCTGGCTGTACACGCCCTGAGCCGCAGTCTGCTGGTCCGGGGTGCCGAGCAGGCCGATCATCGCTCCGGAGTTGAGCTGGCTGATCTGGCCGTACTGCATCAGGGTGGACGTGCTGGCGTCGAACGTCTCGACCTTGGCGTTCGGGTTGCTCACCGCCGAGTACTTGCCCGGCCCCAGGTTCGGCATCCCGTTCATGCCGTAGCCCAGGATCGTCGGGTTGACGCCCCAGTACCACAGCTTCATCGAGCCGTTGAGTAGGAGGTCTTGGAACTCCTGGCGGCCCAGCACGAGCTCTGCCTGGCTCTTGCCGTACGGCTGCAAGAGGTCGCGCTCCAACACCAGGAAGTGGACCGGGTGCCTGCGAAGCGGATCCTTGTTCTTCTCGATACGCAGCAGCATCTTGTACCGGGCGTCGAAGGTGAGGAACGGGTCTCCGCTGGTGGTGTACCAGGTGATGACCTCATACCCCTCAGGGTGGACGTGGAACTTCTTCGTCTGGTGAGGCACGCTCTCGGTGTTGCGAGAGCTCGGGTCGGTCTTGAGCAGCGACTTGAGAGCGGCGATGTCCCAGCCCACGGCCTCATCCTTGATGAGCTGGACGACCTCGCCCTTGGTCAGGTAGCGCCGGACGAACACCGTGGGCGCGTCCCGGACATCCTTGATACCTGGCTCCGGGAAGACATCACGGTAGTGGATCGACTGGTACTTCATCCCCCACGACCCGTTGGCCTGCTGGCACAAGGTCGGGACCACAGTGTCGAAGCCCAGGGCCCACGCCATCTTCGTGCTGGCGAACAGGTTCTGCTGCATGTCGTTGCTGTACTGGTCGGACCCGATGATGTGGTCCAAGCACACCTGCCGGGCGAACAAGCCCTCGAGACTGTCGTCGTCGAACTCGCACAGGATCTCGATGTTGGGGACGTTCTGCACCAGCGCCCGAGCCGTACGACGTGCCAGACCAGCGGTGTCCCCGCTGCTGATGTTAGGCAAGTCCTCCCGCTCTGTCACGACTTGGGCGTCGACCAGGAGTTCGAGCTTGTCGTAGTGAACGAGCTGCTGGTCTGCCTCCCGCTGGAACTTCTTGTACTGCCTCTCGATGTGATCGGCGCACGGGGCAGTCGAGCGGAACTCTAGGCAGCCCTTCTCGTCGACCCGGTAGTTGATGTACCACTGGTCGAACGAGGTCACAGGCTCGTGCTTGTGTCCTACTGCCATTGGTTGAGCCTTCCTCGGTTGCTAGTGATCCGCTGGCGGGAGATGTTCGCCCGACGGATGTAGGGGTCATTAATCCGAATGATGGGCACGGTCATACCGTACGGGTTCCGGCCGCCGGACAGCGCATAGAGCCTGGTGTAGTAGGCGCGGCTGCCTCCGCCGCCGCCTCTGCCGCCGTAGCCGCCGCCGTAGCCGCTTCCTCGGCTTCCACCGCTGGTGTTGTTCTGGAATGTGCCGTACTTCTCGAACGGGTCTGTCTTTGGCTTCTCGAGCGGAGGCTCTGCAACTCGCTCGAGGGCGCGCAACCCTGTGTTGATCCCGGCCACGTCGTCGACGGCGTTGTACCGCTCGTCCAGCTTGAGGTTCATCTCGTCCGAGCCGTACTGGGCGAGGAATCCCAAGCCCAGGGCCGAGAGCCACGAAGACCTCTTGAAGCCCGTGGCCCACGGCTTGCCGTCGGGGCCAGTGACCCAGGTGGTGTTGAGCTGGTTGTAGCGCAGCGTCCCGGAGTACGGGATCGCATCCGACCACACCAGTTCTCTCAAGGCGGGAGTCCCTGTGAAGGAGTCGCCGTACCAGATCCTCTTGGCCCGGCTGACCGCTCGGCTCTGGTCAAGACCCAAAGCGATGCCTTCCGCCACCAAGTCCTCAGTCCACTTGTCTTCGATCTCCACCCGCTGCTCGGGGGTGATGAAGAACCCGGACTCGTGGATCTGGTTGATGTCGAAGGAGCCCTTCTCGATGGACTCGAGCAGGTAGCGAGAGCCCGATACGGTGGGCACCTCGTTGCCCGTCAACTCGTCCAGCATCGACAGTGCTAGGGGGTGTACGACGTCGTCCCCGTAGTAGACCCCGTCGCTCTCGTACAAGCCCTGGCGCACGATGGCCTCGGCCTCGGCCTCCGTGTACTTGGGAGCACCACCTGAGGTCATGAACTGAGCCAGCAGGAGAGCTTGCACATCCTCGTCTGACCACTCCTCGCGCTGGATCGTCGGCTGGTTGACGACCATGTTCTGACGCCAAGCCTCGGAGTTGAGGAGGAAGCCCTTGCCCCGGAAGCCAGTGAACAACGAGTCCATCAGAGCGAGCCCAAACCGATTCTCTGTGTAAGCCCGGAGCCTCGCGTCGTTCGGTGTGCGGTTCTGCCAGCCCTTGCGGACGATGCCGTCATCGTCAACGAACTCCTGCAGGTTCCTGCTCTGAGCCGGAGCCCCCGTGGTCGGGTCGATAACCCGGTTGCCCTGATCGTCGAGCTGAGGCAATGCCCACGAGTCCCGGTCGCGCGGGTCACTAGCGGTGTAGAGAGCGTTGAGGAAGCTGGACTCGAGGTAGGCCGACTCCAAGCTCATCACCGCGCTGAACAAGAGGTTGCGCCCCTGGACCAACCCTGCCTGGGTGCCGTCAGCCATCGCGGTGTCGGCAGCGACCGTCAGCTCCTTGAAGGTCTGCACCGCCTGGGACCACATGTTGGCGTTGACCAGAGGGAACGCCCCGATGGCGTCCTCGAAGCCCCACACGATCTGATGGACGTCGCCGGTCATCATGAACCGCTCCATGCCGATCAGCGGGGACAGGAACGCCTTCGCGATCCACGGCATCTGGACCAGCGTCTCGCTCCCTTCGGGCAGACCAACCGCCCTCCAGAGACCAGCGAAGGGCCCGAGGAAGTCGATGAAGATCCCGTCTCGCGCACGGAAGTCATGCTCAACCTCGCGAGGGTCGATGATGTAGGTGTGCCCGGTGTGCATCATCAACTTCCGGCGGCGCTTCGCCTCCTCGTCGTCGCCCGCGAGACCGAGCCCGCCAGAGAGCAAGTAGGCGAACAGCATCGAGTGGGTGACGCCGTTGCGAACGAACACGTGAGTGAGGTCGACCGCCTCCAACACGTCGCTCATGTCAAAGACATCGTCAGCGAACTCCGCGTTGGCCTGGCCCTTGATGTGCCGGACCACCTTGCCCTTGAACTTGCTGCTGCGACCTGCGAGCTGCTGGCCGATGAGCTGGTCAATACCTTCGGTGCCGGTGATGAAGGTTCCGATGCTCGCCCAGAAGTTACCGAACATGAACAGGCCTTTGAGGCCGTTGCCTACAGTGCTCACACTCGGGCGGTCGCTGTTGGCCATCGGGGACCAGACACTCTTGAGCAGGGCTCCGAACGTGCTCTGCTTGAGAGAGCGGAACGTCATGGTCGAGTTCTCCGCCTTCTCGTGGATGTTCGGCATAGCCTCCTTGAGCCAGAGGCCGTCCGTCGCTCGCATCCTGCGAACGTACTCAGTGAAGGTGAGGTTGTGTGACAACGGATCCGCAGCCAACAGAGCCCAAGACCTGATCAAGTACTGGCGAGCATCCTGCTTGCGACTCATCCCCTTGCCCGGGTCGTTGAACGTCCGGCCTGCCCAGGACGCAGCCTGCTCCAGCTTGCGGCCGACGATCCCTTGGCCTTGCTCGACGGGCCGGTGGTAGCGGATCTCCTCGTTCTGCATCTGGTTGAAGCCCGACATCTTGCCGAGCTCCTTGGCGAACGAGTTGAGCAGATTCATCTCGTCAAGGGACAAGATCGGCTCCAAGCCGAGGTTCTCGATCACCTGGCCGGCGAGCTGCTCCATCGCACTGGCGTTGTCCTCTCGAGCCGCCTCGGCCAAGTTCGAGAAGGCTCGGTTCAGCGCGCCCGTGCCCGACCCATCAAGGGAGGACGCCACGTACTCGATGGTGCTGTGGGAGATCCTTTCCGGGATCGCGGCCACGTAGATCGCAGGGTTGGCGATGGTCGTGAGGTAGCGCAGGTTGTTCGCGCCCTTGATGAAGCCGTTCATCCCCGCAGCCGTGCGACGTGAGACCTGGCCGTTGCGGGCGATGTCGGCGGCGGACTGCTGACGGCTGACACCGGAGGCCTCCCTGGTCCATGCCGAGACGTGGCGGCGAGCTCGGGCTTGGTTGTTCTCGCCCTCCTCGTCCCAAGGGTCAGGCAGGATGCCGACGTCCTGGTAGTAGTCCGACAGCGCAGCGGTGGGGGCGTCCAGCACCGTCGTCTGTGCCAGTGAGGCGTTGACCCCGGCGTCACTCGAAACGAGAGGCCGGTTGTTCTCCGGGTCCATCAGCAAGCCTTGGATCAACGTGTCGTCGGACACGCCCATGCCGATAGTCCGGTTACGCAGAGACATGTAGCTCAGTCGCAGACCGTCCTTGATGAGCTGGAAGGGGCCCCCAGCGCCCGGCTTGGTCGACCCGGTAGACGAGCCCAGCGACCAGACGACCCACTGGTCCCAGTCGTGCATGTCGATCCGAGGGGCTTGGCCGCCGAAGTCGTACCTGGTGCCGGACACATCGGCGCCGTCTGGCAGCTCTGTGCGCATCTTCGGAAGCCAGGGGTTCTGCGCCTTGGGCTGTGCCTGGAAGATCTCCCGGAGCTCGTACACGCTGAGCCAGTTGATCTCCGCGCCCCACAACGGAGACAAACCGTTGTTGATGTTGGCCAGGATCTGGTCGAGGTGGCCGCGACGGTTCTTGCTGCCCAACACCTGGTCGGGGAACATCCGGCTGGGGTCTTCCTTCTCGCCCTTCATCGGTGCGGGGCTGCCCACCCAACGCCGGACCCAGGCGTGGACCATCAGAATGTTCTTCTCGTTCGGCGTCAGGTTCAACGCCCGGAGAACCTCACCGATCTTGCGCTCGAGATCAGCCTCGGCCTTCTCGTCCCATCCGAACTCGGGGTCGGTGTTGAGGAGTGTGTAGACCGAGGGGACCGTGTCCGTGGCCTTCTCCGCGTACTCGTACTCTCGAGGGAGGAGCACCCAATCTCTGTCGAGCTCTTGGATCTCCGACTCGGACAGGCTCTCCTCTATCGTGCGACGAGACCAGAGCTGCTCGTACAGGTTGCGGAGCTCAGCCGGGCTGTCCTTGATCTCCTCCCAGTTCGGGATCGTGAAGATCGAATCCTCTTTGTAGGCCGCGTCGTACGTCGCGGTCGAGAACTCCGCCGTGAAGCCCTCGCCCAGCATCATGTCGCCCATGTCGTCGTAGTACGGGCTGCTGCCCGAACGCTCCCGAGGGTTGTACGACTGCGCCGCCTTGGCGGTGTTGTCGTCGGTCAGCAGATCCATCTGGTCGATCAGCCAGCCGGTGTACGGCGGCCCGCCGTTCACAGGCCATGCGGTCACCTGGTGGGTGAAGGCGTCGTACTCGTACCGGCTACTCCCGTTCGGTTGGCGCAGGAACTGGCCGTTGACGTAATCGGTGTAGTACCTGCGGAAGGCGTCGCTGGTCTCGAACGCCAGAGCCAACGTTCCCTCAGGCTTGCGCGTCTCGGCGCCGGGGTCGCTCATCTCTGCGCTCAGCAACGAGGCGTGGTTGGCCAACACCTGGAGGGAGCCGTGATGCAGGAGCGTGGCGAGGACTCCCCGAACAACAGCGGACTCCACGGAGTCAACCTGCTGGAGCACGCTGTTCAGGCCAGGGAATTCCGCCAGAGCAGGGCCCAAGGCAATCCGCATCGGCTCGGTGGCCCCCACCAGGCCGCGAGTTGCGAGCTGGTGCGCTTCCTCCCTATCGAGGTGGACCTCGCTCTTGTGCAAGTTAGACAGCCATGTCTTGATCGTGACGAGGTTGTCCGTACCTAGCAGCGGGCCGAACGAGCGCAACAAGAGCTCGTTCATGTTCAGGCCGAAGACGTTGATCGACTTACGGAACGAGTCCACCACCGCCGACTGCTTCTTGATCTGCTCGCTCAGCGGGGCGATGCCGATGGGCTGCCGGTCGTTCTCCGCCGACATCGGCCCGGGGTTGCGGTCGTGCTGGTCGTTGACGTGGGTCGACTTACGGATGCCGTGACCCTCGAGGTGCTTGGAGTCGAAGCGGCTGAGCGGCACCTCCATCAAGATTGCGCTGCCTGTCGACAGCGGGCCGTACGGGCTCTGGCTCACCCTGCCGTCGTAAGACGTCGTGTTCGGGGCAAGAGTGGCCGGGTCGATGTAGATGATCGGTGTGTCCGCACCGAACTCCTTGACCCAAGCCTCCCGCTGTTCGGTGGTGGCCAGCAAAGGCTTGTGACCTTCGCGATGCAGGTAGAACCCCTCCGGGTGGTTCTCGAGCAGCATGTCGCCGGTGCCGTAGCTGTCTCCTGCCAGCAGGATGCCAGGCCGGTCAGGGCGGCCGTCGATGCGCTGGTCGAACCTGTCGAGCATCAAGGTGATCTCATCCACAGAAGCCTTGGAGACCTTGGCCAGGTGCGCGACGATCCGGTCGCGGTCGACCGCTAGGGCCTCCCGGAATTTGCGCACTGAGATGCTCGCTTCGACCCCGCGAGGGACGCTGCTGTTGGCGAACCCTGTGGCCCGGTCGTGGTTGATCGTCAAGGCCACGTCCGGATCGGAAGCGAGGCTGGCGAAGATCTCGGTGACACCCTCCTCGTTGAAGGAGTCCGTGGCCAAGGTCAACTGCCGGAACCTCGGAGATTGGAGCTCGGCCGCATACAGGTTGCTGGCGTACGCCCGCTCGTCAGGGCTGAGCGACGAGGCGGAGGTGTCCTCGATGGCGAAGATCCGGTAACTCTCGCCCACCGGACGGTAGAACGACATCGACTGCATCACTTCGCTGGCCACACCCATCATGGAGGCCCCGCCGCCGGAGTCGAACAGGAACACCGTGGCACCCAGGTCAGCCAACCTGCGCAGATCGTGCGTCAGGATCTGAATCGCACCGTCGAGGTCGGTCTGGCGCTGAGAGGCGGTGTACTCGCTCACGTCCAAGGCGACGACGTCATCCATCAGGATGCTGTCGGGTCGGTCGCTGGGACCGTTGTTGAGCTCATCAGCGAGGATCTCCCCGACCTTGGGGTCCGCTGTCCGGGTCTCACCCGGGGCCGGCTTGACGAGGAGAGCGATCCTCTTGCCGTCGGAGATGTCGATGTGCTTAGCGATCTCCGCTACAACCGACGCGGAGTGCATCGAGAGCTGGTTGGTGGGCGTGACCATCATCTGCCCGTTGATGCTGGTGGCGATGGCACGACCGGCCAGCAGCTTGCCCACCAACTCCTCGGCGAGTCGCTGGCTCGGCCCCTGGAACGACTCCTCCCAGCGCTGGACCTCCACCTGGCGGGACTGGATGCCTCGTGCCTTGTTGATGCGCAGGGGGCCGAGCTTGTTCTCGAAGCTGGTGAAACGGACCGGGTTGCGGTCCGCCGCGATCCTCCGGATCCGAGGGGAGCGCATACCCGCGAAGGCGTTCGTCTTGTCCAGGGTGGTCGGCTTGAACGCATTTTCGGTTACCTGTGCGATCACAGGGTCAGCGTCGTTGGTGCCGGTCCACTTCGGCTGACGGCGCCCACCCTCCGTGTCCGCCGGACGGAGACCGGCGAAAGCAGGGCTGGCCGTTGGGCCGGCGTCACCCAGCATCGAGTTGAGCACAGGCAGGCTCGGAACGTAGAGCTGCGGCTGCATAGCTGCCCGCTCCACCGAGTCCCGGGGGTCGGCCACCCACTCCGCAAGCGAACGGATGCGCCGGACAGGGCCGTCGTCAGTCTGCTCGGTGTACTTCACCCACAGGCTCAGACCCATCAGCTTGTGCATCGCGTTGAAGGTCCACGCCCCCGTGTAGCCAGGGTCATCCTCGTCGCCCTTGCGGTGGACGTCGTGCAAAGCCTCGGCGTACAGCCGCCACAACAGCTTCGGATCGGTCTCCAACATGGTGGAGATGTTGTCCTTGCCGACAGGCTGCTTGGGCAGGTTGTTGACCAAGTACGCCGCCGAGCGATTCTTCACCGCGTCCAGAGCCCGCTGCATCTCGATCTGAACCACGCCGCCGGTGCCGAAGAACAAGGCGCCGATGGGGGACCGGGTGATGCCGTCAGTGTAGACGCCCTCGCTCATGCCGTCGTGCCACAAGCTGTTCACCATCCCAGGCGGGCGGTGGTCGGGCAGGAACATCTCGATGTGGATGTCGCCGACGCGAAGGTGCGGGTGTGTGCTCACGTACCGTCGGAGAGCCAGGTCGATCTCCCCCAAGGTGATGCCCTTGTACGGAGAGTTCGGGTCGCCACCAGCCGGGCGCCCCAGCACCGGGTCTACATCGAACAGGGGGACCAGGTCGCTCTGCTCGCCGTTGGAGTCCACGTAGGGGACCGGATTTCCGTCAGCGTCAGTGACTTCGATGTGGACGCCGGAGGCGAAGCGGCCGGTGAACTGGGCCAGCGTTGCCGACACAGAGTTGCCGCCCCGATCCTGGCCGACCACTACCGTCTCGGGGAGGGCGTAGAGATCGCGCCACGCCAACTTGAAGCTGGTCAGGTAGTTCTCGTCCGGAGGCGCGAGATCAGGCAGGCTCGCCTCGCTCAGAGGGTGCATCTGGTGCGTGGTGACGCCAGCCGCAGCGGTGCCGGCCTCAGAGGCTGCCGAGAAGTCGAAGTCCCGGGCGTCGAGCGTGAGCAGCGTAGTCAGCGGGGTGTGGTGCCCGATCATGCTGCGGGAGACCAGAGCCTGGTGTCCGAACTGGATCAGGTCAACGTCAGTGATCGTGTCAGCGCTGCGGGAACGCAAGTCGTTGGCCACCACGTCGGCAGCAGCCTGCACCATCGGGTCGTCGTAGTTGAACACATCGAACAGGTATCCGTAGGCGTCATCGAAGTACTTCGCATCGTCGAGGGTCAACGGCACCATCGGAGAGTCAGGCAGACCGTAGTCAGAGCTGACCTGAACCAGATGGGTGGCCAGAGCCTCGCCGATGGCGCGCCACTCGGCGTTGGTCAACTCGCCAGGGACGTACGGCTTCTTCGCGACACGCAGGTATTTGCCGATCGCGTGCCATGCGTCCATCTTCCCGAGCTTGAGAGACCTGGCACGGATCAAGGGGATGCTGACATCCTTCAACGCCCCGATGATCTTGTGGATGTTCGCTTCCTGCTGAGGCGTACGGCCTTCATCCCCCTTGGGGATCAACAGGTGCTCCGCGTAGTACTGGGCTGAGACCCCGGACTTGTGCGCGTCCAACAGCATCAGCATCGACGACTTGGCCGCGTTGACGCTGTCGATGTTCGCCCGAGCGGCCTCGAGCTCCGCCTCAGCCTGCTGGATCTGCTCCGCCGGAGCGTTGCGGGTCTTCAGATCAGCGAGCGCCCACCGAGCATCCTGCTCCATACGGGTGGCCAGTAGGAGATCCTCGGAGAACCGCTCCTCAGTGTCGGCTTCGATGATGTCGCGGAGCGCCTTCTGCACGTCAGCGGCGACGGGGCCTTCAGGCAGGAGCGGCCGCGACGGGTCGGTCGACGTACGCAGGATGTTGACCAGCGCGACCCGCACCGACTCGATCATCTCGCGTGCCTCGGCCTCGGCCTCCGGCCGTCCGAGCAGAGCCTGCTCCCTCGCCGCCGCCACGATATGACCCAGCTTGCGCAGCAGGTCCGCGTAGTCCAGCATCAACCGGCCCGCAAGCCCCTGCACCTCACCCAGGACCAAGGAGGTCCGCTGCGTGGTGCTGTGCGCCACCGCCACCTCGGTGATGCGCTTCTTCACCTGGTACGCCGGCTGGTTGTTGCGCCGCATCTGCTCGTCCACCAACCCCAGCAGGTGGGCGGCGTCGGTCAGCTTGTTCTTGTCACCGTTGGCCTCCTCAGCCAACTTCTGCAGCGGGTTGCCGTTCTCTAGCAGAGCCGAGAGAGAGTCGCCGATCGGGGAGAACAACCCCATCTGGTTGTCGCCCACGGTGTCCAGCATCACGCCGCCCAGCACCAGCAGCATCACGCCTCGGGTGTTCGGGTTCGCCAACCACTCAGCGATCTCCGTCAGCCGCAGCGGCTCATGCTCGATGGGCCGGCCCTCATTGTCGGTGGCCCGGAACTCCATCGACATCAGCATGTTCGGGTTCGAGGCCATGTCGGCGAATGAGTAAGCCGTCAACGCGCCCATCGCCCGGCGCAACGCGACGGCGTACATCGGCTGATCCAACGCGAGCTCGATGTCGCCCAGCACCTTGAGGTGGTGCCGGGGCATGCCCTTGGTCGTAGCGTTACGAGCCGCACCCACCACTGATCCGGCGATGTGGCCCAGCATCACGCTCGGGCCCAGCATCTGACCCTTACGCCCAGCCATCTCCGCCAGGTGCAGGAAGGTCTGGAACCGGGGGTCACGCATCTGGTCCGTGGTGGCGGTGCCAGCCTCGTAAGCTTGGGCGAACTCGAGGAGGTCGTTGACCAGGCGCGCCTCCTTCTCCCGGGCCAACGCCTCCACCCGAAGCTTGAGCGCCTGCTGTCCGTCGGCCAGGTAGGAGCCGAGCTCCCGCCACGCCATCTGGCTCTTGCTGATGAAGCTCGTCTCGTAACTGTCGTCGATGACGTCAGAGCGCATCAGCACCGCGTGGTCAGCCCACACCGACCAGGCGATCTCACCCGGACGGGTGGGGATCACCGTCGGGTCGTTGAGGATCTGCTCGATCTCCTCCACCGTGCGTGCGTTCTCGATCCGGTCCGCAAGCAGCAGCTGCTGCTCGGACGGGATGCTCACCAGGTGCCGCAGGTACCGGCTCTGCAGCCGCTCGTACAGGCTCGACTTCGAGCGCTCGCTGCCCTCGTCCACCATGTCGTTGCGGGCCTGGACCTGAGCGATATCGAGCTGCGCCTGCCACAAGCCCTTGATGAACGCGGCCTCAGCCTCTCGAGGGTCCACCATCGCCAGGGCGTCGTAGAGCCACATCATCGGCCGGCGCTGCCCGTTCACCAGAGGGAACAGGCTCTCCACCAGCGGGCCGGGCACCGTGGCTAGCACCCGGTCCAGCCACACCTTGTTGTCGCTGAGCAGCGCCCGGACCTGCATCCCCGGCGTGATCTCGACGCTCGTGTCGGTGACCCCGACCGCAGCCCGCACATCGGCCTCGGTCGTCGTCGCCCGCATCGTCTGGATCTGTGCGTGCAGGAACCTGTGGAACGTCTCGAACCCATCCCGGGCACCCTGGGTCTGCTCCGCCAGCCGCCCCCGGGTGACCCCATCAGAGTCCACTCGCAACCAGGCGTTGGCAGCGGCCTCCACCAGGTCGATCATCGCCCGCGCCCCGGTGAGCGTCCCTTCACGCGCAGCCTGCAGGATCTCCACCAACGGGTACGGCCCGTTGGTCTTGCGGCTACGAGGCAGGTTCGCCTCAGCCCGGCGCAGCTCGTCCAGCATCAGACGACGGTCGTCGCCCTTGAGCCGGGACAGCATGTGGACGACCTTGCGCAGAGGCAAGTCCGAGTACGGCCCGGAGTATCCGCCGAGCTCGCCCAGAGTCCTGTGCCCAAGGATCGCGACGAACGCCTCACCGTACTTGGTGGTGTCGTGGGTCGTACCCTGGTCGCCCGTCTTGGAGCGAGCCGTGTTGTGGGTCAGATCCTCGAAGTAGGCCAGCCGACCGCGCAGCACATCATCGTTCTCGAGCTGAGCGGAGAACCTCTCCCGAAGGGTGTTCACCTGGTGGCGGATCAGCAACTGCAGGACCGAGATCGGGTGAGGCCCGACCATCATCTCCCCGTTGCGGTAGTACACGTCCGGAACCTCGGTGTTCAACGCCAGGCCGTAAGCCAGCATCTGGTCGCCGCCCAGCCGGGTGATGTCGCCCAGCATCCGCTCCACCGCAGCGATCACACGCCGGGGGATGTCATTGACCTGGACCGCCAACTCCGCCTTGGCGTCCATCACACCGCGCTGGATCTCCAAGAAGACGTCGTGGATCTCCCGGAACACCGGGTCGTCGTTGCGGTGCGCCTCGCCGGAGTTCGCCGTCGCCTGAGTGGCCGGGCTGGTCGCAGCCTCCATGTACGAACGCAGCGCATCGTTGGTGGCGAACATGTGCGCCAGCGTCGACAGGTACGTGCTGGCGCGCGCCGTCTCCCGCGCCCGAGCGTTCGTGGTGGGCTTCGGCGGCGTGGTCGGCTTCTCCATCCGCACCTTCGGAGCCGGGTTCTCCATGCGCGCGTGGATCTGCTGCAACTCACTCAGCTTCCCGACCACCATCGCCGAGAACTCTCCGAAGAAGGGGAACCCTGAGGCGGTGAACGCCCGGTTGGTGACGTTGCCGTACAGCACATTCAACTGCCGCAGGAACTTGGACGGAGCCGACACCGCAAGATCCGACCCCTGCCGCAGTTCGGAGATGAACCCCAAGACCAGTTGGTCGATCCGCCGCAGCAACTCCCCCCGGGCTGCCGGGGAGAGCTCGTCGTCAGGCAACGCCCTGATGTCCCTGGCCAGCCAGGTGTAGGCGATGTTGCCGATCTCCTTGGTGATCCGCAGCGCCTCCCGCTCGGAGTGCCCCTTGGACGCCATCATCATCGGGATCAGCGACGACAGCAGATCAGCCTCCAACTTGGTCTGACCAACCTGCACCTCGCCCGGGGTGTTCATCACATCCACCCATTGCTGCATCGCACGGTGCCGCGCACGGATGTCGTTGCCGAACTGCTCGGTCAGCATCCGCTGCACCCGGTCGCCATCGTGGTCGCCACCGATCGCCTGCAGGTGCTGGGGTGGCAGCCGGATAGCCCCGATGACCCCGTCGCGCGTCATCCCGTCATCCACCCGGATCCCCACCGAGGCGTAACTTGACTCCTCAGCCTGGGGGTGGCGCAAGAACACGAAGCTCGCCGCATCCTGAGCGATGGGGTCTTGAGTGACCGGGGCCTGCCGGTTGGGCTCCCTGTCCTCGAAATCCTTTTGGCGCAGCCGCCGCCAACGCATCTGCGCCAGCGTCTGGTTCAGCCGGACGAACGCCTCCTGGTACTCCGGGGAGTCGAAGTCCGCCTCGGCGACCTCGGTGGCCATCTGGTGCAGCCGGGAGAGATAGCTCAGCAACCCACGGTAGTCGTTGAGCTGGCCGGACAGCTCCTGCACCCGCCCATCGGTCGACGCCGAAGCAGCCTCGTCGAGCGCCCGCCAGTCCCCCGTCGGCGTCTCCGGCAGCAGGCCCGCCAACTCCTGGACCACCGCGTTCGCCCGGTCGTTCTCCACCCGCAACCGCT
>Ga0172382_10001037_pt1 | contig 51084 bp, 39 predicted proteins | sample Leawel138RmetaG_FD_122245 | JGI IMG/M metagenome (GOLD analysis project Ga0172382, IMG submission 122245) | Leachate microbial communities from a municipal landfill in Southern Ontario, Canada - Leachate well 138R metaG | ecosystem: Engineered > Solid waste > Landfill > Unclassified | place... | reverse complement strand
GTCAAAAAAATCACCTTCAGCATCGAAGAAAGTACCAAACTTCATCAGCTGACCATTTTTTGTTCGTGTCTTTTTTGCTGTAACAAATTCGCCGACCATTCGTATTGTCTTTCCTCGAAAACCGATAAAATCCTTTGCCTGTGCATCGCCTCTGTAATTTGATTTGGCCAGCTCAAAAAGCGAAGCCGAAACCGGAAAACCGATCAGCTCGATTTCATCATACAGATCTTCCAAAACCGAAGTTTCCAATTCGGGCAGCACGATTTTTTTTGAATCCGTTTCAAAAAGGGCAGGAGAGGAAACAACTCCTGATCGTCCGTTCAGCAACAGATGGGCTTCCCACAACAGTTCTTTTTTGTTTGGATTGAATTCTCTGAAAGCACCACAGCGAATCAGCAGTACAAACTGTTCCAAACCAATGCCCGTCCGGATTGCAAAATTCTCGGGACTGATGTAATCGCCATTGTTTTTTCGCTCGCTGATGATCAGCTGCGCCAGGTCGGTTTCCAGATTCAGTATGCCGTCAAAACCAAGATAAATTTCGTTACCATAAATTACAGTTTTGTAATCGCTGCTGTTGATTTCGGGCAGATTGATTTTTGCGCCGGTCTTTCGGGCTTCGTTCACATAGACTTTTCGGGAATAAAAACCGCCGTAGTTGTTGAGCACCGAAACCATAAATTCTTTTGGATAATAAGTTTTCAAAAACAGGCTCTGATAACTTTCCACCGCAAAACTCGCGCTGTGTGCCTTGTTAAAAGAATAACCCGCAAAACTTTCCATCTGACGCCAGATTTCTTCAGATGTTTCGACCGGATACTTCATTTTTTTGCAATGATAAAAAAACTTATCCTTTATCTCGGTCAGATGATGTGTGCCTCTGTATTTTCCGCTCATCATCCGTCTGAGCACATCCGCATCCGCCAGATCGAGACCGCCGTAATGATGACCGATCTTCATCACATCTTCCTGATACACCATCACACCGTAAGTTTCCTTCAGCAATTCTTCAAAAACAGGGTGCAGATATTTTACTTTCTCGGGCTGATGATGTCTTTCGATATAAGCCGTCATCATACCCGACGAAGCCACGCCCGGCCGGATGATCGAGCTTGCCGCCACCAGCGTCAGATAATTGTCACATCCGAGTTTCTGAATCAGCTGACGCATCGCAGGGCTTTCGATATAAAAACAGCCAATCGTCTGACCCGATTTCAGCTGTTCCGCAATTTTCGAATCTTCAAAAAGCCGTTTGGAATTGCCGGTCTGCACCGTCTCACCGGTATTGGTTTTGATGATTTCTCTGCATTCTTTGATGTGGCCGATTCCGCGCTGACTCAGTATATCGAATTTCTCAAAACCGATTTCCTCTGCGGTGTACATATCGAATTGTGCAGTCGGAAGTCCTTTTGGCGGATAATCCAATGCGGTATAATAAGTCAGCGGAAGTTCTGAAATCAAAACCCCGCTTGAATGGATGGTCCGCTGATTCGGAAAATCTGACATACGGTCGTAAACACTCATAATCAGCTGACTGACTTCATTTTCATTGATCGAATCTTCGGGATAATGAACCAAATGGTCGATTTCGGGTTTTGGCAAACCGTAGATTTTGCCCAGCTCACGGATAATGCTTTTTGATCTGAAAGTACTCATCGCGCCCATCAAACCGGTATGCTTTGAACCGTAACGGACAAAGATGTAATCATAAATATCGTCTCTTTCGTTCCATGAAAAATCTATGTCAAAATCGGGCGGCGTCTTTCGTTTTGGGTTCAGAAAACGTTCAAAATAAAGACTGAGTTCGATCGGACAGACATTTGTAATTTCCAGACAGTAAGCAACCACACTGTTGGCACCGCTGCCCCGTCCGACATATTCAAAATTTCGGTTTCTTGCATAACGGCAGATATCGTCTGTGATCAGAAAATAACTTGAAAAATTGAGCCGGTCTATGATTTCAAGCTCGTTCATCACTCTTTCACGAGCGGTTTTGTCATTTGATCCGTATCTTTTTTCCAAGCCTTCCATCGTATATTTTTTGAGCAGCAGTCGGTCGTCGCTATGGTTTCCTGTAAAAGTCTGTTTGTTTTTCACGCTGCCAAAATCAAAATCAAAACTGCATTCAGCCAGCAGTCTGCGGGTGTTGACAATCAGTTCGGGAAAATCAGCATAAACTTCCATCAGCCTGCTTTTTGGCGCAAAACGTTCGCTCAGTCCTGCGTACTGATTTTCTTTGAGCTGCGAAATCAGCAGATTGTGGTCGATTGCTCTCAGCTGAATATGAAGGTTGTAATCTTTTTTTGGAAATGAAACCGGCGACAGTATCACATACCGACTTCTGTTCTTTGAATCTTCAAATCTGATCCGGCTCAGCTCATAGGGACGGATGCCGATGTATTCATTTTCGCAGAGCTGTTCCGGTTTTTTTGACAAATACGGATAAACAATAAAAACCCGATTGAAATTTGGCGGCTGTTTCGGATAATCTTTTTTGTCGCGATTCCGGCTGCTCACAAACTCATTGAGTTCTCTGAAACCTTCGTTGTCTTTTGCAATTCCGACATAGAGCAGTTCGTCACGGTTTCTGAATTCGATTCCTGCCAGCGGATTGAGTCCCGCTTCACGCCCCAGTCGAACAAAATCCAATACCGCCGAACTGTTGTTGATATCGGTCAACACAGCGGTTTCATAACCATTTTTAATCATTCCGGCAATCAGTTCTTCCAAACCGAAAGTTCCATAACGCAGACTGTAATAACTGTGAAGATTGAGCAGCATACGGATTTAGATTATTTGACAAATAAACCGCCTCTTGAAACCGATTTGAAGCCGTACCGATTTCGGATATAATCCATTGCCAGATTCAGATTTATATCTTTTTCGTCATCATCAAACAGACTGATCTGATAACTTCCGCGAATCAACCGGCTGAATCTCACACCGATCAGCCGGATCAGCATTCTTCTGCTGTAGAGCTGTTCAAACATTTCAAAAATCTTCTGACCGATCACACTGTCCGAATTGGTGTAGGGAAGGGTCAGCTGGCGACTGTGGGTGTCAAAATTGCTGTATCTGATTTTGACGGTGATGCAGCCCGTCAGCTTCTGTTCCTGTCTTAGTTCGAAACCCAATTGGCTGATCATCTTTGAAAGCGTTCTTTTCAGCACATCAGGATCGATGGTGTCTTTCTGAAAAGTAATTTCTTTGCTGATGCTTTTCTGATCAAAAAACGGAATGACCGGACTTTCATCGATCGCATTTGCTTTTTTCCAGATCGAAATTCCGTTTTCGCCCATCACTCTGCGCATTGCAAATATGTCCATCTGCTGCAGTGTCAGACATTTTGAGATGCCCATATTTCTCAGCTGTGTATAGGTCTTTTCACCCACCATCGGGATTTTTCGGATTGACAAGGGCGCCAGAAATTCCTTTTCGGTTCCGCTGTCCACCTTCAGTTCACCGCAAGGTTTTGCCTGTCCGGTTGCGATTTTTGAAGTTGTTTTTGAATTTGAAAGACCGAGAGAAATCGGCAGTCCGGTTTCGGAGATGATGCATTTTCGAAGTTCGGTTGCCCATTTCCAGCAGCCAAAAAACTGATCCATTCCGGTCAGGTCAATATAATGTTCGTCTATGCTTGCTTTTTCATAGAGTGGAACTTTCTCTCCGATGATTTCTGTGACCGTATCCGAATATTTTGAATACAGCTCATAATCGCCCTGAACCACTGTGGCTTCGGGACAGAGCCGCAATGCCATCTTCATCGGCATGGCCGAGTGCACACCAAATCTCCGTGCTTCATAACTGCATGATGCAACCACCGAACGATTGCTCTTTCCACCGACCAAAACCGGTTTATCGTTCAGACTGCTGTTGATCAGCCGTTCTACACTCACAAAAAATGAGTCCAAATCGAGATGTGCAATATTCTTATTCACTTTTTTTAAAAAATTTATATATTTGACTATAATTTAGTCAATCTGATGACTGTAATTTAATCAAAATAAAAAGATGGAAACAAATATTTTTTTGGGTTCGAATGTTAAATTTTTGAGGACGAGAGAGAATATGACCCAGCAAAACCTGTCTGAAATGCTGAAAATGAGTCGTTCAAAGCTGAATTGCATAGAAACCGGTCAGACCAAATCTCCGGCAGTTGAAGATATACTCAGGTTCTCGGCTTATTTTAAAATCAGCATAGATACCTTAATAAAGGTGGATTTGTCAAAATTGGGCGAACTCAAAATCAGAGAGCTTCAGGCAGGAAATGATGTGTACATAAGAGGCGGGAATCTAAGGGTGCTCGCCATTACGGTTGACAAGGAGAACAATGAGAATGTTGAATTTGTGCCGGTCAAGGCAAAAGCAGGATACAGTTCTGGTTACAACGATCCTGAATACATTGCTTCGCTGCCGAAATATTCGCTTCCCGGACTGCCCAAACAGGGAAGTTTCAGAATTTTCCCAACCACCGGCGATTCGATGCTGCCGGTACCCGAAGGCAGTGAAGTGGTCGGCCGTTTTGTTGAAGACTGGAAGACGATTAAGCCGGATACGGCCTGTATTGTGGTTTTGAAAAACAATCAGGATTTTGTTTTTAAACTGGTCAGAATAAAGGAAAACGGACGTTTTCTGCTGAGTTCGCTCAATTCGGTTTATCATCCGTTTGAGGTTGCAGCTGAGGATGTGCTTGAAATCTGGAAATTTCATTCTTTCAGCAGCAAGAAAATTCCGGAATCGATTCCCGATCTGCCAGGGCTGCTGGACGAGATTCAAAGTTTTGGAGAAAAAATCAAAAACAGAATAGGAAAGCAGCAATAAAAAAACAGCTCAATTGGTTTGATTCCAATTGAGCTGCCGTTCAAAAAAGCCGTTTGATTATCTCAGCAATGTAAATTTGGTGTTGATCACCTCTTTTCCATTCTGGTTGACAGCCTTAAGAACGTAAATTCCAGGCAGTAGAGATCCGTTGAGTTTCAGTTGATAGTCGCCTGCAGATTTTACAGTGACTGTGTTTGAATAAACACGTTTCTCGCTCAGATTCCAGATGCTGACATTCAGTACAGCATTTTCGTCTGATTTTGAAACGATGTTCAATTCACTGTTCTTAACGATGGTCGGATACAGACTGTAGCCGTAGTCTTTGTTGATCTGGTCCATTTCATTCTGACGAAGGAAATAAGGACTTGAGAGGTCATAAACAGACAAAGCATAATCAGCTTTGAAGCCGGCTTCCATGGTGTCTATATTTAAGGTGTAGAAACCGTTTTGGGAAGAGGTTCCCAAAAGGATGCTTCCGTCTCTTTCAACCGCCGCACCGTTTACAGTGTAATTGCCCGGCAGACCTTTGATCTGACCGAGATACTCAGCACTCAATTTGTTCGGATTGATTTTAAACACATGCTGATTTGCGCTGAATACATAAAGGTTTCCAAACGCATCTGCAACCATGTCGCCGCCATATACAGCTGTTTCCTGATCAAATGTTTTTGCTTTTTCAACAAATTGGCTGATCGGACCCAGATTCTGAATCGTGCCGTTTTCCGAAATCTTGAGAAATTCGGTTCCGGCGTTGTTCAATGCATACATATAGCCGTCGGGTGCAGTTGTCATCCGTGCATAATAATTTGCCTGGTTTCCGCTGTTGATGTCAAGCCCCTGAAAAGTATATTCGGTGCCTGTTTTTGAAACCACGTCAATTTTCATAACTTTTTGACCCGACATCGGAATGTAGAACAGATCGCCTTTGAGTGATTCTGTGATTGCAGCAATGTATTTTCCACAGCTGCAGATTTTACCGATCTCGGTTTCTTTTGACTCCAGATTGATTTTATCATTTTTCGTTAGCAGTACGCTCGATGAATTCAGATCGTTCGAGTTGATGATTCTGAAATCATTGAATTCAATCTTTCCCTTTGTCAGACCGGTCGCAGCAGTGATGTCCTGAGCAGCTGCAAAATATCCGGTCATTAATACTGAAGTAAGAAATAAAACTTTTTTCATATTCGTTTTTCTTTTTTTTTGATTTCGAACTAAAGTTAAACATAAATTCAATACGCAGCCCCATTTGAATATTTTTTTTCAAATACAGGACATTCTGTCGCTATTTTCACAAGATCAATTTTGTAAAATCGATAAAATCGGACAAAATGGCATGAAATTAATTCAAAATCGTGTTGGAACATGATTTGAAATTATTCAACCAAACAATAAAAAACATACGACAATGAATACAATCGTGAAAAGAAACCCTGATTTGTTTGGCGGTCTGTTGGACAGTCTGTTTAATGATTCGCCTCTGTTCAGCTCTGAAGTGAGCAGACATTATTCTGTGCCCGCAGTCAATATCAAAAATAACGAAAACAGTTTTGAAGTGGAAGTGGCGGCACCGGGATTGAAAAAGGAAGATTTCAACATTGAAGTTGAAGACAACGTAATGAAGCTGAGTGTAAACAAATCTTCTGAAAATGAAGAGAAAGAAGAAAATTTCACCAGAAAGGAATTCAGTTATTTCAATTTTCAGAGAAGTTTTACACTTCCAAAAAATGTGGTAGATGCAGAAAAAGTTAAAGCCAATTATAAGGACGGTATTTTAAGTATCGTTTTGCCAAAACAGGAACAAAAAGAAGTGGTGACAAAAATTACGGTCCAGTAAGCATTTTAAATTTCCAATAAACAGAAGGCCCGACAACGAGAACTGTCAGGCCTTTTTTGTTTTCAGCAAACTGAGGATGATCTTTGAATTGAATAGAATTACTGAGAAAAATACAATCGTATAGGAAATGATTTTCAGATTGCTCATATCTTCTTTGAAATAAAAAATTGCCAGCAGAAAACTGAAAATCGGGTTGAGATAGATAAAGATTCCTGCGGTTGACGAGCTCAATTTGTTGAGCGCAAATACATTCAGATACATCGGTATGATGGTGAAAAATGAAGCGATGACAAATACAATTCCAAAGAAAAACACTGTTTTTTCAGGTTCCGAACTTTGATAGGGCAGCAGCGGCAGCAAAATCAAAGTGCCCACAGTGATCTGAAAAGTCAGTGTAAAGAAGCGGTCGAGACGATTGTTGTTTTTTTGCAGCACCAGATAAATTGCGTAAAACAGTCCGATTGAAAAAGTATACAGTGTTTCGGAATAATTCCCGAAGGCAAGCAGCAAACAGCTCAATATACTCAGTGCGATTGCAATCCACTGGATCGGGCTCAGTCTGTCTTTGAGAAAAATATAGGCAAGAAAAGTGTTGATGACCGGGCAGAGCATATAGGCAAGTGCAGTTGCATTTACACTGACACGATTCATCACATAAATAAACAGATACCAGTTGACTGCCAGCATAGCCGAACTTACCGTGTTGACAATCAGAAGCTTTTGTTTTTCTTTTTTTGACAATGATTTGAAAATCCGGATGTTTTCGAAAGTGATTTTTCGTCTGGAAACAAAGCTGAAAATCAAAATCAGCACACTCGCCATTGACAGTCTGGAAAGCAATATGTCGAGCGACGGAAACTCATCGATCGCTTTGAGTGGAAGACTGAAAAAGCCGTAAATGACAAAAGTGGCAATGACCGCCAAATAATATTTTGAATTCAAACTTGCCGATTTTGGTTCGAAATTAAGCCGAAAACAATTAGAAATTAATTTTTTGAAGAATAAAAAACGAATTAAATCAGTTTTGCATAAAGATCAAATTCTTCGGCCTTTTCGATTTCGACATTCACAAATCTTCCGATCGAAATATAATTGTCGTTATCCGCAGGAATCAGTACCTCGTTGTCCACATCAGGTGAATCAAATTCTGTTCTGCCAACAAAATAATTTCCTTCTTTTCGATCAATCAGCACCTTGTATTGTTTTCCGATTTTCTGCTGATTCAGTTCCCAAGAAATCTGAGACTGGATTTCCATGATTTCGGCCACACGCTGTTGTTTGACTTCTGGCGGAACATCGTCTTGAAGAAGATAGGCATGTGTCTGTTCTTCGTGAGAATATGCAAAACAGCCGAGCCGGTCAAATCTTTGGTTGCGTACCCATTCTTTCATTTCCTGAAAATCCTCTTCGGTTTCGCCCGGATAACCGCAGATCAAAGTGGTTCTGATACAGAGATTTGGAACTTTCTGTCTGATTTTTTCAAGCAGCGCATCAGTTTTTTCATGAGTAGTTCCGCGTCTCATCGAAGTCAGGATTTTGGTCGAAATATGCTGAAGCGGAATATCAATATAATTGCAGATTTTTGGTTCATCTTTGATCACATCCAGAATATCTTCCGGAAAACCGGTCGGGAAAAGGTAATGCAGTCTGATCCATTCGATTTCATCGACTTTTACCAATTCTCTTAGCAGATCAGCCAAAGCTCTTTTTTTATAAATATCCAACCCGTAATAAGTCAGATCCTGAGCAATGAGTATCAGCTCTTTGACTCCCTTAGAAGCCAGGATTTTGGCTCTATCCGCCAAATCCTCAATTGGTGTCGATCTGTGATTTCCTCTCATCAGCGGAATCGCGCAAAAAGAACACGGACGGTCACAGCCTTCAGAAATTTTCAGATAAGCATAATGAAGCGGCGTGCTCAGCAGTCTTTCGCCAACGAGTTCATGTTTGTAATCTGCACCCAAAGCTTTGAGAAGCATCGGAAGATCTCTGGTTCCAAAATATTGATCCACATTTGGAATTTCTTTTTCCAGATCAGGTTTATACCTGGCAGACAAACAGCCGGTTACAAAAACCTGGTCAACAATCCCCCTTTCTTTTTTTTCAACATATTCGAGTATGGTGTCGATGCTTTCCTGTTTGGCTTCACCGATGAATCCGCAGGTGTTGATCACCACGATTTCACCTTCTTTTTCATGTACAACATCTTTTCCGTTTGCCTTTAGCTGACCGCTCAGAACCTCAGAATCATAAACATTCTTTGCACAGCCGAGGGTGACGATGTTGATCTTTTTCTTGCCGGTTGATTTTGTACGCATTTTTTTTGTTTGATGCTGCAAATTTAAAGGTTAGGATTTTAATTGCTGCCATCATATCTTATTTGGAGCGATTCTATTGAATGAAGACTTGTATAACCCTCTAAATTTTTCAAATCTTTGAATGATTTTATAAGTATATCAACTATTTGAATCGATTCAATACCAAATCGGCCAAAATTCCGGTCATGCAAAATTGGCATGGACAGCTTTGCAATTTCATCAATTCCTCAAAATAGTTTAATTTTGAAAATTGTTTCAATCACAAAAAATCATACAATGCCCGATACAAAAGAAAAAAAAGAATTTGACATCAGAAAGGACGTTTACCAGCCGAAAAATCATATTCGAATGGTTACTGCTGCGTCCCTGTTTGACGGTCATGATGTGGCAATCAACATTATCAGAAGAATCATACAGGGAACCGGAGTGGAGGTGATTCATCTCGGTCACGACCGAAGTGTAGAGGAGGTTGTCGATACTGCGATACAGGAAGATGCGCAGGGAATCGCGATGACTTCTTATCAGGGCGGTCACAACGAATATTTCAGATACATGTTCGATCTGCTCAAGGAAAAAGGAGCGGAGCATATTAAAATCTTTGGCGGAGGGGGCGGTGTGATTCTTCCAACCGAAATCAAATCGCTGATGGGTTATGGAATTGTGAAGATTTACACACCCGACGACGGGCGTGATCTCGGTTTCCAGGGAATGATCAATGAAATGGTGATGAATTCGGATTTTCCGACTGGTGACAAACTGACCATAGAAATGGTTGAATCGCTTGAAAACAGAGACAATCATCATATTGCACAGGCGATTTCCGCTTTTGAAAACAATATTGAAAAATATTCGGAATTGTATGAAATCGTTACAAAGAAAGCTGAAAAGAATCATATTCCGATTCTGGGAATTACCGGTACGGGCGGCGCGGGGAAATCTTCACTGATTGACGAGTTTGTCAGGAGATATCTGCTTGATTTTCCTGATAAAACCATCGGAATCGTATCTGTGGATCCGACCAAAAGAAAAACCGGAGGAGCGCTGTTGGGCGACCGAATCAGAATGAATTCAATCAACAATCCGAGAGTATTTATGCGTTCTATGGCGACCCGTCAAGCAAATGCATCGGTTTCTCAGCATGTGGCACCCGCACTGGATGTGCTGAAAGCAGCCGGATTTGATTTGGTAATCCTCGAAACTTCAGGGATTGGTCAGTCGGGCGCTGAAGTGATGGAATTTGCAGATGTTTCGATGTATGTGATGACGCCAGAATACGGTGCTGCATCACAGCTTGAGAAAATTGACATGCTGGATTATGCAAACATCGTTGCGCTCAATAAGTTTGACAAAAAGGGTGCTGCAGATGCATTGCGAGATGTAAAAAAACAATTCCAAAGAAATCATAAGATTTTTGACAAACCTTATGAAGATATGCCGGTTTATCCGAGTCGTGCTTCAATGTTCAATGACGCCGGAACCAATCATTTGTATAAGGCAATCATTGAAAAGGTGGATGAATTTTCGGGCGGCAAATTCACATCAAATCTGAAATTTGAAAAACCTTCGGTCGAGAATCTGGAATCGGTTATTCCGGCAAAAAGAGTTCGCTATCTGTCAGAAATTGTTGAAAACAACAAAATTTACGACAATTGGGTTGATCAACAGACCAAAATTGCGCAGGAAGCTTATGCGCTTGATCTCTCATCAAAAATTTTAAGTAACAACGAACAATTTGCTGACCTTAAGAAAATTAAAAAAGAAAAATTCGAAGAACTAACCAAAGAAAACAAGGCCATCATTTTGGGTTGGGATGAAAAGAAACAAAAATATTCGCAGCCGGTTTATGTTTTTAAGGTAAGAGGCAAAGAAATCAAAATTCAAACCCATACCGAATCGCTTTCACATTCACAAATTGCCAAGGTTTGTTTGCCAAATTACGATGCCTGGGGAGATATTTTGAAATGGAGTCTTCAGGAAAATGTTCCGGGTGAATTCCCATATACCGCCGGAATCTATCCGTTCAAAAGAACAGGTGAGGATCCGACCCGGATGTTTGCGGGAGAAGGAGGGCCGGAAAGGACCAACAGACGTTTTCATTATGTTAGCCTCGGAATGCCGGCAGCCCGACTGTCAACAGCCTTTGACAGTGTGACGTTGTATGGAAGAGATCCGGAAACAAGACCTGATATTTACGGTAAAATCGGCAATTCGGGTGTTTCAATTGCAACTTTGGATGATGCCAAAAAACTCTATTCGGGTTTTGATCTGTGCGCACCGACCACGTCTGTGAGTATGACCATCAACGGCCCGGCGCCGATGCTGCTTGGTTTTTTTATGAATACAGCAATCGATCAGCAGTGTGAACTGTATGTAAAAGAACACGGATTGGAAGCTAAAGTTGAACAAAAACTGAAAGAAAAATTTGATGACAAGGGTTTGAAAAGACCTGTTTACAACGGAGAATTACCCGAAGGAAACAATGGTCTCGGCCTGATGCTGCTTGGTTTGACCGGTGATGAAATTCTTCACGAAGATGTTTACAATGAAATCAAAGCAAGAACACTTGCAACGGTCAGAGGAACTGTACAGGCTGATATATTGAAAGAAGATCAGGCACAGAACACCTGTATTTTTTCGACCGAATTTGCATTGCGACTGATGGGTGATGTGCAGCAGTATTTTATTGACCGGAAAGTCAGAAACTTCTATTCGGTTTCGATTTCGGGTTATCACATTGCAGAAGCAGGCGCCAATCCGATTACACAGCTGGCTTTGACACTTTCAAACGGATTCACTTATGTTGAATATTATCTGTCGAGAGGAATGCATATCGATGATTTCGCACCGAATCTTTCATTTTTCTTCTCAAACGGAATCGATCCGGAGTATGCGGTGATCGGTCGCGTGGCAAGAAGGATTTGGGCAAAAGCGATGAAACTCAAATACGGCGGAAATGAAAGATCTCAGATGCTAAAATATCATATCCAGACATCAGGTCGTTCACTGCATGCACAGGAAATTGCATTTAACGATATCAGAACAACGCTTCAGGCTTTGTATGCGATTTATGACAACTGCAACTCGCTGCACACCAACGCTTATGATGAAGCGATCACAACACCGACTGAAGAATCGGTTCGACGCGCAATGGCGATTCAATTGATTATCAATCGTGAATTGGGGTTGGCAAAAAATGAAAACCCGATGCAGGGATCATTTGTAATTGAAGAGTTAACCGATCTGGTTGAAGAAGCGGTCTATGCCGAATTTGACCGAATTACCGACAGAGGAGGTGTACTCGGCGCAATGGAAACCATGTATCAGCGCGGAAAGATTCAGGACGAAAGCCTTTATTACGAACGTTTGAAACAATCGGGTGAATTTCCGATCATCGGCGTAAATACTTTTTTGGACAAAGACGGTTCGCCGACTGTAATGCCAAAAGAAGTCATTCGTTCAACCGAAGAAGAGAAGCAGTTTCAGATTGATTCGGTGAAAAATTACAACAAGGCAAATTCAGAAAAAGCAAAAGAAACGCTTCAGAAACTGCGCAATGCTGCTTTGAACAATGAAAATATGTTTGTCGAAATGATGGAAGCCGCAAAAGTAAATTCACTTGGAGAAATTACCGATGCGCTTTTCAATGTAGGCGGGAAGTACAGGAGGAATATGTGATTTGAGTTTGTCCGGCAGCAGGCTGAACAATTATTTTTATTGACTTAGTTTTTCAGTCGGGAAAGAATATTAACTTTTTCTATATTCGTCAAAATCACAAAAACATGAGAACGGTTTATTTTATTTTTCTTCTTCTGGCAGGACAGATGGTTTATTCGTAGTGCGAATCGATTGAAATCCCCAGAGCAGACTGGTCTGTTCATTTCTTTGACACAGAGGAAACGGTGGGAGAAGGCTTAAACAACGGTCATGCAATTCATGCGATTGACAACAACATCAACACATTCTGGCACTCAAGATGGAAAGATTATCAGCCGGTATTTCCTCATTTTATCGCAATCGATATGGGTCAGGTTTATCCGATTGATGGCCTGAGTATCATATCCAGAAATGATTCTCCCAATAACAAGCCAAAGGATTATGAAATTTATCTGAGCAACGACGGTGAGAACTGGGACCCGATTCAGGCTGCAGGGCAGTTTGAATATCCGAATGTGAATCAGCCCGGTCAGACTGCTTCTGCCAGCTTTGGAGTAGTCAATGCAAGATACTTTAAGATCCTTTCCACATCAAGCTGGGATGGAAGTATGCATACTGTAATTTCCGAAATTTATGCGACACAGATTTCGGGGCCTGCCGGCTGTGAAGCCACCGGCCAAAACAATCAGGTGATTAACTTTCCTGAAATTCCAAAAAAATATACGACAGATCCGCCGTTTGAACTGAATGCAACCAGTAGCAGCGGGCTGCCGATTGATTATTCAATTGTCAGCGGACCTGCCACTGTTTCGGGTAACGTGGTAACGCTCACCGGATTAGGCGGAACAGTTATCATTAAGGCTTCACAGTCAGGAAATTCTGATTATTATCCGGCAGAAGTTGAACGGGCTTTTGATGTAATTGATTTGGGCACGATACAACCGGTTATAATTTCAAGACTTACTGAAGATTATCCGGTTCAAATGTCTGAATTGATGCCATATTTTCTGTATGCAAGGGCTGAAATTGATGAGCCTGAGGTGCTAAATATAGAGGATATTCAATTTTATGCGGACGGAGAACTGATTCCTGCCGAACAGGGTGGAAATCTTTATCGGGCATTGTGGACGCCTTCTTCGTTTGGTAATCATAAGATTGAAATCAGAGCCATCGGGAGCAACGGAGTCAGCAATTCAAAAAATTATACAATCAATGTAAACAACAGTATCAGCACTCAGGATGTACTTACCCTCGACGGTGCAGTAATTGATATGGGGACCATTGGCAGCCAGTGGTATTACGGTACCTATAAACTTCCGCAATCTGTTGCCGCTTATGATAAAATCCTGACTGAATTTGATGTCACCTGTCCGGGTGTGCCTGGCGGCTGCGATGACTGGGATCGTTTGGCTTGGGTTGAAATTAAAGATATTCACGGCAAATGGGTCGAATTGTTCAGATACATTACGCCATACGGAGTTGCCTGCGATCACTCGATAGATGTAACTGATTACGAGTCATTGCTTCAGGGCGAGATTGAGTTTCGGGTGTTTATTGACACCTGGGGAACAGGTGGCTGGAAAATGGATTTGAATTTTAATTATCAGCAGGGGAACCCCGAGTTTGCTTATACAAGCATTGATGAAATCTGGCACGGTTTTTTCAATTTTGGCGATCCTTCAAATCTGCAACCTGTTCCGGTTAGGGACATATCGGCACCTGCCAACTCTGAACAGGCAGCTTTCAGACTGGTAACCACAGGTCACGGCTGGGGCAATAACAATACCGGAAATGCAGCTGAATTTTATTTTGCAACCCATAATCTCAAAATCAACGGAAGTACCGAGTTTACTCAATTTCTGAAAACGACCTGCAATCCGAATCCTGACGGATGTACCGGTCAGCAGGGCACCTGGCAGTACAATCGCGCGGGTTGGTGTCCGGGCACCATTCCCGTACCATTTTTCTATGACATGACACCGTTTATTGATTCTGATTATGAGTTTACTTATGAATTCCAACCTTCATACATGGATTTATGTCATCCGAACAATCCCAATTGTGTAAGCGGCCAGACTTGTCCGGATTGTAATGACGGTTACAATCCGCATTACAGAGTTGGCGGTTATATGATATACAAAAGTCATCAGCCGATGGGAATGATGGGTGCTGAGGATGTTGTTGAGTTGGCACAAAACAGACTGATCGCATATCCAAATGCAAATTATGGCTATTTTAAGTTGCAGTTGGACAATGAAATGCTGAATCCGGTTGCCGGGATTGTAGGTTTGAGCGGCGAAGTTTTGAAAACATATTTCTTCAAAAACAAACAGGAGCTGAACAATTACACCTTTCATATCGAACATTTCCCGGCAGGTGTTTATTTTGTAAGACTGTACAATACCAAGGAAATTTACACGGTCAAAATCCTGAAAAAATAATTGAATCAAAAAATTGAATCAGAAAGCCTGAAGGGTATCTTCGGGCTTTTTTTATTATTCCAAAGAGATTGGATAAGCGTTCAGATAAATTGATTTCAAGGTATTTTGAAATTCTTTTTTGAAAAATAGTCACAGCAACCAAGACAATGACCACCAAGACCAATATTATTTAGTTGTCACGGCTTTGTGCAATGATTGCACCAAAGATGGAACTGCGCAAAATCAAAAGGTAATTGGGGATTTGAGAAATGATTTTCTTGAGAATATTCTTTGTTTTTATTAGCCATTCTGCTCCTAATATTTCCGGTGCAGCCAGCCAAAAGGCAGCAAACTGCAAACACAAACCTGCGACAGTAATAATTTTTAGGGACAATTCGTTCATTATGGCTCTGATTGTTTTGGTATTTGCAAAAATAGTAGTTTCTGCTTTATATTTGAAAATCGGTTATTCTGTACTAAAAAATTGTTGATTAGTGGTTTTTCAAAACTCAGATAAATAATTTCAAATCATTATTTTCTGAAATTAATTTAAATTTATAGGCATTGAATAAATTTCTTCTTTTTGTATTGTTTATTTTCTCGGCTCAGTTGCTTTCTCAGTCGGCAGTTGTTCCAATCAGTGAAAACTGGCAGTTCAGCGAAACTGGAAAGAACCGATGGTTTCCCACACAAATTCCGAATTCAATTCACACCGATTTGTATGAAAACGATTTGATTTCACATCCTTTTGTCGGTGACAATGAAAAATATCTTCAGTGGATATCCGACAAATTATGGACATACAAAACAGAATTTAAGGTTGATAAAAAGCAATTAAATTCCAAAAATTCAGAACTGGTTTTTGAAGGTTTAGATACTTATGCCAATGTTTTTTTGAACGGGCAATTGATTTTGGAGGCGGACAATGCATTCAGAACCTGGAAGGTGGAAGTGAAAAAATATTTGAAAGAAATCAACGAACTGGAAATTGAGTTTACACCGACTTCGGTGATCGAAGCTGAAAAGATGAAACAGCTTCCTTATGAACTGCCCGAGGGGCCAAGGATGTTTACCAGAAAGGCGGCTTTTCAATACGGTTGGGATTGGGGGCCAAAATATAACACAATGGGTATTTGGCGTAAGGTTTATCTCAATTTCGGGGAAAAGGTGAAAATTGAGGATGTTTATATCAAACAGGATTTGCTGACCAAAGAAAAAGCTGAGCTGACTGCTGAAATTGAATTGAAAAGCTCAAAGAAAAGCAGGTTTAAAGCTGAAATTTATGTGAATAATCAATTAAAAACTGAAAAAGAATTCAGGCTGAATGCGCAATCAGAAAAGCTGAAAATTCCAATAGAGATCATTCATCCGATATTTTGGTGGACCAATGGATTGGGGAAGGCATATCTGTATGAAATTAAAATTCAAATCAAAAACTTAAAGGGTGAATTAATTGATGAGAAGACTATTAAAAAAGGTCTGAGGACCATAGAATTAGTCACTAAAAAAGATGAATTTGGGGAAAGTTTTTATTTCAATCTGAACGGCAAGCCTGTTCTTATGAAGGGTGCAAATTATATTCCTCAAAACAGTTTTCAGAATTGGGTGACAAAAAAAGATTATGATAAACTTTTAAGTGATGTTCAAAAATCAAATATGAATATGCTGAGGATTTGGGGCGGCGGGATTTATGAAGATGACTATTTTTATGAATTGTGCGATGAAAAAGGAATATTGGTTTGGCAGGATTTTATGTTTGCAAATGGTATGTATCCGGGCGATGAGGAATTTTTGGAAAATGTTCGTCAGGAAGCGATTGACAATTTGAAAAGACTGAGAAATCATGCGTCGATGGCGCTTTGGTGTGGTAACAACGAGATTTCTGAGGGTTGGCACAGATGGGGCTGGCAGGAGGGAAGGAGTGAAGCTGAAAAAGCTGAAATCTGGGGAAATTATCAGAAATTATTCAATGGTATTTTGCCCGAAATTGTGAATGAATATTCGGATTTGCCTTATTGGGAGAGTTCGCCCAAATACGGAAGAGGTGACGCCCGGTATATTTCTGAAGGTGATGCACATGACTGGTGGATCTGGCATGATGGCCATCCGTTTGAGGATTTGGTCAGGAACAGACCAAGATTTATGAGTGAGTTTGGTTTTCAGTCTTTTCCGTCTGAAGAAGTGATTCGGTACATCAACAAAGACCATACAAATTCTTTGGATTCTGAAGATATGAAAAACCATCAAAAACATCAGAGAGGATTTGAAATCATCAGAACCTATATGGAACGGGATTTTCCGGTGCCTGAAAATGATGAAGATTATGCTTACATGAGTCAACTGGTTCAGGCATACGGGATTGGAAAGGCTATTGAAGCGCACCGAACCAGTTTGGTTTTTCCACGGACAATGGGCAGTCTATATTGGCAGCTGAACGATTGCTGGCCTTCGGTTTCCTGGTCGGGAATCGACTATTTCGGAAACTGGAAACCGCTTCAATACAAAGTGAAAAAAGCATTTGAACCCCTACAGATATTTATTACAGAAGAAGACGACAACGGGTTTGGGGTTTATATTACAAATGATTTAAAAGAAGATATTTATGATTATATAATTTTAGAAATAATTGGTTTTGAGGGAAATACATTGTATAAAGGGAATTTTTATTTTTCAAGTTTGAATTATCGGGATTTGATTACCCGGAATAATCTGAATCATCCTGATTTTAAAAAGAATGAATTTTTTGTAAAGGTAAGTTTCAGGAATCTCCAAAGTGTTTTTGTTCCCGGAAAGCCCAAAGACTGGAAATTGCGAAAATCAAATCTTCAATTTTCGGTCAATGAAAGTCAGGATGGAAAAACCAAAATTGATTTCAGCAGCGACCATCTGATTAAAGATTTACTGTTTTTATATGAAGGGAAGACCTTTGATTATTTGGAAGAAATCATTCCGAATCAGAACTATTCCGTTTACCTAAATGTTGAATTTAAGGACTTTAATGCTGAAAAACTTAAATATAAATCGTTGAATGATTTGTAAAACAGAAAAAAAAGTGTAAATTTGTATTGAAATAAGAATAAAATTATACCGAAATGAAAAAGGATCTATACAAACAAAAAGAAGTTTACAACTATGTTGAAGACTCGCCCACTGCCTACTACAGTGGTAATGCAGCCATCCCATTGTATGATATGACTTCATTTCAAAAGATGAGAATCGTCAGAAAGGGTGTTTCCAAAACTTATCTTGAAAAATTCAAGCAGACCGCAGAACTTGATTATGATTCGTTGGCAGCTGCTTTGTCGGTTACCCGAGCCACTTTAATCAACAAAAAGGGTGATGACACTTTCAGTGATCAAATCTCAGAAAGAATCGTTGCGCTTGCAGATCTTTATTCCTACGGTTACGAAGTTTTTGGAGACAATTCCAATTTTCATTCCTGGATGTTTGCGCCCAATCAGGCTTTTGGCGGGCTTACTCCGTTCAGCATTATAGACAATCAGTACGGAAGGCAAGAGGTTCACAATCTTCTTGGTCGCATCGAGTACGGCGTATTTTCCTGATTATGCTGGTTTACAGAGTGAGTAAAACCCAATATGCCGAAGATCTGAAGGGGACAGGTGCAAAATTGTTCGGTGGGAGATGGAATCAGGTGGAGACTGCCTGTATTTATACTTCTGAAAGCAGGGCGTTGGCGGCATTGGAATATTCGGTGAATGTCAATATTGATTTTATACCCAGGGCTTTGAGTATTTGTACATTTGAAATAGACGAGTCAAAAATTAAAACATTTAAAATCAGTCAGTTGCCTGGCGACTGGAAGGATGTCCCTGCGCCGTATTCGACCAAGGTGTTTGGTACTGAATGGCTCGATAAAGGAATCGGGATATTAAAAATTCCTTCAACTGTAATTCCCGATGAGTTCAATTATATCATCAATCCGGTAATCGGAACCGGTCATTTCAGGATGAAATCGATTAAAGATTTTGTTTATGATTTGAGAGTTAAAAGTATATGAATCAATTTAAAATGAATTTAAAACTTTTAATCTTTGACCTTGACGGAACACTTTGGAATCCGAGAGAAACGATAATATTGAACCAATTCAGATCGGTTTATGTAGGTACTACGCAAACCGATTTGAATGCAGCTGCTAAGAATGATTTAGATTTTATCTTTTGTAGTTATGGCTTTGGTCATCTCAATGTATCCGATTACCCGATGACTATCAATTCTTTCGACAAATTGGAATTTCACATTTAATTCCTATAATTTATATTATGTTAAATAAAAGTTTAAGAATTACACCTTAACAAAGCAATTGTTTATCAGACCATGCCCTCCTTTGAGCGGTTTTCGATAAAGATTAAAAGTCCGCCTTTTTGAAATGTAATTTTCACCACATCATCAACTGCGGTATTTCTGATTCCAATTCTTCCGGTAATTGTTAAATCTTCATTATTCAAAGAATATTTTAATCCTTCGGTAACAATTCCAATTGTTTCCGGAAACGGATAAAGCGAGACCATCCGGTCATTGTATCCCTGCAATTGGGTTTCTTTTTCAGCAAAGAAATAATACGAATAATCATCAAAAAATATGATGCTCAGATTTTGTCTGTATTTAAAAGCCACTGACAGATTTCCGAGATAATGATCCTGTTCGCGGCCGCTTCCGCCATAGACATGAACTTCCTCAAATCCACGATCAATCAGTATCCTCAGTGCTTTTTCAAAATCTGTGTAATCCTGATCGGGTGTTTCAATGACTTCGATACCTTCTTCGATCACATTCAAATCAAAATTATCAAAATCACCGCTGATCACATCGGGTTTAATTTTTTTTGAATACAGATAAAAATATGCACTGTCGGTACAGTATATTTTATCAAAAATATTCAGATCCGGCAGTTTTGAAGGCGGCTTTCCGCTGATAAAAAGAATTGCCCTATTCATAATCCGGAAGCCATTGAATTTCCTGATGACCGGCATCGTTTGAAATCTTTCTCGCAAGAACAAAAAAGAAATCGGACAAACGGTTGAGATATTTCACCGGTTCTTCCCTTATTTCTTCAACTTCACTCAGTGAAACACAGATTCTCTCGGCTCTTCTGCAGATGCATCGGCACATGTGTGCATGTGACGAACCGTAATTCCCGCCCGGCAATATAAAATGTCTCAATGGCGGCAACCCCACCTCCATCTCGTCGATCCATTTTTCGACCTGTTCGATGTCTTTTTCCAGAATCACCTTTGGCAGTCTGGGTTTGCCGTTTGCAAGAATCAGTTTTTCTTTTGGTGTTGCAAGCTCAGAGCCCAAGTAAAACAGCATGGTTTGGATTGAAATCAGCATTTGGCTGGAATCATCACCTATATTATTATAACATCTGATCAGCCCGATTCCCGAATTGAGTTCATCCACTGTTCCGTATGCATTGATCCTGATATGATCTTTTGGAACCCTGACTCCGCCCAGCAATGCGGTTGTTCCCTTATCGCCTGTTTTGGTGTAAACTTTCATTTTGATAATTTAAGATGTAAATATATCCAAATTTTTAGGGGCTGTACAGTATGTTTTTGATATAATTAACACTATTTATATTTTGGTTTGGTTTTTGTGTTCAAAAAAATGAACTCCCTATTTAGAATTGAGACCTGATTCAAAAGCAATGGAAATGCTATTGTTTGAAAAAAAAACAGAACAAAAAGATTAATTTATTTAATATAAAATTATAGATTAGCACCGATTAAAAGATTTATTGGAAAATTTAAATTACAAATGAATATGGAAACAAATGAAACTGTTGAGACTAGAAAAGCTAGCAACAAGGGAGGAGGCTTAAACGCACCTGTAACAATTATTATTTTGATACTGATTTCGGCCGCTGTTTTTCATTGGGTATTCGGGAATCCGGATAACTTTGAGGGCAGGGACATTGAATTCGGTCACCCTAAGAACTTTATTGGTATTATTCACAAGGGAGGTGTCATCATTCCATTCCTTATGTCTTTCTTCCTGATGGTTCTTGTTTTTGGCCTTGATAGATTGTTTGCTTTAAAGAAAGCGTCTGGAAAAGGTAATGCAACCAAGTTTGTACAACAAATCAGAGAAATGGTCGAAAGAAACGAAATTGACGATGCATTGGCACTTTGTGACGACCAGAAAGGTTCGTTGGGCAATGTGGTAAAAGAAGGTTTGACTTCATACAAAGCGTTGGCAAAAGACCAAACCATGACAAAGGAGCAGAAACTTGCTGAACTGAACAAGGTATTGGGTGAAGCGATGACCTTGGAAATGCCGGGCTTGGAAAAAAACACAGCCATCATTTCTACAATTGCAACAATCGGTACACTGATCGCACTGATGGGAACCGTTATCGGTATGATCAAAGCATTCTTCGCTCTTGGTGAAGGTGGTGGTACTCCCGATGCAGCCAAACTTTCAGTTGGTATTGCAGAAGCACTGATCAACACCGGTATGGGTATTGGTGCATCAGCCTGTGCAATTATTGTATATAACCTAATTACAAACTTTATCGACAACCTGACCTTTAAAATTGACGAGGTCGGAATGAGCATTCAGCAAGCATTTGCATCTCACCATTAATTCATTTTTTTGGGACCGCACTTTTTACAGTGAAATTATTAACAACTAAAAAATGAAAAATGGCAAGAGTTAAACCAAAGAGACAAGGCTTTCATATAGATATGACGCCCATGAGTGATATGGCGTGGCTATTGCTTACTTTCTTTATCCTTACCACCCAGTTCAGAAAGCCGGAAGTTGTTCCGGTAACTACACCGGGATCGGTTTCGACTCAGAAAGTACAGGATGGAGGACTTGTTGAAATTATAGTCAACAGCGACGGCCAATACTATTTTGGCATCATTGACGACAAAAACAAAAAGCCTATTTTGGAAAAAATGGGCGAGAAATATAAAATTGATTTTACCGAACAGGAAAAAAATTCATTTTATAGTCTTTCTGAAGTTACTGTGCCGATCGGAAATCTTAAACAGTTTCTGAATTTGGATCCGGCACAGCAAAAACAGAATATTCCGGGAATCAAACTGGACAGCGCAAACCTGCAATTGATGGACTGGGTGGATGCTTCTTTTGAAGTTGACCCCGAACTGAAACTTGCTATAAAAGGTGATGTAAAAACTCAATATCCCAAATTCAAGGAATTGGTGAAAGAGTTGGTGAACAGAGATTATAACAGATTCCAGCTGATTACCAGCTCGGAAGCAAAACCAAAGGAATAATATGGCAGATACAGGAATAGAACCAAAGGACAGTGGCCAGAAAGGCTCAAAGAAAGTCCGCGTCAAAAAGCAGTCCACGAATGTTGACATGACACCATTGGCAGACCTGGGTTTTCTGCTGATTACTTTCTTTATGTTTACAACCACCTTCAGCAAACCCAATGTGATGGGACTGAATATGCCGCCTAAGCAGGATGAAAAAAATCAGAATCAGGAGGAACCGGTCATTGATTTGACGAATTCAATCTCAATTATACTTGGTGGAGACAATAAAATCTTCTGGCACCAACAGGATAAAACTGAATTGACCCCCGAAACTTTGAATGAAACCGATTATTCAAAAGACGGAATAAGAAAGGAAATCCTCGCAGCGCGAAAAAGAGCTAAGGACGAAGAGAAATTTACAGTGATTATCAAACCCACTGATGATTCAAATTATGAGAATCTTGTAAATGTATTGGATGAAATGGAAATTACTCAATCTACCCGTTACGGTATTGTCGATCCTTCAACAAACGAATTGAGTGTTTATGAACAGAAGACCGGAAAATCTTCAGACGGAAGCGCAAATAATGAATAATTTTGAGAGAAATGGCAGAAGAAAATTATAAATCGCTCGATGATATAGTATTTGAAAAACGTAACCAGGAATATGGTGCATATGAGTTGAGAAAGTCTCAGCCAAAAAACCTGACCAAATCCTTTTTTATTGGTGTGGGAATCATTTTGTTGTTCACGCTTGGGATTGTTTTGTATAATACAGTATTTACAAGAGCTGACAAAGAAGAGACATTTGTGGATGTTACACTGACCGATGTAGATATACCTGATGTTCCCGAAGAAGAAGAAGTTCCGCCCGAAGAACCGGAACCGGAACCGGAACCGGAAATCGCAGAAGTGAGAGTGGTTGTACCCGAACCCAAGAAAGATGTGGTCAAGGAAGAACCAATGGCATCTATTGACGAGATGAAGGACAAGGTAATCGGCACAGAAAACAAAGAAGGTGAAGCTTCATCAGGTGTCAAAGGTAAATCAGAGCCGACCGGAAGCGGAGACGGTGACAAACCTGCACCGCCACCACCACCACCGCCACCACAAAACTTTACGGCAAGACAGGTGAAGGATATGGCAATTTATCCGGGATGTGAGAAATTTAAAGGAGATAAAAACAACCTTCAGAAATGTATGACCCAGAAATTGCAGGGTGAATTGGGCGATCAGTTGACAGACTTTGCACAGGTAATGTCAGACAACGGAGACTCAAGAGCGGTTACAAGAGTTCAGTTTGTAATCGACAAAACCGGAAAGATCATTCAGATCAAGGCTTTGGATGGCGGCGGTCCCGCAATTAACAAAAAGCTTGCAACTGAATCTGAGAAAGCCATGCAGGCAATTTCCAAACGTCTTTCGGCGAGAGGAAAAGCAATTGAACCTGCAAAGCTTGATGACGGATCTTCGGTTAACATGGTATTCGTATTGCCGGTTACCTATAATTTGGAATAATTTGAATTCAATAATTTTTAAAAAGGAGAGGCACCACCTCTCCTTTTTTTATTCAATATTTTGAATTGATTCAATAAAAAAAGCGAGCCGCTTATGACTCGCCTTTGGTGACCTGGCTGGGGCTCGAACCCAGGACCCTAACATTAAAAGTGTTATGCTCTACCAACTGAGCTACCAGGTCGTCCGATTCCTTATTGAATGGGGTGCAAATGTATATATATTTTTTAAATACAACCAATCAATTCTTAAAATTTTGGCCAAATTTTTATCATCTTTTTTTAAAACATTGAAAATAAGAATTTTTGCAACTTTGCAAAAGATTTATTTGTTATGATTATTTCTCTGATGGGTTATATGGGAAGTGGCAAATCGGCTGTAGCAAGCAGACTTGCACAAGATTTAGGGATTCGGTTTATTGATTTGGACATTGCAATTGAAGAAAATCAAAAGAAAAGTATTTCAGAATTGTTTTCAGATTCCGGCCCGATCAGATTCAGAAAGATTGAAAAAGAAGTGCTCACCCAAACCCTGAATTCAGATATTGATTTTGTACTGGCACTGGGCGGCGGAACACCTGCCTATTATGATAACCTCGAACTGATCAAAAAACAAAGCCAAACCATTTATCTCAGAACTAAAATCAGTACGCTGATCAAAAGACTCGAAAGTCAGATAGAAAGCAGACCTCTTCTCTTTCATCTCAATTCGGATGAGATACCTGAATTCATCGCAAAACATCTTTTTGAAAGGAGAAATGTTTATGAAGCTGCAGATTTTACAGTTGACACCGATCATAAAACGATTGAGGAAATTTCAGCAGAAATCATTCATCTTCTCCGCCAATAAATTCATCCAGATCCCGTCTGTCCTTTTTGGTAGGTCTCCCCTCGCCTTTTGCCCGATAATAATCACGACTGAGCTTTTTCAATTCCAGTTTATCCAATTCTTCTTTTGGTGTTCGGTCGGTTATATACAAAGTAACCAGTTTGGCGCCAATTCTGCTTACAGGAAGCTGAAGGATCTCAAAACTGTAATCGATCTGATTTTTTCTGACAGTGACCGTATCTGCCGGACCTACTTCTCTTGACGACTTTGCAGGTTCACCGTTTACACGCACCCTGTTTTTTTTGATTTCGTCGGCGGCGATGTTTCGGGTCTTGAAAAATCGTACACACCAAAGGAATTTATCTAAACGCATTGTTAAATTTATTCAGTAGAACTTAATTTTTGTAAATTCGCAATTTAAAAATAAAATTTATGTTGAAGAAATTTGGAATCAGCCTGTTGTTAATCGGGATTTTTATGACCGGATGTAAGAGTGATGATGGCAATCGGGATCTTCCTCAGGATGAACAAAATGAAGTTGACGACCGCGCCATAGTTGATTATCTTGAAGATCATTATTTTGATTCTGAAAGAGGTCTGATCAAAAAATATGATGCCGATGACGAAGAAGATGACAATTTTCCGTCATTGATGACTACTGCTGCCAAACTTCCTTCAGGTGTTTGGGTAGTAAAAAGAGAAGGTGTTGAAGCAGAAGGACCTGCAATTACCGACAACAAAACCGACAGCATACTGATTTCATACAGTTCAATCAGATTCAAAGCTTCATATGATGAACTGGCAGAGGATGAAGCAGCTTACGAAAAATATTCGGCTGCATTTACAAATACAATTTTTTCAACCGGTACACCTGCCTGGGATCCGGCGTTTTACTATACGAAGATCACCGAAGATATGGCAAACAAAGGAATCGATGAAAGTTATTTTGTAATTGAAGGCTTTGTTGAAGGGTTGAAACATTTCAAAGCAACTCAGTCTAATGGAAGCGATCTGTATAATTTTCAGGGCGCAATCCTTGTTCCATCCAGACAGGCATACAGTCGGGATTTGGTTTATCTGAACGGTTCACTGGATGCTTCCACCTATAGAGACAACAGTTTTATGTTTAATTTTGAGGTCCACAAAGTGCTCCAAAGAAATTGATTAACAAAAAACAATAAAAATAAAAATGCAGGATGTAACGATTCTGCATTTTTTTGGCTGAAACCTCAATTTGCATGATTTTCGATGAATCAATTTTGTGTATTTTTGTAATTCATCATGAATCAATCTTCAATTTCAGATCAAAGCTTTTTGGAAACCAATCCGATTCTCAAAGGGTCGAATTCACTGCTTGCACTGAGTGGCGGAGTTGACAGCATGGTGCTTGCGATTCTTCTGATTAAATACGGTATTAAATTTTCTGCCGCACATTGTAATTTTCAGCTGAGAGAAAAGGATTCGGATGATGATGAAGAATTTGTCAGAAATTTCTGCAATCAGAACAAAATTGAATTATTTGTCAAAAAATTTGATGTGGAAGAATTTATGAAATCTGGAAATTATTCTACCCAAATGGCAGCCCGTGAACTCAGATACAGCTGGTTTGACCAACTGATGGACGATAATGGATTTGATTTGCTGCTCACTGCTCATCATCTCGATGATTCGGTCGAAACTTTTCTGATCAATTTGTCGAGAGGAAGCGGAATCGCCGGTTTACTCGGGATTCAAAAACATAACCAAAAGATTTTCAGACCGCTGTTGAATTATTCCAAAAAAGAAATCTTTGACTTTGCAATTGAAAACAATATCAGCTGGAGAGATGACAAAACCAATCTTGAAACGGTTTATGCAAGAAACAAAATCAGACACCTGATCGTTCCGGTGCTCAAAGAAGTTCAGTCTGAGTTTCTGAAGAATTTTTCAAAGACTGTCGATTATCTCAAAACCGATTATTTGCTGCTGAAAAGTCTTATTGATGAAACAAAGAAGAATTTATTCAAATCAAAGGGAAATGATATCTCAATCAACATTGATGATTTGTCGGCATTGAATCATCCGAATGCTTATCTGTTTCATCTTTTTTCGGAATACGGTTTTGATCATCCGGTTGAAATTGAAAAACTTATCCGTTCAAAAAACAGCGGACAGATCGAATCAAAGACCCACAGACTGATCAAAAACAGAAATGAATTGCTGCTGACCGCTGTTAAAACTGATCTGCTGCCGGTTGAAATTGAATTAATCCAGGGTTCAATAATTCAAAAACCCTTATATTTGAAAGTTTTAAAATCCGAAACAAGGGACAAAGATGCGGCTGAAGTATTTGATTTTGAAAAGATTAATTTTCCGCTGCATTTGAGAAGACCCAAAGAGGGCGACATTTTTCATCCGCTTGGAGTCAACGGCTCAAAAAAATTGAGCAAGTTCTTCAAGGATGAAAAATATTCAAGACTCGACAAAGAGAGAACATGGGTTTTGACTGACAATAGAGACAGAATTATTTACATCGTTGGAAAGCGAATGGATGAAAGATTTAAAATTACAGAACACACACAATTTTTCTTAAATATTTACTTATGTTAAAAAGGACTTTATTTTTATTGCTTTTGCTGCCGATTTTTGGATTTTCACAGGTGCTCGACCCGGTCAAGTGGAGTACCGGGCTGAAAGACCTCGGCAATAATGAATATGAGGTTTTGCTCAATGCCAAAATTGACGAAGGCTGGCATATCTATTCTCAACAGCATCCGCAGGACGGAATCGGGATACCGGCAACAATTGAATTTGAGGCCAACCCGAATGTGGATCTGATCGGCAAGACCAAAGAAGACGGTAAACTTTTGGACAGATACAGTGAACTGTTTATGCAACAGGAAAAACTGTATGAAAACAAAGTGACCTTCAGACAAAAAATTAAATTAAAAGAAGCCAAAGAAACCACAATTAAATTCAGTGCGGAATCTCAGGTTTGTGATGCCGAAAAATGTCTTCCGCCCGACTGGAAGGAGTTTACGGTGAAAATCACTCCCAAAGTTGTCTATGAACAACCGGAAGAAGTTGCATCAGTTGATGAAACACCGACTGAAGTAACCGAAGTACCGGTGACCGACAGCATTCAGTCTCAGATCGCACTGAACGAAAAAACGGATACCACACAGATTGCAGCAGCACCGCCGGCAGGCGATGATTTCAATCAGGGTGGCGCGAAAAAAGGAAGCCGACTATGGGAAATATTTTTTCTCGGTGTTTCGGGCGGTCTGATCGCATTGATCATGCCGTGTATCTTCCCAATGATTCCGCTCACAGTGAGCCTTTTTACCAAGCAAAAGAAACAGTCAAAAGCACAGGGAATCAAAAAAGCACTGATTTACGGTTTTTCAATCGTACTCATCTTCGTGTTTTTGGCTGCAGTTGCCACTTGGGCATTTGGCGCATCGGCATTGAATGAGTTTGCAACCGACCCGTGGATCAACCTGATTTTCTTTGCCATCTTTGTGTTTTTTGCAATTTCATTTTTTGGCGCATTTGAAATTGCATTGCCTTCAAGCTGGGCAAATTATACCGATAAACAGGCTGACAAAGGCGGTTATATCGGAATATTCTTTATGGCATTCACGCTGGTAATCATATCATTTTCCTGCACCCTTCCGATCATTGGAAGTCTTGCGACACAGGCGGCCCTGACCGGGTCTTATTACGGGCTGATCATCGGTTCGCTCGGATTTTCAATCACTTTGGCACTGCCTTTTGTATTGTTTGCAATTTTCCCAAGTTGGATCAGTTCGCTTCCAAAGTCGGGTGGCTGGATGAATACGGTTAAGGTAAGTCTCGGATTTATAGAACTTGCATTTGCATTCAAATTTTTGTCAAACGCTGATTTGGTTTGGCAGGCAGAAATTTTGGGAAGAGAAGTATTTTTGGCGATCTGGATTGCCATCTTCGGATTGCTCGGCGTTTATCTGCTCGGAAGATTCAAGATGACTCTGGATTCGGACAATAACAAAATCGGTACCGGCCGACTTTTCTTTGCCATTATCACCTTTTCATTTGTAGTCTATATGATTCCCGGCATGTGGGGTGCGCCGGTCAAACTTCTTGCAGGCTTCACCCCTCCCATTCATTATGCTGAATCTCCAAACGGAATCGGCGGAGGAGCACAGATGGCAGTAGCAAACGGAGGTGAAAACGGACTGGTGAAAGGTCAGAAAATGGGACCGCATCAGATTCCGCTGTTCCTCGATTTGGATGATGCAATCGAATATTCAAAAGAAGTCAAAAAACCGGTGATGATCGATTTTACCGGATATGCATGTGCAAACTGCCGAAAAGTAGAGGAAAGAGTCTGGTCAGATCCTCAGATCAAACAGATGCTGCTCAACGATGTGGTTCTGGTCTCACTTTATGTGGATGAAAGAACACCGCTGCCAAAAGAAGAACAGGTTTATTCCGAATCACTTGGAAGACCGCTAAAAACGATCGGAAACAAATGGACTGCATTTCAAATTGAAAAATATCAGAACAATGCACAGCCATATTATATTATTGTCGATGAAAACATGAACAGTTACAATCAGAACATTGGTGCACTGCTCAATGTGAACGAGTATATGAACTGGCTGAAAACCGGAATTGACAATTACAACCGTGCCAAGAGCATGGCAAAAAATTAATCAGAATACAATCAGATAAGCTACGGCAAAGCCCAAAAGTACAGTCAGTATCTTTTGGGCTTTGAATTTGTGACTGGCGGTACTTTCAAACAGAATCACAGTTGAAATATGGATGAAGATACCGGCCACAAATGCAAGCATAATCTGATGCAGATTTTCGGGAATATTCTTTCCGACCACAGCGCCCAGCGGTCCGGCAAGCGCAAATACCAAAATCAGGCTCAGTTTTGAAAGTTTTGAGATTTTCATTTGCCAAACTGCTCCGAATAGTACCATTGCAACCGGAATATTATGTATAAAAATTGCCCAAAGCAGATGATGTGAAGACTGATTGAACAAAGGCGTTCCTTCAAAAAAAGAATGCAGGAACAATCCCCAAAAAATTCCGGCAGGCAGACTGCTGCTTTTCTTGAAATGCACATGACCGTGTTCGGCACCCTTGCTCAGTGATTCAACAAGCATCTGAAACAGCAGACCGGCAAGCACAAACAGACCGATATATGAATTGTCGGTGTGATAAACTTCGGGGAAAATTTCAAGAACCGCAATCGCAAGAAAAAATGCTCCGCTGAAAGTCAGCAAAAACTTTTTCAGAAATTCTTTTTTTGAAAAGAAATACCCCAAAAGGCTTCCTATGACTACCGAAAAGACAAGCGTGAGAATTACAAACATAACTGCAAAATTAAACAACAAACTTGAAATGTTTAGCAGACCAAAAAAAATTCTTAATTTCGTTATCTATTAACACGCAAATGAAGTCGGTTTTATTTTTATTTAATTTCTTTATATGGTCATTTTTGTCCTTTTGTTATGCTCAATCAATCAAAGTCAACCCGACCGGATCCCCTGAATCATCAATGAATGCAGAAGATTTGACAGTTGATGTACTAATTGACGGTGGGGCCTGTTCTGAAATTACAAATTTTCAGATCAAAGAAAATCCCTCTGCTCAATATCCTTCTCCCAACCGGAGTTGGGGTTACTTTGAAAAGGGCACTTCAGCTTTTCCGTTCGAGAGAGGAATTGTTCTGACCTCCGGTTATGCAAAAGATGCTGAAGGCCCAAACACCGGAATTGTATCTCAGGGCGAATACAACTGGTCGGGAGACTCACAGGCAAATGTTTTGGCTGGCGGAACGACATACAATGCAACTGTATTTGAATTTGACTTTGTGCCTTTTGGCGATCATATTTCGTTCAATTATATTTTTGCATCGGAAGAATACCCTGGTTTTGTCTGTATGAATTATAATGACGTCTTTGGTTTTATCATCAGCGGACCGGGTATTGTAAACGATCCGGGGCTCACCGGAAAAAACATAGCACTGTTGCCCAACGGAGATCCGGTGACCATCAACAATGTAAACGATCAGTGGTGCGGCGATTCCACTTATTATGTTGGCGGTCCTTTTCCATACATCCAATATGGCGGTCGGACCGCAGTAATGACTGCTGAATCGGACGTGATTCCGGGTCAAACTTATCACATTCGACTGCTGATTGCAGATACTTCAGACAATTTATACGATTCGGCTGTGTTTCTGGAAGCCGGCTCTTTCAGTCTCGGTTCTACTCTGAGCGATATTGAAGGTGCAAATCTGGGAGATGACAAAGATGTCTGCGGAGCGACTGAATTTACAATCGTTGCAAATGTGGACGCCCCCGGAGCGACCTATCAGTGGTACAAAGACGGAGTTATGATTGCAGGCGAAACCGATTCGTCAATTACGGTTACCACAGACGGTTATTATTCGGTAATTATTGTCAGCGCTTCGTGTCAGACCGAAGTGGGTGTTCACATTCAGTTTGTTGAGGACCCGATCGTTGCACCGCACGAAGAGTTTAGATGTTCGGCAACCGGCAGTTACATTTTTGATTTGTCTGATTATAATTCTTCAATTTCAACCACAACAGGTGCACATTTTTCCTATTATCATTCATTTGCAGGTGCCCAGGCAGCTTTTCCCGGAGATGAAATTACCGATTTCCAAAACTTTACGGTTACAACCGGAACCACAGTGGTTTATGTGAGGGTTCAAACCGGTACCGATTGCTTTCAGGTGGCTGAACTGACGCTCGAAGTCGGAATCGGACCTGAAACTGGACCGAGGGATTATGAATTATGTGACGACAACGGCGACGGCTTTATGAGTTTTGATCTGACGACTCAGGGTCCGCTGATGGTCCTTTCAGATCCGACCGGGCTGACATACGAATATTATCTGGATGCGGCAACCACTCAATTGATTCCAAATCCGGGCGATTATACCAACATTTCAAATCCGCAGACAATTTATGTAAAAATTTATGATCCTTCATTGGGCGAAGAAGCCTGCGCTTCTGTCAATACGCTAAAACTGATCGTTCATGAATTTCCGGAACTTCAGCCTGATACAGTCTCTTATTGTGATAATTTAAATGACAATTCAGAAATCATAAATTTGAATCTGAACAATATCGTTGTAACTCCGGGAATCGATGTTTCCTATCATTATTTTGAAACCATGGGCGGTACCGAAATTCCTGATCCCGAAAATTATGAAGTGACCTCCTCTCCTACTGTGATTTATGTTTTGATTAGAAATGAAGACGGAAGCTGTGAAGATTATCAGACGCTGACCATTGAATTCAATTCTGCGACAGAAGTACAAAATTCATCTTTGACCGAATGCAGTCTTGATGATTTTGCACAATTTGATCTTTCGCAGGCCATCAATCAGACAGTAACTGATCCGACCGGTTTGGATTTTGGTTTTTATTTGAGTTTTGACGATGCCAAAATTGGTGATCCTGAAAATACCCTGCCAAACGATTACAACAATATCAGTAATCCGCAGACGGTTTATATAAGGGTTGAAAATGCAGACGGCTGTTACAATATTTCTGAATTGCTGCTTACAGTTGCAAACGGCCCCGAAAACCTTCCGTTTGAAGAGAAAAAGTGCGACGATAACGGCGATGGAGTTTCAAATTTCAATCTGGTTGAACTTGCACCAAATCTTTTGGTCGGAAGTACAGAAAATATTGAATTTGGCTATTATCTGGATGAAGGACTGACTCAGCTTATCCCTACTCCAACCGATTTTTCAAATACAACAAATCCGCAAACCGTTTACATCAGTCTGATTGATACCACTGATCCGAATCTTTGTGTTTCAATCGGAAAATTAACATTAAAAGTCAACGAATTTCCTGCTATTCAGCCAGATGAAATTTCAATTTGTGACAATCTGAATGACAATACCGAAATCATCGATTTGACTCAAAACCATATCGTGCTGACACCCGGAATCGATGTCAGCCTCCATTACTTTGAAACCATGGGCGGAACAGAAATTACAAATCCGACCAATTATGAAGTTACCTACACGCCTGCTGTGATTTATGTTCTGGTCAGAAATTCAGACGGAAGTTGCGAGGATTATCAGACGATCACCATCAATTTCAATTTGGCACCTGATGTGACAGAGGATCTGATTTTAATGGAAAACTGCAGTCTGACTGATTACACTCAATTTTATCTGCCTGATTTGAATGCAAATTTGGTTGCAGATACTTCAGGGCTTAACTTCACATATCATCTTACATTAAATGATGCATTGACCGGAGCAAATCCGTTGCCGGAAGCTTATCAGAATGTTGAACCCGATCAGATTATCTTTATTCGAGTTGAAAATGGTGACGGCTGTTTTGACATCGGAAGAGCTCAGCTTTCAGCGATTCTCAGACACGAACAGCTTTCAGATATCATTGAGGTTTGCGACGATCCGTATGAAGTAAATGACGGAATTTCTTCATTTGATCTGACCCAATTCCATACTCAGATTGAAAATGCATTGGGCGGTACCGATTATACAATCAAATATTTTACAAATCTTGAAGATGCGGTGAGCGGAAACAATCCGATTTCAGACCCTGCCAATTATCAGAATCAAACCAGTCCTCAGACAATTTACGCACAGGCAAGCTCGGGCCAGGGCGGTTGTGCCGGTGTGGTTGATTTTGAAATCCGTGTGCTTCAGGTTCCCGAATTTGAATTGCCGGACTTTGTTGCTTTTTGTATAGATGAACCACAGAAAACCTATCAGTTCGGCGGTAATTTTGACACTTATGTCTGGTATGATTCGGCAGGAAATCCGGTGGCAACCGGTCCCCTGGTCAATTTCTCATCAGACGGAATTTATATGCTCGAAGTAACTTTGGACGAATTGGATTGTCCGGCAAGAAGAGAAATTGAAGTAATATTTGATTCACCACCTGTAATTCATGAAATCAAGGTGAACGAAAATAATGCTTCTGTTTATGCTTCGGGCGGATTTGGCCCTTATCAGTACAGTATCAACAACGGTCTGACCTGGGGAAGTTCGGGAGTTTTCCACAATATGGACGGCGGGATTTATGAAATGCTGGTGATGAGCAAATACGGCTGCATTTCTGAAGCTAAAAAATTTGCAGTTTTGGGCATTCCAAATTTTATATCACCCAACGGAGACGGCAAAAATGACACCTGGTTCATCAGAGGTCTCGAGGCTTATCCGAACAGTCATGTTCAGATATTTGACAGATACGGAAAAATGTTTGTTGACAGAAAAATCGGTTCCGATTTCGTTTGGGACGGAAAATACAAGGGCGAACCGGTATCCGGTGGCGACTATTGGTACATAATCACACTGGAAGACGGCACAAAAATCAGTGGTCACATTTCAGTCAGAAACAATTGAATAAAATGAATTATAAGAAACTTTACTTTTCGATTTTAATCTTATTCTCCGGTTTTGTTTTCGGACAGGAAGTGTCGCTGTTTCAGCAATTCTTGGGTAAATATGATTTCACGATGATTGGAAATACGCTGAATATTGCGCCAAACGGAACCAACGTTCCCTGTGTGATCCTCACATCTTCGAGTGCTACGCTAAATATGGCACCCGATCAGGACATTCAGGCTGCCTATCTGTATTGGGGCGGATCGGGTTCAAATGCTCAATTTGATTTTGACATCAAACTGAATGGTGTCGATATCACTCCTTCCAGAACTTTTGCAACCGACATTACGGGAAGAGGAGTTTCAGGCGGTTTTGCAGATGTAACCGCTCTGGTAACTGCAACCGGAAACGGAACCTATACGGTTTCTGATTTTGATCTGAGCGGAGTAATTGGTGATTATTGCAGCAACGGAACCAATTTTGGCGGCTGGTCTATATTAATTGTGTACAGAGACTTGAATCTTGGGTACAACCTGGTCAATGTTTACGACGGATTCTCAAGAGTGGATCAATCGCATACCATGGTTTCATTTGTGCTTGATAATTTGAATGTGCTCCATCTTCAGGGAAACAGAATTGCATTTCTTGCCTGGGAAGGTGACGAAAATATCGCCAATCAGGAACAATTGAGAATCAACAACAATCTGGTCAGCAACCCGCCGCTGAATCCCGCAAACAATGTGTTCAACGGAACCAATTCATTTACAGGCAGCAACACACTTTACAATATGGATCTCGATTATTTCGACATCAGCGGTTACACAAATATCGGTGACAATTCAATGAGTGTTTCCATCGAAAGCCATCAGGATGCCGTAATCCTAAACAATATGGTGGTTGTACTCAACTCAGAAGTTCCGGATGCGACCATTACCGCCGAAGCGACTTTTGGCGGCTGTGACAACCGTGTGGTTGAAGTTGACTATGTGGTTTACAATACGATTGCGACCGATAAACTTCCTGCCGGAACACCGATTGCATTTTATGCAGACGGTCTATTGGTGGGTCAGTCAGCAACTGTGAACGATATTCCGATCGGCGGTCAGGAAAGCGGCCACATCACACTGAATATTCCAGAATCAGTCGCCAACAACTTTCAGCTCAAGGTATCGGTTGACGACGACGGAACCGGCAACGGAACGGTGATTGAATTCAATGAAGAAAATAATTTTTACTTTATTCAGATTCAACTGGGCGTCACTCCTACTATCAATCCGTACGAAGGATTAGAGAAATGCGATACCAACAATGATGGTGCTGAGGTTTTTAATCTGACAACCGTTGGTGCCCAAATGCTGGGAGCGCAGGCCGATGTTGCCATCAGATATTATACCGACGAAAATGATGCCGATCAGGGAAACAACAACAATATTCCAAATCCGGCTGCGTATGCCAATCTTTCAAATCCGCAGTCAATCTGGGTCAGACTTGAGGATCCGGTAGGATGCTATGCGATTGCATCATTTCAGATTGGGATCATTCCGCCTGCCGAGTTTGGATATACTCTGCCCGACATAGAAACCTGTTCGCCAAATCTTGTAACGGTCGGCATTCAGGTCAATCTGACCCAAAATCAGGATGCAATTCTGAACGGAAACAATCCGGCTGATTACACAGTTACTTATCATATCGATCAGAATTCTGCCATGAGCGGTGCAAATCCGATTGCAAATCCTGCTGCTTATCCAAATACTTCTTCGCCCCAGACCATCTGGGCTAGAATGGTCAATCCGGATGGCTGTGTGACTTACGGTTCTTTTGAAATCATTATCGTACCCGCTCAGGAAATGAATTATTCAATTCCAGAGCTTGAATTCTGTGCGCCTACCATGGATGCAGAAAATGTGATCGTCGATCTGACGTTGAACGAAACAGCAATCCTCAACGGAAACAATCCTGCTGATTATGTCATTACTTATCATACAACTGAAAATGATGCCATCAACGGAACCAATGCAATTGCAACACCCGCAGATTATCAGAATATAAGTTCACCCGAAACCATTTGGGTGAGAATGGTCAGTGCTGAAGGCTGTGTAACTTACGGCTCGTTTGTGTTGATTTTCAGCCTGCCATCCGAAATGACTTATACACTGCCCGATCTGGTGGACTGTTCAGTCGATCAGATTCTGATTGGAATCCCAACCGATCTTACCCAAAATGTGGATGCAATTCTGAACGGAAACAATCCGGCTGATTATACCATCAGTTATCATTTGGATCAGGATGCTGCTGCCAATGATTTGAATGCAATTCCAAATCCTCAGAATTATCCAAATATTTCATCACCGCAAACCATTTGGGTGAGACTGATCAATAACGAAAGCAAGTGTGTGCTGTACGGTTCGTTTGACATTATTTACAATCCTGCTCCGATTGCAGAAAATGCAAACATCCAGGAGTGCAGTATGTTTGGCCCTGCATTGTTTGATCTGACAAGACTGAATCAGGTGGTTGTAGCAGATTCTCAAGGATTGAATTTCACCTATTATCTGACTCACAGCGATGCGGAAAATGAAATCAACCAACTGCCCGAGAATTACACACCGCCTGAAATGATTTATACAATCTTTGTAAGAATTGAAGACGGAAACGGCTGTTTTACCATTGTTGAAGGAGAATTGGAATCAATAGTCAATACGGGCGAACTGTCAAATACCTATTTTGAATGCGATTCTCCATGGGAGCCAAATGACGGAATTGCTGAATTCAATCTGACCCAATTGTACAGCGACATCATCAATGCACTCGGGATTGCAAGTGCAAATATAACTTATCACACAAGCGTTGAAGGTGCAATAAGCGGAAACAATCCGATTCAGAACCCCGAAGCTTATCAGAATAATTCAAATCCGCAGGTGATTTATGCAAGAGCTGTCGGCACCGACGGAAATTGTGGCGGCGTGGTATCTTTCAATATCGGTGTGCAGCCTGTGCCCGAGTTTGATTTGCCCGATTTTCTGGCATACTGTACTTATGATGCGGTGAAATCCTGGACTTACAGTGGATCGTATCAGTCATATATTTGGAGATCTCCGACCGGCGAAGTCATCAGTACATCTGCAAATGTTACTTTTACAATGGCAGGCGAATATACGCTTGAAGTAAGAGAAACCGCTGACGGTTGTCCGGCGATCAGATCGGTTGAGGTAATCATCGATCAGCCGCCAGTGATTCACGACATCAAAGTGGACGGTCACACGGTTACGGTTTATGCTTCGGGTGGAGAAGTTCCTTATCAGTACAGTCTTAACAACGGCCTGACCTGGAGTCCGGGTTACATCATGTACAACGTTCCGGGCGGTCTGTACGACATGCTGGTCAAAAGCAAATACGGTTGTGTTTCAGACTCAAAATTCTTTGGCGTGCTTGGAATTCCAAACTTCATCTCGCCCAATGGTGACGGAAAAAACGACGAATGGTATGTTCGCGGTCTGGAAGCTTATCCGAAAGCAAGAATTAAGATTTTTGACAGATACGGCAAAATGTTTGTCGATCGTGAATTGGGCACGGATTTTAGATGGAACGGCCAATACAAAGGCGAACCGGTTGCTTCGGGCGATTACTGGTACATCATCAGTTTTGAAGACGGCAATCAGTTATCAGGACATATTTCTGTGAGAAATTATTAATCGGCTAAAAAATATCAAAACGTCCTGCGGTTTTCTTGAATTGCAGGACGTTTTATTTTGATTGAATTTCAGTTTATAGGTCTTCAATGGTTTTTAAATCCTAATTTTGTCAAAAATCTGAAATTGGATAATTTTAAAATGCAGGCCAAAACTTTTTTTGGCTTTGAACCCATACTGGCAGAGGAACTCAAATCGTTGGGTGCGGCAGATGTGAGCATCAAAAACCGTCTGGTTGAATTTTATGGCGACAAAGGTTTTATGTACAAGGCCAATTACAGTCTGTCAACTGCTTTGCGGATAATCAAGCCGGTTGTTTCCTTTTCGGTGAAAAATGAGAATCAGCTGTATGAACGTTTCAAACGTTTTGACTGGGAAGATTATCTCGATCTGGATCAGACTTTTCTGATTGATGCTACCGTACATTCCGATTATTTTACTCATTCACATTATGCAGCGCTCAAAGTCAAAGATGCTTTGGCTGATCATTTTCATCAGAAATACGGAAAAAGACCCGATGTTGACAAATTCAGCCCGGATGTCAGGTTCAATCTACACATCAGCCACGACAAGGTTACGCTTTCATTAGACAGCAGCGGTGAATCATTGCACAGAAGAAATTACAAGATCGGACACGGAATCGCTCCAATCAATGAAGTTTTGGCTGCAGGCTTATTAAAAATTGCAGGCTGGAACGGAAAAGGAAATCTTCTCGATCCTATGTGCGGTTCGGGAACCATATTGACAGAAGCCGCAATGATGGCCGCAAACATTCCGCCGCAACTGCACAGAAAACATTTCGGTTTTCAAAACTGGAAGGATTATGATCAGGATTTGTTTGAAAAAATCAAAGAAACCAGACTGAGCAGGATAACTGAATTTTCAGGAAAAATCGTCGGTTATGATCTTGACCCTTCGATTCTGGCAACTGCCGAAAAAAATATAGCCAATGCAGATCTTGAAGATTTCATAGAAGTTTACAGAAAAGATTTCTTCAAATCCAAAAAGGATCTGTTTCCGGTTCTGATTGTGTTCAATCCACCATACAACGAAAGGATTGAAAGTGATAATCAGACACTTTACAAATCAATCGGCGACACCCTGAAAAATCATTTTCCGAATACTTTTGCCTGGTTTATCACTTCTGATTTGTCAGCAAAAAAATATGTCGGTCTGAAACCTTCCAAAAAAGTAAAGGTGTTCAACGGCAAATTGGAATGTGATTTTCTGAGATACGACATTTACGAAGGCAGCAAAAAATCATCAAAACCAAACGATGAGAATTAAATTAGAAATTTCTTTTATTGACAATTTCAATTAATTTAAAAATATGATTTTCTGCTCTTTCAGCTTATTTATTCTGAACCGATTATGTTATTAATTAATTCTTAATATCGGATAGATAAAAATTAATAAAACCCGATATTAACGCATCAGTCTGTACACCGGATATCTTTTAAATTCAGGTTCGATCCAGGGCGAGTTCTCATAAACAAAGTTCAATTGTGCATAAGCATTCTTTGCAAATTCAGGATCTGATTTCTTTTTATCTTCCAGTTTTTGTCTGATTTCGGGATGATCTTTCAGATAATCGGCAGCAATGTCTTCAAATGCATAAGGCGAAAATCCTTCTTTCTGCTGAAAGATTCCGTCAAAGAAATTCCATGCAAAATAGGAATCAACCGACTGTGGTTCAAGCGTCTCGATCAGAAACCGGTTGGCTGACTGATCCATCGGAATGTACCAGTCACCTTTTCTGAAAGAAACTTTTTCCACACTCTTTTCAAGCACCGCATCAGAATTCACATGATGAGCTTCAAAAGCAGTCTGCATTGATTTATAATCTGTTATCCTGTATGTCTCAACTTCAAGTTCGGTATCTTTTTCAAGACGATTCATCTGTACACCGTTGAGCTGCAGCAGTTCGATTACTTTCCACCAGCCCTGGGGAATGATGTAGGCAATTGGTTTCTCAACACTGGTTTCTACATCATAACTATTGTAAATCGGAACCATTTTTTCAAAAGGTTTGCTTCTGTCATAATACAGCCGGTCCAAACCTGAAACTTCGCTTTTTTTGGTCCCTGCCTGATAACCTTTGTACAGAAATTTCTGAAATTGATCCGGATTGTGTTTCCATTTGACCGGAAATGATTTTGCAGTTTTTTCTTTTAATCTTGTTTTTTTTCGGATCGAAATGATGTCTTTTGAATTTTCTTTTCCAAAATCTATAAAAGAAAGCATCAGCTGATAAGTCGCTTCAACTCTCTGATGGTAAGGTTTGAGCATGTGCGTTTCTGGTACAAAACAAAATGTGCTCCACAGCGTACCGTATCCGCTTGAATACCTCGGTGAATCAAAAAACTCATTCCAACCGTTGTCGGGTGCAGTTCCCCAAACGCTGACATACGGAATCAGATCGTAATTTTTTTCTCTCATCAGCCGATACATTGCGGGTTCGAAAACCTTGTTCATATACTCACCCATCTCACCTCCCACTTTTGAATGTTGAGATGAAATGAACGTCATAACATGTTGATAATCCGCTCCATTGCTTACATGATTGTCAATAAAAACATCAGGGTCCAATTCATGAAAAATCTGAGTAAATGATCTTGCATTTTTTGAATCAGCTTTGATATAATCCCTGTTCAAATCCAAATTCTCTGCATTACCTCTCGGACTTTTGTTGTAGGGTCCGTTCTGATCGACTCTGTAATTCGGACTTTTTTTCAAAAAACCGCCGATGTTGTATACCGGAATCACAGCCAGTACCACATTGTCAGGCAGTTTTACTTTGCCGTCAGCTATGTCTCTTGCCAACAGCATGCTTGCGTCGATTCCGTCGGGTTCGCCCGGATGAATTCCGTTTTGAATCAAAATCACCAGTTTGTTCTGCTGTTTGATTTTTAAAATATCTGACTCACCGGAATTGCTGATGATTGCAAGATGAAGCGAATAACCCGAATCGGTTGGTCCTTTTTCAAATAATTTGATCTTGTCTGATTTTTGATCCAGTTTTTGCCAGAAATCAATCACTTCTTCATAAGTTGAAGTTTCCTTTCCGTTGCTAAGTTCAAATTTGATTTTCATTTCCTGTGCAAAATTAAATTGAAAACAAACGATTAAAAACGTTGCAATTGCTTTTCTCATTGAATTGGTTTTAAGGTGTATCCTTGATTTTTCAGTAAATTAATGACTCCGTTTTCACCCGCCAGATGCGCAGCTCCGACTGCAACAAATGTCGGTTTTTCAGCTATCAGTTTTTCGATTACCGGAATCCAGCTGATGTTTCTGTCATCCAAAAGCATTTTGATGTCATTTTGCGGATATTTTGGATCTTCAAAACTTTCTTTTGTCATTTCATACAATCCCTGAACATCATTTTGTTTGTACAAATTTAGAATTTTTGCAGTTTCGCTTTTGAGCTCTTCCTGATTTTCAGCCAGATAAGAAATTACAGCCACTGCATCTTCATTTGACTGAGAAAATAATGTATCAATCTGTGTGTCAATTGATTCAAGACCAACTAAATCTTTGCCTTCAGCCTTTGCCAAATTCATAAAGACCATATCATAACCCAAATCCATCGGACAGTCAAGGCCAAGCAAGCTGAGTTGCATCAAAAATATCTGAGGACTCAGCATTTCAAAAACTGCAAATCCGGCGCCGAATTTTGACTGAAAAAGCAAATCGAGTTTTTCGACAACTTCAGTAGAAAGCCGATCGCTCATCTTTTTCCCATCTTTTGCAAATGAAATCAGAAGCATCTTGGTTTGAAGACTCGGATCGCTCATATCGAATTCCAATGCAAGTGTTTCGGAATTGTCAAACGCTTTTTGGATTTTGCCGGTCATCAGCACATCACCCTGACAGGCAATATGGGTAGTGCCGTACAGAAAGGAAGGCCTCTCAAGATTCTTTCCGCTAATTTCCCAAAGCAATGATTTTTCATTGATTTTTTGAGAAAATCCAAATTGAAAAATCAGAAGGAGCGACAGTAAAAAAAGTTTTTTCATTTGTATAATTTCTTCAATTGATAAATTTATTTTTTAATTCGGGTGTGGGCAGCCAACAGTTGTCCAGTCTGCCAAACCAGCTGTATCTGTTTCTTGAAACTATGTCATAGACCAAATCACGAACCGGTCTTGGAACCCAAATTAAAATTGAGGAAATCCGATAAATTCCTTTGAGCGATTTTCCGATTTTTAACGCAGCAGTTGATTTTGTATAGAATTTTTCGTCTTCGATCAAAATAATGGTTTTGAGTTCGCGATGATCCAGATGATTGGTTTTCAGAAAATTTTGACCAAAATCGGACTGAAGCGATGCAAATTTGAAAATGTTTTTTGAATCATTTTTGATGACCCGCTGCACAAAAGAATTGCACAAATTGCAGACGCCGTCAAAAAGAATGATTTTGGGTTTTTCCATTACACAAAAATAGATACTTTTGGCCAATTGACATTCATACAGTCCAAGATGAGTTTTACTGATATTTTACTGTTGCCATTTCTGTGCGGCATTGTCTTTATGATTGTAGGATATATACAGTTTAAATTTCCGCCAAAAAAGATCAATTCCTTTTACGGGTTTCGAACCGGTCGGTCGATGAAATCACAAAGAAACTGGGATTTTGCGCAGAAATATTCAGCAAAACTGATGATGATTTGCGGTTTGATTCAATTGCTGTTTTCGCTTTCGGGATGGTTTTACAATCAGGGCTCCGAATATGATGTAATCATCGGAATGATCCTGCTGCTTTTGACCGTAATCATTCTGCTGACACTCACCCAAAACGAATTGAAAAGATTTGAAAAGAATCAGAAATGATTTGAAATCATTTCAGTTTCAAGGTTTTCATATAGAAATTCCGATCGATTTTGAAATTTTTCTCCAAACCGTTTTTCAAAGTTTCTGTTTTGAGTTCAGAAGTCGGATACAACCAGACATCGCTGCCGGCGATTCTGACAGGCATATTGAAACCTTCCACAATATTTGACCATTGATAACTGATTTTATTTCCGTCGATTGTATATTCAAAAATCGGAATTTGGGTTGTTCTGAGATATTGATTAAAAAATGCAGTCAGATCCAAACCGCTTTTCTTTGCCATATAATCTTCAATCTGCTGAGTGGTAACCGTCTGGTGATAGAATTCAGAATTTAATCCTCTCAAAATTTCTCTGAATTTCTGATCATTATTGACCCATTGTCTCAATGTATGAATCATATTTGCACCTTTGTAATACATATCGCTGCTTCCCTCATTTTGAACGCCGTAAACACCGATGATCGGACGGTCGTTAACAATTCGTTTTCGGGTGCCGATCACATAATCGTCGGCTGCCTCTTTACCAAACATCTGTTCTGTAAACAAAGTTTCTGAATAAGCGGTAAAACCTTCGTGCACCCACATATCTGCAACGTCCTTGGTCGTAATATTGTTTCCAAACCATTCATGCCCCGATTCGTGAACGATGATAAAATCCCATTTCAATCCCCAACCTGACTCTGACAGATCGGCACCGAGATAACCGTTTTTAAAATTGTTTCCGTAAGCCACCCCGGACTGATGTTCCATGCCAAGATGAGGTGCTTCGACCAATTTATAACTGTCTTCGTAAAAAGGATAAGGCCCGAACCAGTATTCGAGTGCCTTGAGCATATCTTTTGACTGAACGAATTGTCTTTCAGCATTTTCTTTGTTGTAATCCAAAACCCAATAATCAACATCCAGATTTCCTTTTTCACCTTTGTAATGATCTCTGATTTCGATATAATGACCGATATACGGAATGATGTTGTAATTGTTGATCGGATTTTTGACTTCCCATTTGTATAAAATTTTGTTTCCGGTTTCCTTCATTTCAACCAGTCTTCCATTCGAAACACCAACCAAATCTTTGTCAACGATCATGGTTACACTTGCGCCCATTTCGGGTTCGTCGCCCTGATAATCTTTGTTGGGAAACCAAACACTTGCGCCCAATCCCTGACAGGCAACCGTCATCCACTGTCTGTCTTCTTTATCTTTTGTGAAAATCCATCCGCCGTCCCAGGGTGCTCTGACCGCAATTTTTGGTTTACCCGAAAATGCAATTTCAAGTATATGTCTGCTTCCGGTTTTTAATTTTTTGTCAAATGTCAGAAAATAAACATTCCCTTCTCTCTCAATTGATTTGACTTTACCGTCTTTAAAAGAAGTCTTTACGATCTCCATCGGCTGCTGCAGATCGATCTGAAGAATCTGATTTTCACTTTCTTTGATGACTTTAAATGATATCCTGGTCGAACCTTTGATTGATTTATTGTCAAAATCGGGTTCCACTATGATGTCGTATCTGAGCACATCCCACCAGTCTCTGTATTCGGTATTGGTTCCCCTTAACGAATCCTGACGTGAAAATTCTGATTTAGAGTTAAATATCTGTGCATTTAAACCTAAACTCAACAGTAGAAAAAATAACAGCGAATATTTCATTTTTGATTGATTTTGTTTTTACAAAGTTATTTTAATTTTAAACAAATGGAACAGTATAAAGTGGTAATTCAATACCGTTAATCACTTAGTGGACTTCAATTTGAAATTGATTCCTATTCAAGGAATTAAATGATTGATTTGAAAAACGTTCTAAAAATATTGAAACAAAATATCATTTTCTATTTTTATCAAATATTGCTTATATTAGTTTTAAAATATTAAGAAGGATGCAGATTAACCGCTTTGCAATATTTACATTAATGTCGTTTTTGTACAATTTGAAAGATAGTGGGCTTAAAAACAATGGAACAGTTCACAATGTGAATTTCTCCCTTTCCGGACCTATGTTTAAAAATTATTTATTTTCTCTTAACTCTTTCTATACAAGTAAGATATTTAATATAAATTCATACACAGTAACCAAGCCGGATTTTTCAATTTCGATTTCCAAAAATTTCCTGAAGGACAAACTGAATGTTAATTTGGAAATGAGAAATGTTTTAAACCAATATACTGAAAGGAAACTGATTTTTGAGGAAAATGAAAATTATTATCATTTGGAAAATCAAAACCAATCCCGGTTACTTCTGATAAGTCTGACATACAATTTCGGGAAAAATTTTAGTACAACTCGAAAAAATATTCAAAACACCAATAGTGATATAAAACCATAAAATAAACACAATATGAAAAATCTGTTATCAATCCTGTTACAAACAGACTTCTAAATTTCCAAATAAAGCTGTAACAAATCCGAAAAACAGGATACTAATTCCGAAAAGAATCTCAATGCACAAATCCGTTCTGTATCTTTCATTCATCTTTGGAATGGTTTCTTCAGTCCTGTTCGCACAAAACGACTGCAAACTCAGAGGCGAAGTACGCGACAGCATCGGCTTGCCCGTTTTTGACGCTTCGGTTTCTGTGTTCAATTCAAAAAATGAAGGTGCAGGATTCGGTTTTACTGACAACGAAGGATTCTTTTCAATCGATCTGCCCTGCGGTCAGGATTATGATGTTGAAATCGAACATTTTGATTTTGAATCTTATGAACAAAATGTTCATCTCGACAAATCCAAAACACTGAGATTCAAACTGAAGAAAACCTCAATCACACTTGGCGAAGCGGTGATTCAGGCAAGAAAACCGATTACGGTCAAAGGCGACACCATCGAATATGATGCGGATTCCTTCAGAACGGCTGCAGATGAAAATTTGGAAGATCTGCTCAAAAAACTGCCCGGTCTTCAGGTCGAAAACGGTAAGGTGTATTATGAAGGAAAAGAAATTACAACCATCAAAGTCGGAAATCGCGAGGTGCTCGGCGGAAATACAAAACTGTTGACCAAAAACCTGCCCGCCGATGCCATCGACAAAGTACAGCTCAACAAGAAATTTAAAGCAAATCCTTTTTCAAATTCACTGTCTGACGATGAGGAAGCGATGCTCAATATCGAGCTCAAAGAAGACAAAAAAAGTCTGCTGTTCGGCACGCTGACAGAAGGCGGCGATGCCGACAAACACTATGATGTGCAGTCAAAACTGTTTTATTTCAGCCCGAAAACCGATATGACTTCGATTACCGATTACAATACCTACGGAAAAGAAGTGTTTACATCAGAAGATTATTTTACTTTTCTCGGAGGTTTTTCTGAATTTATGGAAGACGGAAGCAGTTTCTCGATTCGTGAAGAACCCAACCGGATCAGTCTGGGAACCGCTCAGAATGCGGCTGAAATGGATGCTTTTCTCAGCGCACTTCACTTTGGATATGAACCCAACAAAAAGGTTTTTACAAACGGTTTTCTATTGTTCAATTACAATGATCTGAGTTTTCAGTCCACCCAGGAAAGGATTGGTGAAAACATGAATTTCAAAGATGAAAACAGAAACGACCAGCGATTGCTTTCCACACTTGGCAGATACCGTTTGGACTATACACCGAACAATCTTGAACAGTGGAAATACCGGGCGACTTTCAATTATCTCGAAAACGACAGCAGACAGTTTGCAAATACTTTTCTGAATGATGTTTCGACCGGCGAAAGAGACAATATCATAAAAAACAATTCGCTCAGTTTCAGACACAATCTGTCTTATATTCGAAAAATCGGAAGCAATGACAATCTCGGAATCTATGTCAGACACCAGTTCAGCAATCAGCGTCCCGATCTGATGATTACCGCAGATGCGGTTCCGCTAATCATCGACAGCATTGGTTTTTTTGATCTGAAACAAAACAAAAGGCTGAAAATTCAAAATCTGCAGGTGTACGGAATTTACAATCATCTCATTACAAACACAAGCAATCTGAAGATCAAGATCGGTTCCAATTTCAGCTGGCAGGATCTGGTCAATAAAATTTACGAATCGGATCAGCTGATCGGCCAAAATAATTTTCTGACTGATTCAAATTTTGATTTCACCGAATTGTACACCGACCTGACGTACACCAAAAAATGGGGAGCAGTCAAACTCGATGCAGGTTTGGGATTGCATAATTTCAGAGAAAGCACTCAGACCGGAAACAGCTCTCATTCGCTCAATCTGACCAGAATATTGCCGCATGCAGCGCTTGAAATCAAACCGAACAATTCTCAAAATATCCGACTGTCGTATCAGCAGAATTACAAACTGCCCAATCTGACCGATCTTTCGGACGGCTATGAAATTGAAAACTATTATTCGGTTTACAGCGGATTTCTCGGTCTGAAGCAGTCGCTCTATCACAATGCAAATCTGAGTTACGGTTATTTCAATTCTTTCAGTTTTCTGAATTTCTATACCGGTTTGAATTACAGCCGAATCGTTGACAATATTCAGTCGAGATCGGATATGAGCGTGATGCCTCAGCACAATTCGCTGATCAACAACCCCGAAAAAGATCAAACGCTGTCGTTTTATTTTGGCGGGCAGAAAAGATTTTCAAGATTTTATTCATTGAGTCTGAATTCAAATATCTCTTATCTTCAGTATTTTACAACCATCAGAAGACCCGAATATGATGCGGGCGGAAATATGAATGTGGTTGACATTCAGACCGAAAACAGTTCGTTGAGTCAGAATTACACACTGACCAATAAATTCAAAATCAAAAAGAAAATCGAATTTGATCTGGGTCTGAATTATTCTTTGAATAATTTCAAATCATTGGTCGATACCAAATTTGAAACCTGGCGCCCGTTTGGAAGATTGGCCTGGTCAATATCCGACAAATTCCTTTTTCAAACCGATTATTCGTACAATCTTCAATATACCGACAACGAACTGATCAACAAAAATCAGGCGCTGAATGCCTCGCTTCGTTTCCATGTGGCAAAGGCGACTTATCTGACGCTGATTGCCGGAAATCTGCTTGGCGACGACAGACTGGTGAGTTCAAGTTTCGATGCTTCGACCAACCAGACGATCATCAACACCAGAGAACTTTTGGGCAGATACTTTTTGGCGCAGTTGAGGTATAAGTTTTAGCTTCAGGTTGTTCGCTAGCGAAGTCGAAGCGCACCGGCAAATACATCCGACAGAACTGCATATTTCAAAGTCAAATGTCTAAAATCCTAAGATCATTCACTTCAACCGCATCCATTCCCTTTCTGAAAATCCTTGCTGTCAGCTGTCCTTTGAGCACAGCACTGCCCTGCTCCACTTCTATCCGGCTGCCTTCTCTCAGACCGACAACCGGCTGAGCATTGAATTTGTGAAATTCATAAATCCTTGTTTCGCGGGTTTCGCCTTTGTGTTTTGAATTAGGATCGGGATCAAGATAATGCGGATTGATGTTGAAAGGCAAAAACCCGAGCGCTTCAAAACTTGGCGGATAAACAATCGGCATATCGTTGGTCGTACCGATGTCGATGCCGCAGATATTGCTACCGGCACTGGTTCCCATATACGGAATTCCGTTTGAAACCGCAGCTTTCAGCTCATCGATCAGATCAAGTTCATAAAGCGTTTTGAGCAGCAGAAAGGTATTTCCGCCACCGATGAAAATTGCTTTTGCATTTTGAATCGCTTCTTTCGGATCATCGAATTCGTGCAGTCCGATGACTTTGATTCCTTTTTGGCCAAAAGCTTTTTTGGGCGATTCTGTATATTCATCATAAGTCGCTCCCGACGGTCTGGCATAAGGCACAAAAAGGATTTCGTCTGCATTTAAAAATTTAACCGCATCGTCGATGATGTATTCGAGGTAACTGCTGTCAAAAACCGTGCTGGTACTGGCGGCGAGTATTCTGTATTTTGGATTGATTTTCATCTGTTTTGAATTTGGAAGTAAAATTAAAGTATTATTTTCAGTTGCGGTTGTCAAATTGGTTTATAACTTGCATCAAAAATTCAAATGCGGATAATTTCACTGGTTCCATCCATCACCGAAACACTGATCGATCTGGCACCCGAAATGGTGATCGGAAGAACCAAATTCTGCATTCATCCTGCTGAATTTGTCAAAAAACTTCCAATAGTCGGCGGAACAAAAAGTTTTCATATCGAAAAAGTCAGAGCGCTCAAACCCGATCTGGTGATTGCCAACAAAGAGGAAAACGAAAAGGAATTTGTTGAAGAACTGATGACGGATCTGAAAGTTTGGGTAACCAATATTGAAACGCTTGACGACAATTACAGTCTGATCCGAGAACTCGGGAAAATTACAGACCAAAAGCAGAAAGCCGAAGAAATCTGTCAGAAAACAATTTCGATTTTTGAAAATTACAAATTGAAAAATCCGGTCAAAGCAGCTTATATGATCTGGCGAAAACCCTATATGACCGTCGGAGGTGATAATTTTGTAAATCACCTGCTCGAGACCATCGGTTTTGAAAATATCTTTAATGACAGATCCAGATATCCCAAAGTCAGTTTGGATGAACTCAGCCCTGCGGATACGATACTTTTATCGACAGAACCTTATCCGTTTTCCGAAAAACATATACCCGAATTCAAAACTGCTCAGCCCGAAAAAAAAATCAGGATTGTTGACGGTGAGGCCTTTGCATGGTACGGAAGCCGTTTGTCAAAACTTGAAAATTTCTACAAAGAACTGGTTGCTGATTTTAATAATGATTAATTGATTTTATTGATTTAGGTTAATTTTTTTCGGGTTTTACTGACCTATTTTTGCTGTCAAAAATTAATCAGAATGGATTCAATCATCAAAACAAATCAAAACGATTGGGCGGCATTGTTTGCAAGACTCGCCGTTGCAATCGCAATCTTTCCGCACGGTGCGCAGAAACTCTTTGGCTGGTTTGGCGGCAAAGGCTTTGAACAGACCATTGAAATTTTTACCGGCTATCTGGGAATTCCTTATTTCCTGGTCATTTTGGTACTGTTTGTCGAAGTTTTTGGCAGCCTGTTTCTTGCTGTTGGTCTTTGGACAAGACTTGCTGCTGCAGCCATCGCGCTGAATTTTATCGGTGTGCTTTATATGGACATTTGGGGAAACAGTTTCTTTATGAACTGGGGAAAAGTTGAAGGTCAGGGCGAAGGGCTTGAGTATTTTATCCTGCTCTTTGGTTTGATAATTGTGTCATTGATTTCCGGAGGTGGAAAAGCAAGTTTGGATGCAATTCTAAAATCCAAAAAATCAAAACAATCTTAAAAAAAAAATCACAATGGAAATTCATATTTGGTCGGATATCAGATGTCCGTTTTGCTATGTGGGCAAAAGAAAATTTGAAAAATCAATTGAAAATTTCGAACACAAAGATAAAATCCAGGTGCACTGGCACAGTTTTGAACTGGATCCGAATCTCAAAACCGAACCCGAAGTCAATTCTATAGATCATTTGGCGATGAGCAAAGGAATCAGCCGTGCAAATGCAGAACAGATGTTGGGTCATGTGCTGAAAACCGCCGAAGATACCGGTCTTGTTTTTAATTTTGACAAATCGGTTGTTGCCAATTCTTTCAATGCCCACCGACTGATACAGTTTGCACAGTCAAAAGGATTTGGAAATCAAATCGAGGAAACGATGTTCAAAGCCCACTTCACAGACGGAATCAATATTGACGACAAAGAAGAACTGCTGAAAATTGCAAAAAGCATAGGATTGGATAAAAACGAAACAAAAGAGATTTTGGATTCAAATCAGTTTTCGGATGTGGTCAGAGAAGATGAAATCAATGCGCAGAAACTCGGCATTAGAGGCGTTCCCTTCTTTGTTTTCAACAACAAATACGCAGTTTCGGGCGCTCAGCCTGTCGATGTATTTGACGAAGTGCTTGAAACCAGCTGGAAAGAATTCAAGCAATCGGACAGTCCGTTTATCGTCAGCGAAGGTCAAAGCTGCGATGCGGATGGCAACTGTGACTGATCTGTTTATGCTTTTACAGCTGCTTCTTTGAGTTTGTTAAATTGCTTTTTCTGATAAAAATAAGCAATCAGCACAATGATGATCAATATGATTTGTCCCAATACAGATTCAATTGTCGAATAGATTCCGAGCCAGTCAGCCTGTATCCATGACGGAAGTGCGTGAATGGATATCAGTCCACTTTCCTGAAGCGAATGGATTCCCTTTCCGGTCAGTATAAATGCGAGCAGTACAACAAGCCATGATGAATAAAGGAACAATTGTCTGATTGGAATTTTGCTTGAATATTTCATAAAGAAAAATGCGATTACAAAAAGAATCACCACCGCAGTAATTGAACCCAATCCGATGGCTGACTGATTGTTGGCATCTGCTTCCAGACTAATTGCTTTCAGAAACAGTATCACTTCAAAAACTTCTCTGAATACTACCATAAATGAAAAAGCAGCCAAACCGAACATTTTGTCCTTTTCAAGATAAACCCCGATTTTTTCTTTGATAAACCGTTGCCATTTCCTCGCATTCGAATTGTTGTGCAGCCAGTAGCCTGCCCACAGCAGGATGACAACTGCAAACAG
>Ga0172382_10001036_pt1 | contig 51134 bp, 56 predicted proteins | sample Leawel138RmetaG_FD_122245 | JGI IMG/M metagenome (GOLD analysis project Ga0172382, IMG submission 122245) | Leachate microbial communities from a municipal landfill in Southern Ontario, Canada - Leachate well 138R metaG | ecosystem: Engineered > Solid waste > Landfill > Unclassified | place... | reverse complement strand
GTTTCGAGGAGGTCCGGGTGCCTCACAAGGGCGCTATTCAGGACCAGATCATTGAGGGGGTGTTTTCGGTCGCAAAGGAATTTCCCCGTCTGATCGACTCCACCGAGACGATGAAGGAAACCCAGCTTAACCGTGACGAGCAGCGCTTGCTTGCCGAAGCCAGTCTGATTGCGCGCTATGGCGACGATGAAAGCCCGGTGAAGCCTGATCAGATCGTCATGCCGCGTCGCTGTGAGGACGTAGGGCAAAGCGTCTGGACGACCTTCAATGTCATTCAGGAGAATATGATCAGGGGCGGCCTCGACGGACGCAAGAGGAACGCCAACGGCCATATTCGCCGCAGCACGACCCGTCCCATCAACGGCATCGACCAGAATGTGACGCTTAACCGCGCGCTCTGGACGCTGGCCGAGGGGATGCAGCGCCTTAAGGCGGGCTGACCCCTCCCCCTCCCCGTGTGGCGGCTTTGCATGTGCAAAGCCGCGCGGGCCGCTTCTTCCCCCTTTCCCGTCCCGACAGACCGCTTTGCATGTGCAAAGCCGTGCGCGGGGACGTTCGCCTGATTTGCAAGGATTTTCCCATGCCCACGATCTTTGACGACATTATCCCCAACCCCGCCAATCTCCCGATCCCCCGCGCGACAGTGGAGGAAATGGAGCGCGCGGGCGAGTGCGCGATGTGGGATCACCTCATACGCGCGACCGATCTTGAAAGGCTGATGGACCGGCAGGCCCGCGACGAATCAATTCGCTGAACGACAATCCCCCGCCCGCGACCATCGCGAATGTCTATGCTACCTTGACCGATCCGGCCATATCTTCCGCCGAGGCATCGCCACGGCGTTCCGGGGGCTGGATCGCCGTTTTCGATCCCATGATGGTTTTAAGCTGGGCGCGCGGATCGTTCTTGAAAACGCGTTGAGCGAATTTGGCTGGTGGAACCATTATCGTCGCCATGACGAAACGCTGCGCGATGTTGAGCGCGCCTTTGCCGAGTTGGACGGTCAACGCCAGCCCGAAAGAGCCGCCGGGATCGTCGGGAAGATTGGCAAGGTGCGCAGCATCCAAGCCCGCCCTCTTGTCGTCGAATCCGACTATTTCCGGGTTCGCATCTTCAAAAATGGCAATATCCATATCTGGTTTCGGCACGATGATCTTGTGCGAAAGGTCAACCGCGTCCTGGCCGATTATTTTGGGGAAGTAATCGGCGCAGGGGCGGACGTGGCGGATGTGTCCGACATGGGGCCGGGCTATCTCGTAACCCCCACGCGCAATTTCGGCCTGTTCGAGACAAACAAGGAAATCGCCGCGCTTCTGTTCGATCATCTGCCGTGGAAGGCGCTGGAAGGCGCGACCGTGCTGGAGCCAAGCGCAGGACGCGGCGCGCTTGCCGACCGCGCCCGCCGGCACCGAATATGCTGAAGATCGACGAACAGCGGCTTTCCGGGCAGCTATCGGGAAATGGAGGCCCATCGACTGGAATCAGCCTTTCCGCGACCTTCCCGAAGGCTCGTTCGCCCATGCCGGAACCATGATAAATACGGTGACGCTTGCGATGCGCAGACCTGATAGCGAGGCAGGCGTGCCGTAAAGGTCCCTCCCCTGCCCTAGCCGGGCCGCGCGACTTTGCACATGCAAAGCCGTGCGGCTGTTTCCCTGGCAATGCCGGGACGGAATGGCGGCGGATCAGCGGCGCGGCTTGATATTGATATGGGCTACCGCAGGATAACCGAACAGGCCGTTGATATGCTCGATGATCTTTGGCCCGGCATCGCGCAGCGCTGGGGCATGAGAGAGGTCCGCGCTTATGTCGAGGACACCGGCTGACTTGCGACCCGGCGCATAGCGGATTGTTATAGGCGTGCTATGCGCAGCAAGCGCGGGGCCGACAATCTCGCGCCATCGCGCCACCAGATCGGAGCGCCCGAAGCCCATGCGGCGAAACGCGGGCGCAGCAGCGCCGCGAAGCAGGTCGCCGATAGACCTTGCCTCTCCGCCGCGTTCTTTTGGCTTTCCGAATCCGCTTTCGTCCTCCATGCGGAGCACGTTGCCACGATGTTCCCGGCGCGTCGAGTTATTGGCGCGTTCGTGCCTCTCGCGAGCGGCCATTGGACCCCGCCCTAGCGCGATCCGATGGCCGCTAGGCGCTGGCGCCTCCTAGCGTCGGCGCCAGCGCCCGATGCTCTTTGCATGTGCAAAGAGCATGAAGTATTGAGTTCATTATTAACCCTGCTTATGGTGCGTCCCGCAGCGCGACGGCTGCGGCGGCACAAGGGCGACAGGGTGAGCGGGAGCGAACAGACCGAAGGAGGAGGAGAGGGTGACGCGATCGTGCAGATTCGCGTTCCCAAGTCTCTCCGCAACGAAATCGCCCGGATCGCGCTGGATCAGGGCGGCATGACGTTTCGGGCATTGATCCTGTCGGCGCTGAAGGCGACCTATGGGCTTGACGTGGCCGACGACGAATTGCGCGATCGGCGCGGGCGACAGGCAGGGGAGGGGCATCAATGATCTATGACTATTTCGCGAGTCACCCGGATCACGCGATCCTTGCCGGTCTGATCGGTTTCTTCGTCCTGTCCTATATCTGGGGCAAGACGGGACGACCTCGCCGCGGTCGCGACCGCTCCGCGCGGGATCTCTATGAACGCAGACTGCGAGGCGAGGGCCGACACGATGGCTAAGAAGGATCAGACCGGCTCGGCCAAGCGCCAGATGCAAACGATCGTCGTCAACAACCGCAAGGGCGGCGTGGGAAAGACCATGCTCGCCACGCACCTCGCATGGTTTCTGGCCGAGGGCGACAGGCCCGTCCTGTTCGTCGACCTGGACGCGCAGGGCAACGGTTCGCGCACGCTTGCGGCGGCCGCCCATGGCGGCGTTGCGTCCGAACTGTTCGATCCGGAAACCACGCTTGCGCTGACAGCAGCGCCGGGTATCACCGTGCTAAGCTCCGATGAACGCCTTGATATTGTTGACCTGGACGACGTTCCGGCCATGGTGAAGGCGATGGACTCGCTGCGCTCGCAATTTGCTTATTGTGTTATTGATACGCCGCCAACTTGGGGCGCGCTCAACTTCGCTGCCCTTACGGTGTGCGACCATCTGGTCGCGCCCATTGAAATGAAGGACTATGCGCTCGATGGCGTTGAGCATCTGCTGAAAGCCATTCAGGCGGCCGAGCAGAAGGGCAGGGGGGGGCGCAAGATCAATTTCCTCGGCTTGCTGGCGAGCCGCTTCAACAGCCATAGCCCGCGTGAAAAGGAAAATTTCGCCCAGATCGTTCACGCCATGGGCAAAAGTATGATCTTCAATGGCGTGCTGGCGCAGCGCGACGGCTATGAGGAAGCCGTCGCGGAGGGTGTGCCGGTCTGGACGCTCAAGAAGCGCGCAGCCGTCCTTGCCGGGCAGGAAATGCGTTTCGTCCTCGAACAGATCCGGGACCGCATGGACGGTCTGCCTGCAAAGGAGATCATCTGATGAGCAAGTTCAAAGAGCGCGCCGCGCAGCTCAGCACTGTTCTTCACTCGCGCACCGCAGAAATCGTTGTTCAGGAGTTGCTGGTTGCGGACGTGATCCCCGACCCGGATCAGCCGCGCAAGGTGTTTAACGAAGCCAAGCTGAAGGCGATGGCCAAGTCGGTCGTGCGACGTGGGCTCTTGCAACCGATCACCGTCCGACCTGCCAATGCCGATGGAAAATACATAATTCGGTTCGGTGAGCGACGTTGGCGCGCCCATCAGATTGCAGGGCTTGCGACGGTGCGCGCGATCGTTTCGGATAGCGCGGTAGAACGCAACAATCTGGTCGATCAGGTGGTCGAAAATGAGCAGCGCGAGAATCTGACGACAAGCGAAATGATCGAGGCGGTCCAGAAGCTACTGGCCGAGGGTTTGACCAAAGCTGAGATCGCGGAAGAACTCGCCTGTCAGCCTGCCGACGTGAGCCAGTATGTCGCGCTTTCGGAAATAGAGGAGTATTTGCACGCTCTGATCGACAAATGGCCCCGGCGCGCACTCTATGATTTGCATATAGCGTCGCGGCGTTTCCCTGCTGAAGTGGAACGCTTCGTTGCGGAACGCGGAGGCGAGGCGATTACGACCGCGATGGCTTCGGCTGTCGCGCGCGACCTGAAGGCGAGGGCGAAAGTCGTGCCTGCCCCCAAGCCGGATGCCCCACAGCACGCTGCTGCGTCAGCGCAGCCGGCGGGCGAGGCGTCGATCGCCGAGCCTGCCGAGAAGGCTTCAGCGCTCGTCCCGGAGAGTGCGCCGTCAGCTCCGGCGAAAGGAAAGAGTAAGCGCACTAGCGTTCCGCCGGTTCCCCTTGTCGTCACGGTGACAGTCGATGGAAAGACCGGGCGGCTTATTCTTCCCGACAGCGTGACCGTGCTGTTCGACGGGGAGGCCGAACCCGTCACGGTGCCTGTGCACGAACTGCGGTTTCAGAATTAGGCGGTCGGGGCGCTCCTAGCGACTTTGCACATGCAAAGCGGGGAGCGCATGGGCAGATCTCAGCGCGCAGAGAGACCCCACTTGATGCGGACGTTTCACACCATTGGCGCGCGTCCTTCGCCCCGTAGGCGAAGGCGCGTGACGGATGCCGCGCATGCGGGTCAAGGCGCTTTGCATGTGCAAAGCGCCGATAGTTGACCCTTTCGTCAGAGAAACGCCGGAAGGGCAGGGGAAGTCGGGAGACTCTGACGGTGTAAGGTCCCCTGCCGGGCTGATAGAAGATGCCCGCTCCGACATTGTTCCGTCAGAATCTCTCATTTTGCATGTGCAAATTGGAGAGGAAGGCGAAGAACCCAAAACTTTTGATGGCGGGATAGGCTTGCCGCCGGGATTGTAAAACTATATGCATTTAGTGTGACAGTTTTTGGAGTTCGCCTTCCTGAAGATCTGGCCCGTCGCTTCGACCTTGCGGCAGCGAAGGAGGGCGGCCGCTCGGTGCTGCTGCGACGGCTGATCGAGCAGGCCGCGAGCGGGGCAGGGGAGGGGGAGCCTCCCCCGCGCGAGCGCACCCGCCGGCCCCACCGCCTCGAAATCCGCCTCGACGATGCGGAGCTTGCGCTGCTGAATGAAGCGGCAGCGTTGCGTGGACTGACCCGCAACAACTGGGTGGCGACGCTGGTGCGGCACCGGCTGCGCGACGGGATGCCTCCGGCGCTGCCCGAACGGCAGGCGCTCGCCGATGCCTGGCGTCAGATTCGCCGCGTCGGCCTCAACATCAATCAGGCCGTCCACGCGCTCCACGCCTCGACGATGAAGGATTCCCGGCTCGATCTTGCCCGCGAGGCCGCGCGCGTGGCGGCGATGCGCGATGATGTGGCCGAGCAGACCCGTGCGATCGGTCAGGCGCTCAAGGGCGACCTGTCCTATTGGCGTGGTGAGCCATGAGCGGCGGCGACGATGTGCTGCCGCTGCCCGCGCTTATGGAGGCGTGGCGGCCTCCGGTCGGCGGCCGCCGGACGATGCGCGGCGCGACCGTGCGCCTTTCCGCCGGGCGGGGGAGGGGAGGCCATGCCGATAGCGCGCGGGCGAAGCTGACGCGGATCGTCCGCAAGGCGCCGGAGGTCGTGGTGAAGGTATCGGGCCGCCAGCGCGGCGGAGGCCATTTGAGCGCCCACCTCGAATATATCGGCCGCCACGGCAAACTGGAGGTCGAGACGGACAATGGCGAGCGGATCACCACCGTCGCCGGGCTGCGCCAGCTCGCCGGCGAATGGGAGGCGCTGGACGACGCCACCAACAGGGGGCGGCCCCGGCCCACCTCGATCTCGATGGTGCTGTCGATGCCCGCAGGCGTTGCGCCCGATATCGTCCATGATGCCGCTCGCGCCTTCGCGCGCGTCGAGCTGGCCGATCGGTTCAGCTACGCCATGGCGCTCCATACCGACACCGATCACGCGCACGTCCATCTGACGGTCGCGGCCGAAGGCTACCACGGCGCCCGCTTCAATCCGCGTAAGGCCGATCTCCACGCTTTCAGGGAGAGTTTCGCCCATGAGCTGCGCGCTCGCGGCGTCGAGTGCGAGGCGACGCCCCGGCGGGCACGCGGCATCGTTCGTAAGGCTGACCCGTCCGCGGTTCGCCATATCGAACTGCGCGCGGAGCGCAGGCCGCGGGGAAGGGGCGGGGAGACGGTCCGGCAGCGGCGGCGCACGCTCGACGAGGCCGTGAAGGTCGCGCGCTCCCCGCGTCCCGACTATCGCCATGAGGATGACCAGGCGCTGCAACGGCAGCGTCAGGTCAGGGACGCCTATGAACAGGCCGCAAATGCCCTAGAGAGGACCGGGAGGGCCGCGGATCGCGATCTGGCGGCCGAGGTGAGAGCATTTGTCGCGGCGCTGCCGCTGCCGCTCTCTCGTCGACTAGCACTTGCCGTCGAGCTGGGTCAGCGCGATCAGCGTGCCGCGCGGTCAGATGAAAGCGCTATGCGGTCGCGACCGGAGGAAAAAGGGATCGCGCCGCCTTTGCCAAGAAGATTCTCCAGACACCGCTCCGATCGTGACCACTGAAGTCGGGCTGCTAATTCGTTCAGGTCTGGCATTCCGTTGGGAGCTGGATTCCAATCCGCAACAGGGCGTGAGCACTGGCTTCGAGGTCGCTTTGCGGCACGACGCTGAGACATTCGAAAGCATCATGTGTCGGCTTCGCGCTAGCTGACTTTGTAACACTGAGTTGCGCGCGGGAGAGAATCGCCAGAATGTTGCGTTCGTCTTGTGAGGCGAAAGGATGGCCCGGCGCCGCGATATTGAATCCCTCGAAGACAAGGATAGCGGACAGACGCGAGATTGCTATTTGGTCGGCCCTGCCACCGCCGCGCTCGAGGATGGTTTTCATGGCAGCCCGGCGCTGGTCGGCTTTTGCCAACAAGGCACGCAGCAGCTCTATAGTTTCCTTTTTCTCCTTTGAGAGATTTGTTAGCAGGTTCCGCTGCTGGTGCATCAGGAAGTCAGTCCAAGATCAGGGCAGGGAATGAGACCGGCGGGCCGCGAGAGGAAGCTAGCCGCCCGCCGAAAACTCGTGATCCCTTTTTTGCTGCTTCATGGTCTGGGGATCAATCCTCGGGCGCTATGGTTACTTTCATTCCTTCCAGAGCAGCGTCTACCCTAATCTGGCAAGATAGCCGGGAATTGCCCTTGCGATGATCCGAGCTGTCGAGAAGGTCGCTCTCATCCTCAGTGATGGAAGGCAGGGTTTGGGCCCATTTCTCGTCGACATAGACGTGACAGGTCGCGCAGGAGCAGCATCCGCCGCACAGGGCGAGTAGTTCATCGATTCCAGCATCTCGAATGGCCTCCATCAGCGAGCGGTCGTTTTCGGACGACACTGACAGAGATTCTCCCGAGCGGGTGATAACTTCGATGGTAGTCAAGGCATTCTCTCCCGAATTATATTGGCGGGGTGGTGTGAAATCAAAGTCTGGCAGCGCCGCGTGGCAGCACACAAATCGCCGCTGCCATCATGTCCAGCAGGTCATCATAGAATTCCCACGGTGTGAGCGCGGCCCTTGAGGGCTCTACCGCATATTCGGTGATGCCATGGAGGAACATGCCGCCTATGCTCTCCAGGCGCAGCGCCGATAAATTAGGGCCAAGGGCTGAAAGGCGCACGTTCAGCAGCTCCATCGCTTTTAGCATCGCAGCTGTGGCCGGGCTTCCCCGGTCTACGGGATGCGGTACGCCTCGTGGTCGGTGCGTGGCGAGGTATGCTGCGTGAACACGGATGTACGAAATGATCCCGTGATCGGCATACATACGGAAATTGGGTTCGAACAGGATACGCAACAAGTACCGCACATCCGAAAGAAGGCCTTGCGAGTCGCCCTCGTCGAGCAAAGCTTTGCGCTGGAGTTGTAATTGCTCTTCGCGATATTCGAACAGGGCATAGAGCAGGCCAGCAAGATCGCCGAAGTGATACTGGACCGACCCGGCGAACTTCTGGTCGGCGGCATCGCAAACCATGCGCATGGTCACGCCGTCAATGCCATGCTCGCCGAAGAGACGCTCGGCCTCGAGAATCAGACGCTCCCGTGTGGCCACTGACGTGCTGGCTCCGCGACGCGTGCCCATCCTCTCCTTGCGTTCCTGTTTCATACACCTGTTATATACGTTCACACGGATCAGGCAAGATATGGGTTGAATTTGATCTAGATCAACGGAATTATAGCACACATGTAATAACGAATCGCTGGATCAATGAAGGAGGATGCACATGAAAGTCGGAATGTTTCAGACGCCGTTCCTGCCGCCCGAGCGCGAACCAGGTGAGGTGTTCGACTGGGCCGTCGAACAGGCCGTGGCGGCCGACAAGGCAGGTTTCAGCGAATATTGGATCGGAGAGCACATCACTCTCCAGTGGGAAGCCATTCCCAATCCGGAGTTGATCATTGCCGCTGCAGCGCGCCAGACCAGCACCATCAAGCTTGGGCCGCTTGCGCACCTGCTGCCCTACTACCATCCCTCGACGCTGGCCGCTCAGGCCGCCTGGCTCAGCCAGATTCTCAAGGGTCGCTATCAGATGGGGGTAGCGCCCGGTGCCTACCCGACCGACGCCAAGCTACGCGGGTTCAAGGATCTTTCGCAGAACCACCGCATGGCTGCCGAGTCGGTCAAGATCATGGAGATGATCTGGAAGGGGGAGCCTTTTGAATATCAGGGCGAATTCTGGAGTGCGGGATTGCCCGAGGGCGATGCCGCTCACCCGGTTCGCGACCAGCGGCCGTGGGGCGGCGCCATACCGATGGCGATGACCGGGCTCAGCCCGAATTCGCCGTCGATTCGCCATGCAGGCACCCACGGCTATATGCCTGCATCAGTCTTTTCGAGTAACAGTGCGCTCATCGATCATTTCGACATCTATGCGGACGCGGCGGCCCAGGCGGGCCGTGTGGGCAATCGTTCCGTGCATCGGGTCGTGCGCGACGTTTTCATTGCAGACACCGACGCGGAGGCGCGCAAGCTGGCGCTGGAAGGCGGCATGGGCCGGGCCTGGACAGAATATCTTCTTCCGACGTACCATGCTTTTGGCATAGCCCAGGCGATGGTCGAAGGCACCGGGAAGGCGGTCTCGGATGTGACTCCCGAATTCCTCGCCGACCATTTTTGGCTCGTCGGTTCGCCCGAAACCGTGCGTGAGAAAATGGAAGCCTGGATTGATGGCCTTGGCGGCGGGTTCGGTACGCTGCTCATCTATTCCTACGACTATATCGATAATCCGACGCCATGGGAGGAATCGATGCGCCGACTGGCTCAGGAAATCGTCCCGCATCTTCCCGACGAGGCGTTTGCCAAATCCGGGGAGGTCGCTCATGGCTGAACAGGCTGTTCTCGCGTCGCCGCCCTCGGATGTGCCTGCCGACCGAATCGTGGATTTCGATATCTATAATCCGTTCAAGGGACAGAACGACCTGCATGTCGCTTGGATGGCGCTGCGTGAATCGACGCCGCACGCGGTCGTCTGGACACCTCATAATGGTGGCCACTGGATCGCGCTCGATCCGGAACTGATCGCAAATGTCTTCGGCGATTCCGATCGGTTTTCGAGCTTCAACGTGCTCGTTCCCAAGGAGACAGCGGGCGAGGCTTATCATTTCATCCCGCTTTCGCTCGATCCTCCGGAGCATCGCCCATACAGGAAAATCCTGAACGACAATCTTTATTCGTCGTCGGTCAATCCGTTGGAACCCAAGGTTCGGGCGCTGACAGCTTCGTTGATTGATAATTTCGTCGCCAATGGCCGATGCGATTTCGTTACCGAGTTCGCAGAGCAATTGCCTTTGCGGGTCTTCATGCAACTGGTCGACCTGCCGACCGAGCATTTGCCCGTGCTCAAGCAGCTGGCGGACCAGTTCACCCGACCTGACGGGAGCATGACTCCGGCCGAGGCGACCACAAGGTTCATGGAGTATGTGGGGCCGATCCTCAATGAACGAAGAGGGTCGGACCGTTCCGATCTTCTCACAGCCATTACCCGTGGCGAAGTCTTCGGGCGGCCGCTCACCGATGACGAGGCGCTCAGGATGGCGATTCAGGTCATGGTCGGCGGGCTGGACACGGTGGTCAATTTCATGAGCTTCACGATCCAGCTGCTTGCTCAGGCGCCCGATATTCAGGACCGTTTGGCCAGCGACCGCAGCATCTATTCCGCAGCGATTAACGAGGCGCTGCGCAGGCTGCCGCTGGTGTCCTCCGGCCGCGAGCTGCGTGTTGATACCGAAGTCGATGGCGTCATTTTGCGGAAAGGCGACATGATTATCGCTCCGACGGAGCTGGTCGCCTTGAACCCGCGCATGAATGAAGACCCGCTCCGCTATGATCTGAACCGGAAGGTCCGCAATCACTCGGTCTTTGGCAGTGGAGCGCACACCTGTCCGGGGCAATTCCTTGCGCGGCTGGAGATGAAGATATTTCTTGAAGAGTGGTTCGACCGGATTCCGAGCTTCGAACTGGAGCCGGGGCAGGTCCTGCGCCATCGGGGTGGCATCGTCGGGGGATGCGAGCCGTTCGTCATCCGCTGGCCGCGGCAGTGAAATGAAGAAACTTTCCATGCAGGGCTTCTGCCCTGCATGGAATTAGCAGCCTGCGCTGATACGGAAGGCTGCAAGAAGATATAATAATATGATTTAATTCGATCGTCGGGCCATGAGAAGCGACATGCTTTTCCTGAAACGGACGATTGCCTTGCGCATATCCAAGAGGAATGGAGTGCTTGCGGGAGAGGATATCGTGTCGGCTTATGATATAATGATGGAATCTCTTGAGGGAATAGCTTTGGCTGACATTGACGTGGTGCCACTGTTCTTCGAGAAACTCTATGAGAGATATCCGGCGGAAAAGCCGAACTTTCTCAATCCGGAACATTCTCATGGGGCTATGGCAAATGAGATGATGACCATGCTTCTCGCCTTAGCCCAGGGCGAAGACTGGGTTCCGACTATGATGCGGATACAGCAGTTCACCCACCGAAGCTTTGGTGACATAGCAATCGAGCGTTACGGACAGGCGCTGGAGACGCTCGTTGATACCCTGGGAGATGCCGCCGGCGCCCACTGGCAACCCGCTTATGAGGCCGTGTGGCGTGCCCAGACTGCGCGTCTGTTTCAGATCATCAAGGAAAATTCTTTCGCAATCGATCGTTCTCCCTCCGGGGCAAAGCCTTTGGAGCGATAAGACCGGCGATATACGGTAGAGAGAAAATCTTCGCAGGATTATAGAATGTCGCCAGATTTCATATAATCGGCCGTCAGGCGGGAGTCGGCAAGGCTTACCGGGCGAGGAGCGGGAGAACGGAATGCTTGTGGCATCATATGATAGCCATATAGGATGGATTGACGTTCGGGGTACAGGCCTTTGGTCTCAGGAAGATTTGGATCATTATGTTGCAAGCCTGCCTTCCATGCTTGCGAGCATGAGACGGTCGATCGGCTATGCGCGCGTGCTTGCGGATCTCAGCGACGCCAATGTGCAGACTCAATCGATGATCGACCAGATTTCGGGGTTTACAGCCGATCTGTTCAACACTGAGGACCGGATTGCCATTATCGTACCATCAACCCTCATGAAGATGCAGATGCGGCGCGGCGTCAAGACAGCTCAGACCGAGATTTTTGTATCCGCGATTGCGGCGAAGTCCTGGCTCATGACATAACGCTCGCCGGTTGCTTCGAACCCTCTTCGAAATTTGTCCTCGCCTCGCTATCTTCTCTTAGCGTTCATATATCCAGTATGTCGGGTCCGACTGGCGTTACCGTCCGGCTGTTCGGACGGTGCGTCCAAGATTGAACGATCATGTTGTTGCGCACGGGGCCGGTCATACCCCCGGCCCTTTGGTGAGCCTATCGAAAAGAGGCGGAATAAGGGCAAGTTCATCGGCCGTGCAGTTGGGCTCGCAAAACCCGTCGAGCAAGCGGATCGTACCGGCATTGTCGCGCAGGTCTTCGGGCGCATGGTCCGGATTGAAATAGCCTTGGCCCACCACAAATCCGACGCGCGCCACTTTACCCGATGAAACGCTGTAGACATCGCCATTGACCCGCGTTGAGCGATGGGCAAGCCACAGCACGGTCGGCGCCACGATCGAGGGCGGCCCCATCGGGACCCTGCCGGACCTGATATCGGCTTGCCAGTCGCTGTCGTCCACAGCTGCGCCTCCAAAAAAAGCTTCCTGGTTCATACGCGTAATGGCCATTGGCGCTACCGCGTTCACGGTAATGTCGAGATCGCCGCATTCCTGTGCAAGGGCCTTGGTGAATCCGGCCACTCCGAGCTTTGCAGCGCCATAATGGACCAGCTGTTCGTTGCCCGCGAAACCGGCGTTGGAGGTGGTGTTGATTATGCGCCCGAAGCCCTGACGCTGAAAATTCGGCCAGACCGCCTGGCTCATGTGGAAGACGCCGCCCAGCGTGACGTCGATCATGCGGTGCCAGGCGGTTTCGCTGATGCTTCCCAGCGTTGCGAAGTCGATCACGCCCGCATTGTTGACGAGCACCGTCACCTTCCCGAAAGCGTTGAGTGCGGCGGCCACCACCGCCCCCGCGCCGTCGCGGTCGGCCACGCTGTGCGTATCGGCGACGGCGCGGCCACCCGCCGCGACGATCTCTTCGACGACAGCGTGCGCCACCGGGGTGGAGCCGCCCGCACCATCAGGATCCATGCCCGGGTCGTTGACCACGACGGCGGCACCGCGCGCGGCGAAGGCGAGGGCATAGCCCCTCCCAAGTCCGCGTCCGGCCCCCGTGATGATGACGACATCATCATCGAAGCGCATCTCGTTCATGTCTGATCCACGCCTCTTATGCCGGGATTTCGAACAGGCCCGCCGAGCCCATGCCGCCCGCCACGCACATCGAGACGACAGCCCAGCGCACGCCCCGCCGCCGCGCTTCGATCAATGCATGGCCGACAAGGCGGCTGCCGGTCATTCCGAACGGGTGGCCCAGCGCAATGCCGCCGCCATTGACGTTGATGGTCGCCGGGTCGATGCCAAGCTTGTCCCGGCAATAGAGATATTGGCTGGCAAAGGCCTCGTTGATCTCCCAGAGGCCGATATCCTCGACCTTGAGGCCAGCCCGATCCAGCAGCTTCGGCACGGCGAAGATCGGGCCGATACCCATTTCCTCCGGCGCGCAACCCACCGACTGGAACCCCCGGAAGATGCCCAGTATGTCCTTCCCCTCCGCCTCTGCGGTGGCGCGATCCATAACAACCTGCGCAGACGCGCCATCGGAAAGCTGGCTGGCGTTACCCGCCGTGACGAACTTGCCTTCCTTGACGATCAGGCCGTCCTTCCACACGGGCCTCAGCCTGGCCAGCGCCTCGGCCGTGGTGTCGGCGCGGATGCCTTCATCGGTAGTCAGGGTGATCGTCTCCCGACCTGAGATACTACCGTCCTTCTCGATGACGTTCTTCGTGACAACGATGGGCACGATCTCGTCTTTGAAGCGGCCCTCTTTCGTGGCGGCGGCGGCGCGTTGATGGCTGAGCGCTGATATCTCGTCCTGCGCCTCGCGGCTGATGCCATACCGTTCAGCGACGATCTCGGCCGTCTCGATCATCGCCATGTAGGCATAGGGCTTCGCGTCAAGCACGGCCTTGGGCTGGGCGCGATAGGTGGGTGCATGGGCGTTGCGTGTGTGTGTGATCGACTCGGCGCCGCCGGTCACCGCGACATCGATGTCGCCTGCCATGATCCCGCGGGCCGCGAAGGCCAAGGTGGTGAGACCGGAGCCGCATTTACGATCCAGCGTGGTCCCGGGGATGCTGTCGGAAAGGCCCGCTGCGAAGATCGACGTTCGCGCGAGGTTATTACCTTGCGTTCCCCACTGGGTTCCGACGCCGATCACCACATCGTCGATGCGCAACGGATCGATCCCTGCGCGGTCGATCGCCACCTTGATGACATGAGCCATAAATTCCGGCGCGTCGGTGTCGTTGAATGCGCCCTTGTGCGCTCGCGCGATGGCTGTTCGGGCAGTTGAGACGATGGCGGCTTCACGCATGATGTTCTCACTTTCTGGACGGTTGAGTTTCAGGTTCGGCGAGGAAGCTCGCCAGCTCGGTAAGGAAGGTCTCGCGGGCCTGGTGATGCAGCCAGTGGCTGACTCCCGGGAAAATGACGATGCGATGACGTTTCAAACGCGCAAGGCGCTCGGGTCCTGGCAGAGGGATCCAGCTTGCATCGCCATAGGCAAGCCATGTCGGACAGGCGATCGCGTCCAGTATTTCGTCCAGATAGATCCCATAGGCATCGTCTGGCGCGCGGAACCGACAGGCGTTGTCATACTTCCAGCGAAAACCCATGCCGGCTTCAGCGATCACCCCGTGGCGCGTGAGATGGTCGATCGTAGCGGAGTCGATGCCGGGGTTCTGCTGCGCCATCCGGGCCTGTGCCTCGGCCAGCGTCGCATAATAGCGCGGCCTTCTTTTCCGTCGATCGCGCTGATGTTCGACCCACTGGCGCAGTCGCAACGGATGCGAGGTTGGTTCTTTTTGCTGATCGCGGATGATCGGGAGTTCGATCCCCTCGATATTGGCGAGCGTGCGGACCTTTTCGGGAAAGGTTGCGGCGTAACGCAGCGCGATCTGACCGCCCAGGGAATGGCCGAGAAGATCGAAGGCATGCAGGCCAAGCGTGTCGACTATATCGGCGAGGTCGATCACATAGTCGAAAAGATTATAGGCTTCGTCCGGCGACCAGTCGCTATCGCCATGGCCGCGCAGGTCGGGCGCGATCACATGATATTCGGCGGCGAAACGGTCAGCGACCCAGTCCCAGCCTCGGGCATGATCACGTATGCCATGCTGGAGCAGGAGGACGGGCGCACCCGGCTCACCCCATTCGACGAGATGTCGCCGCGAGTGACCGAGATCAACGAACAGGGACCGGGGCTGGTTAATGGCGCGCATCGATAGCGTCAGACCGCGCTCGGGATGGGACGTAGCGCGCGGCGCAGAATCTTGCCTGTCGGTCCTTTGGGCAACTCGTCGCGAATTTCTATCGACGCCGGACACTTGTACGAGGCCAGGGCCGCACGGCAATGGTCGATCATCGGTTCAATGGCTGTCGCGGACCCGGGTTTCAATGCCACGAACGCAACCGGCACTTCCCCCAGAACAGGATCCGGCCTCGCCACCACCGCTGCTTCGGCGATGCCGGGAAATTGGTAGAGGACCTCTTCGATATCGGCGGGATAAATGTTCTGCCCACCGCGAATGATCACGTCCTTTTTCCGGTCGACGATGAACGCATAGCCCTGGCTGTCGATATAGCCGATGTCGCCGGTGCGCAGCCATTGCCCTTGCAAGGCTGCGGCGGTTTCTTGCGGAGCCTGATAATAGCCCATCATGACATTGGGCCCGCGAACGGCGATCTCGCCAGTTGTGCCGATGGGCTGCTCCCGTCCGGCCTCGTCGATAATAGCAAGGTCAATGCCATCGAGTACGCGGCCAATGCTGCGCTCTCGCTCGATCCGGCCATTCCGTCCGAGGCATACCTGTGTCAATGTGACCAATGCGCTTGCCTCGGTAAGGCCGTAGCCCGTCAGAAGGACGACATCAGGTGCCAGTTCGAGCAGGCGCTGAAGCAGGAAAGAGGGCACAGGAGCACCGCCTGTCATGATGGTGCGCAGCGATCCGAGTGTCTCGGCAGTGGCCGCCGGATGATCCACGATCTTTTGCAGCATCGTGGGAACAGCGGGAAGGAAGGTGCAGCGATGCTGTGCAATCGCGGCAATGCATTTCCCGGCGTCGAAGCGTGGCAGCAGAACCATGGTGCAGCCCGTTACCAGCATGGCGTTGATGCCCTGGTTGAGGCCGAAGGTGTTGTAGAGCGGCAGCGCACACAGAATCACGGATTGGCGATCGATGCCCAGCCAGCCTGGCGTGCGATCATAATTGGCTGCAAGGTTTGCCAGGGAGAGCATTACCCCCTTGGCCTTTCCCGTGGTGGCGCTGGTGAGCAGCAGCATTGCCAGCTCGTCTTCACCAAGATCGGCGGCTGCGTCGCATGGTGGCGCACTGTTGACAGCTTGCGGCAGGGAGCGGATATCTCCCTGATCCGAGGCCAGATCTATGGCAATCAACGGACAAGGCGGGGCATCGGCCAGCGTGGCGGCGAGATCTCCGGTTGTTACGATCCGGCCCAGATCGCAGCAGGCAACGGCGTGTTCCACGTCTTGCGCGCGGTACAGGATATTGAGCGGGGTCACGACCGCGCCCAGGAGAAACAGGGCCTGCTGGGCGACGATGAAGTCGGGGGTTGACGATATCCACAGGCCGACACGATCACTGCGGCCGATACCGAGTGCAGCCAGACCATCCATCGCGTCGCGCGCCTGCGCGGCAAGCTGCGCATAACTGATCGGGAGGCCATCGAAGATCAATGCCGTCGCTTCAGGCGTCTCGGCCGCTCTGGCGAGGAGATGGGTGGCGCGATTAGCCATGAGCGGCCTCCAAGGCAGCAGGCAGGGACAGGCGATAGGTTCGTGCCGCCGTTCCAGAGAAGAGTGCTGTCCGCTCTTCGGTGCCGGCCCCGGCGGTCAGCCGCTTGAAGGCGTTCCAGAGCGTGCGGTAGGAGTACATGGCCTTGTCGACGGGGAAATTGCTTTCGAACATGCAGCGCTCCGGACCGAACAGCTCGACGCAGCTTTCGACATAGGGGCGCCAGGATTCGGCCAATTCGGTCGAAGAAGGCGGCGCGGTGCGTTCATGCCAGCGCGGGCCGCAGACGATCATGCCGAATCCGCCAATCTTCACACGAACATTGGGGCAGCGTGCGAGGTCACGCATGCTGTGCAACCATTCGTTGAACGTCTCCTGCGCGCGTCCCTCATAAGGCCCCACGCCGATAAGGCAGCCGATATGATCGAGGACGATGTCCAGATCGGGCAGGGCGGTCGCAAGCGCGGTCAACTCAGGGATCTGACGATGGTAAAGCATTGCCTCATAGAGCAGTCCATGAGCCGCAAGGCGCTTGAGCCCGACGCGGTAGCGCGGGTCTGCGAGGAGACCGGCGGGAGCGGGGCGCAGCACGATCCCCTCCGGGAAGAGTTCGTCTCGTGAGACACTATGCCGAATGCCGCGCAGCCGGTCGGGCGCGACCGCGTGATGGGCGGCCAGCACCTCGTCCACCGCCTCGCCGAGTGTGAGGTCGGCGTGCGCGATGATCGCGCCAGCGACCTGGGTCGGCGAGCCACGCGTCTCGGCCTCGTGGGCGATGGCCATGACTTTTTCGCTTTCACCGACGGGTGCCAGATGGGCGGGACCTTCGGTGCGATATCCATAATGGGCCTGCACGCATACGGTCGCAGCGATATTGTGGCCATCGCCAACATCCTCAAGCAATTCGTCGAGAAGGTAAGGGACGCCGTTCTCGATCCACAGATGATGGTGCGAATCGACGATAGGCAATGCCGGATCGATCACTTCCTCACGCGTCAACGCCAGCCACGCCGGTTTGGGTGGCGGATAACGATAACGACCGGTGACGTCCAAACCCATCAAGCGCCTCTCAATATTGTTTGTCCGATATTGTGTCGGATAATTCAAAAAGGCAATGGGCGATTTTATTCCCGACCCTTGCCGCATTTGCGAGCAAAATAGCGCACTTCCTCGCTCAACAAAAATCCGATAAAACGTCGAGAATGTCTTGACTGGTCGGAAAATGCAGGCATAACGATCCCTGCAACGGCGCCCGCTCGTCGTCGTGAAGATTCGCTTCGGCGGGGCAGCGAGCGGGCAGCGCTGGGATGAGGAAAGCACTGATGGCGCTAAGCAAGGTGGGGGTCGTAGCGACCGCCCAGACAGAACTTCGACCTGCCTGGAGCAATGCTCAACATATCGATCTGATCTCTTCGGTGGTCGCGTCGGTGTTCAAGGGAACCGGGCTCACGATCGACGATGTCGATTTCATCATCGACTCGGGCAGTGATGTGCTCGATGGCCGGTCCATCTCCAACTGCGGCTTTCTGGGTGCGCTGGGCGCGCACCACAAGGAGGAGGCGCGGGTCGAGGAGGACGGGCTCTGGGGCGCACTCTATGGGGTCAACAAGATCCGTTCAGGCGCATCGTCGATCGGCCTGATCGTCGCCTATTCCAAACCGTCTGAATCGGCGGTCGATCTATACTGGAACTCGCAGGTCGAGCCTTTCTACCAGCGCCCTGTCGGCTTCGGGCAACGTGCGGCCAACGGCATCCAGGCGCAGCGCTACCTCGCCGCCGCAGGCGTGTCGGACAAGGATCTGGCCGAACTGGTTGCCCGGCGTTGGGCCGCGGCCGCCGCGAACGGCGGTGTCGCGATCGATGAGGTTCCCGATCCAGAAGCGGTCCTGGCCTCAGGCGAAGGCGCAGCGCCGCTGACGAAGCTGATGCTTGCGCGGCCCGTGGATGGCGCGGTGGCGGTGTTAATTGCGCGCGAGGATATCGCCCGGCGCGTCAGTCGCAATCCCGCGTTCATCACCGGCATGGGCACGGCGATGGACACGCACAGCTTCGCCGAGCGCGATGCATCTCGGCTGACGGCCGCCGAAAAGGCTGCCGCCATGGCCTATCGCAACGCGGGTTGGGCATCGGTCGATGCAGACATTGCCGAAATCAGCGCGTCCTCCATCATCGGTGAACTTATGGCCATCGAAGCGCTCGGACTCGCCGGGCAGGGTGAGGGGCTGGCTGCGGCGCAAAGCGGCAAGACCGCCATCAACCGTTCCGGAGGGGCGCTGCCCGCCGATCCGATCATGGCCACCGGCCTCGTTCGCCTGGTCGAGGCGAGCCGCCAACTGAGCCAGCCCGAACTTTATGGCGGCGGTGCTCCACGTCGCGCCATCGTCCACGGCGCCGGCGGCGTCGGCATGCAGAATAACTGCGTCTTCACTCTCGAGGTTTGATCATGGGCCGTCATGTAGGAATTGTCGGGGTTGGCCAGACCAACCATTCGCGTCGCCGGACTGACGTGAGCCAGGCGGGCCTCGTTCGCGAGGCGGTCAATCGTGCGCTGGCGGACGCCAAGCTGAGCATGGACGATATCGACACCGTCGTTGTTGCAACCGGCCCGGTGCTTTTTGCCGCTGTCAACCAGCCGGAAAAATGGGTGGTCGACGCGATCGGGGCTCAAGGCAAGTCAGTGGTGCGTCTGACCAGCGGCGGCGGCGCGGGCTTCGCCGGCGCGCTCGCTGGCTATTATCAGGTCGCGGGCGGTTTTTCGGAGCGCACGCTTGTCGTAGCTTATGACAAGCTGTCAGAGGGCCAGCTGCAATATTCGATCTCGACGCTCTACGATCCCTTCTGGGGCCGCGAATTCGCGGTCGGCATCATGGGCTTCTCGGCGGCCTACTGGCGCGCGCGCATGGAGGCGCTGGGGCATACCGAGGAAGCGGCCGCCATGGTCGCGGCTAAGAACCGCAACAACGCGATCGACAATCCTTATGCGCACCAGAAGAAGCCGGTGACGGTAGAGGATGTCCTCAACTCCAAGCCGCTGTGCTGGCCGATCAAACTGCTCGATGTGCCGCCGATCTCGGATGGCGCGGCGGCGATCGTGCTGGCCTCGGAAAAGGTCGCCCATCATTCGACCGGGCGGCCCGCCTGGATTCAGGGCATTGCCTATTGCTGTGAGGCGGACAATGCGGCCGAGCGTTCGCTGATGCTCTCCGAGCCGCTGGCGCTGGCGAGCCGACAGGTTTATCGCGCCGCCGGCATCACCAATCCGCGCCGTCAGTTCGACGTGGTCGAGGTGCAGGAGCCCTATAGCTGCTTCGAGCTTAATTATTATGAGAGCCTAGGCCTGTGTCCGCCAGGGCAGGCGGCCGATTTGGTCGCTTCGGGCGCGACGCAGCGCGATGGTGATATCCCGGTCAATCCTTCGGGTGGTTGCATGGGGGCCAATCCGATCGGCGCTGTCGGCGTGATCCGGCTGATCGAGGCGGCGACCCAGGTCATGGGCAGGAACGAAACGCACCAGATCAAGGATGCGAAGCTGGCGTTGGTTCAGTCCGGTGGCGGCTGGGCCAATCTGCGCGGCTGCGCGGTGCTGAGCGCGTAAGGGAGAGAGAAAGATGTATTCCGCACCGGACAGCTATCCGATTGACCTTCCGACTTTTCGCAGCCGGATCGACCTTCCCTATACCCTGACGCCGGGCCGCGCGGCAGGGACTTTCCTCGCGGAAGTCAAGAACCAGCGCATCATTGGTTCCCGTTTCGCTTCGGGCCGGGTCGTCGCGCCCGCGCAGGACTTCTCCTCGATCGATGGCGAGGAGTCCGAATCCTTTGTCGAAGCGCCGCAGACCGGAGTGCTCACCGCCTTTACGCGCGTCGATGGTCAGGTGATCGGCTTTGTTCGCCTCGATGGCTGCGACAATGAATTTCCGCATCGCATCCTCGCCAGTCTTGAAGATCTGTCCATTGGCCAGCGGGTCAAGGCGGAATGGGAGGAGGGCGTCGAGCAATCCGTACTCGCGATCAAGGGCTTTGCACCGGCGGCGGATCTGCCCGTGGGGACGGTAAAGCCGCTCGCCACGACCGAGGAGCCGCTTGGCGTCATCCCCTATGAGATGAAGCTCGATTTCGAACATGCCTATGGGCCTTATTACGGGCGCATGTTCGACGAGATCCGCGAGAACGGACGGATCATGGGCGTTCGACAGCCCGGCCTCGACACGGCCCTCCTGCCGCCGCGCGAGATCGACGACATCACCCATGCGCGCACCGGCACATGGAAAACCTGCGCGGACACGGGCACGATCCGCGCCTGCTCGATCATCAACATGGAGGTCTATGGCGTCACCCGGAAGGTGCCCTATGTCTATGCCGAGATCGTGCTGGACGGCGCGTCGACGAAGATGATCCACGTGATCGAGATCGACAGTCTCGAAGAGGCCAAGGCAACGATCAAGCCGGGAACCCGTGTGCGGGCCGTGTGGTCGAAAGGCGAGCGCCAGGGCCGCGTGTCCGACATCGAACGGTTCGAGGTGATCGACACGTGACCCATTATCGGATCACATCCCTCAGGGTTGGTGAGATCTACGTGCCGCACGGCGCATCGACGATGCGTGATCCGATCCATTGCTGGCTGGTTCAGGGCGATGGCCGGAACATCCTCGTCGACAGCGGGATGACCGACATTCCCATGGTCACCAAGCGGCTCAGGGTGAACGGCGTGGGGGGCGGGCACCCGGCCCTGATCTCGGCGCTTGAAGCGCAGGGGCTGGAGCCGGGGGATATCAGCCATGTCGTGCTGACCCACCTCCATTTCGATCACGCGGACAATCTCGATCTCTTTCCCGATGCCTGTGTCGTCGTGCAGCGGGCCGAGCTGATGGCGGCGATCGATCCGGTTCCCTCGCAGCGCATCTATTATTGGCAATCGACCATAAACAATCTCATCGCGCGCAAGCGCCCGTCGCAGCTTCTGCTGGTCGATGGCGATCACGATCTTTTCCCCGGCATCCGGCTGTTGTCGGTGCCAAGCCACACCGAAGGGATGCAGGTCGTGATCGTGTCGACCGACAAGGGCCGCGCGGCGCTCGTCTCCGACCTGGGGGATCATTACCGTTACTGGTTCCCGGCGGATGCGCGGGCGACCCAGCATCCGCAGCGGTCGCTGACCGGCGCATTCCTCACCGGCAATATCCGCAGCGAGAGCGAGCGCGACTGGCAACGGGCGATGGCCCGTGTGATCGCCCATAGCGACATCGTCGTTCCTGCCCATGATTTCCGCATTCCCGTGTCCATTCCCGACGAATGGTTCGCGTGTCCTGAATCCACCGACGGCGATCTGGCCCATGTGCCTCCGCCGGGCGGCTTCCATTGAAAGGCCTCCCATGAGCTTTGAGAACATCATCTACGAGCTGGAAGACAATATCGCGACGGTCACGCTCAACCGGCCGGAGGCCTACAACGCGACGACCGATGGGCTTTATGGCGAACTCGAGGCGCTGATCCCCCAGCTGCGCGACGATCCTGAAGTCGGCTGCATCATCCTGACCGGCGCGGGCAAGGGCTTCTGTTCGGGCGCGGACCTCAAGAACCGCCGCACCGATCTCACTCCGCTGCAACTCAGCGCCCGCCACCGCTGGATCCTGGAAGGGATCATGGAGCCGCTCTATCGCCTTCACAAGCCGACGATCGCCGCCGTTAACGGTGCGGCGGCGGGTGCCGGCGCAAACATTCCGCTCGCCTGCGACATCGTGATCGCGAGCGAACTCGCCAAATTCACCCAGTCTTTCGCCAAGGTCGGGCTGGTGCCGGATTTCGGCGGACTTTACTTCCTGCAGCGCGCGGTGGGCCGCGGGCGCGCCAAGGAACTGGCCTTTACCGCGCGCACCGTCGATGCCGCAGAGGCGCTGGAGATCGGCCTCGTCAACAAGGTCGTACCGCATGACGAACTGCTCCCGCAAGCTCGCGCCATGGCGGCCATGATCCTCCAGAACGCCCCCACCGCAGTGTCGATGGCCAAGACCTTCATCAACAAGTCGGAATACGCGACCTTCGACCAGATGATGGAATATGAGATTCTCGGCCAAACTGCCGCCTTCGTCTCACCCGACTATATGGAAGGCGTCACCGCCTTCCGCGAGAAGCGCAAGCCTTCCTTCACGGCCAGCCCAGCGCAGACCGATCAGAGCTGGCGCTGAGGGGGCGGCGATGGATTTCAACTATACGCCCGAGGAGGTCCAGTTTCGGAAGGATCTGCGGCAATGGCTTGAGAATGCGCTGCCCGAGGGATGGGGCGAGACTGCCTTCGAGCCCGAGGACGAAGATGAACGTGCGATGTTCCGCCTCGATTGGGAACGCAAGCTCCATTCCGGGGGCTGGAGCGGCATCAACTGGCCCAAGGAATATGGTGGCCGGGGCGCGACGCTGATCGAACGGGCGATCTTCGCCGAGGAGATGGCGCGTGTCCGTGCGCCCGAAGGTCTCAATATTATCGGCCATAATCTTGCGGGCACCACCATCTTGCGACACGGCAGCGAGGCGCAGAAAAAGCGCTTTTTGCCCAAGATCATTTCCTCTGAAGAGGTATGGTGTCAGGGTTTTTCCGAGCCCAATGCCGGCTCCGACCTTGCCTCTGTCCGTACACGCGCGGAACGTCGCGGTGACAAGTTCATCGTCAATGGCCAGAAAATCTGGACCAGCTACGCGCAATATTCACAATGGTGCTTTGCCCTTGTCCGGACCGATCCGGACGCGCCAAAGCACAAGGGCCTTAGCTTCCTGCTCATCGACATGTCGACCCCAGGGATCTCGATCCGGCCGCTGCGTCAGATTTCCGGCGAATGCGAGTTCAACGAGACCTTCTTCGACGATGTGGAAGTTCCGGTCGAGAATATCGTCGGCGACATCAATGATGGCTGGCGCATTGCGATGACCACCCTCGCCTATGAGCGGGGCCCTGAGGATGCCCTAGGGCGCCAGATCCGTTTCAAGCAGGAACTCGACAAGCTGATCGAGACCACAATCACGACGGTTCGGGGCGGAGCGCGTCTTGTCGATGATCCGATCGTGCGGCAGAGACTCGCGCGATCGATCACCGAAGTCGAGATCATGCGCCTCAATGCCGTGCGGACGTTCAGCAAATATCTGAACGGTGAGGAGCGGGGGCCGGACGCGTCGATCATCAAGCTCTATTGGAGCCATGCCGCGCAACGCATGTATGAGGCGGCCATGGACATCCTGGGGCCGACTGCCCCGATCGACGCACCCGATCCGTTGAGCGCGGCGGGTGGCCGGTTCCAGCTCAGTTATCTGCAATCCAAGGCGTTCACCATCTACTCGGGGTCGTCGGAAATCCAGCGCAATATCATCGGCGAGCGCATGCTCGGGTTGCCGCGCTGAGGGGGTAGGCCATGAATTTCGGCTTCAATGAAGAACAAAAGAGCCTCGGCGAAACCATCGCCCAATTGCTCGGTGACTTTCCGGCGCTCCTGGCGCCTGATCCAGGCGAGGCCCAGGATCCTCAAGTCTGGATCTCATTGGCGGAATTGGGACTCTTTTCGCTGCTGGTGCCCGAGGCCGATGGCGGGGTCGGGCTTTCGCTGGTCGATATCGCGCTGGGCGTCGAGGCGTTGGGCGCCGGACTTGCGCCGCCGATCGTCGCATCCACGCTTATCGCGACCGATCTCATTGCTCAATATGGCACAGCGGAACAAAAGGCCCGCCTGTTTCCCCGGATTGCGTCCGGTGATCTCAAGATCGGTCTTGCGACGCTGGAAGCCGATCAGGGCTATGACCCCGGTCAGGTCCGGACCCTGCTGGGCGGCGGCGGAGTGAGCGGGACCAAGATTCTGGTGCCTGGCGGGCAGGATGCTGATATCTTCCTGGTTCTCGTCCAGTCCGATAAGCAGCCAGCGCTGATCCTGATTCAGCGGGAAGCGCGTGGTCTTTCCCTGCGCCCTCATGCCGATATCGACCCGTCGAGCGGCCTGTGCGAATTGATACTGGAGGGGGCGGCGATCGCGGACGACGCCCTGATCAGCCACAAGGCCCCCGGCGAGGCCGTGGAGCGATTGTTCGATGTCGCGGCCACGATCTATGCCGGCATGGAAATCGGCATTGCCGCGCGTATGCTGGATACGGCGGTCGAATATGCCAAGACCCGCGTGCAATTCGGTCAACCGATCGGCGCCTTCCAGGCGATCAAGCATGGCTGCGCCGACATGGCGGTTTCTGTGGAAGCGGGACGCTCCGCAGCCTATTATGCCTTCTGGGCAGCGTCGGAAAATGTATCGGATCGTGCGCGCGCGAGTTCCATGGCCAAAGCCTATTGCGGCGAGGTTTCGCGCGACGTGTGCAATCACGCGATCCAGATTCATGGCGGGATGGGCTTCACTTGGGAATTGGGGCTGCACCGGTTCCTGCGGCGCGCCAAGATTCTTGAGCATGGCTTCGGCAATCATGCCTGGCATTATGAACGGGTCATAACGGCAACGGTTGCCGGCGGATCGCGGGTCGCAGACGTCGAACGCGACGCTGCCTGATATGGCTGGGGAGATCCTATGAGCGAGGGAATGGCCGGCCAGCTGGCGCGCGACATCGAAATATTGGCAGATCTGTTCAACGCGGGCGGTTGGAGCGAGATAAGGCTCGAAAGCAAGGGCCTCAGCGTGCTCCTGTCGACCGATCGCACAACGCCATCTCTGGGGAGCGCCGGCCCAGCTGCGCCGACGGCTCCGTTACCCGCGACAATCCCGGCGGCCGCCTCGGTGGTGGAGGAATCCCCTGTTTCATCGGAGGCGCTGCCCGATGGAGCAATCAATCCGGACTGGTCGGTCGTGCTGGCCCCAAATCTCGGCACATTCTACCGTTCTCCCAAGCCGGGTGCCGCTCCGTTCGTGGAGGTCGGCCAGCGGGTTGAACCGAATACGGAGATCTGTCTGATCGAGGTGATGAAGCTGTTCACCTCCGTGACGGCGGGAATGGCTGGAACGGTTCGGCACATTGCCGTGGCCGATGCCGAACTGGTCGAAGGCGGCCAGGCGCTCCTCTATATTGAGCGCGATTGAACAGTCAGGGTGTGCCGGAAGGCCGCAGGAGAGAGTAGCTGATGGCTCATATCGAATTTCTCGACGAAACGATGCGCGACGGGCAGCAGAGCCTGTGGGGTTTGCGCATGCGGGCAGGGATGGCGCTGCCGGTCTCGCCGCTTCTTGATCGCACCGGATTCAAGACGATCGACCTGACGGGCGGCGGCATGCTCGACGTGCTGACCCGCTACTGCCAGGAGAATTATTGGGAAGGCCTCGACCTCCTCGTCGCCTCCATGCCGGACACACCCTTGCGTGCGGGTCTGCGGGCCAATGCCAATGTGACCTTCGGCATCACACCGCCAGCGCTGATGGATCTCTGGGTCCAGCGACTGTGCGCGCATGGGATCAGGTCGTTCTGGATCTATGACGTGCTGTTCGGGATGGACAATATGCTGCGTCTGGCGAAGGTCGCCAAGGAAGCGAATGGCGCATGGGTCGCCGGCGCGATCATGTTCGCGCTCTCACCGGTGCATACGGATGAATTCTTCGTCTCGAACGCGAAGAAGCTCGCCGACAGCCCCCATGTCGATTCCATCCTGCTCTACGACACCGCCGGCGTTCTGGAGAAGGACCGCATCGAGAAGCTGGTCCCCGCTCTGGTGAAAGCGGCTAACGGCAAACCGATCGAATTCCACTCGAACAACCTCCTGGGTATGTCGACCAAGGCCTATCTCGACGCGATCGATTGCGGCGTGTCCATCGTCCATACGGCGAGCCGTCCGATGGCTAACGGGCCTTCCGTCCCCTCGACCGAGATCATGGCCAAGAACGTCCAGCTGCGCGGCCACAGCCACAGCCTCGATGAATCGCTGTTCGAGCCTGTTGCGACCCATTTCCGGGCGGTGGGCAAGGCGGCGGGATTTCTCGTCGACCAATATGCTGAATATGATGAGTTTTCGATTCAGCACCAGATCCCCGGTGGCATGATGGGCACCTTCAAGGCGCAGCTCGACATGCACAAGATGATGGACAAGCTGCCGCAGGTCCTCGACGAGGTGGCGGCCGTCCGCAGGGATCTGGGTTATCCCGGCATGGCGACGCCGTTCAGCCAACTGGTTGGTATCCAGGCGGTGCTGAATGTCGTGACCGGCAAACGCTACGGCACGGTTCCGGATGAAGTGATCCAATACGCCGCGGGGTTTTACGGACAAACCGTGGCGCCGGTTGACCCAGACGTCATGGACAAGATCATGGCGAGCGCGCGCGCCAAGGAAGTTCTCGCCAGTCCGCCGGAAACGCCCGACCTCGACGAATTGAAGAAGCGCTATGGCACGGACGACGAAGACGAGCTGCTGTATCGCGCTTTCGTGCCGCAGGCGGATATCGACAAGATGCGCGCGGCAGGGCCCGTGCGGCGCGATTACCCGATGGTGTCGTCGACCGAGTTGGATCAAGTCCGCAAGTTGATGCAGGTCGCAACGATGCCGGTTGTGGAACTGAAATCGGCTGATCTGAAGATCAGCCTGCGTCGGTGAAGGAGCGTTGGGTCGCGCCGCATGCAGGATGCCCGACAGTTTGATGGATGTAAGTCAGGGGAGGGGGGTCTTGGCGATATTGTTCAGCAACCATCGTCAGGCAGACCTGCTCTGCGAGGCTTCGTCCGCTGACGAACGACTCTGGGTACCTGGCGCGATCGATGGCGTCTGGTCGCGCCCCCTTCTGTTCGACACGGTCGGGGGCGCTTGGATCAATGTGACGCGCCTTGCAAAAGAAGGCTTTATCAGTCGGCACGCGCATCCCTGCCCGGTGCACGCCTACGTCATTTCAGGGCAATGGTGCTACGCCGAGCATGACTGGATCGCCAAGGCTGGTGACTATCTGTTCGAACCTGCGGGAGATGTCCATACGTTGACCGGCTTGCCCGGAGGATCGGAGACCCTCTTCAATATTGGCGGCGCATTGGTTGAAATGGATGAGGAGGGGAATACGGTCGGCTACGCGGACGTGTTCACAAGAATTGAACAGGCGGCCAGCCACTTCGAAAATGTCGGACTCGGCCGCGACTATGTGCGCCGGTTTATTCGATAGAGAAGCTGGCTGAAGACAGGGATGGTCCCTCTCTTTCATTTTCACCCTTCCGGCAGGTTCCTTGCCCTCGCAGGCGGATATGCAGACCGCCTTTTAATCCCGCGCCGCGAAAGCGGCAGGGTATCGGCCCAGGGCCAGCAGGCCCGCTGCACCCCCCACCAATAACAGCGCCGAGATGAAAAATGCTGCTTCGTAGTTGTGGAGATGATCGTAAAGAGCGCCGAAAGCCAACGGTGCGCCTCCGGCGGCGCCTGCAACGAAGGTGTAGAGGCGCCCATATATGCGTGCATAATCGGCCAGGCCGAAGTAGCGGGCGACCAGGAATCCGAGCATGTCGAATTCCATCCCTGTCGCGACCCCCAACAGCGCCACCGCGCCGGCATAGGCGCCAAGCGAAGCATTGGTACTCAACAGAAGGCAGGCACCGGCTGCAGGGATCAGTACCGCAGTCGCAACGGCGGGCGCCCATATCCGGTCGATCGCAGCGCCGACAATGATCCGCCCGACAACGATAGCGGTGCCGAGAATGCCCATGATGGCCACCGCATCGGCCCGATCAACCCCTTTGGCCGTCAGCGCCGGCACCAGATTTGGAATCAGGCCGCCGACGGCAAGGTAGATGGCGGCGGTGGAGCCTCCCATTAGCCAGAAATGACGGCTTCGCAAAGCCTGCGAAACCTTCACGCCTTCGCGCGGCAGTACTTCTGCCTGGTCCCCGCCATGGTTACGCGGAAGCAAGAGGATACAGGCCGGCAGGACAATGAGGAGCGGGACAGCAGCAAGCGTCAGATAGGCCATGCGCCAGCCCCCAACATCGAGCCCGAATGCTGCCAGCTGCGGGGTGAATATGGCCGAAAGGCCGGTCCCGGAAAGGGCTATGCCAAGGGCTAGACCTCTGCTGGCCGAAAAGCGGTCGGCGATGAGGTAGCTCCACGTCACTGCGCTGGTTCCTGCGCCCAGCAGAGCGACCAAGGCGTAGGCGAGATAGAATTGCCACAGCGCACCCGTCACCATGGCGGCCGATCCCAGGGCGAGAGCGATGCCCGCGACGCCGGATAATATGGCGAGACGCAGCCCAATGCGTCGGACCAGCCAGCCAGCTATCGGCCCTCCTGCGAGCCCGAGCCCGGTGCTGAAAAGAATTGCGCCCTGAATCTCGCCGTTGCTCCAGCCAAAGCTTGCGTGCAGGGGGCCGACGAATAGCCCGATCGTGTATGGGGCGACCGTCGTCGGCGCGAATATCAAGCCAATGGCTGTCAGGAGGACCAAGTGCCACCCGCGCACCCATTCGCGCTTTGCGTCATTTTGCATGGTGGGCCCTCCCAGTTGTCGCAGCCGACGACCGGCTTGCCGCCGGCTGCAAGAGGTCAGAATTCAGCGCTCACGCGGACGCCGTAGGCCCTGGGATTCCCAAGAAGCAGGTTCTCGCCGAACGCTCCCAGGCTGGAACCCCAATAAGCATATTCCTTGTTGAAGAGATTCTTGCCGTAGCCCGCAACAGCCGGCTTCGACGCAAACGTATATCAGAGGGCGGTCAGGCCGCCATCGATGATATATTCGGAACCCGTGATGAAGCCAGACTCATCCGAGGCGAGGAATACTACCAGGTTCGATACGTCTTCTACCTCGCCAACGCGCCTGATGGGTACGGAGCCGCTGGCGATTTTGATCTGGTCCTCGTCGAGGGCGGCAGTCATCATGGGAGTGCGAATGTAGCCCGGGTGCACCGAATTCGCGCGGATGTTGCACTCCCCGAATTCAATGGCGACTTGCTTCGTTATGCCCCTTACGGCGAATTTGCTAGCTGCGTAGGCTACATTGGGGGTGCCGTAGATTGCGACGATGCCCGAGACTGATGAGATGTTGACGATCGATCCGCCGCCTGCCTTGATCATCGCCGGGATCGCATGCTTGATCCCGAGGAAGACCGCGGTCTGGTTGATCGCGCAGACTTTTTGGAAATCAGCCTCGGAAAGCTCGGTCGCTTTGCTGCCTGGGCCCAATATACCGGCATTGTTGACGAGGATATTGACGGCCCCGAACTTTTTCTCCGCAGCCGACACCACGGCCTGCCAGTCCGCCTCGCTGGAGACGTCGTGTTTCACGAATAGGGCGTCGCCGCCGAGTTCGGCCGCCAGTTCCGCTCCGGCGGCCTCATTGATGTCTGTAAATACCGCCTTCGCGCCTTCGCGCACGAAGCGGCGGACATGTTCAGCACCCATGCCCTGCGCCGCGCCGGTGATGATGGCAACCTTGCCTTCGAGTCGAGTCATTGTCCTCTCCAAAAAACCGATAAAACATCGATAAAATCTACTCCATATGAGATAATACGCGTAAAAATAGAGATAGCACGAAAAAAAGTCCGACGAATGTTCTTTTATTGACCCTGAAGAGTCGGTATCATGCGGGGATGATAGGGCGTGCACTGCGCCCACGCGATCCGGAGGGGTTGATGGAAGCAAGCGTGAAGGGCGCGGCCGGTCAGATGACAGAGCGGCCCGATAATGTGCCCGCCGATCGGGTTTTTGATTTCGATATCTATCGTGATGTTCCGGAAGGTCTGGATTTCCACCAGAGCTGGCGCGAGATCATGAGGCAGGCGCCACATCCGCTCATGTGGACACCGCATAACGGCGGCCATTGGGTCGCGCTCCGGTCTGACCTTGCCGAGACGGTGATGTCCGATTTCGAGCGCTTTTCCAATCATACGGTGCTGGTCCCGAAGGAAACGGCGGGAGAGGCGTATCGCCTGATTCCGCTCTCGCTCGATCCACCCGAACACCGCCCGTTTCGCAGCCTGTTGAACGAAAATCTCGGGCCTAAAGCGCTAAGGCCGATCGAACAGGTGGTCACGGATCTCGCGGTCAGCTTGATTGAAGGCTTCCGGCCCAAGGGACGCTGTAATTTCACCCATGAATTCGCCGAGCAGCTGCCGGTGCGTATCTTCATGCGGATTGTTGATCTTCCGGTTGAAGATCTGCCGAAGCTCAAGCATCTGGCTGATCAATATACGCGTCCCGATGGTTCGATACCGCTCGACGACGTAACCAAACAATTCCGCGAGTATCTCCGCCCGGTCATCGAAGCGCGGCGCATCAAGCCAGGCGAGGATATGATCAGCCGCATGATCAACGGTGAGGTTGGCGGCCGTCCGCTCACCGACATCGAAGCCGAGAACATCTGCATTCAGGTGCTTGTCGGGGGGCTCGACACCGTCGTCAACATGCTGGGTTTCACTTTCTCCCATCTGGCGAAGGACCATGCGTTGCGGCGGGCGATCGCGGCCGACCCGTCGCTGATCGACGATGCCTTGCTCGAATTCTTCCGACGCTTCCCGGTTGTCTCCTCCGCGCGCGAGGTCCTTCGCGATCAGGAGTTCGAGGGCGTTCTTCTCAAAGCCGGCGACATGGTGATGGCCTCCACCGTTGTCGTCGCCATGGACGATGCGAGGAACGAGGATCCGCTTGAGTTCCGTCTGGGCCGCAAGGCGCGGCAGCATTCGACGTTCGGCAAAGGTTCGCACACCTGCCCCGGCGCACATCTGGCGCGGATGGAGATGAAGGTTGTCCTGCGTGAGTGGTTCGCGCGGATTCCGGAATTCCGGATCGAGGACGACGCCCCGTTGCGTTACTCCAATGGCATTGTCGGCAGCGTGAAGCCCTTCGTGCTCGAATGGCCAGTCTGACAGGGTGCGAGATCGCACTGCCCGAACAGTCTCTGGTCAGGGCGCGCCGTCATCGCGATTCGGCGGTAGTGGTCGCCCGAGCCTTCGGCCGGGCGAAGGACTATGATACCCATGCGGTCGTACAGCGACTGGTCGCGCGCCGCCTGGCCGATCGCATAGCCGCTCTCGCACTTCCTCCTTCACCCGAGGTCCTGGAGATCGGCTGCGGCACGGGCTTGCTCGGTGCGGCATTGATCGATCTGCTTCCTGGCGCCCGCTGGACCATGACCGACATCGCGCCGGAGATGGTCGAACGGGCGCGTCAGCGCTTCGCTGGGTGCGGCAATATCTGTTTCGCGGTGATGGATGGCGAGGCGCCGGGCACGACGGCCCGCTTCGACCTCATCTGCGCCAGTCTTGCCTTTCAATGGTTTGATGATCTGGACGTTGCCGTGAAGCAGTTGCGCGCGCTGTTGAGACCGGGCGGGCGATTGGTGTTCACGACGCTCGCAGAAGGCAGTTTCTACGAATGGCGGCATGCGCACAGTGAGCTGGATGCCGGGATACGCGCTTATCCGGACCTCGCCGCATTACAGGCCATGGGCCTAGAGGTTATAGAGGCCGATTATATCCCAATGGGGTACTCCAATGCGCGCGCTTTCCTTCACGGACTCAAGGCTATCGGTGCGGGCACGGCGCGGCTTGGTCATCGCCCGCTTGCGCCACGGCAACTCAGACGCGTGATGACCTGCTTTGAGAAGGGTGGTTGCACCGCCAGCTATCATGTTGCGATCTGCGGCGCCGGACCCTTGGTTGATGACTGATCCTGAGTCCGGGCGACCTCCACCTCAACCGCGCAGGCACCTAGCGGTCCGAAAGCTGGCCATTATCCACTATCGCCCTCAGTCAAGCGATCAGCCCGCCTCGGTCTCAAGCATGCGGATCAGTCTTTCCGTCATCTCTCCACCGGCCTTAGTCAGGTTGCGTGGTTTGCGATAAAGCAGCCAGGTGATGATGAGCTGATTGACGCCGCCGAGGAGAAGCGCGGCGGTCTCATAGGGGTCGGTGGCCTTGTCGATCCAGCCTTCCGACATTCCCTGCTTGACCAGAAAGACAAGGACTCGCGCAAAGTCGTCGATGCTGTGTCTCAGCTCCGTTTCGCTTACGAACACGCTCGGCCAGATTTCCAGGTAGAGAAGCCGTGCCCATTCTGCGTGCTCGCGCGCATAGTCGGCCGACATGACCAGATAGAGCATGATCCGCTCCTTCGCCGATTCCTTCCCTGCAGTTGCCTGAGCGTAACTTTCGAAGAATTCCGCCAGATGCGAGAGCGGCACGTCGTATGCAAGATCTTCCTTGCTCTTGTAATATTCATAGAGCGTCGAGGTCGATATTCCCGCTTCGGCCGCGATATCGGCAATGCGCGATCGCGATATTCCATCTCGCGCAAACACGCGGAGAGCGGCGTTCAGGATTTGCTGTTCCGTGCGCTTGCTACGATCCTGTTTCCGTTCAGTTGCCCGCTTGGGACGGTTACAAATTTCGCGCAGGAGGGTGTCCCACGCATCGCTTGGCGCAACTCGTTCGTCTTCGCTCAGGGTAGCAGTTATTGTCTTCGTTGCCACAGAAATCTCCGATCTAACTGGCGTCGGATCGCCGCGCCATTTGAACTCTCTTTCATCGCGGACTCTGCTCTTTCGCTTTGGCGCGCGCAAGCACAAACGCCTACAGATCAGGGGATTGATCCACGCAACAGCGGCCTCTGGCTGGATAAAACCGGCGAAATTCCGTTGTTTCCTGCATTCACAAGACGCAAGCCCAAATAAATTTCCGACAAAACATCGAATTTTATTGACGATCACCGAGGGCCATTGTAGCTCTCCAGATACAGAGAAATGAGGATACACGCCCGTGAGCGGCGTGATGCGAAGGAGAGGAATATGGGCATGACGCGCCACGTTTCCGTAAACTGTTCCGGAACTAGCGGCTCCTCCGTCCTAGGCTGCTTTGCCCGGGAGGGCTGTGATGGTTGATGTCGCGCTGGCTTCGGAGCGGCTGATCGAGGCCTATAACGCCAAGGATTTCGATGCTCTTGAGGCATTGATCGCTCCCGATATCGATTTTGCGCATTTCAACCGGGATTTCGTGCTGGCGGACCGCAAGGCGCTGCTCGATGTGTTGCGCGGATTCGCGTCGACCTATGTTCCGGATCGTCATTTCGAGCGGCCTGAGCGTGTCACCGTTGCGGGCAACATTGCAGTGCGGGAGGCGTGGTATGTCGGCACGGCTGCCGTCGACCTGCCGGGCTTTGGCGCGCAAGGCGAGGCTTTCAGGCTCAAATTTTGCAGCGTCATGCGCTTCGACGACAGGGGCATCCTCGTCGAGTGGAAGGACCACGGCTGAATTACGGGCTGGTCGCCATACGACTTTGAGAAAGGCAAAAGAATGAAAGTTGGAATGTTTCAGACCCCGTTCCTTCGTCCCGAGCGGACGGCGCGGCAGGTCTTCGATTGGGCGATTCGCCAGGCAGTCCATGCGGACAGGATCGGCTTTTCCGAATATTGGCTCGGCGAGCATGCCACGCTTGACTGGGAAAGCATCCCTAATCCTGAACTGGTCATTGCAGCGGCGGCTTTGCAGACCAAGCAGATCAAGTTTGGCCCGCTCGCGCATCTCTTGCCGTACCATCATCCGGCCACGCTCGCGATCCAGACCGCATGGCTCAGTCAGATCCTTGAAGGTCGCTATATGCTGGGTGTCGCCAATGGTGCCTATCCGACAGATGCGGCGCTGCGCGGCATCACTGACATGAGCAAGAATCATGCGATGATGTTCGAGGCCATCCAGATGATGGAAAAGGTTTGGAAAGCAGAGCCTTTTCAGGAGCAGGGCGAATTCTGGAAGGTCGGTTTCCCGGAGGCCAATCCTGCCAAGCCATTGCGTGACGTGCGACCCTATGGCGGCAAAATGACCATGGCTATGACGGGCCTCAGCGCGCCGTCGCCCTCGATCGCCTTTGCCGGAGAGCATGGTTTCATTCCCGCTTCGGTATATGCCGGCAATCCTTTTCTCCGCAGTCACTTCGAAACCTATAAGGAGAAGATGGAGGCGAATGGCCGCAAGGCCGACCGCTCGATGCACCGCGTGGTGCGCGATGTCATCGTCGCGGATACGGACGCAGAAGCGCGCAAGCTCGCGATCGAGGGTGGCATCGGCCTTGCGTGGAAGAAATATATCAAGCCAACCTACGAACGCTTTGGCGTGCTCAAGGGGCTGGTCCATGATCCATCGGTCGATCCCGCCGATGTGGATGCCGAATATCTCGCCGAGCATGTCTGGATCACCGGCTCGCCCGAAACCGTGCGTCAGAAGATGGAAGCTTGGTTCGATGATCTCGGCGGCCCCTTCGGGACGCTGCTGATTTACAGCCATGACTATATCGACGATCCCGAGCCTTGGGAACATTCCATGGAATTGCTCGTGAAGGAAGTGGCGCCCAAACTGCCCAGCGCAGAACAGGAAGCGGTTGCCTGAGCCATGGGCCGTCTTGCTGGCAAAGTCGCCGTCATCACAGGCGCGGCGCAGGGCATGGGTGAAGCCCATGCCCGGCTGTTCATCCGCGAAGGGGCTCAGGTCGTCCTGACCGACCTCAATGAGGAAGGCGGCCGCGCTCTGGCCCATGAGTTGGGCGGCAATGCACTGTTCGTCCGGCAGGATGTCGCGTGCGCGGGCGATTGGGAGGCGGTGGTCCGAGCGGCGGAGGCACGCTTCGGTCCCGTCACCGTTCTCGTCAACAACGCGGGTATCATCGGTCCGGTAAAGGGGCTGCTTGAATTTTCGGAGGAGGACTATCTGCGGGTCTGCTCCGTAAACCAGCTTGGCGTCTTTCTCGGCATGAAGGCAGTTCTGCCTGGCATGATCAAGGCAGGCGGCGGATCGATCGTCAACATTTCCTCGATCGCCGGGATGTTGGGAACGAAGGAATCTTCAAATGCCGCCTATTGCGCCAGCAAATGGGCAGTACGCGGCATGACCAAGCTCGTTGCCGCGCAGCACGGCGCTTCAGGTGTTCGCGTCAATTCAGTGCATCCCGGTTACATTCTGACGCCGATGATGATTTCTGCAACTGACGAACAAGGCGGCGGCGCCGCGGACGTCATCCCGCTCGGCAGAATGGCCCGGCCGGAAGAAGTCTCCAATGTGGTCCTGTTCCTCGCATCGGATGAAGCCAGTTTTGTATCCGGCACCGAACATGTCGTGGACGGGGCAATGATAGCCGGCTGACAGCGCCGACACGTCGCAATTATAGGGAGGATAATATCATGAAGACCAAGTTCGTTTTGGGAAAGGTATCGCTCCTTTCGCTGGCAATTTCCATGAGCGGCACTGCCTTTGCGCAAACCGCACCGCAGGCGAGCGATGAGCGGGGCTCTGCTTCGGTCGATGAGATCATCGTAACGGCGAACAAGCGCGAGCAGTCGTTGAACAGGGTCGGGCTGACGATCCAGGCCGCTACTGGCGACGAACTCGTGCAGCGCGGTGTGACAAGCGTGGCCGACCTCGCCAAACTGGTGCCTGGCTTTACTGCGACCCAATCTCTCTATTCGACGCCCGTCTATACTCTCCGCGGAATCGGTCTCTACGATGCTACCTTCGGCGCCGCACCGTCGGTTTCGGTCTATACCGATCAGATCCCGCGCAATGTGCCCGTCATGTCCGATGCCCTCGATCTCGATATCGAACGCGTCGAAGTGCTGAAGGGCCCGCAGGGCACCTTGTTCGGTCAAAGCTCGACGGGCGGAGCCATCAACTATGTCGTCGGCAAGCCGACGCGGGATTTCGCCGCGGGTTTCGATGCGTCCTACGAGCGTTTCAATCGCGCTGAGCTTTCCGGGTTCGTGAGCGGCCCGCTTGGAGAAAACGTGCAGGCGCGCCTCGCCGTCAAGGGGGTTTCAGGCGGTGCCTGGCAGCGCAGTCTATCGCGGCCCAATGACGATAATGGCGATCAGCGCAAGATCATGGGCCGTTTCACGCTCGACGTGCAACCGACCGAACGGCTCAGCATCCAGTTCATGGCTACAGGCGCCCGCGATCGGTCCGATCCCCTTGCGCCGCAATATGCGGGCACCACGCTCAATATATACCCGGACGCGGCGGCTGCGGCGGCCTCGGGCAATCCTTATGCGCGGGTCGATGCTCAGCGCTACGCCGATCTGACCACGCCGGGTTCTGCGGGCTATGACGCCTCGTTTGTCGATCGTCAGTCGGTGGTTGTCGGACGCCTCAACGGTGCCGATGCCGCCAAGGCTGCTGGTGCGCGCGCATTGCTCGGGACGCCGGTCAGCGGCAAGGCGCGGGACGCGGAATGGACGCCGGGCTTTCTTGGCAAATCCGACAACAGCTATTATCAGTTTGCCGGACGGGGAGATCTTGAGCTGACCGATACGCTGAAGCTGACCTATGTGGCGGCTATTGCCAAACAAAAGCTTGCCTACAATCAGGATCTTGACGGAACCACCGCACAGGTCGTGGATGTGCCACTGTGGGGCAATGTTCGTTCGTTCAATCAGGAACTGCGGTTGGCTCTCGATACCGATCGTTTCAACGGGATCATCGGCGCAAGCTATGACAATCTGCGGACGTCCCAAAACAACAATTTTCTTCTGGGCGACTATTCCGCAAACGCCGATCTTATCTCGGTGACCGAAAATAATTTCGATTCCCGTATGCGAAGCTACGGCGTGTTCGCGAACGGAGAGTTCAAGGTCACTTCGCAACTGACGGTCCAGGGCGGCATTCGCTATACGAAGAACAAGCAGGATGCCACCTACTGCTACAGCGATCCCACTGGCGCAGGTGCCGCAGTGCTCTTCGGAAGCGCGCTGAACAGCGTGCCGATCACGATCGCCGCAGGCCAGTGCTTCCCGACGACCGGGGATATTCTGCTGGGTACGGCGCAGTCCACCCTGAGCCCGGTCGATCAGCAGCTGACCGAGGACAATGTGTCATTCCGGGTCGGTGTGAATTACAGGTTCGATCAGGGCACCTTGATCTATGCCACGGTCAGCCAAGGCTACAAGGCCGGGATCTTTTCAGCGATCGGAGCTTCGCGGGTCAACCAATACACGCCGGCGACGCAGGAAAAAGTTATTGCCTATGAAGGTGGCATCAAGGCGCCGATCGCGGGCAATGCGCTGCAGTTCAATGGCGCTGTGTTCTACTATGACTATTCCGACAAGCAGGTTCGCGGACGTGTTCAGGATACGGTTTTCGGCCTTCTGGAGAAAATGCTGAACGTACCCAAGTCCTATGTCCTCGGCCTGGAAGGCGAACTGGTCGCCCGCCCGGTGGAAGGCCTTCGCCTGAGCGCTGGTGCTACCTATCTCAAGAGCAAGGTTACCTCCAACTATTCGGCGACGCCGGATGGCCTGGCCATTTATAATGCGGCAGGCTACACCGGAAACTTCAAAGGCTCACCTTTGCCCTACACGCCTAAGTTCAGCGCAAATGTGGACGCGCAGTACAGCTTCCCGCTCTCGGGCGACCTGAACGGCTTCTTCGGTGGGACGCTGACCTATCAGAGCAGTCAGAACACGACGTTCCACAATGCCAGTCTTCCGGCCACCGATTTCAACATCGACAAATATGCGCTTCTCGATCTTCGGGCCGGGATCAGCAGCGAGGATGGCCGCTGGCGCGTTACGGCCTTCGGGCGGAACGTCACCAACAAGTCCTATGTGAGTGCGGTTTCCACCTATCTCGACACGTTGATCCGCTATCGCGGCAAGCCTGCCGTCTACGGCATGTCGGTCGCTTATCGTTACTGAACTCTCCCCCTTGGGCGCGGCGGCGGTCTTTGCCGCCGCGCTACTCTTTCTTGCACGGACCGATGCCGATGAGTGAAACGCTTTTTTCAGACGCGCTGAAGCAATTGATGGATGAATTCACGCAATCAGGCATTCGGGAACTTCACGTCCGGAAAGCAGATTTCGAACTCTATCTCTCTACTGATTCTTCGGCGGGCCGCTACTGGCCTGCTGCGCAGGCCCCCATTGCCGCGTCATCGGCTCCGCCGCCTCAGTCCCAGGCCGCCTCCGCAGCTCCGATAACCGAGGCAGCGCCGATCGCAACGACCGCGAGCGCACTCCCGGACAATGCCGTCATCGTCACGGCGCCCAATCTGGGGACCTTTTACCGGGCTCCGAAACCGGGCGCCGCCAACTATGTCGAGGTGGGCTCGAAGGTTAAGGCAGGCGACGAGTTGTGCCTGATCGAGGTCATGAAATTGTTCACGGCGCTGCGCGCGGACGAAGCGGGAACCATCCACTCCGTGCTCGTCGAGGATGGGGCCATGGTCGAAGGAGGCCAACCCTTGTTCGCTCTGGTGAAAGACTGATGGCAATCAAGAGACTCTTCATCGCCAACCGCGGCGAAATCGCCCTGCGCATCGTGCGCGCCGCGCAGGCGCTCAATATCGAGACCGTGGTCGCCGTGTCCGACGCCGACCGGGAAACCGCTGCGGCGCGTCAGGCGGACCGGGCGATCGTCCTTGGGCCAGCGGCAGCAGCGAAAAGCTATCTCGACCCGCGTCTGATCGTCCATTCGGCGAAGGAAAGCGGCTGTGATGGCTTGCATCCAGGCTATGGCTTCCTTTCCGAGCGCGCAATTCTGCCGCGTCTTTGCGCCGAGCATGGAATTGCGTTTGTTGGCCCCGAGCCGGACGTGATCGATGCGCTGGGCGACAAGTTGCGCGCGCGCGCGATGGCGAAGGCGGCCGGCGTGCCGTTGGTCCCTGGCAGTGATTGCGTCGCGTCCGCAGCGGATGCGAGGCGGGAAGGGGACCGTATCGGCTATCCGGTGCTTCTCAAGGCATCCGCTGGGGGCGGCGGGCGCGGCATGGTCATTGCCAATAATGGCGATGAGGCCGAAGCTGGTTTCCATCGCGCATCGGCCGAAGCGGTAGCGGCATTCGGCGACGGCACACTCTTCATGGAACGCTTCGTCCCGGAGGCTCGCCATGTCGAGGTCCAGCTCATGGGCGACGGGCGGGGGCAGGTGCTGCACTTCGGGGAACGTGATTGTTCGGTACAGCGCCGCTACCAGAAGCTGATCGAGGAGGCGCCCTGCGCGGCCATGCCCGATCATCTGCGCGCCCGGTTGCACGAAGCAGCGGTGAATCTGGCCGCGAGCGTCAATTATCGCAATGCCGGCACGGCCGAATTCCTGTTCGACGTCCGTCGCCAGGAATTCTACTTCATCGAAGTCAACGCTCGCATCCAGGTCGAGCATCCGGTTTCCGAAATGATATCCGGTTTCGATCTGGTGCAAGAGCAGATTCGTATCGCGGGCGGTGCCGGCCTCTCGGTATCACAAGCCGACGTGAAGCTGTCGGGCCACGCCATTGAGTGTCGCATCAATGCGGAAGATGTGTCTCGCGACTTCCTACCAAGTCCCGGCCGCATCACGCGCTGGGAGCCTCCGCAGGGCGAGGGTATCCGGCTGGACAGCCATATGTCGGCTGGCGCAATGATCCCGCCTTTCTATGACTCGATGGTCGGCAAGCTCATTGTGCATGGCGCCACCCGGATCGAGGCGATCGAGAAGCTCGGCGAGGCAATCGATGCTTTCGTGGTGGAGGGGGTGCCAACGACGCTGCCGCTTCATCGGGCAATTATCGCTCACCCTGACTTCGTGGCTAATCGCATCCATACGCGCTGGCTCGAGCAGGTTTTCCTCCCTGGATTTGGAAAGAAGGCGGCATGAGCTTGGAGAAGGATCCCGCGATTCAGGCGATCACCGACGTTCGTGCGCTACTCGATACACTCCTGTCGAGCGGGTGGCAGGAATTGCATGTCGTCTCGGACGACACGGAGATTTTTCTTGCGCGCAAGGGCGGTGGCCCCAATCCGATGCGCGCCATTGCGCCTGCCTCTGCGGCGGCGGCGCCAGCAGCGCTGGCCGCCGCCGGGCCCGAGACCGCGGTGAAGGCACCTCACGTTGCGACGCTGGTGGATGCTCTTCCGGTAGGAACGGTCGTAACGGCCGGTCAGAAGGTTGCGACAGTGCGTGTGTTGGATGAAAGCGAGACGATCGAAGCGCCGATTTCCGGCACTATCATCCGGCACGACGCGGCAGCAGGTGAGCTGGTCGATTATGGCGCGACGCTTCTCAATATCCAGGCGGCGGCGTGATGGCGCGCGCGATCGACAAGGTAGCGGTCTGCGGCGCCGGGGCCATGGGTGCCGGCATTGCCCAGGTGGCGGCCCAGGCTGGCGCTTCGGTTAAGATCTTCGACGTCAATGCCGACGCGCTGGCGGCAAGCCGGAAGCGCACGCTTGCTGACATCGAGAAGCTTGCTGCCCGGGGCAAGCTGACGGGCGAACAGGCTGAAGCCGTTCGTGGGCGAATGGAATGGGTATCCTCGCTCGACGCGCTCGCTGACCGCGATCTTGTGATCGAGGCAATCATCGAGGATGCCGGCATCAAGGGGGCGCTTTTCGGGGAGCTGGAAGCGATCGTTGGCCCCAACGCGGTCATTGCGACCAACACTTCGTCCCTGCCGATCTCGCGCCTTGCGCGCGGACTAAAGGCACCACAGCGCTTCGTGGGCATGCACTTCTTCAATCCCGCGACGGTGATGAAGCTCGTGGAGGTCATCGCCGGAGCTGCGACCGACCCGGCGATTGTCACCCGCATCGTGGCGACGGCGGAGCAATGGGGAAAGGTGGCCATTCCGGTCGCCGATGTGCCCGGCTTCATCGTGAATCGCGTCGCACGGCCCTTCTATGCTGAGGCGTTTGCCGCCCTCAACGAAGGGGTGGCGGAGCCAGCGGTGATCGACAGCCTCTTCCGGTCGGCCAGCTTCCGCATGGGACCGCTGGAGTTGACCGACCTCATCGGACAGGACGTCAATTTCGCGGTCGCTCGCTCAGTCTACGAATCCTATCATGGTCGGACGCGCTTCGTGCCGCAACTGCGGCAGGCGGCTTTGGTCGATGCGGGCTGGTTCGGCCGCAAGACAGGGCGTGGGGTCTATGACTATCGGGACGGCGCTCAATCGTTCCCGCCTCCCGAAACATCGCCTGTCGAGGTGAGTCCCGTCCACCGTCGTGCCGCGGCTGAACTTAAAGACGCAGCTCCAGGCATATTCATCCGTTGTGGCGACATCGCGATCGGAAAGACACGCGGTCCGAGCGCGCGAGCGGAAAGCCGCGAGCAGGGCCGGGCGGTGGCGTTACTCGACTGGTTCTCGCCCGATGGAGAAGGTCCAAGCGGGTTCGCGGTTTCAGATGAAACGGCGACGGCGGACGCGCAGGCTGTATTGGCCGCGTTCTCGCGCAGCGGTTACCAGCTCGCCGATCGGCCGGGGCTGGTTGTGGCGCGCACGCTCGCGCAGATAACCAATGCCGCCGCGGACGCTGTGCTGGAGCAGGTCGCCGATGAGAAGGGCATCGATGCCGCACTGCGCTTCGGCGCCAATTATCCATTTGGGCCCTTTGCGTGGGCGGACCGTTACGGGCGCAGGCACCTGGTTTCGCTGCTTGATGCAATTGCCGATGCGACTGGCGAGGCGCTTTATCGGCCCTCTTATTATCTGAGGAATTTCGCATGAACGAAGCGCCGGATATATTGCTGATCGAGCGCGCGGCCACCAATGTGCTGCTCCTTCGCCTCAATCGGCCGGAGAAGCGCAACGCGCTGGCCACTGATCTTCTGGGTCGTGTGGCGGATGCGCTCGATGAAGCGTCGATCGATCCCGATGTGCGCACGGTGGTCATCACAGGCTCGGATCGCTTCTTCGCGGCGGGGGCCGATATCAACGAACTGGCCTCTCGCGATACGGCTGGCGCGCTGGCCGATCCGCGGCCTGCGATCTGGGCGCGCATTCGTGGCTTTGCCAAACCGCTTATCGCTGCTGTCGAAGGCTGGTCGCTTGGCGCAGGCAATGAACTGGTGATGTGTTGCGATCTCGTCATTGCGGCTGACGGCGCGAAATTCGGCCAGCCCGAGACTAATCTCGGGATCATTCCCGGTGCAGGCGGCACGGCAACTCTGCCGCGGCTTGTCGGGCGTAGCCGCGCCATGAAGATGGTGTTGCTCGGCGATCCCCTGTCCGCGAGAGAGGCGCTGGACGCGGGCCTCGTCGCGGAAGTCGTCGACCAAGGTCAAGCACTGGCCGTAGCCCTAGCGCTGGCATCACGCATTGCCACCCGCGCTCCGCTCGCCATGCAACAGGGCAAGGCGATGATCCGCGCGGCCTTCGAAACCCACCAGTCGGCGCATTTATTGCTCGAACGGCAGACGTTCTCTGCGCTGTTCGGCACTGCCGACAAGCGTGAGGGCACGACCGCTTTCTTCGAGAAGCGCGATCCGCAATGGAGTGGCGCATGAACCATGTCGCAAATCAGGCCGATTTGATCTCCTCCGCCCGGCCCGAAGCCTCGCGGGAGGCGATTGCCGCCTTGTTCGACCTGCCTTTCCTCGATCTCGTGGCGCGGGCGCACGAGGTTCATCTGCGCCATCATCCGCGCAACGCGGTACAGTTGTCGACGCTGTTGTCGATCAAGACCGGCGGCTGCGCCGAAGATTGCGGCTATTGCAGCCAGTCGGCCCATGCGAAAAGCGGCGTGAAGGCGGAAAAGCTGATGAACGCCGATGCCGTGGTCGCGGCGGCGCGGGAAGCCAGGGCTGCCGGATCGCATCGCTTCTGCATGGGTGCGGCCTGGCGCGAACCCAAGGAGCGGGACATGGCCGCGCTGCTCGACATGGTGCGGCGGGTGAAGGCGCTGGGTCTTGAAACCTGTATGACGTTGGGCATGTTGACCGATGGGCAGGCGCGGGCGCTGGCCGAAGCGGGGCTGGATTATTATAATCACAATATCGATACCGGCCCGGATTATTATGACCGTGTCATCACGACGCGCAGTTTTCAGGACCGCATCGATACGCTGGAGCGGGTGAGGGAAGCGGGCATGGCCGTCTGCTGCGGCGGCATCATGGGCATGGGCGAAACGCGGGAGGACCGCATCGGCTTTCTCCATGCGCTCGCCAACCTGCCGGAACCGCCCGACAGCGTGCCGCTCAACGCGCTGGTGCCGATCCCCGGCACGGTGCTGGGGGACATGCTGGCGGACACTCCGCTGGCCCGGATCGACGAGATCGAATTCGTGCGTACCGTCGCGGTCGCGCGGATCGTCATGCCTGACAGCCAGGTGCGGCTGTCGGCGGGACGCGAGAGCATGAGCGAGGCGGGGCAGGCGCTCTGTTTCCTGGCAGGGGCCAATTCGATCTTCACCGGCGACCGGCTGCTCACCACCCCAAATAATGGCGAGGATGCCGATACTGCCCTGTTCGCCAAACTAGGATTGAAGCCGCTGGCTTGAAAGGGAAATGATGACCCTGCGCACGCGTATCACCGATCTGCTGGGCATCCGTTACCCTATCATTCAGGGCGGGATGCAGAATGTCGGTTACGCGAGTCTGGCGGCGGCGGTATCCAATGCGGGCGGGCTCGGCATGATAACGGCGCTGACCTTTCCGGATGCACGGGCGCTGGCCGATGAGATCGCGTTGTGCCGCTCGCTCACCAGCGCCCCCTTCGGGGTCAATATTTCGGTTTTTCCGACGATGCGGCCACCCGACTATGGTGCGATCGTTGACGCGGTGGCAGATGCAGGCGTCGGCATCGTTGAAACTGCCGGCACGCCCGCCGTGCGGGAGGTTTGGGATCTTCTGCTCGCCCGCGGAATCAAAGTGATCCACAAATGCACTTCAGTGCGTCACGCGCTCTCGTCCGAGCGTCATGGCGTCCATGCGGTCTCTATCGACGGTTTCGAGTGCGCGGGCCATCCGGGCGAGGACGATGTGCCGGGTTTGGTGCTTGTCCCGGCTGCGGTCGATCAGTTGAAGGTTCCGGTCGTTGCCAGCGGCGGGATCGCAGATGGACGTGGGCTGGTGGCAGCGCTAGGGCTTGGCGCGGAGGGCGTGACCATGGGGACACGCTTTTGCGCGACGCAGGAAGCGCCGATCCATGAACGGGTGAAGCAGGCCTACATTGAGAATAGCGAGCGTGATACCGACATCCTGTTCCGGCCCTTCCGCAATAGCGCGAGAGTAGGGCGCAATGCCGTTTCCCAGGAAGTATTGCGGCGTACATCATCGCCGGGTGCGACGTTCGCCGATGTAGCGCAGCTGGTCAGCGGCGCACGGGGCAAGGCATTGCTACAATCGGGGGATATCGACAGCGGCATCTATTGGGCGAGCATGGCGCAGGGACTCATTCACGATATTCCGACCTGCGCGGAATTGATCGAACGAATGGTCGCTGATGCGCGTATGATCATCGCTGGCCGACTTGCGGGAATTGTCGCGAACTAGCGCCGACTTACCGCAGGTGTTCGATCCTAATTGTTGGCCCGCGATTTGTGCTTTCCGCGCTGCAACGCCGCCAGAACCGCCGCTTCGCTTTCCGGGTTTTCTACCAAGGCCGAAGATACTTCCTGGGAATCAAGATAAGCATCCATCCAATCGGAGCCTTCCCAAGTAAGCGATGCGAGCTTGCGCGCGCGCAAGGTCGGCATGCTTTTCTGGGCGATATGTGCTGCCAGATCAAGCGCGAGGGGCAGCACTGCGGCGCGTGGAACGACGTAGTTGAAAAGCCCGGTGGATTCGAGTTCGCGGGCGGTGAAGGCGCGGCCAGTATAGACCATTTCACGCACCTTCGCCTCGGGCATACGCAGGGTCGCGAACAGGCCCGCACTCCCACCAACGAGACCGTAATCCACCTCCGGGCAGGCGAACCGAGCGTCTTCACTAACCACGCGCATGTCGCACATACCCGCCAGCATTACGCCAACACCCACAGCAGCGCCTCGTATCGCGGCGATCATCGGTCGATCGATACGATGGAAACGCGGCAATTGACCATTGATGAAGCGATAGCGTTCCTTGCGCTTCTCGGCGGTCATGCCTTTGAACTCGTTCAGATCGGCGCCCCCGCACCAGGCGCGGGCATCATCAGGGGCTGTGATGACGATGACGCGGATGTGTTCGTCCGTCGCGACGTGATCGGCGAACCGGCCGATGTCTTCATAGACCGAAAGGGAGACGGCGTTTACCGGTGGACGAGAAAAGGTCGCGATAGCGACGCCATCTTCCCGTACCTCAAGCGAAAAGGCGCCGAACGAATATTGCTGTGTCATGGGTGGCCTCATGCTGCCTCAAGGGGAACCTTCGTCAACTCGCGGAGTCCATCCAGAGTAAGTCCCTCGACCATCTCGATGACCCTGGCGCCATTCGGTCCGACTTCGAAGACCGCAAGATCAGTATAAACCCGCGATACGCAGGCGAGGCCCGTCAGGGGATAGGTACAGGTCTCCACAAGCTTGCTCTCGCCGGTCTTCGTCAGCAGATCCATCATGACGAAGACCTGCTTGGCGCCGATGGCGAGGTCCATCGCGCCACCTACCGCCGGGATGGCGTCTGGCGCACCCGTATGCCAATTGGCGAGATCGCCCCTCACCGAAACCTGGAACGCTCCAAGCACGCAGATATCAATGTGGCCGCCGCGCATCATGGCAAAGGAATCGCCATGATGAAAATAGGCTCCGCCGGCAAGGAGCGTCACCGGCTGTTTGCCGGCATTAATGAGGTCCCAATCCACGTCCTCGTCGGCCGGCGCAGGTCCCATACCCAGCAACCCGTTCTCGCTCTGAAGGAAGACGTCCTTTTCCTTCGGCAAGAAGTTGGCAACCATCGTCGGCAAACCAATGCCGAGATTGACATAGGCGCCTTCGGGAATGTCCTTGGCGACGCGGGCAGCCATAGCTTCGCGATTCAAGCGTTGCATGATGTTTTCCCTTCAGGCCGCGATTGCGGCTCGCTGCGGCGCGGTGCGAACCAGCCGGTTGACGAAGATTCCTGGCGTTACAATACACTCGGGATCGAGTGTTCCGAGTTCCACGACCTCGCTTACCTGGACAATGGTCGTTTTAGCCGCCATGGCCATGATCGGACCGAAATTGCGAGCGACCTTGCGATAGACGAGATTACCCCATCGATCTCCCGATAGAGCTTTGATGAGGGCGAAATCCGCGTGGATGGGATATTCCAGCACATAATTGCGCCCGTCGATCTCGCGCGTTTCCTTGCCTTCAGCCAGTAAGGTTCCATAGCCTGTCGGCGTAAAAATCGCTCCGAGGCCGGCCCCCGCGGCTTGTATGCGGGCGGCCAGATTGCCCTGCGGTACCAGTTCGAGTTCAATCTCGCCGGCACGGTAGCGAGCGTCGAAGTGATGCGAGGCAGCCTGCCGTGGGAACGAACAGATTACTTTGCGGACACGGTTCGCCTTGATGAGCGCGGCAATACCATTCTCACCGGCACCAGCGTTATTGCTGATGATGGTAAGGTCGGTTGCGCCATGCTCAATAACCGCCTCTATCAACTCATGGGGCGAGCCCGCATCGCCAAATCCGCTGATCATGATGGACGCCCCGTCCTTCAAATCGGCAACAGCTTCCTTCATAGATGTCACGATCTTGTTGATCATCCGTTGGTCCTCATCCCGTTATTCCCACTGTATTTGATCGTTCGCTTCTCGTCGCGCATGCGGCGATTCGGATATAGGGTCAGATCCCGAAGGCAGGGGTGCCTTCGGCGCGCGCAAAGGTGCCATTGACGTACATCAGCGCTTCGACGTCTTCCCTGCGCTGTATGCTGCGAATTCTGCCGACGAAGACGCTATGGGTGCCATAGGCATGACCAGCGACCAGATCGCATTCGAACGCGGCGATCGCGCAATTCAACAACGGTTGGCCTGTGGAACCAATGCTCCAGTGCCCATCGAGAAAACGATCGCGGCCGTTGAGTCCGCGTTGCGCTGAAAAAATGGCTACGGTCTCCTGAGCGTCCGATGGAACGACATTGACGCTGAATTTCCTTGTCCGCTCAATCAGGCTGTGCGCGCTGGCATTTCGATTCACGCATACAAGCAGCATCGGCGGATCGGCGCAAAGAGAGTTCCAGGCCGTGGCGGCCATGCCAGTCCTGTCGTCTCCATCAGCTGCCGCGATGATCGCAATGGTTCCCGGCACGTTGCGCATGCTCAAAAGGAACTCCGCCCGATCGATTTCAGGCGAGATACCCGCTCTTGTGCCTTCGATTTCCTGAGTCATATTACAAATCCGATTAAACGTCGGGAAAAAATAGACGCGAAACCGGGTTCGTGCAAGCCTGAACATGCAGCGGGGTTACGTCAGGGCGAACAGAGCGACGTGGAAAATTTGAGTTTGTGCCTAGTCGCCACTGTTCAGCGTTGCGAAAATGTGGATGCGGCGCTAGTGAAATTTCCGACGATATATCGATTTATAGAGCGCTGGAAACGGAAGCGGCAGGGGAGCAGTCAGATTGAATGTCTTAAACACCCCCTTGCGCTCTGTTCGGAGACAATCATGAAGAAACTATATCAGGATGCTGCTTCGGCGCTGGAAGGTCTGTTGTTCGACGGAATGCATATCTGTGCGGGTGGCTTTGGTCTGTGCGGTATCCCCGAGCGGCTGATCGACGCTATTCGCGACAATGGCGTCAAGGATCTCACCATCGCGTCGAACAATGCGGGTGTCGACGGCGAGGGGCTCGGCAAGCTGCTGCGCACGCGTCAGGTGAAGAAGATGATCTCATCCTATGTGGGGGAGAACAAGGAATTCGAGCGGCAATATCTGGCCGGCGAACTGGAGGTTGAATTCTGTCCGCAAGGGACGTTGGCGGAGCGCTGCCGCGCAGGCGGGGCGGGTATTCCCGGCTTCTATACGAAAACCGGCGTCGGCACGCAGGTGGCCGAAGGCAAGGAAGTGAAGAGCTTCGACGGGCAGGACTATATCCTCGAACGCGGCATTTTCGCGGATCTGGCAATCATCAAGGGCTGGAAGGCGGACGAGGCGGGTAACCTGATCTTCCGCAAGACCGCGCGCAACTTCAACCAGCCGATGGCGACCGCCGCGAAAATCTGCGTCGCGGAAGTCGAGGAAGTGGTGCCGGTGGGCAGCCTCGATCCCGACAACATCCACCTGCCCGGCATCTATGTGAAGCGCATGATCATCGGCGCGCCCTATGACAAGAGAATCGAGTTCCGCACCGTACGCCAGAGGGAGACGGCATGATGAGCACTGATGCAGCAGTGAAAGGCTGGACCCGCGATCAGATGGCGGCGCGGGCGGCGCGGGAGCTTCAGGACGGGTTCTACGTCAATCTCGGCATCGGCATTCCGACGCTGGTGGCGAACCATATCCCGGCCGGCGTCGAGGTGACGCTGCAATCGGAAAACGGCATGCTCGGCATCGGGCCCTTCCCCTATGAGGGCGAGGAAGACCCAGACCTCATCAATGCGGGCAAGCAGACGATCAGCGAATTGCCGCAGTCGGTCTATTTCGGGTCGGACCAGAGCTTCGCGATGATCCGCGGCGGCCATATCGACCTGACCGTGCTGGGCGCGATGGAGGTTTCGGAAACCGGCGACATCGCCAACTGGATGATCCCCGGCAAGATGATCAAGGGCATGGGCGGCGCGATGGATCTCGTCGCGGGCGTCAAGCGGATCATCGTCGTGATGGAGCACACCAGCAAGAATGGCGACCCGAAGTTCATCCCGGCCTGCACCCTGCCGCTGACCGGCAAGAATGTGGTCGACATGATCGTCACCGATCTCGCCGTGTTCCAGCGGCCCGATCACAACAGCTCGTTCCGGCTGGTCGAAGTGGCCCCCGGAGTCACCGCCGAGGAAGTCGCCGCCAGGACGAGCGCAGACTACATCGACTGAAAGAGCGAACTGAACATTGATGAGCAACACTCGGGAATTAGTTTTATGAAGCTATTGGTGCCTGTAAAGCGGGTGATTGATTATAACGTGAAGCCACGCGTGAAGTCTGACGGGAGTGGTGTTGATCTTTCGAATGTGAAGATGAGCATGAACCCGTTTGACGAGATCGCGGTGGAGGAGGCGATCCGTCTGAAGGAGCAGGGGGTTGCGTCCGAGGTCGTGGTGGTGTCGATCGGCGTCGCCAAGGCGCAGGAGACGCTGCGGACGGCGCTGGCGATGGGGGCGGACCGGGCGATCCTCGTTGAAACCGATGCCGAGGTCGAACCGCTGGGCGTCGCGAAGCTGCTGGCGAAGATCGTCGCCGAGGAAGGCCCCGGCCTCGTGATCCTGGGCAAGCAGGCGATTGACGATGACAGCAACCAGACCGGGCAGATGCTCGCGGCGCTTTTGGGCTGGGCGCAGGGTACGTTCGCGAGCAAGGTCGAGGTCGCGGGCGATGCTGTCAATGTGACGCGCGAAGTCGATGGCGGGCTGGAGACGGTGAAGCTGGCGCTGCCCGCAATCATCACCACCGACCTGCGTTTGAACGAGCCGCGCTATGCCTCGCTGCCCAATATAATGAAGGCGAAGTCGAAGCCGCTCGCCAATCGCAAGCCGGAGGAATTCGGCATCGATCTTTCCCCGCGCCTCGAAACGCTCTCCGTGGCCGAACCGGCGAAGCGTCAGGCGGGGATTAAGGTCGGCAGCGTCGATGAACTGGTGGACAAGCTCAAGGAATTGGGAGTCGTGGCATGAAGGCGCTGGTCTGGGTTGAACAGGAGGCAGGCCGCCTCAAGGATGCGACGCTTTCCGCCGTCACGGCCGCCGCGCAACTGGGCGAGGTGCATCTGATCGTCGCCGGGCAGGGGGTAGAGGGCGTCGCCGCCGAGGCCGCGCAAATCGCGGGCGTGGTCAAGGTGCATGTCGCCGACGATGCGCTCTATGCCCATGCGCTCGCCGAGAATGTCGCGCCGCTGATCGTCGATCTGATGGGTCATCATGACGCCTTCGTCGTGCCCGCCACCACCACCGGCAAGAATATCGCCCCGCGCGTCGCCGCGTTGCTCGACGTGATGCAGATCAGCGATATCCTCTCGGTCGAGGGGCCGGACAGCTTCACCCGGCCGATCTATGCGGGCAACGCCATCGCCACGGTGAAGAGCAAGGACGCGAAGAAGGTGATCACGGTGCGCGGCACGGCCTTTGCGAAGGCCGAGCGGACGGGCGGCGGCGCGGCGATCGAGCCGGTCGCCTCGACCGGCGACGCCGGGCTGTCGTCTTTTGTGGGCGCGGAGATCGCGGCGTCCGAGCGTCCGGAGCTGACCTCGGCCAAGATCATCGTCTCGGGGGGCCGTGCGCTGAAGGATAGCGAGACCTTCGGTCAGCTGATCTTCCCGCTGGCCGACAAGCTCGGCGCGGCCGTCGGTGCGTCGCGCGCCGCTGTCGATGCTGGCTATGTGCCCAACGACTATCAGGTTGGGCAGACCGGCAAGATCGTCGCTCCCGAGGTCTATGTCGCGGTCGGCATCTCCGGGGCGATTCAGCATCTTGCCGGTATGAAGGACTCCAAGACCATCATCGCCATCAACAAGGACGAGGACGCCCCCATCTTCCAGGTCGCCGATATCGGCCTCGTCGCCGACCTCTATACAGCCGTGCCGGAGCTTACTGAAAAGTGTTGAAGCGAAGCGTGTCATAGAAAAGATCCGGCGCGCACGTGTGGCGCGCCGGATCTTTGCCCTAATTTGAACCGTCAATCTTATGTCCGATAAGTGTGATTCTCGGACATAAGATTGACGGTCGCAGGAAGGGATTTTAGGATGCCGCGCAATGGCGTCCGACGATCCTTCAGGCAGCGATAATCTGCCCGCGACCGTGCTGCAGCCGACCTTGCCCGACATCCTGCGAGCCGAGGTCGAGCGCGCAGCCACCTATGCTAAGGCGTCGCGGTCACCGGCGACCCAGCGCGCCTATGCGTCCGATTGGGAGATCTTCACCGCCTGGTGCGACGCGCGCGGCCTCGCCAGCCTGCCGACGACACCGGCGATCGTCGCGACGTTCCTCGCCTTCGAGG
>Ga0172382_10001034_pt1 | contig 51152 bp, 52 predicted proteins | sample Leawel138RmetaG_FD_122245 | JGI IMG/M metagenome (GOLD analysis project Ga0172382, IMG submission 122245) | Leachate microbial communities from a municipal landfill in Southern Ontario, Canada - Leachate well 138R metaG | ecosystem: Engineered > Solid waste > Landfill > Unclassified | place... | reverse complement strand
TCTGTCGTGATCGAAGGCCAATCGACGGCGTGCAGCGTCGTCGACGCGACGGCGGCGCATGCTGTGGCCGAGGACGTTCTGTGCGATACCGAAGAGCCAGGACGCCGCCGCTCCACGCTCAGGCGCGTACCGGGAACGTGCCTCGACCGCTCGCGCGAACGTCTCGGCCGTCAGGTCGGCCGCGAGATCCGGATTGCGGGTGCGCTGGACGAAGAACGCCAGCATCGGCCGTTCGTAGCGTCGGAAGAGCTCACCGAACGCCGCGCCGGCCTCCCGGCCGGTCCACGTGACGAGGTCCTCGTCCCGGATCGTGTCGAACGCAACCACTGTTGAGACTTACCGCCAGCTCCATGAAATGTGACCGGCCCCCGGACGCACCGTGGAGAGGACGCGATTTGCGGCCTCTCCCTGCCCATAGCTCGCCGGCCGGGTGGCCCACGGTGCAGGTCCCGCAGCGCCGGTCGGTGTCACTGCTTGCGATCGGTAAGGATCTCGCGGGCGATCAGGTTCGTCGACGAGGTCCTCGCCGTGGTGTTGATCACATCGTGAGTGGTTCGGCGTCGTTGTCGGGGACGAGGAGCTTGGCGCCCTCGTTGCGGACACTGTTAACGAGCTTCGACGCCGCGGCGATCGTGACGCGATCGTCCGACAGCGGGCCGATGAGCGCGAGGGCGTCATCGAGGCCCACGTCGGGGGAGAGCCACGCGGTCTCCTCGTCCCGGCCGGCGAGGATCGCCGGCATGCGGTCGTGGATCCGTGATGCGGGCCCGTTGGCGGACGTCGTGATGATCGTGACGGTCGCCAACGGCTCGTCGAGATCCGCGACCCGCGCGACGTTCAACAGGCCGGCGAACGCGAACCATCCCCCGTCGTCGACCTCGTGGTGGAACGGGGCGGGCTTCTCCTTCGGGTTCTCGGCCCGGATCCACTCGTACCACCCGTCGGCCATCACGAGCACCGTCGTTTGATCCGCGACCCCAGCCGCCCGCGTGGCGGCGATCAGCGCGAGCTCGCGAGCGCGTTGCTTCCCGCGAAGCGGGCTACATGGAGAGGAACCACCGACGGCCGAACCGCAGGCGACGAGCTGCCGGCAACGCTGGAGGAGGACAAATCAGCCCCTCGAGCACCGGCGGAACCGGACCAACGCCAACCACGAGACCGCCCGCGACAGCGGCGATCTCACGACCACCGCCGTCCCGATCGCGCTGTGCATCCGGCGGGGCTTGAGAACGGAGACCCCCGCTACCGCGGGTCCTGGGTCCGCGTCGCGACCCCGCTGCATCGAGGACAGGCAGGCGGCACGCCTGACACCCGAGCGCGCTGTCGCACATCGGAACCCGGGTCACCGACGGCTTACAAAGGTCGCGACGGCGTCGCTCCGGCATCCCTGGGGGCAGGGCAGCCCCTCCCCAGCCCCACCACACCGCCGGGTCAGGCTCCGTGTGGATCTCCTGTCCCGGTCCCGGTCGGCGTCAGGCCGACGACCGAGGACCGGGCGTCACCACCGTGGCGGCAGATCAGCCCCGTCGAGGTCGAGCAGGTCGGTGGCCGTGAGGCACCATTCTTCGCGGTGCTGCAAGCGGCACAGGAACTCGACGAGGGTCCGACAGGCGGGTGGTACACCGTCGCGGGCCAGCGGCAGCGGATCGGCGTTGCCCGCGTCGACGAGGAGCGAGAACGCGGTGTCGTGCGGGCCATGGCCACCGTAACCCCAACGGTGCGCCGCGCAGCCCTCGAGGTCGTGACGTCGAACGCGGCCGTCGGCCATGTCGGTGCAGAAGACGGGAAGCGCTTCCCACGTCGTGCGGGCCCGCACGACGATGAACTGGTCGAGCTTGTCGTCCAGCCCCCCACCTTTGTTGATCGGACGTTCGAGGACTTCCGCGATCGACGTCCACGCCGGGAGACTGGCCGTCTCCTTGCGTCCGTGGGCGGCCTCGACGATCGCGCGGGCCTGACTGTCTCGTGGAAGGCAGAGGCCGTAGTAGCGCCGCGACGACATCGGCCCCAACGTACGCGCCAGCCCGGACGGGCCGCGCCGGCGGTGGCGCGGCCTCCGGGGTTGGGCCGGGCGCTGCGGCGCCCGGCCCAGGTTTTAGAAGGCGGGCTCGTCGGAGTCCGGACCCGCGTTGGGGTCCTTCGGGCGGTGGCCCCACTCGACGCGGGCGCGCTGGAGCTTCCAGGCGATGCGGATCTCGCCGGTCTCGCGGTGGACGTAGGTCTCCGCGTCGACGAAGCCCTCGGCCGCGACCTGCTGGCCCTTGACGAGGTGCTTGACGGCGTGGTGGGCCTGGTCCTCCCAGACGTCGATGTTGAAGAAGCGGGGCTGACCGCCGAGAGCGCGGTGGTCGTTGACGCCGACGCGGAGGGTGGTGACGTCCTTGCCGGTGGGGGTCTGGCGGAGCTCGGGGGCCTTGGCCAGGTGGCCGACGATGGTGGTGGCGGAGAGCATTTCGGGGTCCTTGTGGTTTCGGGGTGTGCTGCTTGACGACCACGGGACGCCGGGAGTCGAGGCGGGCGGAGGCCAAGCAAAGCGAGGGGATCCGGGCCGAACTGATCCACGACCCCAGGCCGCTCCGCGGCCGCCGTCTCTCCCACGCGCCAGCGTGGGCCCTATCTGGAGGGGAACCGTCCGGGCCGGGCCGCAGCCCGTCGAGCGACCGGCAACGTGAGGGAGGACAAGTCAGCACTGCCCCGGGACCCAACCGGACCCGCAGATGCGTCTCCGGCAACCCTCGTCGCGCCACCTCTCCGCCCTCTCCCCCAGGCGCTTAATCCGGCGTCGGGACGGTCGTCGACCTGCCGACCTGATACGAACATGTGTTCGTGTCGACGCCGGCCTACATCGAGCTGCACGCCCACAGCGCGTTCTCGTTTCTGGACGGGTCCAGCCTGCCCGGGGAGCTTGTTGACGCGGCGCTTCAGCGTGGCCACCAGGCGTTGGCGCTGACCGATCACGACGGGGTGTTCGGGTCGATGGAGCTCGCCCAAGCCGCCGCGGCGACCCCGCTCCGGGCTCTGCACGGCGCGGAGGTGACGGTCGTTGCCGGCCCCCGGGTTCCGGCCGGCCGGAACCCGGATGCCGAGCACGTGCGGCATGTGACGTTGCTGGTCGCCTCGGCGGTGGGTTGGCGGAGCCTGTGTCGCCTGCTGACCCTCGCGCACCGCCACACGCGCGATCACCCCCAACGGAACGCGACCCGGCCGTGGGTGACCGCGGCCGACGTCTGTGCCCACCACGAGGGCTTGCTCTGTCTCTCGGGCTGTGCGCAGCATGGGATGGCCAACAACGCGGAGCTGCGCACGCTGCGGGAGGCGTTCGGGACCGAGGATCTCTACGTCGAGCTGCAACGGCCGTACCTGCACGGCGATCACGCCCAGGCCCGGGAGCGGGTGCGGCTGGCGCGTCGGCTCGGGTTGCGGACGGTCGCGACCGGCAACGTGCACGCCCACACCCCGCAGCGGGCCCGCCTGCAGGACGTCTTGGTGTCGATCCGCCACCGGGTGGCGCTGGATGGTTCGGAGCCGCTGCGGCGCGGCAACCACACCCACGTCCTGGCGACGCCGGCGGCGATGGCGGCCCGGTTCGCGGATCTCGGCCTGGAGGAGGCGGTGCGCGAGACGCTTCAGATCGCCGAGCGGCTGGAGTTCGACCTCACCCGCGATTTGGGTTACGCCTACCCCGGAGCCGAGGACCCCGAAGCACCCGGCCGGCTCGCCGCGATCGCGCATGGGGCGCTGCAGGAGCGCTACCCGCCCGGGCACCGCCACCGTGGTGAGGCGCTGTCGCGGTTGGAGCACGAGCTCGCCCTGATCGCCCGCCTGAACCTGTCGGGGTTCTTCGCGCTGCACCACGACGTCCTCCAGCTCGCGAGGGAGGTCGCCCATCAGGTCCGTGGGGACGCGCTGGCGCGGCACGGACTGCCCCCGGGGCGCGGCCGCGGCTCCAGCGTGTCGTCGATCGTCTGCTACCTGACCGGCCTCTCGCACGTGGATCCGATCGAGGCCGGCCTCTCGCTGGACCGGTTCCTCCACGACGACGTGCAGTCCCTGCCCGACATCGATCTCGACTTCCCGCGCGACATCCGCGCTCGGCTGATCCCGGCGGTCATCGACCGCTGGGGCGGCCAGCACGCAGCGTTGGTCGCTGCGTTCCCCACCTACCGCGCCCGGGGCGCCATCCGCGACATCGGTGCAGCGCTTGGCCTGCCCGCGGCGGAGCTGGAGCGCGTCGCCAGGGCGTCGGAGGGCTGGAGCACCGACGAGGTCGGTACAGCGATCGCGACCGCCGGGGCGGCGCGCACCGGATCGGGACGGTGGACGTGGCTTCAGGCGATGGCCGAGGAGATCGGGGGGCTGCCGCGCCACCTCGGCCAGCACCCCGGCGGGATGATCATCGCCACGAGGCCACTGATCGACTGCTGCCCCGTCGTTCCCGCCGCGATGGACGCCCGGCAGATGGTGATGTGGGACAAGGACTCCTGCTCGGATGCGGGGTTCGTGAAGCTCGACCTCCTCGGCCTCGGGATGCTCTCCGTCGTCGAGCGCACGGTCGAGCTCCTCGCCGAGCGCGGCCACCAGGTCGACCTCTCCCGGATCCCCCTCGACGACACCCAGACCTACGACGCGATCCAGCGGGCGGAGACGACCGGGGTGTTCCAGATCGAGAGCCGCGCGCAGATGAGCTCGCTGCAACGCACCCGGCCCAAGGACATCCACGAGCTCGCGATCCAGGTCGCGATCGTCAGGCCCGGCCCGATCCAGGGCGGGGCGATCAACCCCTACATCGAACGCCGCCAACGTCATCGCGTTGACCCGACGTTCGAGCCGCCCCTCCCCCACCCCTCACTCAGGGACGCCCTGCAGGAGACGCTCGGGGTGATCGTCTTCCAGGACCAAGTGATTGAGGTCGCCCAGGCCTTCGCCGGCTACACCGCCGGACAGGCCGAGAGCCTCCGCCGCGCGATGTCGCGCAAGCGCTCACAGGCCGCGATCGACGCGCACCGCGACCGCTTCATCGCCGGCGCCATCGCCCGGCACGACGACGTCGACCAAGCCCTCGCCGAACGGGTCTGGGACCAGGTTCGCGGGTTCGCCGGGTTCGGCTTCCCCAAGGGCCACGCCGTCGCGTTCGGCCTGTTGGCCTACCAGTCCACGTGGTTGCGCGTGCATCACCACCGCGAGCTGCTCTGCTCGCTGCTGAACGAGCAGCCGATGGGGTTCTACCCCCCGGACGCACTGGTCCACGAGGCGCAGAGCAAAGGCCTCGAGGTCCTTCCCCCGGACGTGGTCGCCAGCGATCTGGAGTGCACCGTCGACGAGGACGGCCGGATCCGGGTCGGACTCGGATACATCAAGGGCATCGACACCGACTGTGTGCGCGAGCTGGTCGCCGAGCGCGAGCGTCATGGTCGGTGGCGATCGCTGCGAGATCTCGCCAGCCGCGCAGGCGCGACCACCACCGTGCTCGAGCAACTCGCATGGGCCGGCGCCTGTGACGCGCTCGCCGGCACCGACGGCGTCCCGCCCGCGCGGCGACGTCGCGCGGCGCTCTGGACCCTCGGGGTGCTCACACCGGCCGATGGGCAGCAGCTCGCGCTGCCGCTTCAGCACGCTCCGGCGCCAAAGCTCGACGAGCTCACGGCGTGGCAGCAGATGGTCGCCGACTACGGATCGACGGGGCTGACGACCGGCCCCCACCCCCTCAAGCTCCTCCGCGGCCAGTTGGCCATCGGTCACGTGCTGCGGTCCGATCAGCTGGCGCAGCATCGCGATCGGGCGATCGTGCGCGTCGCCGGTGTCGTGCTGGCCCGTCAGCGCCCCCAGGCCGCCAACGGCATGACGTTCCTGCTGCTGGAGGACGAGGCCGGAACGATCAACCTCGTCATCCCTCCCCCGGTCTACCTCCGCCACCGCCTCGTGATCCGGTCGGAGACGCTGATCGCCGCCCAAGGGCGCCTCGAGCGACCCCCGGCCGGCGGCGGGCAGACCAACATCCTCGTCGAGCACCTCCGGCCCGTCGACGAGCTCCTCCCGCGCCGTACGACGACCGTCCGACAGCTCCGACCCGCCAGTGCCCCACCGCCCACCGACGCGGGCCAGGCCTTCGAGACGGTCGCGCCCGCGGCCCACGCATTCGGACGACGGCGATAGCCGCCGGCGCGTGGAGTCGCGTGCCCGGTCTGCGCGTCGTGCGGGTCCGCCTTGGGCGGTATCATGGGTCGTGATGGTCGATCGTCGAGCAGCTGCCGCAAACGCCTTGGCGTCGGTGCGCGTCGAGGGCCTGGAGCCCGGCGCCGATGTCGAGGCGCTCATGCTCGCCCGGGCGGCTGGCGAGGTGTCGCAGCGCCAGTGGGATGCTGCCAAGCGCGCGGTGCTGCGCGGCGAGTCGGTCGACGCGTTCGTGCCGGCCCTGACCCGCTGACCCCTCCCGACCCCGGTGCCGGGGGGCGTTGGTGGCGGTCGACCCCTACTTCGACGTCGAGCACGGCGTCCTGCGCAACCGGCTCGGGATCACCGATCCGGCCGAGCTGGGGCGGATCGAGGCCCGGATCACGGCGATGGTCGGGCAGGAGCTCGACGAGCAGCCGGTGGCGGGCGTCTTCGATCTGCGGCACCTACAGGCGATCCACCGCCGGCTCTTCGGACCGCTCTACGACTGGGCCGGCGAGCTGCGCACGGTCAACATCAGCAAGCCAGGCTCCCCGTTCTGCCCTGCCGCGCGCCTGGAGTCGTTCGCGCGTGAGGTCTTTGGCGAGATCGAGCGCGGCCACGCGCTTCGCCGGTTGCCGTACGACCGTGCCGTGGACCGGCTCGTGCACCACCTCGCCGAGGTCAATGCGCTGCACCCCTTCCGCGAGGGCAACGGCCGTGCCTATCGCGCGTTCTTTCGCCACTGGGCCCGCGAAGCCCAGGTCGACCTCGACTGGCGCGGTCTGGACCCCGAACGCAACGGCCACGCGTTCCGGGTCTCCCTCGCCGGCCACCTCGAACCGCTGCGCGCGCTGATCGCAGAGCGCGTGCGACCGTTGGACCGGACCCGCGATCGCGGGTCCGGGATCGATCGATAGCCCGCCGTTGCGCGCTACCCGATCGGGCGGGCGAACCCTCCGCAGCGCGCCCAGACGCCGCGGCGGTCGCGCTTGGCGCGGGCGGCGGCCCGCTCGATGCGACGGTTCGCCGCAGCGCCGCCGGAACGGTCGGCGACGCGGTAGGGCTTCGCCCACCCGGCGGTCACGACCATCTCGTCGATGCTTCGCCCGCGGCGCACGACCTCACGGACCTGGCGGCCGTAGCGGTCGGTGTCCTTGCCCCCGGGGCGACGCAACGTCACCGTGCCCTTGGCGTGCTGGCGCAGGAACGCCGCTGCCTCCCGGCCGCCGCACTCCGCACGGCCGTACCGCGTCCGGGAGAGCTCGGGCGCGTCGATCAGCGCCAGACGCACGGCGACCGTCTCACCGTTCCCGCGCCGCACGCGGAGCGTGTCGCCATCGATCACCCGGCTCACGCGCGCAGTCTCCGCCCGACCGGCCGAGCCCGCGCCTGCGAGATCTCGGTAGGACGGGCCACCCGCAGCCTCAACGAGCACCAGGACCGCCACGGCCAGCGAGGCCAAGCCCACGATCGTGGACCTCGCACCCGACAGGAACATCAGCCGGGCCCAGCCACTCCCCCACCCCCAAGCTCGCGCTGGAGGCGGGCGGCGTTGATCCGGGCCTCGATGGGGCCGTGCCCGTCGGCGTCGAGGTAGCTCAGCCATCGCAACAGCTGGCGCTCTCGGTCGTCGAGATCGCCGGCCGCGACCGACTCGGTGTCGGGGCCGGTGGGGACAGAGTGCAGCCGGCGCATGTTCTCAAGCCTCCTGGCGTTCGTAGGCGTAGCGGAGCGCGGCTTCGACGATTTCTGACTTCGGTACGCCCGTCTCGTCGTTGATGCGGGTGAGGAGCTGTCCGAGCTCGTGCGGGATGCGGACGTTGAGCTGGACGACGGGCTCTCCTCGACGCCGCCGCGGGACATCGATCGGAAGGCGGCTAGCGGGTCGCCGAGTTGTCGCCGCGGCCGGCGATTCTGCAGAAGTGGAGGGCGGAGAGTCGGTGCTGGGCGCGATGGGGTCGCGGCCTTCGTCGGGGGGAGGCACCGCCCGTCGGCGCCGGCGGGGTTGCGGTCGATTATCAGTGTCCATGGTTCACCTCAAGCTATCTGCTAGCTAGTTTCTAGCGCTCCGGGCGCCGGGCGAGGAGGGCCGCAAGTAGCCGGTCGTAGGCGGCAGTCATGTCCTGGGCGCTCTTGTAGGTCCCATAGTTGCCCCACCAGTCCTCGCTCGCGCGGCTTTCTGGGACGGCAACACGCTTCGGGATCTCCCCCAGGATCGGGACCTTGGCATCGTTGGCGAGCTCCTTGAGTTCGCGGCGGACCCGCTTGGCGTCCTTGGGTTCAACGACCTCGACCCGAGTGACGACGCAGCCGGCGATCTGCAGGGTGGGGTTCCACGGCGAGCGCGCTGCGAACTTTCGGGCGTTGTCGATCGATAGTTGGGCGGATTGGAGGCCGTCCTCGTCGAGCGTGAGCGGCACGAGGACCGCCTGGGCCGCGGTCAGGGCGTTGGTCAGGAGAGATCCGCCCTGGCGATTGGGCACGTCGATGAGGACGAGGTCGCGGTCCCACCCGGCGAGGGACGCGCGAAGGCGGCCCTCAGCCATATCGTCGACGTCTGCGGAGCGTTCGCGCAACGCGACCTGGCGGGAGCTTGGCACGACTTCAATCCCGGATGGCGCGCTCCAGCCGCAAGGGACGGCGATGTCGGCGGCCCATCCGTCGGGCTCAGCGTCGGCGATGATCGCTCCGACGTGGAGCCCGGGCTCGCGTGGCTCGGCGCCGAGCCACGCGGAGGCCGTGGGGCGAGGGTCGAGGTCGATGACCCCGACACGCATGCCGCGCGCGGCGGCGGCGCCCGCCAGGCCGATGGCCGTTGTCGACTTGGCGACGCCGCCCTTCTCGCTGTAGATCGCCACGACGAACATAGCAACAGTGTAGCAGATTGCTAGCTACTACCTAGTCTCAGGCTAGGAACTAGCCTCTAGCGCTCTTTCGCCAGATGCGCGCGGTGCGGAAGCCGATGGGGCGGTGGGGGTCTGCGTAGGCGGGTCGTGGGATGAGGGTGAGGTGGGCGTTGTCGCCGGTGTGCGGGTCGTGGAGCTGGAGGAGGACGGGGACGGTGGTGCCGAGGGCGGCGAGGAGGCGGCGGATCGCGGGGGCGGCGGCCTGGAGCTCGTCCCGGTCGGGGATTCGGTCGCAGAGGAGTCGCTCGCGCATGTGGCCGCCCCAGGTGATCGGTTGGTCGTCGGTGCCGGTGAGCCAGGTCGGGCGCGTGGCGATCGCTGCGGCGCGGCGGGTGTCGTTGGGTTGGCTCTCGCGGTCCTCTCGGCGGTGTTGGCGGGCGTCGTCGGCGAGGCGGCCGAGGGCGCGGCAGATGACGGCGAGCGGGACGGGGGTGTACGTGCCGTCTTGCTCGCGGGTGGTGAGCCATTGGGGGTGCCAGTGGCCGTGCCGACCGGCGGCGCGGGCGGTCTGGACGAGCGCTTCGCGGGGGTCGGTGGAGGTTTCTGGGGCGATGCGAAGGATCCAGGGGTGCAACCCGTTCCAGTCGGCGATGTCGCCGGCGAGGCGGCGGCGTTGCTTGGCGGTGAGGCGGCCGAGGCCGTCGGGCTTGATCCGGGGGTCGAGGAGCTTGGCCGGGCGCAGCGCGCCGGCGATGCCCTCGAGGGTCTGCCTGTCGAGCAGACCCGACGCCGCTTCGGCCCCGCTGAGGCCCTGCGGCATCCTCACAGGCCCCGACACCTCGCGGCGTGCCTCGGAGGCGCTCAGCAGCGCCGTGAGGGGCGCGAGAGCGCCCGATCCCGACGGACCCCCGACCCCTTCCCCTCGGTGCCTGGGCTGTTCGGAGGGCTGGGGGTTGGTCGGGGCCGACCGACGCTGGACCCACCGGGCGGTGAGGCGTCGTTGCGGAGCGGGCGAGAGCTTCTCGGGAGTCCTGCGGCTGTTGGTGGCCGCCATTTGCCCGGAGGGCGCTATCTGGTCATCGATCGCGCGCTCGCACGCGTTCCCTTTCTTCTCACCAGCCACGTTTGGCTGGTGAGAGGGCCTCCCGTCAGGGAGGCCTCCCGGGACGGGGGACACACTTTCGTACGCAACTATCGTGGGCGGGTCAACGCCACGGCAGCGGGGAAGCCGGTCGGTGAGGCGACGGCCGCCGGTGCCGGCGCGCAGGGGTCGGCGCCAGGTCGTGGGCCGGGTGGCGAACCATTCGCGAATGCGGGCGGTCGCGTTGTCGGTCTCGGCCGGGTAGAGCGTGGGGGAGGGGTGTAGGCGGATGTCGCTGGCGGCGTCCTCGCCGTCGCCGTCGGTCACGACGGTGCGGGTGATGAGGCCGCAGGCCTCCAGCTCGCTGAGCGCGCGGCGGACGGGCTCGTTGTGGGTCTCCCGGGTGCATGCGGGATCGGCCTGCATGCGGGGAAGGAGCCGGTACTGGTCGAACTCGTGGGTGCCGAGCCGGATGGTGGAGGAGCGCTCTGCGCGTGCCTGCGACACGAGCGCCCGCCAAGTCACCGCGACGAGCCGCCAGCGCTCGGCCCGCACGCCCGGACGGCCGCGGAGCATGAGCGCGAGCACGTCGACGGCGTCCGCGATCTCGCTGCGGTGCAGCGGCCGCGTGCGGGCGTGAGGCGGCGGCGGCTCGACGCCGGGGCGGAGCCGGCCGAGGCCGCGAGCGGTGGCACGGGCCTGTCGCCGAGTCAGACTCGGCGACGTCGACGAGGTCGTCGACGAGGCGATGATGGTGGCGGTGGAGGCCATCCCGAACGCCGGCCCGATCGGGCCCACAGCACGGGATGGGAGACGGCGCTCGGGATGACACCCGCCGTCGAGAAGCTGCGCGCGAACTGCGTGGCTTTCGGCATCAGAAACCTGCCGCGAGAGCCTGTGGCTTTCGCGAGGACTGGTTCCGTCCGAGGAGCCGCGCTACAATGCGAAGCGATCTGTTTTCGGTCGCCGCGGACAGCGGCTATGCAGGACCCGAAACCCACCGTTGGCGCGGTGGGTTTCTTCGTTTCCGGGGCCAGGCCCGGTGCCGCTCCTACACGGCAGCCTCCGCGTCGACGGCTTCGACGTCGATCCCACGCGAGCGTGCGGCATCACGCAGCGCTTCGCGGATGGCCTGTCCGATCACCTGCGTGCCGTACGACTGGCGCAGCAGGTCAAGCAGCCGTTCGTCACTGGTGTCGAGCTGGAAGCTCGTCACGCGCTTGGTCGCGGTGCGCTCGCCGGTCATGGCCCGTCGGACGCGCGTGCGGCGCGGCGCAGCGGGCTCCAGCTCCAGAGGCAGGGTCGTGGCGGGATTAGCCATCGGGGCGGTATTAGATCGCCCGGCCCGGACGGAACGAGACCCGCACTTTGCGGGAAAGTCCGAGGGCGACCGACGGCGGACGTCGTCCTTCCCTGCCCGACACCCCCGATCGTCGGAGCCGGCTTGCATGATCGCTCCCGCAGGTTCTCCCGCGTGAACCCGACGCATAGGGTGGGCGCCGTCCCGGTGCGCGGAGCCGCCCCCGCACCACGTCCCATCGAACGAAGGACCCTCGTGAACGCCCGATCCCCCCTCGGGGCCGTCCTCCTGTCGATCGCCATCGGCGTCGGCGCGACCGTCCCAGCCTCCTCAAGCGCCGCTACCTACACCGCCTGGGCCTGCCAGACGCCAACTGGACAACCGGCCCCGGCCGATCGATGGTCGCCTGCGGCTACTCCGGGTACGAGCGCGACGAACGCTTGCGCGACCGGGGGCGGCTTGCGGCTGGTCCTCGGCCCTGGTCTAACGGGTTCGGCCGGCGCGTCGTGGACGTTCTCGGCTCCTCCGGGCACGAGCGTCGTTCGCGTCCGGGCCAACCGGGGCACGAGTGGGTTCGACCAGCCGCCCGAGAACGCCTACTGGGCCTACAGCTTCGGGCCCGTCGGCGGTGCACGGAGCTTCGAGGCTTGCGACAAGAAGGACGGCGGCTGCCCGAACAACATCTCCGGGGCGCTCGACGCGACCGTCGCCGACGCCAGCCAAGTCCGACTGTCGCTCCACTGTGCGAACGGCCCTGACGCCTGCCTGAACACCGAACCGATCCAGGTCGCGGCAACACGTGTCGCAGTGGGCCTGAAGGACGAGTCGAAGCCGCAGATCGTAGCCCAGCGGATCGTCGACAACGGCGACAGGTCCGGCGTCTTCCGGACGCGGTTCAGCGCCACAGACCAGGGCGGCGGGCTCTACCGCGTGCGCACCCTCGTCGACGGCCAGCCTCACACCGTGGAGCCGGTCACCGGCGGGACGTGCACCGACGCCCAGCCGGGCAACGCCGACGAGTACGAGTTCCTCTCGCCGCAGCCCTGCCCGCTGGGCATGGCAGACCGCGAGGTCGCGGTGAACGCCGCGGCCCTGCCGCCCGGCCCGCACACCGTGCTGACCGAGGTCGAGGACGCCGCCGGCAACACCCAGACCGTCAACGCCACCCAGTTCCCGCGGGTCAACGTCAACGACGGTGGCCCGGGCGGCGGCAGCGGCAGCGGTGGTTCCGGCGGGGGCGGTGGAAACGACGACGGCTCGTCGGACTACGACCGCCTGAAGCACGCCAAGGTCAAGAGCTGGTTCGACACGAGCAAGCGGCGCAACGACCGCAAGGGCACCCGCAAGGCCAAGACGCGGTTGACGATCAACCGCGGCAAGCGCGCGCTGGTCCGCGGCACGATCCGGGACCGCAAGGGCAAGGGGATCGTCGGCGCCACGCTCGACGTCTACCACCTGACCCGCGACGGCAAGCGCCGTCTGGTGAAGACCGGGGTGAAGACCCGCAAGAAGGGGTACTTCACGTACATCGTGTCGTCCAACGTCGACACCCGCCGCCTGCAGATGGCGTACCGCGCGCTGCGGCCCGGCAAGATCACCAGCCGCAAGACGCTGCGCCTGACGGTCAAGCGCAAGGGCAAGACGTACTACATGCCCGAGAACCGCCAGAAGCCCAAGAAGAAGGCGACCGCGACGCGGTAGCCGCGGGCTCCAAGCCCAGGCGCAGTCGGCCGGTCCGATCGCGGCCGTCGGGCCCCAGTTCCCCCCGGGGCCCACGCGATCGAACCGGCACACTGCAAAGGCCCGCCGAGGCAGGCCCTTCCGCGAGAATACGTAGCCGGCTCACCGCCCGCATCGCTGGGCGGTTGCTTTCACGGCACCGGCCCGGGACGCCGAGCAAACTCCCGTTGGGGAGCGTCGTTCCTCAGAACGCGAACGTGGTGTGCGTGCGGCCGGGCGGACCTGCAGCGGGTCGCCATCGACCACGCGGGTGCGCGACGTGTCGGTCGCTCCGCCTTGACCCGGCTCGTCTCTGGCCAAGTAAAGAACGAATGCGATTCCGAGCACAGTGAGGAAGACCCATGCCGCCGTCGCCAACGCATTGCGCAGCCGGCCAGCTGCTCCGAGGAGGAGCACGAACATGATGGCGGCGCCCGGAGTGAGCACGTCTGGATGAGACCACCCGGCTCGGGCGCAGGCGGGGGATTGCCCGGGATCGCGCTCGATCTCGTAGTGCCGGAGACGACAGTAACGTGAGGGGCCGAATGGCTCTCCGATTTCGCAGGCGGCAGGACGGTCCGCGCCGCTACTATCGCGGCGCTTGGAGCGACGCGAACGCGGACAACCAGGCGGACACCAGCCGCCATGATGCGCTGCACGATCTGCCACTGGTGCTGAGGGAACTGGAGCAGGAGGCGGCCGCGCCGGGAGTACGGGTCGTGGAGCTCCAGCCGATCGTCCAGCTAAGCACCGCACGACACTACGGGCGCTGGAGCAGAGGCGTTCAGGCGAGTTGGAAGCGGGCGGGCTATGTTGCGGACGAGGCGGAGATCCAGTGGCCCTCGTCCATCCCTCCCGGACACCTGGCTGGCCTTCTGGTGGTGGTTCCCGCGGGAAGGGTCGGCATTGCTCTCGGCCGACACCCGGTCCCAGAGTTCGCGCCTCGCTTGGCGTTCGCCCAACTTCCCGAGTCCGTCTCAGGAGCCGACTTCGCCCTGCATCTGCTCCTCATGTGGCTGTCTGAACGGGGAGTCGAGCAGACCGCTCGACTCGCACCCCCCGTCGTGGAGCGCATCGATCAGGGTCGGGTCGCCCACCGAGAGGTGCAGACCTACGGAACCGCGTGGCCGCTCCCGCCGGCCGATGGAGTGTGACCGGCGGCCCCCGAAGGCCAGCCGGTCACACCGTTGGCTCATGTCAGCCGACGCGGATCCGACGCGCCGTGGTGGTGCGCGTCTCGTAGGGCCAGGTAGCGGCGGGCCTGACCGTCGCTCGCAGCTTTCCGCTTCCTCGGACGCCGGCCGGCCAGCGGTAGCGGACAGTCCAACGGCCGTTCTTGTTCGCCCGCGTGGTGCCGATAGTCGACCACCGGCCTCGGTAGAGAACCTGGACGGCGACGCTGGTGGTGCGTGGGGCTCCTTGGGTTCCGAGGAGCCGCCCGGCCACCGTGAACCGCGCCCGCATCTTCGTGCGACGCGGCGCGGTAAGGGTGGTGGCTGCACGCACGCGCAGCGACGCGAGCGCCGTGCGCGGGTCGTTATCGCGCTCCCGGGGTCGGTAGGCCGCCGTGATCCGTGCCGAGCCACGGTCCACCGGAACCCGGACCGACCAACGCCCCTGAGCGTTCGTGACGGGCTGGGCGATCATCTCCGCCCGGGCTCCCGTCGCGGACGCCAGGCGGCTTACATCGACCACGGCGTTTGCGATCGGGTGACCATCGGGCGTGCGTACACGACCCCGCAGCTTGTGTACGCGACGACGCGCGTAGTTCGCGGTGATCTTCGAACTAGCGGGTCGGCCCTTGCACGCAAGGCGATGGCGGCGTGCGTAGCTCGCCTTCTTGCACCGCTGCTTCACGGCCTTCTTCTTCGAGGGCTTCCGTTCGGTCGCCGGCCACCAGAGTTTCACCACCGCGTCGTCAGCGCTCGGGGACCCGTTGGGAGCACCGCGCAGCTGCGGGTCGACGCCGCTGCCAACGCGGTCGCCATTTCGGACCCAGAGCTTTCCGCTCCAGAGCGGGCGCTGGGTCCCCGCTGCATCCTCGGCATACAGACGGGCGTCGTGCACCCCATCCGCGACTCGCGTGGTGTCGGCCGGGAACATCGCCTGTGTGGTGGTCGGGCACGGCTGTGCCCGTTGGTAGGGCGGCTTGCAGCCCTCGGGGGAAGCTCCGAGCGTCGTTCTGCCGGCGACGAACACGACACGGCGCACACCCGATCCAATATCGCGCACCGCAGCGCTCACGGGCATCGCTCCCCGCGCCGGTGCGTCGAAGCTCGTAGCGAGAGGGCCGGTCGGCGGGCCAAGGGACTGGGGCGCATCGCGGTCATCCCACGTCACGATGTTGCGCGTGACGTTGATGGCCGCGGCGCTCGTGCAGCTGCTCATGTTCGTCATGAAGCAGTCCAGCTCCATCGTGAGTTCGTGGAACTTCGGATAGTTGGGCGGCTCGAGTCGAGTCGGCTCTGAGGGCAGAACGCCGCCGAGGGTGGCGGTGCGGCAGCCCGAGTCGAACCCGCACTGGAGTTGAGACATGGTTCCTTTCACGCCCGTCAGCAGGCCGCGTAGTCCTGCGCCGCCAACGCTCGTGCTCGCGGTCGCGTCCCAGCGCACGATCCGCAGGTTGCTGTCGACTGGGGGCCGCAGCACGTATGCCTGCCGAGTATTGGTCGGACGCGATCCGGCCTGCCAGCTGATTCCAATGTGGGAGCCTGGCGAACTGGAGCACTTGTTGTAGGGCGTGTCGCCGGGGAGCCCAAAGTCGCCGCGGTTCTCGGGTTGCCAGTCGTGAAGGGCCGGGCTCGTGCAGTACGGGACGTCGTAGGTAGCGCCTGCGGCCGGTGCAGAGAGCGCCAGCGCTGTCACAAGAGCGACGGCGACCATCGCTCCCATCTGGCGCGGGCGGCGTGGCGGGGACATAGGGAGTTCTCCTGGTGGGGGGGACGAAGTTCAGAGAAGGGGTCCGCCGCCGGACAGCCCACCGCCCCCGCCGGACCCAGACCCGGAGCCAGAACTGGAGCCGGAGCCACTGCCGGACCCGGAGCCTGTGGAGCCCGATGCAGGCGGGATCGAGGCCGGGGGCGTTGTGGAGGTCGAGCTGGACGGCGTAGTGCGGTTGCGCTCGCTCCGGCGAGCAGCCGCACGCTTGCGCTCGGCTGCCCGCCGAGTTCGCGCTCGTTCGATCGACCTCGCACGACGTCGGAGGCGCTTTACGGTTTCCGGGCGCCGATTGCCGTAGCCGCGAATCGCGCTCTTGATGAGGGAACGTCCGCGGTCGAGCTTGCCTGCTTCGATGGAGCGGCTGGCGCGGCGGAGGAGGGTGTCGGTGGCTGCGGTGGCGATGCGGGCGTGGGCGGTTCGGTCGCCGAGCTCGTCGGCGAGTGTGAGAGCCGCCGGGTAGTCACGGCGCTTCTCGGCCTTGGCGAGGGCGGCTCGTTGACCGGCGGCCGGGTCGGTCTGACGGGTGATCGGGATGGTGGCGGCGACCGGCTCGTCGGCTGGCGCGTCGTTGGATCCACTACCGACGAGAGCGACGATCGCGACAATAAGGACGATCGTGGCCGCGGCTGTTCCAAGCAGGCGTCGTCGGGTTATCCAGGGGCGGGTCTCCAGGTCGGCGACCATGCCCTCGAGGTCCGCGTCCGCTCCGGGGGTGGTTCGGGCGAGGAGCTCTGCTGCTGCGGGTGGTGGCGTGGGCCGGGGCTGGGGCAGGATCGGCGGAGGCTGTTGTTCACGAGCCACCCGCACGTGTGGATCGTCCTCGGGGGGCCAGAGGACGTCGATGGGGGTCTGCAGGCGCTCGGAGATGTGCTGCATGCGCGCCGCGCCGCGAGGCGCGTTGGCGCCTCGGTCCCAGTTGCGGAACGTGTTGAGCGAGACGCTGAGCATCTCGGCGGCCTGCTCCTGGGTCAGGCCAAGGCGCTTCCTTGCGGCGCGCACGCCCGGTTCCATGGGAGGTGGCGATGGCGGATCGTGGGGGGCGGTGATGCTGGTGCTCACGGGACGGGATTGGGGTACGTCGCAGCGTACTCGGGGCCGGGGCATTTGGTCACCGACCAATCTACATTACTCATCAGATGGAGACGAGTTTCTTCGGCGATGGTCGGCATGAAAGGGTTTAGGTGGTGTCGGTGGGGGATATGAGTCCGGAGGAGCTGCGCACCGCGCGGGAGCGGGTCTCCCTGCGTCAAACGGAGGCGGCGAAGGCGATCGGGGTTATCCCGAACACGATCTGGCGGTGGGAGAGCGGCATGACGGTGCCGCACCGCCGCTTCTGGCAGGCGATCGAAGCGGCGTACCGGCTGAGTGACCCCCAGGGACCAGCGACCCGGGACGAGGTCCACCGTCTCGCGCGACGGGTATCCGACCTTGAGGAGCGCTTGGATCGCCTGACCGGTGAGGGCCTCAAGGACCCGCCGGACGGGGGACCGTAGGGCTACTGACCAGTTCTGGCCACTTGCCATGAGTGGTCTGGTCGCCGCGTCGACAGCAGCGCACGGTGGGGGGCATGAACCCCACGTGCAGGACCCCCACTCGTTCTAGCTCGCGTCCGGTCCGCAAGGCCCTGGCGGCAGTCGTCGCGTCCCTGCTGTTGCTGTCGGGCCCGCTGACGGCGGTGTCGGCGGCGCAGTCGTCGGTCCTTGATCAGGGCGGCGCGCAGAAGATCCAGAAGCAGGGCCAGAAGTCCGGTGGGGGGAACGCCTCCGCCGGGGCCGGTGTGCTCGACGCGCCGGCGAACTGGAATGCCCCTGGGCTGGAGAAGGGCGGCGAGCTCATCGGCGTCGCGAAGGCCGGCGTCCAGATCGTCGGGGTGCTGGCGATCATCGCGTTCGCTCCCGCGTCGAAGATCCTGAAGTCCGCTGGGTCTCATCACTCCGAGGGGCTCCGCGTGACCGTGCTGGGCATTCTCGGCGCCATCGCAATCGCGGGCATGGCCGCCACGATCGTGCCCTGGATGTTCGGCTGAGGCCCGTCCGGTGTTGCGCGAGTTCATCGGTATTGCCGGCGATTGGGTGCGGGGGATCTCCCCGCGCCTGCGGTGGGGCGTCCTCGTCGCCCTGGTCGCCCTGGTCGGCGTGCTGGCCATCCGGGGCGCGTCGCAGGAGAGCACCGGCAGCGGCCACCGCGCGGGCGCCGACGGGGATCGGGATGGTGCCAGGCTGTTGACGCGAGACGGCCGGGCGGTGGTCGGTGTGGCCCGCTCGACCGACGGTGCGGCGGCCGCGGCGATCGCCTACAACCGGCAGCGCAACGCCCTGCTGACCGGCGGGACCAGCAGCGCCGAGGCCGCGGAGGTCGCGGCGGCGATCGCGACAGGCAATCGGGACATCGGTCGCGACCCGGCGTCGATCCCGGACCGGGCCGCTGCCGACAACGTTGACGCCGCGTTGAAGACCCGGTCGGGGGAGTTGGTGTGGTGGACGGTCCCGTTCGGGTACCGCGTGCGCCGCTACGACGAGGAGCACGGCCGCGCCACGGTCCGGGTGCTCTCCGCATTGCTGTCGGCAAGTTCCAGCGCCGACGACGGGCCGGCCGCCGTGTCGGTGTCGCTCCGCGACGTGCAGCTTCGCTGGACGAACGGCCGGTGGCGCCTGTGGGACATCGACGAGCCCCGCGATCAGCCGCAACCGACGCTGGTAATGGCGCTCTCCAACGCCCCGGAGCTGCACGGCCAGCCTGTGGCGGAGCGGATTCTGCGGCGCACGACCGAGAACGGCGCCCCGCTGCACGCCTACCTGGCCGACGCGCGAGCGTTCGCGCTCGGCCCGATCGGTGCGGGCCCGACCGATCCTGGTGCGCTGGATGCGGACGAGGAGCGCGTCTACGCGGAGTGGCTGGTGGCCACCGCACAGACGCTGGACTCCTCCGGCAGCCTTGGCCCGGACGGCGGCCGCACGGAGGGATGGCAGCACGCGACGCCGTTTGCGTGGCGCGAGACCGGGTGCCCGCCCAGGAGCGCGGAGCGCTGCTGGATCGCGATGGGTGCGGTCGTCGGGCGCCAGCGGGCGCGAGACCCGTTCACGATCAGCCTGTACGTCGAGCGCCTCGGGGTCAGCGAGTCCAGCGGCCAGCGGCGCGCGATCGCGGTCCCACTGACGTTGGAGGAGGAGCGCGAGATCCTCGGCGGCGCCGTCGGCGTGTTCGGCGACGTACCCGAGGCGCGCGCGGGATCCGAGGCATTCCAGCGCGGTGTCGTGCCGTTGCGCCCGACGATCATGGAGCGGCCGCGATGACCTTCGTCCCCGACCGCGGCCGGCGCCCGACGGCGCTGGTGGTCCTGGTGGCGCTGCTGCTGGCGCTGACGGGACCGCTGGCGATGCGCCCCGCGTCGGCGCAGGCGAACGTCTGCGACTCGCTCGGCCCGCTCGGCGGGGTCTGCGGTGAGGGGACCGCGGTCGCCGGCGCCACCGGGGCGGTCCGCGACGTCGCCGGCGGAGCGGTCAACGTGCTCGGCGATGTCGCCAAGCTCGGCGGCAAGGCGGTCAAGGGCGCAGTCGAGCTCGGCGCGAAGCACACCAAGGCGCTCGCCGCGGCAGGGCTCGCGGTCGGCACGTGGGCGGCGTGCGGACCGATCCTCAAGCGCGTCGGGAACGTCCCGGCGATCACCGGCCCTGCGGGCGTTGCGGTGAAGGCCGGAGCGAAGGCGTCGGGGGCGGTCTGTCGCCTCGTGCGCAAGGGCGGCAAGAAGGTTTTGGCGGTCGGTGCCGGCGGTGCCGCGAGTGCCGGAAAGCTCGCGAAGCTCGCCAAGGTCGCGAAGCTCGCCTCCGGGGCCGCCGGGCTGGCGGCGCTGCTCTACTCCGCCCAGCACGGCAGCGCGTGGGTCCTCACGCAAGCCCTCGACATCGAGGGCACCTCGGGGAAGGCGCTGACGTCGACGTGGATCCGCGACATCCGCTCGAACCTCAACGGCGTCGCCGGCGTCCTGCTGGTCCTGGGGTGCCTTATCGGCGCGATGTTCGCCGCCCTTTCGGGTCGGATCAGCGACGCGGGACGGCTGCTGCAGAGCCTGATCGGCGCCGCGTTCTTGATCGGCCTCGTCGGGTCGCTGATGTGGGCCGGGATCGTCTTCACCGACGAGGTCACCAACGGCATCGCCAAGTCCGACTGGGGCCAGCGGTCGCTCGGCGCCTGGAACGACCTGGGCGACAGCTACGCCAACGTCGAGCCGGGCAACCCGGACGCTGGCGCCGATAGCACCAGCGACCAGCCCGCCAGCGGCGCTGAGGGTGCGCAGCCGGGTGCCAACGGCACCCCACCCGACGACGGGAAGGGCCCGTGGCTGTTGCGGCTCGTCGTCGCGGCGGTCACGATGCTCGCGGGTCTCCTCGTCGCGATCCAGCTGCAGGTGCGCGAGGGCGCGCTCGTGCTGCTGTTGCTGTTCTCCGGGGTCCTTCTGGCCTCCTATGCGTGGCCGCGGCTGCGGGAGATCGGCACCAACTTCGGGATGCTGTGCCTCGGGGTGATCGTCGCCAAGCCGGTGATGATCCTGACGCTGCTGGCCGGTGGGGCGCTCGCCCAGACCGCCGGCAGTGACGGCACCTCCACCTTGCAGGGCCTGATGGTCGGGTGCGGCCTGCTCATGCTCGCCGCGTTCGCGGGATGGTGGGTCGTCGGGTGGCTCGGGCTGCACGGGGCCGGCGCGATCGCGCAGGTCAGCGGCCGCGGGATGGCTCTCACCGCTGGAGCGATGGCGCTCGGCGGCGGGGCCGGACGCGGCTCGTCCCGCGACGACGGGTCGGGTGATCCGGCAGACGGCGCCGCCCCGGGGTCCTCGGACGTCGGCGCAGCGCGGTCCCTCGCCGCGAGCGCTGCGGACCGCGCCGGGGGTGTCGACGCGGGCGGTGGGGGAGGGGCCGGGATCGACGGCGCGGTGCCGGGATCGCGACTGGCGGCCGCTCGCGCGAGGGAGGCTGCCGGAGATGGGCCCCTGGCGGGGCTCGGCCAGGCAGGTGTCGGGGGTGTCTCTTCGAGCACCGGCACCGCGACGGCGACCGCCGGCGGTCCGCAAGCGGCGGGGGTGCCGGACGAAAGCCAGGCCGGCACCAGCGCGGCCTCGAGCGACGGGCCGGGTCAAGGCACCACCTCCAGCTCGGTCGGTGGTGGTGCGGGCAGCGGGGCGGGTCGCAGCGACGCGCACGCGCCGGGTGGCTCGGGGCCCAACGGGCCCGCGACTGGACCGGAGGCCGGGGTGTCCGGCCCCGGTGTGGGGGCCGGTGTTTCCGGTGGCGGCGGGGGCGTGGGCCCGGCCGACCCCGGCCAGGTGGGTGCCGTCGGGACCGGGCCCGGCCACGTGCCGGCCGCCGCCGCTGCGGTGCCGACCGCGACCACTGGCCCGGACGGGCGGGGAGGCAGCCGGGCAGCCGCGGGGTCGCCCGCCCGGGTGGCGCAGGACGTCGGCTTCGGTGGTCGGTCGTCGACGTCGCCAGAGCGGGTCGCCGAAGCGTTCGGTGCCCATGACGAAGCGGTCCGCGGGTGGCTGCGGACGAGGGGGTCCTGATGAGTGACGACGTGCCAACCACCTACCGGTTCGACCCGCACGATCCCGGGATCGTGCTCGGGCTCAGCAGCGGCCGGCTCGCCACGCTGGGCGTGACGGTCGGCGGCGGGATGCTCGCGCTGTACGCCGGCCGGGTGCTGCTGGCGGCGCTCTTGATCTTCGTGATCGCGCCGGTGGTGCTCATGCGCTGGGAGGGCATGTCGTTGGCGGCCTGGGTCGCCAGGCGCGGCCTCTGGGCGGTCCGCGGGCCGCGGCGCTGGGCGGTCGATCCAGAGCGGGTCGGGTTCTCCGACCCGCTGTCCCTGAACCCCGAGAAGGAGAACGGATGAGTCTGTTCAATTCGGCGCGGCCGACCGCGTCGGCAGGGCCGTCGGCGGTCGGCACGGTGCCGTTGCCGTCGCGGCGCGCCGCGCGGGCGCTGCCCCGCGAGCTGTCGGGTATCCGGCTGCACGAGGTCCCCGGACCGGTACCGGTCGGGGTGATCGAGGATCGCCGCCGCGAGCGCCTCACGGCGGTCATCCGCGTGGAGGGTGGAGCGTTCGCGCTGGCGCCGACGCGGGAGCAGGAGGCCCGCTTGCGACGCTGGGGCGACCTGGTCGCCGCGCTCGCCGGCGCGAACTCGTGCATCCGACGGATCGGATTCATCAGCCGGTCGATCCCCAGCGACACGAACCGGCAGCTGGACTACTTCGAGGAGGCCGCCGACCCGCGGCTCTCCAGCGACGTGCGCGACAGCTACCTCGAGCTGCTGGAGCGCTACCAGCAGACCGCCGACCAACGCGAGGTCCTGCTGTGGATCAGCGCCAACCGCGGCGGCGGCGACCTGGAGCCGCAGCTCGCGGAGCTGCGCGAGCAGACCGAGCACGTCACCGGCATGCTCGGCCAGGCCAAGATCCGGGTCGTCGGGGTCCTCGATCGCCTGCAGGCATGGCAGGCGATCCGGTCCGGCTACGACCCGTGGGGCCGCGCGGACCGTGAGGAGTTCGCCGAGCGGGTACGCCGCCAGGCACCACAGCACGTCGGCGACCTCATGGAGCTCGGGCCGTCCTCGCGGCTGGACGAGTGGTCCTACGTGCACGCCGATCGCGGGCTGCACCGCACCGCGTGGGTCGCACAGTGGCCCTCCACCGAGGTCGGCTCCCTGTTCTTTCTCCCGATGATCGTCAACCCGTACGTGGTGCGGGCGGTTGCGTGGGTCGCGGAGCTGCGCGACCCCGGCGCGGCAATCCGTCACGCCGGCCAGGAGGCGTTGGACGCCTCTGTCGACGCCCGGACGATGGACCGGATGGGGCAGCGCCCCACCGTCAACAAGCAGCAGCGATGGGCCGGCGCGTTCCGTCGCGAGCGCGAGCTCGGCGCCGGCCATGCCGAGGTCCACCACGCCGCCTACGTGACCACGTCGGTGCTCGGCGACGACCTGGGCGATCTGGAGCGGGCGTGGGCCCGCACCGAGACGAACGCGGCGGCGGCGAAGCTGCGACTGCAGGTTCTCGCCGCTCGTCAGGCCGACGCGCTGACGCTGACGTTGCCGTTGGGACGGGGGCTGCGATGAGCACCGAGCGCGAGGATCGCGACCGGGCGTGGTGGGACAGCGAGTTCGCTCCCGGCGTCGGTGGTGCCGGGATGCGCCGCGCGAGCAAGCGCGCGCGCCGCCGCCGGGAGCGGGAGGAGCGCACGCGACAGCGGGGCCGACTGCGGGAGGATCGACGCCAGGTCACCGGGGCGGAGCGCCGTGTCCGCGACCGCCAGGCCCGCGAGCGCGAGAACGAGCTGCGCGACGCGGTCCGCACGGCCCGGAGGGAGCGTCAGCGGATCGCCCGGTGGTGGGCGACGCTTGATGAGCCGTGGCCGCTGTTGGCGCGGCTGGCGGCGATGGCGGGCCTGCCGGTGGCGATGAGCGCCGAGCAGTACCCGCACGTCGCGACGACGCGCAGCGTCGCGGCGGTCTACCCGTTCCTCAACGAGGAGGGCCTCGGACATCGCGGTCCGGTGATCGGTCTCAACGTCACCGGTGGTGGGGCGTTCTCGTTCGACCCGTGGAACCTGTATTCGCGCACCGCACGGTCGGCGACGCCCGATCCCGACGGGCCCAAGGCGATCCAGAACGCCAACATTGTGGTGATCGGCCAGCCCGGCAACGGCAAGTCGTCGCTGGTCAAGACGTTGGCGTGGCGCCAGGCGGTGTTCGGACGGCGGGTCGAGTTCATCGACCCCAAGGGCGAGTACTGCCAGCTGGTCGAGGCGCTCGGTGGCGTGACGATCAAGCTCGGCCCCAAGGGGCCGCAGAACCCCAACCCGCAGAGCCTCAATCCGCTGACCGATCGCGGCGATCCGGCCGCCCGGGGATCGCTGTTGCAGTCGCTGTGCCGTGCGGTGCTGTCGCGGCCGCTGACCCCACGGGAGGAGGTCGGCAGCCTCGCCGCGCTGGCCCAGGCCGACCGTGCGGCGGCCGCCGCCGGCGGGTACGAGGTCTGCCTGCCGCACGTCGAGGCGGCGCTGCGCGATCCCGACGAGGAGCTCGCCCGCGCCCTCAACGGGACCAAGGAGTACGCCCGCGAGGAGCTGCGCGACCTCATGCTCAAGTTCCACCTGTTGAGCAAGGGCCCGCTGGCGGGCATGTTCGATCGGCCGACGTCGATCCCGCACGACACGTGGGAGCGCCAGGCGATCTCGATCGACCTCAGCGACATGCGACGCCTCGCTGGTGATGAGGAGGGCCGCAACCTCCCGTTGGCCGTCACGATGATGTGCTGCTCGGCGTTTCTGACCGCCGCGGCGATCGAGCGGGCACAGCGGTGCGCCGCAGAAGGGATCGTGGCCCCGCCGACGCTGCGCGTCAACGACGAGGGCTGGCGCGTCCTGGCCATCCCGGGGCAGGCGCAGCAGTACCAGTCCGATTTCAAGCTTCAGAGGTCAAGCGGCGTCGCGAACGTCCTGGTCATGCACCGGTTCTCCGATCTGCGGTCGATCGGTGACGACGGATCGCGCGCCCGCGAGCTCGCCAAGGGCCTCCTCGCCGATGCCGACACACGGATCATCTACAAGCAGGACGAGGGCGAGCTCGCCGACGTTCGCGAGAAGCTGGACCTGACGGAGACCGCCTCGTCCGTGGTCGCCACGTTGGAGCCCGGCCAAGCGCTCTGGCAGGTCGGCCAGTGGTGGGGCCTGGTGCACCACCTGCGGTCCCGGCGTGAGGTCGAGCTGACCGACACCGACGGGGCGATGGCGCCTGGCCTGCCGACACGGACGGCCGCATGAGGCGTCGCGGGACGCGGTGGGGGAGGTGGGCCGGCGCCGTCCTGGCGCTCGGCCTCCTCGGGCTGCTGCTCGTGCCGACGATCCAACCGCCACCGCTGGAGCGGTGCGGTGCCGACGGCCCGTCGGGGGACGTGCAGTTCGTGGGGTCCTATCCGCGTCCGCAGCGGTTCGGGCCGTACACGATGTACCCCGAGCAGCTCGTGTTTGCCGACGTCGTCGCCAAGCGGCTCGGCTGGAACGCGTGGGTGATCCGGGCCCAGATCCTGCACGAGCAGAACGGGCCGGCCGCGGTGGCGCGCGTGCGGGCCCGCAACAACAACTGGCTCAACGTCGGGTACTTCGACGCGCTCGCCGGCGCCGGCGCCTACCAGAGCAGCACGGTCTGGCAAGACCCCGTCCGGGCCGGCAACGCCACGGCCGACTGGGTGCAGGGCAAGCGCGAGACGATCAACTCCAAGGCCTCCGATCGCATCCGCCAGGCCTACGAGCGTGGTGCGGGGCGCTCCCCGCAGGTCGCGATCGGTCTGCTGCAGCGCTCGGGGTGGGCGACCTCCGGGTACCCGCTGCTGCCGCGGATCTACGCCAGCCTCACCCGCGACGCCGAGCGTGCCCCGACGACGCCGACGACCGTGATGGCGTCCACTCAGGCCGCACCGTCCGGCAACCCGGGCTCGACGTTTGACGCGGCCGTCGACGCCGCCAAGACCGCCACCGGCCAGGTGGGGTTCGCGCTCGTCGACGAGCAGGGCCGCCTCGTCGCCGGCTACCACCCCGAGCGGGTCAACACCGGCCGGTCGATGTCCAAGGCGCTGATCCTCGTCGCGCTGCTTCAGCGCGCGAAGGACCGAGCACTGACCGGTCAGGAGCGCGCTCTCGCCGACCGGATGATCCGCGACTCCGACAACGTGGCCGCCAACACGCTCCTCTCGCGCGTGAGCCGACGCGCGGTCGACCAGGTGGCACGACGCGTCGGGATGCGCCAGTGGGACCCCACCGCCGGCCGGGGCCGCGCGATCGCCTACCGCCTCGGCACCGCCGCCGTCTCCGCCCAGGACTTCGCCCGGCTGTTCGCGCAGATCGACCGGCTCATACCCACCCGCCACCGCAGCTACGGCACGGGAGTCCTCGGCAGCATCCGCGGTGCGGGCCGCTACGGCGCCCTCGACGCCGGGTTCTCGGGCGCCGTGCTGTCGAAGGGCGGCTGGAACGTCGACGGCCGTGAGGGCACGGTCAACCAGGCCGCGCAGATCACCGTCGGCGGGCGCACGTACGGGTTCGCGGTCGTGCTTGGTGGGCAGAGCTCCCTCGAGGGCGGTGGCCGCCAGATCGCCACGATCGCCCGGGCGATCGCCGATGCCGAGTTCGCAGCGGGCCCCACGGGGTGCGGTGACGCACCGGCCAGCGGACCGACCGGAGAGCGGATCGCCCAGATCGCCAGCAAGTACGTCGGACGCAACGGGCGCGCACAACCGTTCGAGGGGTTCCAGCCACCGACGTTCCAACTCGCGTGGTGCGCGTGGTTCTCGACGAACGTGTGGCGTCGTGCCGGGGTCGACATCCCCGTCAACGCGTTCTCCGCCTACCACTACATCTGGGCGAAGGCCAAGCACCCCGAGCTGCTGTTCAAGGACCACGGCAGGCCCTCGCGGGGCAAGGTCCCGCCGCTGGGGTCCGCGATCGCCTACGGCACCGGCCCCTCCAGCGCAGGGACGAGCCAGCACGTGAATCTCGTCTCGAAGGTCAACGCGGACGGTAGCTACATGATCGTCGGCGGGAACCAGGGCAACTCGCGGGTCACGACGCAGGGGCCGTGCCGTCTGGCCGCCAGTGGCAGCCGCCAGTCCGGCCCCGGATGCGACAGCCGACCGATCTGGTCGATCGTCGCGCCTCCAGGAGGCGATCCCGTATGAGCCGCGCCGCTGCGCTGTTGCTGATGATCGCCGGTGGCCTGTCGGCCACCGGGTGCGCAAGCACCGACACCACCCCGTCCGACCCGACCACGATCACCGGCACCTCGACGGTCGCCTCGCGGCGGGCCTCGCGGGTCGCGGCGCCGCGGCTGTCGCCGGAGGCGATCCAGCGGCAGGTCCCGCCACGGGGCGAGCGTCGCCGGGCCGAGCGGGCGATGACCGAGCGGCCGTTGCTTTCCCGTCTGCCGCTGCGGGCGGACGGGATCACGGTCGATATCGCGGGCCTGGACCGCGACGGCCACACGACCGTCCTGACCGTCACCGGCCCGGGCCGCTCGACGAGCGACCTCCAAGCGTGGTTTGAGCGGCTGCTGCGCGACCACGGCGACAACGGACGCGGCTACCGCGTCCGGTTTTACGGCACCAGATGAGGAGCACCGACCGATGACCGTCCGACCGTCCGACGTCGCACAACCGCGCGACGACTCCTTCGAGGGCCTCGCGCGCCGGTGGACGCTCTACGCCACGTTCGTCGTGGGCATCTGGCTGGTGCCAATGCTCACCGTGCAGTTCGGGGCGCTCATCGAGGGCCGCTGGATCCACCCGTTCGGGCCCCGAGCGATGGTCGAGGCCCTCGCCGAGATCGTGCGCCAGGCCGACGCCGGCCAGCCGGTCTGGCAGCACCTTCCGCACCCCGACTCCAGTCCACACACCAAGTGGGGCGCGATCTTCGGCGTGGCGATCGCTGCGGGGCTCTACTGGGGGGCGATCTGGAAGATCTGGGAGCGCGTCGAGAGCCGCACTGCCCTGGGGGAGCGCGACGCTCAGCGGCGCCGTGACCTCGACGGTGCCCAGTGGGCCAAGCGCCAAGACCTCGACGGGCTCCTCGTCCGCGAGCAGGACCTCGGTGCCCGCGTGGTGCTCGGCCGACCGCAGGCCCCACGAGGCCGCCCGGGCGAGCTCGTCGCCGTCGAGGAGGGCCACTCGGTGCTCGTCATCGCCCCGACGGGGCAGGGCAAGACCGAGAGCGTGATCGCCCCCGCGATCACGGACTGGGACGGCCCGGTTCTCGTCGCGTCGATCAAGTCGGACGTGTACGAGATGACCGCCGGCTACCGCGCCCTCGGCGGCGAGACCCGGGTCCTGGACCCGGCCGGCATCACCGACCCGACCACCGTTCGCAACGCCTACTGGACCCCGCTGGCCGCCTCCCGCGAGTGGCGGGCCGCCCGCGCGCTGGGAGACCACATGGCCGGCGTCGGCCGCGAGGGCGCCCAGGCGTCGGGGAACGAGAGCTTCTTCGCCGAGGCCGCCGGCGAGCTCCTCGGCGGCTTGTTGTTCACCGCCGCCCACTCCGCGGTCCCGACGATGCGCACCGTCGCCGACTGGCTCGCCGAGCCGGAGACCGCGATGGACGTCATCACCACGCAGCTGGCGCGGATGGAGACCGACCGGTCGCTGCCCGACGACGTGCGGTTCAACGCCCCGCACGCCTACAACGCGATCCGGCAACGGATGGTCGCCAAGGACCCCCGCACCCCGGAGGCGATCCGGTCGACCGCCGCCAACGCCATCCGCGCTTGGCTGGATTACCGCCTCGCCGACGTCGCCCCCGGCGACCCCGGGGTCCTCTCGCCCGACTGGCTGTGGGCCCAACCGTCGGAGTGGGAGCGCCCCGGCCCCAACCGCACGCTCTACGTCATCGGCCCCGACAGCGAACAGGCCACCTACGAGGCCCTGTTCGTCGGCGCGATCTCGCAGGCTTACAACGCCTACGCCCGCGCGTTCCAGACCGGCGACGCACCACCCAAGCGGCTCCTCATGGTCATCGACGAGTTCCCGTCGATCGCACCCATCTCCAGCCTCGACACGTGGGTCACCTCCGCCCGCGGACTCGGCATCAATCTCGTGCTGGCCTGCCAGAACATGGCCCAGCTCGACGCCGTGTGGGGCCGCGAGAAAGCCGAGACGATCTCCTCCGGACCGCGGGTGCGGATGTTCGGGCCCGGTCTGCAGGACGAGCAGACCTTGCGGTACGTCAAGACCGTCGGCGGGGACACCGCGATCGTGGAGGAGCACGCCTCCCGGCTGCCCTACCTGCTGCAGCTGCAGACCTCGCGCCAGACCAGCACGCAGCGCCGGCCGCTGGTCAACGAGGAGACCGTCCGCTCGCTGCGCAACCACCACGGCCTCGTCTTCTACGGCAACCGGCCGCCGTTCGAGGTCGCCTGGCGCTCCCGTCACAACGACCGCCACCTCGCGGTGCGCTCCGACACCGAACCCGTCGAGCCCAGCGCGCAGGAGCGCCAGTGGCGCACCACCACGCGCGAGAACCGACCGCTGTTCGTCCCCGACGCGATCGAGGCCTCCGGGCCCGTCGACGACGGCCCCGACGACTGGACGCCACCCGACGCGGGTGGCCCCGACGCCTACCTCTGACCCCAAACCATCAATCCCAGGAGAACGAGCATGATCAGCAACACGACCATCACCGGCCGGCTCGTCGACACCCCCGTGGTGCGCGAGACCCCCACCGGCAAGCAGGTGACCAACGTCCGCGTCGCCGCGAAGGAGCGACGGCTCGGGCCCGACACCGTACGCTGGGTCGAGGTCGAGCAGTGGGGCGACGCCGCGGCCCGTGCCGCGCTGCACCTCGTGCGCGGCCAGCACGTCACCGCCACCGGCCTCGAAACCGCGAAGTCGTCGATCAACTCCAAGACCGGCGAGCCGCAGATCCACTGGAAGCTCGTCGACGCGGAGATCGACTACGGCCCCAAGCCGCTCGCCGCGCTCACCGATGAACGGATCGCCGGCGAGCTCCTCCGCCGACAGGGCGCCGAGCGCGAAGCCGAGGCGGCCGCATGAGCTCGTCGACCACGGAGTTCGGTCGGCCCGTTTGACCTGCTGCGGCTTGGCGACGCCCTCGGCCAGCGGCGGTCGGTCGTGAACCGGTGTTCGGAGCGCAGCCCTCCATCCGACGTGGGCCCGTCGGGTGGAGGCGACTTCAGGACTGCGTCGTGAACGTGACCCGCCGGGATCCCGCCTTGCACGACACGGCACCACGCTCGTAGCCGGTCTGGCGAGACGTGCAGGTCCACCGCCGCCCGCCGGCCTTGAAGCGCTGCCGGCCGGACGTGTAGCCGCGCACCACCTTCCGCGCAGTGACGCACGAGACTCCCCGCGGCCGCAACGCTCGGATGTTGTCCGAGAGATGGCCGGTCATGCGGCAGCTGCTCGACTTCGCCTTGGTCTTGGTCCTCACGGTCGCCGAGCCCCGAGAACAGGTCGTCGAGATGCCGGTCCGCCGCTCGGCCGCCGAGGTGTTCGTTGCGCACCGGAACCCACTAACGGAGGTAGTGCACGCCGATCCGGAGCATGCCCCGCGCCTGGCGGCTGCGTAGTACGCCTGGATCACCGACCGGCCCTTGGAGCACGACGTGCCGCTCGTCGTGAGCTGGAGCTTGACCCCGATCGGCGTCGTCACCGACCCGCATGACGCGGCGCTCGCCGGTGCAGACAGCACCAAGCCGGCCATGACCGAAGCAACGAGGACGAGCAACGATCGAACGGGCATGCGGCCATCATAGATCCGCGGTCGCGCAGGACGACGATCGTCACCCGTCGATCTAGCTCACCGGTCGTGCGTGGGGCTGTCGGGGCCGCGACCACGCCCGCGGTCCGTCGCGTCCGGGCCACGGTCAACGTCGGTCCGGTAGCGCTCGACGTCGCGCTGCAGCAGTTGGGCCGGCTGGACCCGGTCCGGGTCGCCGCCGGCGTCGCGCTCGATGTGCCGGTCGGTGATCCGGGCTGCGAGCGTGTCCCACCGTTGGGCGGGCACGGGGTCCTTCGGGCGTTCCCCGAGACCGCGGTACACGGCCGGGTGCTGCGCGCGGGCCCACTCGCCGCGCGCGATCGCGTTGAGCGCCTCCTGTCGGGGCCCGGCGGCGCGGCCGGCGGCCCGATCCGCGGCGGTCCGGAGCGCGTCGCGGCGCTCCAGCACGTTCGTCGGGTCGCTCCCGGCGGGCATTTCGTCCTCCAGCGCCCGGACCTGGTCGCCTGCGGCACGGTGACGCTCGGCGAGCTGCTCGACCTGACGTTGCAGCTCCTCGATACCGCGGGCCCAGTCGCGACGATCGCGACGTCGGGTGGGGCGCTGCGCCTCTGCGGTCTCCAGCCGCTTGCGGGCCGTGGCGACCTCGTCGCCGGCCTGCCGCTCACCAGCGCGTCGACGGGCGAGCTCCTCGACGTCGAACGGGTGCTCGGCGAGGAACCCCGAGAGTGCCTCGCGTGCCGCGCGTGCATCCCGCGCGAGCTGAACGAGCTCGCGCTGCCACGCCGGCGCGAGCTCGTGGAGTTCGCGAGATCCGCGTTCCTTCTCGGGCGCGTTCCGCTGCTCGTGAGCGGTGAAACGCTCGCGCAGCCACCGCGCGACCTGGGGGTCCTCGCCACCGCCGAGACGCCCCGCGGCCTCCACGTCCAGCTGCAACGCCTGCCCCGGTCCGAGCTGCTGCTCCCCGGCAAGCAGGTCGTTGACGTGTGCCAGGTCCTCAAGGAGGTCGCGGTGAACCTGCTCCACGCCGCGCAGGTGCGCCGGGCCCCGCTCGACGGGACCGCGGGCGTTGTCGGCGATCTGCTCGTCGAGCTCGACGACGTCGTTCAACAGGGCCCGCAGCGCCGCGTCCCCGTCGTCACGTCCGTAGCCCGACAGCCGGGGCCGCCGACCGGCCACGAGATCCTCGTCGCGCTCCTGACGGTGCTCGGCCACATCAAGGAGGGCCTCGGCAAGCTGCGTCCCACGCTGGTCACGCCGGGCCTGCAGACCCGCGCCGCGGACCCGCGCCTGGTTGGCCTCCGCCCGGGCACGCTCCCGCGCCTGGTGCTGCTGCACCTGGGTGCCCGCGTCGACGAGCTCGTGCATCAGGGCCTCGCGGTGCTCCTCGAGGTCCTCAAGCGACGGGCCGCCGCCGGGCCGCAGTCGATCGCGCTGCACGAGCGACCACGCCATCTCATGATCGCCACGAACCTGCAGACGCCGCTGCAGCTGCTCGAGCACCCCACGACGGTCGTTCCCGACGGTCACGAGGTCCGTGCGGGCCCTCGTGCGCGACAGCGCGACGTAGGCGAGGTTCGACGACAGACCGTCGATCCTCGGGGCGAACACGACCACCCGCTGCGTCGTGATGCCCTGCGCCTTGTGCACCGTTCGGGCGTAGGCGTGCTCGATCGCCGGTGCCTGCCCACCGAACATGTCGGCGGGCAACCGCACGGTCTGCCCCTCACGATGCCCGGCCGTCGCCACGGCCCGCACACCGGAGCGGTTCACCGCCACGGCGGTGAACCGCTCGCCGTTGCGGACCAGCTCTCGACCGTGCTCGTCGCGAAGGTTGCGGGAGGACACCAGCCGATCGCCGGGGGTCACGAGCTGCCCCCCGATCTCGCGCTGCCCACCGGTGTCCAGCAGGCGCCGCTCGACGAGCTCGCGGCGCAGCAGCTCGTTGAGCTGCCGACGGTGCACGTTGGTCGGAACCAGCACCGCGACGTCGTCGACCCGCGGGTTGGCATCGAGCGCCTGGCGGTAGCGGTCCAGCACCTCCCTGTACCCGTCCTCGACGGTCTCGCAGACCCCAAGGCGGCCGGAGCGCTCCGCCCACCGCAACCACGGGCCGGCGTCACCGGCGTGCAGCAGCCCGAGCCGGGACCGCTCGACCTGGCCCTCCTCCTGCGTGGCCCCCTGCTGCCGGTGAACCTCCCCGAGGTGCAGCGTCGTCGCGCCGTCGTGCTCGACGGCATGTCGGAACCAGCCGCCGGCGCCGACCGCAGCCAGCTGCCGATCGTCGCCGATCGCGATCACCTTCGCGCCGACCTCGGCCGCGCGCCGCAGCAACGGTGCGACCTGCCCGGTCTGGGCCATCCCGGCCTCGTCGATCACCACGACGCTGCGCTCGCTCAGCCCGCCGACGATCCTGGAGAACTGGCCGTCCTGATAGGAGACCTTCGCAAGCGTCTCCAGCTCCTTGATCCCGGAGTCGCGCATCTCCGCGACCGCCTGGTGCGTCGGCGCCAGGCCCACCACGTCGTACCCCGCAGCCTCGAACCGCTCCCGCACGACACCGGCGACCGTCGTCTTCCCCGCACCGGCGCGGGCCGAGACCAGCTCGAACCCGCGCCCCGACGTCAGCAGCTCCTCCGCGACGTGCTCCTGGGCCACCGAGAGCGCGATGGGGGAGACCTGCGCGGCCCGCAGCTCCTCGACCGTCTCGCGACCCACGACCGGCGTCCGTGGATCGGCACCGGCGGAGGAGCGATCGACCGTCAGCCGGGACACCTCCTGCTCCAGCTCGAGGTGCTGCCGAGTCGTAAAGCGCTGCGACCGCAGATCCGTCGGTGCACCGTCCTGCACCTGCGCGATCCGGTCATCGCGCAGGATCCGGTCGATCGCGTCCTGCACCTCATCGGCGCTGATCCCGTCGGCGATGTCGAGCCCGCGCTGCACGACCTGGCCACCGTCGACATGCGCCTGCCGATCCGTGAGGTCCTCGAGATCGACGCTGGCGAGCCGCTCGGCGAGCGACCTGACCGGCGGCCGCTCGCCCGGCCCGCCGACCAGCTCGGCGACCCGCTCCGGGACGAGTCCGTCGCGCTCCAGCGCCTGGCGCATCTCCCCACGCCACGCTGCGTGGTCCAGTTGCATGTCCTTCGCCCGCCGGGTCTCCAGCGCCGAGGCCTCCGCCGCATACCGGCCCGCACCCTCCAAGCCCTTCGCGCGGAGCGCCTCGACGAGCTCCGCCCGCCGCGTGGAGTACCGCTCGATCAGCTCCCGGTCGAACCCCTTGACGTCGGCGAGCCCGTTGACCGGAACGTCGAACTCGAGGCCCAGGTCGCGGCCCAGCTCGCCGCGCAGCACCGCCTGGTAGACGCTGCCGGCGGTCTTCGCCAACCGGTACAGCTGCCGGTTGTTCAACGAGCTGTACGACCCGTCGGCGCGCCGCACGACGTTCATCGCGACCACGTGACTGTGCAGCTGCGGGTCGGCGTTGCGAGTCGTCTCGTGCCGGTAGAGCACCCCGACCAGACCGTCGCTCGACCGGTGGGTCCCGCGCCGACCGTCGGTCATCTGGTTGTAGTCGGCGGCCTCGCGCTCCAGCGTTCCGAACGCCGCACGGACCGCTCGATCGTGCGCGCGGTCGATCACCCTCGACGTCGACTCATCAGCCGCGATCCGCAACAACGAGACCGACTTCGGCGCCGAGAACGCCATGTCGAACGCCAGCACCTTCCGCCGGTCCGCACCATCGAACGCCTCCGCATCGGGCCCGTTCACCCGACCGTCGAGCAACCGCCCGAACTCCTCGACCGTCGCCTCCCCAGCGACGTCGAGCCGGTCGGCCAGGCCCCCGACCCACTGCCCGGGCGGCCCCTCCGACTCCCGGTAGTAGTCGTCGCGACCCTCCGCCAACTGACGCTCGTGGTAGGCGCGCTGAGCCGCGTTACCAGCGCGGACATGACCGATCGACAGCATGGGAGCTCGGAAGGCGTCAGGGGGCCCACACGGGCCCCTCCGGACCGATGATAGAGCAGTGCACCGCAGGTGCATACTGTGTGCGTCTGTCGACGAAGGAGATGGACGGGAGGAAGAACCGCCCTTCGGGCGGTTCGACGACTCCCTCTGGACCCGGGCAGCGCTCTCGCCACTCGTGCGATTTCTTCCTCTATCTCCGCGCCGCCAGGCGCGTGCCCTCCCGGAACGGGAGAGTCGAGGTTCTCAGCGGGTGGGGGGTCGGCCGGTGGTCGGTCGGCCGGCTTTCCAGACGTCAGCTTCGGCGGTGAGCCAGACGGGCTGACCGTTGATCGTGGCGACCGGTTCGGGGAAGTCGTCGCGGCCGGTGAGGACCGCGACGCGTGCGCGGCTGATGCCCCAGCGCGCGGCAAGGTCGGCCCGACCGGCGATGCCGCCGGCGGCGTGGAGTGCGTCCCAGGCCCATCGCTCGGCGGTCTGTCGTGGTGCGCTCACGGTGCCCATCATCGCGCCCGCGCGACCGGCGCCGTGCATCGGGGCGCGGCACCGATGGGATCGCGGGAAGCTGGATGCGGCGGCGCTCTCGGCCACCCGGGGCGGGACGACGCTCATCGCGCCGCCCCGCCCGCGTTGTCGAACAGGTCTAGCTGATCGGGCGCGTCGAGCCACCCGCGAAGCTGCTCCCACGTCCCCGCGGCGACGTAGGCGATCGTGCGGGTCGGCTTCGGCGGGGCCGCGGCCATCGCGTCCGGGTCTTGGGTGGCGTAGGTGCCGCGGTCGGTGAGGTTCGTCCGCCAGTACGCATGCCACGCCCGGCCGGTGGCCACGGCCGCATCGTCGAGGACCGCGAATCGGACGCCGGACGGACGCGCCTCATGGTCGATCAGGCTGTCGGGTCCGCCGCCGGACTGGAAGATGATCGCGTGGCGGTCGTTGGCCTCCAGCAGCCGCCGGCCGGTCTGGCGAGCCTCGTCCGCGACCGGCCCCGTGAGGGCGTCGAGCGCGACGACGGGCGGCTCGGGCCGCGCCCCCTGGGGCGCGGCCGTGGGGTCGGTGGTGCTCACCGGTCCGCTGCTGTGTCGTAGGGGGCGTCGAACCGGAGCCCGATCGGCGTGCACCGTCCGGTGGCGAGGTCCTGCAACTCGGTCGGAATCAGGCCGTCCCAGACGGTCCGGCGGGCGTGGTCCATCAGGACGTCGGGCCTGTCGTCAAGCCGGGCGGCGTGGGCGATGCTGCGTCCGGTGTCGGCCTCCTGCTGGATCAGGAGCCAGCGCGGGAGCGGGTAACGCGATCCGGGGACGTCGTCGACGTGGTCGACGTCCACGACGTGGAGGTGCCGCAGCGTCGCCGCGGCGTGGTCGCGCTTGACGCGGTCCTCGACGGCGCGCTGGGCGGCGAGCGGGGTCGGGAACTCGCCGATGTAGCGGTACTGCTCCTCATACTCGGCGTGGACGTCGACGATCTGGCCTCCCCAGACCGTCGTGCCCTCGGGAGTGCCCGAGCCCCACACCTCGCCGCGGACGCCATCGGCGAACGTGCAGGACAGGGCGGTCGACGACGCCGCGTCGGGCTTCCAGGTGCAGCGGCGCATCAGTCGGTCCCCCCGGCCTGGGAAGTGTCTGCGGCATCGGCGGCGGGGTCGTGTCCGAGGATGCGGTCCGCGGCGCGCTGGGCGCGCTGGGCCGCGACGACGACGAGTCGGGCGTCGTCGCTGATCGCCTGGCGCCAGTGGTCGATGTAGGCGGCGCTGCGCTCGGTGAGGGGGGCGCTGTCGATCCCAGCGACGGCGCAGAGCATCGACGCCGCCAGCTCGGCGGTCAGCTCCTCGCGGGCGTAGCCCTTCGTGCCGAAGCGGTGTCCGGCGGTGAGGTCGTCGCGGTTCAGTCGCGAGGGGTGGCCGGTGGAGTGGGCGAGTTCGTGGAAGAGGGTCGCGTGCCAGTCAGTCGCAGCCGAGAACTGGCCGCGGCCGGGCATCTGGACGTGGTCACGGCAGGGCGCGTAGCTGGCGCTGTTGCCACCCTCGTAGATCGACGGACCGTCGGTGTAGCCGCGGACGATCTCGTCGCAGGTGCCGACGGCCTCCCACTCGCTCATCGGCTCGTCTTTGGAGATCGGCGCGAGGTCGAGCCCGTCGACCTGCGCCGAGTTGAAGACGCGGAACAGTCGCGCGAGGAAGAGGACGGCGTAGCGGCGGCCCTGGGCGTCGGCTTCGATCCGCCGGCCCTCCGCACGCGCGGAGGCGACGTCGGCATCGGTCTTGAGGCGCTTCCTAGTGCGCTTCCAGAGCAGGACGGGCGTGGACTTCTCGCCCTTGCGGACCATCCCGCCCGCCTTCTTGGCCTGGGCGAACGTGATCCATCGCGGGTCGTCGTAGCCGGCCATGCCGAGCAGGAGAACGTTCACGCCGCGGTAGCTGCGGCCGGTGATCGCGTTCCGGGGGGTGCGGCCGGGGATCTCGCTCCACGGCTTGCGCCACGGGATCGTCCCGCGATCCAGCGCGGCCAGGATCGCGTCGGTGGCGATCTGGTAGGCGTCGGGACGCTTGGTCTTGGGCGTCGGATCGGCCGTCGGGGCCGGGGTGGCGGTAGCCTGGGCACACATGGGAGTTGCTGCTCCTGTGTCATGCCCCCGGACCGTTGGAGCGGTCGCGGGGGTTCTTGATCTGGTGCCTACAGCCTACCAAAATAGGTGCGTCCGCGCAACTCTTTCTTTGCTGGGATAGGCGGGGTTGAACCTATAAATAGGTGCGGCGACGCCCCTATTGCGGTAGACTCTGTCGTGCAACAGAGAAGGGACCGGGGCCGCTAGTCCGGGTCGTCTCCTCCCTCTGGCCCCTCCGTCCCGCAGTGCGGGACGTCCGTCCCGTCCGGGGCGGGGGGCCTAGAGGGAAAGGAGGTGACCGAATGTCCCCGACCACCCTGGACCTGGTGCTGCTGCTCCTGCTGGCGATGTGGCTCCGGCCGCCGCGCCCGTAGGGCGAGGGTCCGAAAACACGAAGCGCCCCGGGGGGCTACCCGGGGCGCTTCACTGTGCGGGGGGCCTAGAGGTCCACCCTGGCCGGTGCTGCCGGTCACCAGTGATTCTACGCTGTCCGGCCGCCTGCGTCCACGGTCGCGGTTCGTGGTCGCTCTGTCGCTCGTCTGCGGTGGCGGGGGGCTGGGGGCGCAGCCCCCAGGGGTGCCGGAGCGACACCGTCGCGACCCCCCTTGGCCACGGCGTTGGTGTGGGTGGGTCCGTGGATGCCCGGGCGGTGTGGTGAGCTGACCCCGCTGCTGCTCCCGTCGGTGCCGGTGCCGCCGGCGCGGCTCGCCCCTTGAGCGCACGTACGGGCGGCACGACCGACCCCCCTTCGTCTCGGCCTTGCGCGTCGGCTATCGCTGGTGCCGGCGGCGGCCCGTACCGCGGTGCGAGGCACTGGAGCGTCGAGTGATCTTCGCGTGCCGGGTGCGATCGGTGCGGGCGAGGAGCTCGCCGACCATGCGCTGGTCCTCGGCGAGGGGCATGTTGCATGCGTCGGCGGCCTCGAGTGCTTGGGCCCAGGCCATCAGTGCCGTGCCGAGCGGCTCGTCGGGCCGCTCGCCGTCCGGTGCCGGCTCCTCGAGGATCGTCCGCTGGAGCATGTCGGCGGCGAGGCTTGCTCCGACCAGGGCGTCGCAGGCCCAGACGAGCGCTGCGGGCGCATGCTTCCCAGAGGCCTCGCGCAGCTCGTGCGCGCGCCAGGCGATGACCTGGGTGAAGTCGTAGGCCTCGGGGTTGCCCTCGCTGCCGGTCTTCGGGTCGAACGCGCGGCCGATGAGGTCGCCGAGGTGGTGGGCGTCTGTCGTCCACTGGTCGTCGTCGGTGGTCTGGGCGAGGACCTCGAGGCTCAGGGCGCAGGTGCTGGCGAGCGTGATCGCCCACGCGGTCCACGCGCGATCGATCCGTCCGCTCACGCGGACCCGCCAGACAGGGCGCCGGCGGCGGTCACGCCATCGGGGGTGCGGGGTGCGGGGATCTCGGTCATCGCGACGGTCACGCGATCGTCGCACCTTGGCCGAGCAGGTGCGACCGGTGTGGACGGAGGGTGCTTACCGTGATGCGGCCAGCGGTTGCGTGCACCTGACGTGGGCTTTGCCGTCGGGGGTGTCGGTGCGGGCGTCGGCGCGCTGCAGTGGCTGGTTGCAGATCGCGCAGTCGATCTCGGCGGTGAGCCACGCTTTGACGGCCTCGCGGCGGTGCTCGGGAAGGGGGGCGAGCCAGGCGTCGAGGTCGTCGCTCATCGGCAGCGACGGTAGCCGTGGCGGCGGACGATCGCCCGGCGCCGGCGCCCCGGCGAGCCTGGCCCGGTTCAGCGGGTGGCGAGGCGGGCGTTGCGGTAGCGGCGGCGGGCCCGGTCGAGGAGCGGGTCGCTGCCGCGCTGCTCGGCGAGTTGGCGGTAGGCGGCGCGGACCTCGTCGTAGTCGACGTGCAGCTCGTGGGCGAGGTTGCGGAGGTTGACGCGGCGGCCGTCGTCGATGCGCTGGGCGATCTCCTGGGTGAGGTCGATGTCGGCGGGCGCGGCCATGGGGACAGGGTACCGCGCGCTTCGGGTGTCGCTCAACGGCGCTCGAGGCGCTCGTGGAGCTCGGCGAGCGCGATCTCGAGGTCGTCGATGCGGTCGGCGACGTCGTCGCCGGCGCCGGCGACGTTCTCGGCGACCTGGTCGAGCTGCTCGTGGGTGGCGTAGCGGACGCCGCGGCCGCTGATCTCGTCGGGGAGGCGGCCTCGTAGGGCCTGGTCGCCGACGACCAGGGTCAGCAGCACGAGGGCCCAGATGGCGATCGCGCGCTCGAGCACGAGCAGCAGGCCGCTGCCGAGCGCGACGCCGGGGTAGGGATGCTGCGCGCCGATCGCGGCGCTGACGATGAGCGTCGCGGCGAGCGAGCCGAGGACGAGGACGGGCACGACGACCGTTCGGCGTGTGCGCGAGTTCGTCACGCCGACAGCTTGCCAAGTGCAGGCTGGGGGTGCAGCCCCCGGTCCCTACCGGCTGCTGGGGCGGTGTGCCAGATCGCCGGCGCGGCGCGGGTCCCGGACAGGTCGGGTGGGCGCGGCCTTGGAGCGCGCGGGCTGGGTGCGGGCCTTCGGCCGGCGACGGCGGGCGTTCGGGGGTGCGGTCCCGAGCGCGATCGCGGCGCGGAGCTGGCGCTTGGTCGGGCCGGGGGAGAGCGGGTGGCTGGGCTCGTTGGTGCGCAGCTCCTCGAGGACGGCGCCGGCGGCGGCGACCTTGGAGCGGTAGGCACGGGTCGCGCTGGCCTCGGCGGTGTAGCGGTGGCCGGCCTTGGTGACGATGGTGCCGCGGGCGACGAACGCGACGGCGTTCTCCGGGCCGCGCTTGTCGATGATCTGTGCGTAGGCCTCGCGGAGCCGGCCGGTGCGGCGCAGTGCGCGAAGCAGCTCGAGGTCGTCGAGGTTGGCCGAGCGGCGGGCGCCGGCGACGAGGTCCGATCCCATGCTCGCGATCCTTGCCGGGCACCCGGACGGAACGCACGAACACGCGTTCGTACGTCAGCTGCTGGACGAGCTTGAGCACCACGGCGTCGAGCGCTCCGAGGGGCCGCCGGCCCAGGAGCGGCAGGCTGTCCGTGCCGCGGCTCGCCGGCGACGGGACGCAGCCGGGGTGACGCGGGCCCGGGCCCGGCCAAGGCCATCCCGTCGGAGCCACCGCGACGAGCGCCAACGCGCCAGGTTGGCGGGCGGCGCCGTCACGTTCTGCGGTGTGGATACACCAGACAGGTGAAAGGGGTGTCCCGTGTCCGACGACAGTTCTCCTATCGACTTCGACCGGCCCAACGCCCAGGCGGAGCAGTTCTTCGCCCTGGTGCGGGAGATGGAGGGCCGCTGCCCGCCGGAGGAGCAGCGCGCGATGGGCGAGGTCGAGCATGCGTGGCTGGTGATCGAGGCGCAGGCCGCGCTGAACCGCCGGGCGATCGCCGCCGGTGGCCGGGCGTTGCCGATCAGCCGCGAGGCGGCGGCGATCGTGACGGAGGCGATGCACGCCGCACGCCCGATCCGCCCTACGAAGGGGCGGTAGCGGCCTTGGCCCGGTCGAAGGCGATCTCGCGGGCCAGCGCGGCGAGGGTGGCGTCGATCGCCGCGCTCTCGGGCGCGTCGGGCTCGGCGTCGGTGGCGGGGCCGATGTCGACGTCCGGCTGCCCGTCGGGGGTCAGCGGCCACCGCGACCAGCCGTGCGTCTCGGGGTCGCGCGGGTCGTCGTGGTGCGAGAGGACCGCGACAGGGGTGCCGTCGAGCTCCAGCAGGATCCGGCCGTCGTCCTCGTGGCGCCAGCCGAGCGCGTCGCGGACGAGCGGCTCGTGCCAGGCGGTCAGCTCGTCGAGGGCCCGGTCGGCCTGCTGCAGGGCGTCGTAGCGCGAGGCCCGGGTCCCGACGTTCGAGGTCGCGATCGCGTCGAACGTGGCGATCTTGCGCTCCAGGAGCACGCGCTGGGCCTCCCTTTCGCTGACACCGTCGGGCAGGTCGCGATCGAGGATCCGCAGCGCGAGCGCGGTGACGTCGCTGACGTTGCGCACGCTGCGGGCCCGGTAGCGCTCGGACTCCTGCAGCGCGTGCGAGACCGGGCGCTCGTCGGCGGGCGGCTCCGGGACCGGGTCGGTGGGCTCGCGGTGACGCACGACCCACTCATCGAGTACCCGCATCGTGCGCTCCGGATCGGCCAGGCCGTCGGGGCCGGCCCACCAACCCAGGCCGACACCGTCGACGGGGTCGCGGCGCGGGAACAGGATCCCGTCCTGGACCCGCTTGACCGTCTCGCCGAATCGGCCCTGAGCGGACTGCTTGGTGACCTCGAGGCGATCGCCGATCTCCTGCCACGACACCGACTGGGCGCGCACCACGGCGACGGCAAGCTCGAGGACCCCCTCAGCCTGACGCACCAGCCGGGCGGCATCCTCGACGAGCTCAGCGCCCTGAAGCCAGGCGTCGGTGTGGGTACGGACCTGACCACGGGCCCGGTCGGAGAGCTCGCTGCACGCGTTGGCGTGCGCGAGACGCGTGAGAGCCGCATCGGAGAGCATGACGTCAGGCTACATCTGACAGTGGACGTTTGTCAGGCCCTTCCTGACATTTGCTCGATAATCACTGTTATGACTACCAAAACAACCGAAACAGAATCGCCGGCCCGCGGCAGCGCCCGAAGTCGATTGGCCCTTCCACCAAGCCGGGCGAACGGTGAAGTACGCTCGGTGGCGTGCGACATCCGTACCTGATCGCGGTGGTCTTGGCCAACGACGAATGGGTCTGGCTGGGGAGCTCCATCCTCGACGAGCCCCATTCCGCCGCTGCGGCGACGCGCGACGTGAGCCGGTCGCGCAAGAAGGACGCCGAGGCCAGGGCGGTCCGGGATCTGTTCGGCGTCGATCCCGACACGGTCGAGATCGACGTCATCGCCGGGTTTGCCGGGGAGAACGACCAATTCTTCCGGGTCGTCACCGCCATAGGCGGCCCCGGGCTCGCACCCGACCCACCCCGGTACCGTCCGATCGAGCGCACCCACGAACTCCCGAAACTCGTGCGCAACTCCGAGGACCCAGCGCTCATCATCGCCACGCAGGCACTCCTCCTCCGCGGTTTCGGAACCCGCACCGATCCCCCGGTCGCCCAGGTCATCGAGGACCAGCACGAGGACGACTACGGGGCGCTGCTGTGGTCGGCGACGTTCACCGCACACCTCGACGACGAGACCGGCCCGACCCACGACACGTTGGACGAGGCGCTGCGCTGGGCCACCGGACGCACCCCATTGGTCTCGCTCCTCCGCGGGAACGAGGTGCTCGACGCCGGCCCCACGGCCCGCTCCGAGATGCGTCGCTGGGACGGCCACGTCCCCGACGGCCCCCGCGTGGCCATCCCCGGCGTCAAGCCACCCGACACGGACGAGCTGGTGGGCAGGTAACGCGGCGATCACCCCGGAGATCCCCGCCCTTTAATGCATTAATTCGTGTAGTAGTAGCAGCTTCCCTCAAACGTCCGCTGGAGACACCTGAACGGTGGTGTTCTGTATTTCCGGATCAACGGCGAACGGCGAGCGCCGGGGACGTTGATGCCGAACTCGAAGTGGCCGCGGTACTGGCCCTTTCGGAACCCTCCACGTGCAGGCTTACGGTGCGTCGTCCACTGCGGGTACGGGCTGGCGTCGTTGCCCAAGTCCGTGATGAGATCGAGTTTGGTTTGGCTGACGACCGGCCCGCCGTCCCCAGACCCCTTCGTGACGTAGAAGGAGTAGGGCCAGGTGGTGAGCGGGGCGTCACCACACTCGATGCGACCGTACCCCGTGACCCGGACCTGGCGATCGATGAGCAACGCTTCACCACGCATCATTCCAGCAAACAAGATGATCTTGGACCTCGACGTGATGAAGTCAAATCCACGCCTCCAACCCCACTTGTGATATTGGTACGTACCGTTCCAGTTGTTCCGAAAAAACCTGTACTTATAAATGGTAGAGTAAGGTTTGCAGGGAGGTGTCTCTCGCATCAACGCCATGCCCGAGGCGGCGCCTTCGTCCTCCTCCTCTTCCTCGACGAGGACTGTGGCACGAACAGGGACGGATTCGTTGCCGAACGACCCGAAGCTCTTGACCTCAAAGGTGATCGAGGTTCCAGGGGCACGATCGACCCACGGGAAGGCGCCGTCCTCGACGATCGTCCAGTCGGGCCACGATCCGTCGCTTGCCTGCACACGGTAGGCGTTCACCGTCACTCGTTCGACACCCGGTGTTGGCGCAGGCCCACTCATGCTTGGCGCGGTTTCGACCCAACGGAGCTCAGTAGCATCGGCTCCATCGTCGTACATGGCCGAGAGGTTGGTTGGGGCGGTAACCGGCGTCCTGGCGAGGTTGATGGTCCAGGTATCGACGGACTCGACATCGTTGTTGGCGTACTCCGCCTGTGAAGTTGATGGCTATTTGGCGCGAATCTCGCAGCGCTATCTGGCGCTGGCCGTCGTCCCAGAATGGGTCGGCTTGCGAGACACGGCCCGAGACGTCAGCTGAGGGATCAGGATTTCGGGATCGCGGCTCCGAACGGTGCATTCGGGAGCGGAACGAACGGTGCCGTCTCGTTCTGGTCCGATGCGGTCCAGCGCAGGCCAACAGCAACCGGGCTGGCCGCCCCGCATCGACCGAGCCGCTCGAGCGAGCCGCCCCAAGACGGTTGGCTAGAGCGTGGGGGCGCGGACCTAAAGGGGTTTTCGGTGGGTGTCCAGAATGAGATACTGGTGGATGTGTCATACGCCGAAAACGATCCTGATCCACGCCTTCTCCTCGGGGCGGCGCAGACGACTGCGCGCAGCACCGACACCCCTCCTGTGACAGCGCTGCTCACAGAGCTCGACACCACGGCGCGCGCGGCTCTCAAAAGCCCAACGACGATTGAGGACACCACGTTGTTCCCGTCCGTCGACTCTCTGTACTCAAGGAAACCCACCTGGAAGCGCATCAAGGACGCAGTAGTCGTTTCCGCCGACCTGAAAAACAGCACTCAGCTGAGCTTCGGCAAGTACATCAACACCAGCGCCAAGATCTACGAAGCGTCGACCGCTCCGCTCGTGTCGATCCTGTGGGCATTCAAGCCCGCCTTCGTCGACATTCAGGGCGACGGGGCTTTTGCGATTTACCACGGGGAGCGTGCCACCGAGCGAGCTCTCTGCGCTGCGATCACGATCAAGACATTCAGCGCTGTGACCCTCGAGCCGAAGATCCGCGAGATCCTCGGCGAAAAAGTCCCTGACACCGGGTTGAAGACGGGGATGGATCGCGGGACCTTGATCGCTAGGAAGCTCGGGGTTCACGGCACGAACGAACCTGTCTGGGCCGGACGACCGGTAAACTTTGCCTTCAAGTGCGCCGGCCGAGCCGACGCTCACGGGCTCATCGTCACGGAGGAGGTGTTCAAGCACTTCGCGTCCAACGACTACGTGACGCACTCGTGCGACCACAGTGACCCCCCGACGGAGCTCTGGCACGAGACCGACGTCGAGAAGCTGGGGACACACTCGAAATGCAAAGAGCTCACCTCGCACTGGTGCGAGAACGGATGTGGGGACCGGTTCGCAACGGCGATTCTCACTGGGCAAAAGAAGCGCGAAACCGTGACACGCGCATGACTCCCGGAGGCGGCAGCCCTGAGGCGCTTGCTCAACGCTTGCTCGACGAGACTCGTGCAGAACTCGTTCGGGCGGACGCAAAAGCAACGACGCTCTTCGCAGTGATGGGTCTAGCGATCGGCGCGGTTCTCGCAGGCATCATCGGCGGAAGGTGGGACCCCACCGATCTGTCTCTCGTAAGGGAGATGCTCTGGTGGACGGGATGCGGTCTCGCGGCCTTCTCGATCGCTTGCCTCGGTACGGCGATCTTTCCCCGAACCGGGAAAGCGGCTTCGCCAGGGCGGGCCCGATACTTCAAAGAGGTTCACGCCCTCAAAGACGAGGCTGCCGTGCAGACCGCTGTTCGGGAAGAGGCGGACCGTCAGGACGGCGCCTTCGAACGTGAAATCAATCAGCTCTTCGCCGTAAGCGGAATTGTCGTCACGAAGTACGGCTTGATCAGAAGAGCCTTGGTCCTCTACGGCGTGGCACTGACCTCTGGCATCACGGCCGTCCTAGTCTGAACCGCCTCGCCGACCGCCCTCCACGCTGAGTAGTTCCATGACCACGGCTCGCCGCCCGGATCCGCGCGCGAACGCGTGATCCATGACGCGTCCCGATAGCCGATCCTTGACTGGGACGGACGCGCCGGGACGGTTCCGGCTACTGAAGCCGGCGTTCGAGGTCGGCGATGCGCTTCTTGAGGTCGTCGATCTCGCGGTCGAGCGTGGGGTTGCTGTAGAGGCCGAAGCCGGAGATTCCGTACCGCGAGGTGGCGGCGGCCAGGTCGGGGCGGGCGTGAGTTCGGTCGCCTCCGCGAAGGAAGCGGCCCCACTCGGCGCGCAGCCGGTCAGCGAGGTGGTGTTCGCCTACCGTGGCCATGGCCGAGTATCGCGCCGATCGGCGGTCCGCGGGACCTTCGCAGGCCGGGGCCTACTCGTTGTCGCGGAGCTCGCGGGCGAACTGCTCGCTCTGCTTGAGGATGTGGCGCATCTTCGCGGTGCGTTCGTCGACCTGGTCGGCGAACGTCGCGATCGTCTCGCGGGCCGCTTCGGTGGATCCCGGGGGGCCGTCGGGGTCCTCGAGTGCTTCGCGGGCGTCGAACATGGCGCGCATCTCGTCAAGCGAGAAGCCCAACGGCTTCATCTTCTTCACCAGGAACAGGCGGTCGATCTGCCGCTCGGTGTAGAGCCGAAACCCGCCTTCGGTCCGCGCCTCGGGGACGACGAGGCCCTGCTCCTCGTAGTAGCGGACGGTGCGGAGTGAGAGGCCGACGCGGTCGGCGACCTCGCCGATCTGGTGCGTCTGTTCCGAAGTGGCCACAGGAAGAAGTCTAGGGCGGCGATCGAGCTAGGCACCGCGGCGAACCGTCCGCTCTGTGCCGTCGGACACGGGCCGCACGAGCAACCCTTCCCTTACGTTACTGTTTGGCGCAGCTTGCACGGAGCGCGCTGCGCCAAGCGCCGCGATCTTCCTGCCGAACGGCGCCGCCCACGGCCGCACCGTCCCCCTGCCGAACGCCCCCCGCGGCCTCCGGCACATCGATCGTTCCCGCGCACCTGCGCCTACCAGCAGCGAGGTCCTGCATGCCCCCCACCTCCGCGTCGCCACGACGGCGACTCCCGTCCTTCACCCTCCCCAGCGGCCGCGTCCTGCGGATCGAGCTGCTCGCCGGCGCCGTCGTCGCGCTGGCGCTGATCCCCGAGGCGATCTCGTTCTCGATCATCGCCGGTGTGGACCCGAAGGTCGGGCTCTACGCCTCCTTCACGATGGCGGTCGCGATCTCGATCGTCGGCGGCCGACCCGCCATGATCTCCGCCGCCACCGGCGCCATGGCGCTCGTCGTCGTGCCACTCGTAGCCGACCACGGCGTCGAATATCTGTTCGCCGCTGCGATCCTCGCCGGCGCCATCCAGATCGCCCTCGGTGCGTTGGGAATTGCGAAGCTCATGCGCTTCGTGCCCCAGGCCGTGATGACCGGGTTCGTCAACGCGCTGGCAATCCTGATCTTCCTCTCGCAGGTCGACCACCTCACCGGCGACGGGACGCTCGGCTACGTCCTCGTGGCGGCCGGGCTGGCAATCATCCTGATCCTGCCGCGGTTCGTGCCGCAGATCCCGTCGCCACTGGTGGCCATCGCGATCCTCACGATCATCGTCGTCGCCGGCGGCATCGACATCACCAACGTCGGCGACGAAGGCGAGCTGCCCTCGACGATCCCGCTGCTCGGCATCCCATCCGTGCCGTTCTCCTTCGAGACGTTCACGATCATCCTGCCGTTCTCCGCCACCCTCGCCGCCGTCGGGCTGCTCGAGTCGCTGATGACCGCGCGACTCGTCGACGACATCACCGACACCCCCTCCGACAAGGGCCGCGAGAGCCGCGGCCAGGGCATCGCGAACGTCATCACCGGCTTCTTCGGCGGCATGCCGGGCTGCGCGATGATCGGCCAGACGATGATCAACGTCCGCGTCTCCGGCGCACGGACCCGCCTGTCGACGTTCTCCGCCGGCGTGATCCTGCTCGTCATGGTCGTCGGCTTCGGAGGCGTGGTCTCCGTGATTCCGATGACCGCCCTGGTCGCGGTCATGATCTTCGTCGCCTACGCCACCTTCGACTGGCACAGCATCAAGCCCGCCACGCTGAAGAAGATGCCGCGCGGCGAGACCGCCGTCATGGTCCTCACCGTCATCCCGACCGTCGCCACCGACAACCTCGCCATCGGCGTCGGCGTCGGCGTCCTCGCCTCCATGGCGATCTTCGCCCGACGGGTCGCGCACCTCCTGAACGTCGAGCGGACCGTCTCGCCTGACGGCACCTCCGTCATCTACAGCGTGCGGGGCGAGCTGTTCTTCGCCTCCAACGACGAACTCGTCAGCGCCTTCCACCACCCCGACGACCCCAAGCACATCCTCATCGACATGAGCCAGGCGCACGTCTGGGACGCCTCCGCCGTCTCCGCCCTGGACGCCCTCACGGTGAAGTACGAGTCGCAGGGCAAGACCGTCGAGATCACCGGCCTCAACGAAGCCTCCGGAGAGATCCGCGACGCCCTCTCCGGGCAGCTCGTCGCCTCGCACTAGACCCCCAGCTTGCTTCCTAAGCAGTCGCGCCCGGCACTTCTCGGGCGCGATCTGCCTCCTGCTCGAACCGTCCCGTAAGCCGAACGCTCACCGGGACACGCTTGGCGTCGGCGCCGGTCTCGACGCCGACTGGCTGCGGAGTGTCCCGTAAGACCCGCCCGGTGAAGTGCCCGGTCAGGGGGGCTCGCGTGGGACACTTCCTGCATGGCGGAGATCAAGGTCGGCTACGCACGTTGTTCGACCGACGAGCAGGACCTCACCGCGCAGCGCAACGCGCTCGAGGCGCTCGGCGTGAAGCCCGACCGGATCTACGTCGACCACGGTTTCACTGGCACCAACCGTGATCGCCCCGGCCTACGCGAAGCGCTCGCCGCGTGCCGGGCCGGCGATGCCCTGGTCGTTACGAAGCTCGACCGGCTCGCCCGGTCGATGCCCGACGCGCGAGACATCGCTGACGAGCTCACTGCGCGTGAGGTCAAGCTCAACCTCGGCGGATCGACGCACGACCCGACCGACCCCGTGGGCCGCCTCCTCTTCAACGTCCTGGCGATGGTCGCCGAGTTCGAGGCCGACCTCATCAGTGCTCGCACGAAGGAGGGCATGAAGGTGGCAAGGGCCAAGGGTCGGCTCCGCGGCAAGAAGCCGAAGCTCTCCGTCGCCCAGGAGCGACACCTCGTCGAGCTGCACCGGGCCGGCGGCCACACCGGTGCCGAGCTCGCCGAGCTGTTCAACGTCGCCCGGTCCACCGTCTACCGCGCCATCCAGCGATCGCAGAACCCCGCCACATAGCGATCAACTCCACAGAACGACCCGGAGGAACCGGGGCGGAGGCGGAGCGATCGCGGGCGTTATCACTCGCAGAATGCAGGGTTCGTGCGCGCCGTCGCCAACGGGTGCGATCCTCGGTCCATGGCGGTGCCCGACGACGACGACCTGCTCGACGCGCTGCGGGAGGGTGCGCCGGCAGCGCGCGAGGCCCAGGAAGCGATGACGGCGGCCCGGGCGCGGGCGGAGCTGGCCATGCGCGACGTGGTCGACCGGCATCACCTCATCACCCGCGCGCTCGCGGCGATGGTCGCCGGCTCCTGGCGGGGCCCCACGGGGGAGGGGCTGCGCCTGGTCGCGGTCGACGTCGGAGCGCTGAGCGACGACGTCGCGGGACTCCGTGTCCGCCACCGCGCGTTGCTCGCCATGGAGACCGAAGTGGTTGACGATCCCGTGCTGGGACCGATCGACCTGCCGACGGGCGGGCCGCGCGGGACCGTCGAGGACCTGGACGCGCTCGTCGCCGACGCCGAGCGCCTGACGACGTCACTGCGCGCACTCGGCGAGCGCCTGACGCGCGACCCGGCCGACGCGTAGGCGTCGCGCACCACCACGGGGCGACGCCGCGCGACCGTCGGGCGGCCGACGTCGGGCGCCGGGCGTGAGCCCGGTTGCGCTGCCGCTGCCCGCGCTTCAGCCCGAGCGCGCCCCACCCTGTCCTCGGTGCCGGTGCCGCCAATGCGGTGCGTTCCTGAGTGACCGTGAGGGGCGGGGCGCCGTTGTAGCGGTCAGCACGCGGGTCGGCTTTGGCGGGTCGGCTCTGTACGGGCACCGAGAAGCTCGGCGTCCGTACAGAGTCGGCGTCCGTACAGAGCCGAGGGGTCACGGGATCACAGCGCGTCCGACGACCGACCCCGCGGCGTCCTTGTAGGCGACGGCTGTCGGCTGAATGTTGCGGGCCGACCAGATGTTGCTTGACACCGGGATCTCGCGGTTGCCGGCCACCACGAGAGCGACGTTGTCGGGGACGACCCCTGCCACTTGGTCTCGAGTTTCGCCGGCATCACCGAGGCTGCTCAACAAGCCGCCCTGCGCGACGATGCCGTCGGGCGCGCACGACCCAGCGGCCCCAGTGTTGCCGTCGATTTGCTCAAGGCAGATCATGCCATCCGCTGGTATCACGCGCACGACACCGACTGTGCTTGTCACGCTTCGAGCGAGGCTCCGATCCATGCCGATTCCCGAGGCATCTACCGGAGGCGGCGTGTAGGAGGTGATGTGGCTCAGCAGCGATACGGAGGAGGCAACCTTAGCCCGGTTGTCCGGGGAAGGAACATCCTCACTATTCTTCGCGCCTGCGAGCGCGGTGAACGCGCCAGCAGCAAGGGCTGTGGTGGCCAAGAGGGCCACGGTTCTTCTCATCAACATTTCAGATCACCTTGTACGGTCTCACGGGCATGGGTTCGTGCTATCCCACAGTCCCTTGCCGAGCATGTAGTAGGAGGTCGAAGGATGGTTGTTGAGAATTCGCCCTCGGGCGGTCTGAGTGTTGTTGTAGCAGTGGTACACGTACGTTTGGCCTCGACCGCCCCGGGCGTACGAGCCGTAGGCGCTTCCATCGGCGTAGAGGGCCCTAACGGCCATCTCGGCGTCGTAGTAGAAGGTTTCTGCGACAACCTTTCTCAGCTTGGAGTGAACGGTCTCGCGAAGATGCCGCGAGATTGAATCCAATCGTTTGCAGGGTCGGCTGCGTTCTACTTGCAGGGGAAGTTGGATGCGCTCCGGGCTGTGGCGGGGATTGGAAGGGTGCGTCCGTCGTCGCAGATGGCGGTCACGTCGGGATCGCCAGCGCGGGGTACAGGGGTCGGTGCTACCGGTCGTCCCTTGTGGTCTTGCCAGCGTGGCGCTGCAGGACGGACGTCAAGCCGACGGGCATCGACGACGTAAGCGTTGTCGTGGACCGGGACGGAGACGGTCTTGCCGTCGGTCCTCGATCGCAGAAGCACGGTGGCGACGCCGTCGGGCACGATGCCGGTGTAGGTGTGGCCGCGCTGGAGTCCGGTACCGTATGCGCGGATCCTGGCGGTCGTCGTGCAGCCTCCTGCCGGTCCATCGACGAGGCAGATCGCGTTGCGGGTGCGGACAGTCCCGCCGAGTGCGTCCATGCGGGCGTCGTGGTGGACGATCGGGACGATGATGGCCCCCGAGGGCCCGGGTCGTCGGACGTGGTTGCTGCGCACAACATCAGGGGCGTAGCGCAGGGATGCGAGCGCCACGGCGTCGCGATCGGCGCTGGTCGCCGAGCGACGCAGCACGCCAAGCGCGGCCAGCTGGCCAGCAGGTGGAGCAGAGGCGTCAACGGCGAGTGCGCGGCCTCCGATGTCCTCGGGATCGGGACTCCACACGCCGGTCATCGCGGCGGTGGCCACCGCCGCGGTGGCGAAGAGGGCTCCGAGAGTCACCGGCAGGAGCCAGCGTCGGGGCCGGGCGATGCGAGTGGTCTCCGCATCGACGGCCTCAACGATGCTCTGGTGGAGGCGGGGGAGCAGGGTCATGGGGTGCCTTTCAGCTGGGCGCGTAGCGTTGCGAGCCCGCGGCTCACGCGCTTGCGAGCAACCATTGGCGAGCAGGCGAGGTCGACGGCCAGCTCGTCGTAGGGTGTGCCGTCGAGGATCCGGGCGCGCACTGCATCGCGCTGGTCGAGCGGCAACGCCTGGAGCATCGAGTTGACCGCATCCTCGGCGTGTAGCGCCTCGATCGCGGTGCGGGTCTCTGCGTCGAGTCTGTCGTGATCGAAGGCCAATCGACGGCGTGCAGCGTCGTCGACGCGACGGCGGCGCATGCTGTGGCCGAGGACGTTCTGTGCGATACCGAAGAGCCAGGACGCCGCCGCTCCACGCTCAGG